>JACXTT010002040.1_pt1 | contig 32581 bp, 28 predicted proteins | sample 9270951 | NCBI WGS metagenome assembly JACXTT01 (sample SAMN15532306, study PRJNA645909) | rock metagenome | isolation source: weathered quartz diorite | place: Puerto Rico | collected 2017-06-21
TCGGCGCGCTCATCATGTCGATCGCCCTCACCCGCTGGCCGATCGAACGCAAGGCCGGGCGGCGCATGTTCGAAGCCGTGGCGGTGTTCGGGCTGTGCATGATCGTGTTCGGGATTTCGACTTCGGTCATCATTTCCTTCGCGGCGCTGATGATCAGCGGCATGGCCGATATGGTCAGCGTGGTGGTGCGCCAGTCGCTGGTGCAGATCGATACGCCGAATGAAATGCGCGGCCGCGTCAGTGCCGTCAATTCGATTTTCATCGGCGCGTCAAATCAGCTCGGCGAATTCGAGTCAGGCGCCACCGCCGCGCTGTTCGGCCCGGTCGGCTCGGTGGTGGTCGGCGGTGTCGGCACGTTGCTGGTGGCAGCGCTTTGGATGCGCTGGTTTCCCTCGCTGGCCAGGCGCGATCGCCTGCACGAAAGATTAGCCGGGTAAGATAGACCATGTGCAAAAAAATTCGCAACGCCTTTCCACTGTTCGCCTTGGCGATGGCACTCAGCGCCTGCGCCAGCGATGCCCCCGTCGACGCCAAGCCCGGAGCGCCCATGACGCAGACGATCACCCTCAATCATGCCAAGGCCGCGCGCATTGGCGCCGAAGACATGACGATCGAACTCGTGGCGGTCAAGGACGATCGCTGCCCGATGGAGGCGCGCTGCATCTGGGCCGGACACGCCGCCGTGACGCTGAAGATTTCCAAGGGCGGCGCCATTGCGCAAACCCTGACCATCGGCACGCAAGCACCGGCCGATATGAAACTGGCCGGCGACGCCGATTACGGAAATTACCGCCTGCACCTCGACAATCTCGAACCAGCCAATTCGACCAAGGGGCGGAAGCTGGCTGAGTATCGGGCGACGATCACGCTGACGCCGCGGCAGTAACCATCGCATTTGGGGCCAGCAACCATGTTGAGCGCGTGTCCAATTGAGAAGCACCGTCGCCCCGGACTTGGTCCGGGGCCTAATTTTGCATGCGCTCGCGCGGAACGAACATGAAAATACGAATGTTTCGATTCGGAACCGCAATTTGCGTTCGCACCACATTGGCCGCGCTTGCCTTGATCTGCAGTACATTCGACGCAAGCGCCCAAACCGACCCCGCCATCTGCGACACCACACAACAGCTCATCACGCATGCCCAGCGCGGCTTCTCGCAAATCAAAGGCCCGACAATTGCCGGCACCGCGATCTCCCGGCAAACCGATATCCGCTTCCCCGGCGCAGCCCGCTGCGAAATCACCGAACTCGCCGCCCGCACCGAATACGCCTGCGACTGGGCGCCCTCAAGCGACAACCCAAAATTGATTGCCGAGTTGGGCAGGAATATTGCGACGTGCCTGCCGGAAGGCAAGGTTGAGATCACCGACGCCGAGACGCCCCGCCCGCGCCACATCATCAAGACGCGCAATGCGGAGTTTTATTTGAGTGTGGATTCGATTGACGGGAATGTTTACTTGACGGTCAGGGCGCTGTGATCGAGTTGGTTTGCCAGGAGTCCCAATTGAAATTTGTCTATCTTGTCTATCGGTACGCCTCACTATTGTTTCTAACATATGCGCCTGTCACGTTCGGTGCAGATTGCCAACCAATCGATATTCCGACGAGCATTCTTGACAGGAAAATAATCTTGCTCGGCGAAATTCACGGCACTAATGAAGCACCGGCTTTTGCCGGCGAGCTGGTATGCAATCTGATGGCGTCGCGCGGGGCCGCTGTGCTGGCGCTTGAGTTGCCGCTGTCTTCGCAAGTCGCAGTCAACGCCGCGATGGCGGAACGAACCGAAGCCGATGCGTCAAAACTATTCGATGAGTTACCTTTTTGGGAGGCGAAGTTTCAGGACGGGCGACGCAGTCAGGCGATCAAACAATTGATGATGCAACTTTGGCAACTGCACCAGAAAAATGACAATGTTCGCTTGCGCCTGATCGACCCCGACACCAATCGCCCGCAGGCGGAACGAGACGCAATGATGGGAGCACGGCTGAAAGCAGTTAGCGACGAATTCCCGGCGACACCCGTTGTCGCGCTGATGGGCAACTTGCATGCGCGAAAGCAAAAAGGCACACCATGGGACAGCGATTTCCTGCCTGCCGCGAGCTTTTTAGTCGGAGAGAATTTTGTCTCGCTGAATATCAAATACGATGGTGGTACCGCCTGGAACTGTGACAAAAGCGGTTGCGGCATTCATCCAGTAAGCCGTTCGGCCTCTAGCGCTCAAAAAAATAATCCGACCGTAATGATTTCCGACAGGGATCCTAATTACGATGGAGTATTTTTCGTTGGTGTGTTGACGGCATCGCCACCGTTAAAATTGGATCCGGCCGCAATCGATTCAGGCACAGGGCAGCGCTAGGACTTCCCGACAGAAGGTGGCACTCGCGAAGGCGTTAGGTCCTTTGCAAATTCGGGCGAAAAAACTCGCAGAACACCATTCGGCGCGCCTTCCCGAGCAAAAATGCCGCAAAAAACCGCGCTAATAGCTGACTTTAATGCGAATTTTTTCGTACGCGCTGGCACCTCGATAGCGGCATTTCTTTGCCGGATCGCGCTGCGTCGATCCCCGCGCTTCGCGCAGGGCCCCTCTCCGGTGCGCTCCCGGCAATGCCCCAAACACCGCGCCAATGCTGGACTTCAGCTTTTCAATTACGTGCCCAAATCAGCCCCGCCCAAGCTTCCTTAGCTCATCGCGGTAACGCCGGCTGCAGGGAATCTGGCTGCCCTCGCCCATCTTGATGCGGGCGTCGCCGCTTTCGATGGGTTCGATCTCGACGACGTAATCGAGGTTGACGATATAGCTGCGGTGCACGCGCACAAAGCGGGTGGTGTCGAGGCGTGATTCGATGGCGGCCATGGTGGAGCGCAGCGGATAGTCGTGGCCGCGCACGCGCAGGTTGACGTAATTGCCCATGGCTTGCAGCCATTCCACATCGACGGCCGGCAGCAGGAATTCCTTGCCGAGTTTGCGCACCAGGAAGCGTTCCGGGCGCTCGATCGGTTCGACGGGCGGCCCTTCATCGGGCGCATCGAGCAAACGCACTTCGCCCTGCGCGCGCAGCATTACGAAGCGATAGATGCCGGTGATCAGCAGGATGCCGGCGTAGGTGCGGATGTCCTTGAGGTATTCATAGCCCAGTTCGCGCAGCCAGTTGCCGAACACATATTGGCCATCGAAGCCGAGGTAGGCCAGCTTGCGCAGCGCCACCATGGCCACCACATGCACGACGCAAAACACGATGCTGGCGGCGAGATGGGGCCAGAAGCTGCGGCGGAAAGTGCCGAACTGCAAGGGGAAGCGGCGCTCGAAGGCAATCACCGCCGGGACCAGGGCAAGGATGACGAGATGGCTGGTCCATTCCCAGACGACCGGTTCCCAGGGTGCGAATTTCAGATGCACGCGTTCGATATCGAGCTGGACGATGATGCTGTTGATGGCAGCCTGCGCGAACAGGCTGACGATCCAGAAACCAGGCTCGACCCATTTGCGCCAGGGTTGGTAGCGCGCCAGCCAATCGGGGCCGGCAGCGGCGGGCGTTGGGGAGGCGTTTGAATTCATGGGCGAATTGTAACGGGAGAGACGCCAAAATCCGTCCCCGGCGGCCACCGTTCGTCACAATTTGCCTGCGACTGGTCACATAATCCACCGCGCAGCCTCCGCCAGATCTAGTTTGCGGGCTTCAACCACCTTCACGGAGCCCGCATGAACCGCCGCCACGATATCGATGCCCTTCGCGCCATCGCTTTCGCCTTCCTGATCCTGTATCACCTGTGCATGCTGTACGTGGCCGAGTGGCCCTGGCATATCAAAAGCAGTTATGTGTTCGAGGCCCTGCAGGTGCCGATGCTGTTCATGAACCGCTGGCGCATGGACCTGATTTTTCTGATCTCGGGGATTTCGACGGCGTTCCTGATGCGCGGACATGGCAGCGGGAATTTCCTTGGCCAGCGCTCCAGGCGCCTGCTGTGGCCGCTGTTGTTCGGCATCCTCGTGATTGTTCCGATCCAGCCGTATTGCCAAGGCGTGAGCACCGGCCTGGTGGAACCTGGTTTTCTGACCTTCCTCGGCCGTTACTACAGCGGCTACGCCTGGCCGGCCAAGGCATTCGATGGCTGGGAGCATGGCTTCACCTGGAACCATCTCTGGTACCTCGCTTATCTCTGGTGTTACACCGCGGTGCTACTGGTGCTGCGGCCCCTTTTTGAATCGCGGCTCGTCCGAAAGGTCGAAGACGCATTCAACGGTTTGCGCGGCGCCCGCCTGCTGGTCTGGCCGGCCATTCCGCTGCTCATCGCGACCTGCCTGCTGCAACTGCACTTTGAAGATACCGGCGATTTGATCCACGACTGGTATCGGCATGCGATGTATTTCACGGTGTTCGTTTACGGCTGGTGGCTGGGCCGCAGCGAATCGCTGTGGCCGGAACTTGCGTGCCTGCGCAAGGTGTCACTGGTGGCAGCCTTGCTGGTATTCGCGGTCTACATTTCAATCGTGCGCAATCAGCCCGAGACCCTGCCGCCCTGGTTGCTGCTGATCATCTGGAGTTTGCGCATTGCCTATATCTGGCTGGCGCTGGCGACCGTACTCGGCTGGGGCCATGCGCTGCTCAATCGACCTTTCCGCTGGCTGCCCTGGGCGACCGAGGCGGTCTATCCCTGGTACATGCTGCACCAGAGCCTGATCGTGCTGCTGGCTTACTGGCTGGTGCCGCTGAAACTGGGCGCGACCGTGGAGTTGCCGCTGGTATTGCTTGGCACCGTGGCGGGATGCTGGGCGATCACCGCGATCGTCAAACGCAGCCGCTGGTTGCGGCCGGCGTTCGGTTTGAAAAATCCATCGATGCCTTTATCGCCCAAGACCGCACTCGCCGCGGCAGAATGATCGAACGATGGCGGGGTCGGGAAGACGCTATTTCTTCTCGCCCTCAACCACGCCGCCCAGCACCTCGACCAGATCGGCAATCATCAGCCCGAGCTCGCCGGTCATGAGCGTGAAATCGGAATCGAAGCGCTCCTCTTCAACCAGCACCACGCCGTCATCGCGCTCCTTGTCGACATCGACCGGCGCCACGCGCTTCAGGGTCAGCGAATCGGTCAGCACAAAGGACACGCGGTTTTGCCAGGTGAGTGCCAGGCGCGTGCATTGCTTGCCGGCGGTGATGTGACGCTGCACTTCTTTCGCGTCGAGGGTATGACGCACAAACCGCACTGTGGCTTTTTCTTCGATCGGCGATTGCAGCTCGGTGTCCTGATCGACGGTGAAGCCGGCGGGAATATCGTCTGCGGCCAGCCAGGCGGTCATCGCCAGCGTCGGCGACAGCGCGGTTTCGAGTCGTTCGAAATGCACGCCCTCGATGGATTTGTTGAGCAGCGCCAATACTTCATCGGCCTTGGCCGGCGAGGAGGAATCGATGACCAGCCATCCGGCAGCGGGATTGATCCAGACGAAGGTATTGCGGCGCACATTGAAGGCGCGCGGCAGCAGTTCGTCGATCACCTGCTCCTTCATGTCGCGCAATTGTTTGCGGCCGGGCTTGAAGCCCTGCAATTCTTCCAGCGACGCGGCTTTTTCCTTGGTGACCTCCTTGATGACCGAAGCCGGCAGCAGTTTCTTTTCCGCGCCCAGCGCGATCAGGAACTGGCCATTGACGGCATGCACCAGTAAATCGTTTTCACGCGGCGAGGCCCAGCCCTGCGTCTGCAGCTCAAAGCTGCTGGCGGGGCGGAAAGCGTGGCGGGAGAGTTGTTCCTGGAGTTGCCGGGGGGAAATGTCCCAGGGCGCGGGACAGCGATAAACCTGCAGATTCTTGAACCACATGGGCGCGTTCGAAAGTTCCGTGAAAAAGCGTCGTAGTGTATACGAGTACGCGCGGGTAAAACGCGGATAGCACCGCTTCGGCCGAGGCCTCCTCCGCCCGGTGGCTCTTCAGCCATTCGAATATCCGGCGGGAAACTCCATAACGCAGGCCCGCAGCGTAAAATTGCCGGCATGAATCCGACTGTCCGCCATCCGCTGCACGGCGTCACGCTTGAAGACATGCTCAAGCACCTGGTCGCGTTCGTCGGCTGGGAGGCGATGGCCGCGGCGGTGCCGATTCGCTGCTTCACGCATGACCCGAGCATTGCCTCCAGCCTCAAATTCCTGCGGCGCACGCCCTGGGCCAGGCAAAAGGTGGAAGCCCTGTATTTGCGCCATGCGCCTTGAGTGACCTGCGGCAACTTCGGCGCACCGCGCGCCCCGATCAAACGGCTTTACTTGTTTGCAATTAAATTGTGTCGCGGCAGCGTCAATGCGCGGTTGTCTGTTTACAATAACGGATGAATGCTTTTCTCCGCCATACGGCCCGCGCTTTCGCCTTTGCGGTGGCGCTGATCCTCGCATTTTCGATTGCCGCCTGTTCCCACGGTCCCGCACCTGCATCGACAGGCGCAAGGCCGACGCTGCTACTGATTTCCATCGACGGTTTCCGCGCGGATTTTCTCGAGCGCGGCTTGACCCCCGTGCTATCCCGTCTTGCCGCCGAAGGCGTGGTGGCGAGGCGCGGCATGCGGCCCGCGTTCCCGGCGCTGACCTTTCCCAGCCACTACAGCATGGTCACCGGCCTGCATCCCGACCGGCACGGCATCGTCAACAACACCATGACGGATGCGACCATTCCGGGCGTGACGTTCTCGCCGGGCAATCGCCTCGCGGTGCAGGATCGCCGCTGGTGGGATGCGGCCACGCCGCTGTGGGTCAGCGCCGAGCGCCAGGGCATTCGCAGCGCCACCATGAATTGGCCGGGTTCCGAAGCGCCGGTACAGGGTATGCGCCCAAGCGACTGGCGCGAGTACGATGGCAACTTCCCTGGCGCGGCGCGCGTCGATACCGTGTTGGACTGGCTCGACCGGCCGACAGTGTCGCGGCCCGCGTTCATCACGCTCTACCTTGACGATATCGATACCGCAGGCCATCGCTTCGGCCCGGATTCGGCGCAAAATGCCGCCGCCATTCAACTGGTCGATAAGGCCATCGGGCGGCTGGTGGACGGGCTCGCGGCTCGCGGCAAGTTGCGCGACACCAACCTGGTTATCGTTTCCGACCACGGCATGGCCGCGACCGCGAAAGAACGCGTGGTGTGGCTGGACGACATCATCGATACGGCCACCGTGGCGCCCTTCGGCAATGGCGGCCCTTTCCTCGGCATCCAGCCGCTGCCGGGCAATGAAGCGGACGTGGCCAAGGCGCTGCAGTCGCCGCATGCGCATCTGCAATGCTGGACGAAAGAAAACATGCCGGTACGCTTCGACTACGGTCGCCATCCGCGCGTGCCTCCGGTGATTTGCATGGCCGAAACCGGATGGTGGATCAGCACCCGTGCCCTGGCGGCGCGAAATCCGCCGAGCGGTGGCGCGCACGGCTTCGACCCGGAAGATCCGCTGATGAGCGCCCTGTTCATGGCGCACGGCCCCTCGTTCAAACGCGGACAGGCGCTGGAGCGCGCCGAGACTGTGGATGTTTATCCCCTGCTGGCGACGCTGATCGGCGTCAAGCCGCTGAGCAATCAGGGCAATCTCGCCGCTTTCGAGCGGGTACTCAAGCCCTAGGCGCCGGCCTTGGTTTTACCGCGCAACCAAGGTGCGACAAGACACAGCGTATCGCACCGAAAACCGTGAAGATCCATGAAAAACGGCCCGCCAAAGCGGGCCGTTTTTCATGGACGACGTGCTGAAACTTACCAGATCGTCACGCGCTGCTCGGGCGCCAGGAACATCTTGTCGCCGGGCTTGACGTTGAAGGCTTCGTAGAAACCGGGCTGGTTCTTGAGCGTGGCATTGCCGCGTACCTCGGTCGGCGAATGCGGGTCGGTCTTCAGCTGCACGATGGTGGAATCCTCGCGCATCTTGCCGCGCCACACTTGCGCCCAGCCGAGGAATACGCGTTGCTCGCCGGTAAAGCCGTCGATGACCGGGGATGGCTTGCCGCCGAGCGATTTCTTGTAGGCCTTGAAAGCCACGGCCAGGCCGGAGTTGTCGCCTATATTTTCGCCGAGTGTCAGCGCGCCGTTGACGTGATAACCGGGAACTGGCTCATAGGCATCGTATTGCGCGATCAGCGCCTTGGTCTTGGCCGTGAATTTTTCGCGGTCTTCCGCGGTCCACCAGTTGCGCAGATTGCCGACTTCATCCGACTGGCTGCCCTGGTCGTCGAAACCGTGGCCGATTTCATGGCCGATCACGGCGACGATGCCACCGTAGTTGACGGCATCGTCGGCAGCGGCGTTGAAGAATGGCGGCTGCAGAATGGCGGCCGGGAACACGATCTCGTTCATGCGCGGGTTGTAATAGGCGTTCACCGTCTGCGGCGTCATGCCCCATTCCTCGCGGTCCACCGGCTTGCCGAGGCGCGCGATATTGCGCTTGCTTTCCGCCAGGCTGACGCTCTTCAGGTTGCCGATCAGATCGTCCTTGGAAATGGTGATCGCCGAGTAATCGCGCCATTTGTTCGGATAGCCGATCTTCGGGTTCATCGTCGCCAGTTTGGCGCGCGCCTGCTTCTTGGTGGCCGGGCTCATCCAGTCGAGATTGTCGATGCTGTCGCCGAAGGCGGCCGTCAGATTGGCGACCAGCTTCTCCATGCGTTTCTTGTTTTCCGGCGGGAAATATTTCTCGACGTAACGTTTGCCGAGGGCTTCGCCCAGCGAGGCTTCGACAACGCGAATGCCGCGCTTCCAGGTTTCTTCATTTACCGGCACGCCGCGCAGGGTGGTGCTGTAGAACGCGAAGCTGTCATCGACAAAGGTCTTCGACAGATAGGGCGCATAGTTGCCGATCACATGCCATTTGAAATAGGCCTTCCAGGTGTCCAGCGGCGTGGCCTCCAGCACCTTGGCGAAGCCGGTGATGAAGCTGGGCTGAGATACGATGACCGAATCGATCTTGCCGTCGATGCCGAAGGCGCGCATCTGCGCCTGCCAATCGTAGCCCGGCACCATCTCGGAAAGCTTGGCCATCTCGACCTTGTTGTAGGTCTTGACCGGATTGCGGTTTTCGACGCGGGTCCATTGCACCTTGGCCAATTCGGTTTCCAGCGCGACGATGTTCCTGGCGTTGGCGGCCGCATCCTTGTCGCCGGCCAGGCCGAGCATTTTCGCCACCAGCACTTCGTACTTGGCGCGCGCTTCTTTCAGCTTGGCGTCGTTTTCATTCAGATAGTAATCGCGGTCCGGCAGGCCGAGGCCGCTCTGGCGAATGTAGACCGCGTACTGGGTCGCATCCTTGGCATCCTGCGCCACACCCATGCCGAAGGGCGTGGTGATGCGCATCTGGCTCATGTAAGCCATCAGTGCCGGCAATTCGCTCTTCGACTTCAGCGCGTCGATGCGCGCGAAATCGCCTTGCAAGGGTTTGATGCCGAGCGCTTCACGGCGCGCTTCATCGACGAAACTGACGTAGAGGTCGCCGATTTTCTGCTCCTCGCTGCCGCTTGCCTTGTCCTTGTTGGCGACGATGCCGTCGACGATGGTGCGCAGATTGTCGTTGGCGTTTTCGCGCAATATCGTGAATGAACCCCATGCCGATTTATCGGCGGGAATGGCGGTGTTCTTCAGCCAGTTGCCGCTGGTATAGCGGTAGAAATCGTCCTGCGGGCGCACTGAGGTATCCATGTTCTTGACATCGATACCGGAGGACAGCACCGGCGATTGGGAAGTGAAGGTATTGCAGCCAGCGAGCAACAGGGGCAGCGCGCCGATGAGCGCGCACAGTAAGCGTCGGTTCACGATGGGGTCCTTGTCGGTACAGGTTGTGACGAGTGGTGACAGGTTGTGCAGGGAAACGCGCGCAGGGATCGCCGCGCGCCCCGCATTATTACCGAAACCGGCCGGGTACGGGGGCCTGGCCGGCCATGCCGTCAGGCGGAACACGGCGCAGGGCACGCTGCCTATTGCTGCTTCTTGGTTTTCTTCTTGGCGACGGCGGGGGAGGCCTCGTCTCTCGTCAGGCTGGCCAGCATGGTGGCCTGCTTTTTGGCGTCTTCCTGATTTCCGTTGCGCAGATAGGCCAGGGCCAGATAGCGATGCACTTCCTCAAAGCCGGTGCTGAGCGCCTCGGCGCGCTCCAGCGCATTGATGGCCTGCCGATAGTTTTCCCTGTTGAACTGGTCGACCCCGAGACCAATCCAGTAATAGGGATTTTTTTCGCGACGCGATTCCAGCACGCGCGCATAAGCCGCCGCCTCGCTGTCGCGGCCCTGCGACAGCAACAGTTCGTGCAGGGATGCCATGGCGATATCGTCCTGGTCGTTCAGGGTAATGGCATAACGCAGGGCTCGCTCGGCACTGGGCAGCAGGCCGCGGCGCTTGTAGAGCACTGCCAGGTTTGCATAGCTTGGCGCAAAACTGCCATCGGTCAGGATGGCCGCCTTGAAATGGGCATAGGCTCGCGGCAGATCGCCATCGGCCATGTACTCGGCAGCCAGATTGTTATAAAAGCGCGCCAGAATGGCGTCTTCGTTGATTGCGGAACCTTCGCGATGCGAGCCGAGCTGCGGCTCGAAATCGATGATCACATCGCCGATGCCGAAACCCTCGACCAGCTGCAGGCGGCCGCCGCTCTTGATCAGCAGGTTGACATGTCCCGCCACATAGTCGACGCCGCCGTAGCGATCAAAAATGGGGGGCACGCGCACTTCCTGCATCGTGGCGGGCAGATCCATGGCTTTGGCAATGGAATAGGCCAACACCAATAGCGACAGGCAGTCGCCGCGCTTGCGCCGCCAAGTCTCGGCGGCAATGCTGGAATGCCCGGTCTCATAGGGAAATTCGGCCAGCTTCGAACCGTAACGCGGGCCGTAAATTATGGCGGTAAGGCGATTGACGCGGGCCTGCGCGCTGGCGCGCTCCAGATGGAAGCCCTTGAGCGCCGTCAGTAAATCGGGATCAAGGGCAAAAAGTCCTTTCTTGCCGATGGTGACCAGGCCCGGATCATAGTTGAAAACCTGGTCCTGCCAGAGCTGCTGGACCGGAACCGGAACCGAAACGGGAACCGGCGGACCGGAGGCACAGCCACTGACCAGGGCGATGCCGGCAACGGTTGCGAACGCTTTGATGTTCATGGGACCTCCATCACGCGAAATGCATGAAAACATATTAGCGCAATTGCTCGACTAGCAGTTGGCTACGGGCAAGGCCGGGAGTGCGCGTGCGGCGGTCGTTCCTACCTCGGCGGGTGGGACATATGCGGCGAATATGGCGTAAAAATATCCCTGCCGCCCGTTTGCTCAAACCTTCACTGCGACCGGGTCCCGCCACGAACCGATCGGAGGCCCCATGCCCAAGACAATCGCATTTCTCGCCGACGGCACCTGGAACGGCATCAAGGTCGACAGCGACCAGGACGGCGTGCCGGAAAGCACCAATGTCCTCAAGTTGTATCACAACCTCGCCGGTGACGACAGCATCGAGTCCTTCACCCTGGCCGATGAAGGCGAGCGCGTGGCGCTGGATGCCGACCGCAATGTGCTGCAGATCGCCAAATACCTGCACGGCGTCGGCGATTCCGGCAATGCCATCATCAAATTGCTGGGCGGCGCGTTCGGCGCGGGCATCATTTCACGCATCGTGCGCGGCTACACTTTCATCTCGCGCAACTACCAGCCGGGCGACCGCATCATCATCGCCGGCTTCAGCCGCGGCGCCTATACCGCGCGCGCCCTCGGTGGCATGATCGCCAAGGCCGGTCTGCTGGATTATGCGAAATTCAATTTCGCCGACAAGGAGCAGGCCTATCAATGCGGCCTGTACGTATGGGCCTATTACCGCCAGCAGCAGCAAAAAAACCTGGCGGCGCGCGCTGTCGATCTGCTGTGGCGCAAGGTCATCGGCATCGGCACCGAAATCGGCGAGGAGCAGATGATCGCCAATGTACCGATCGCCGCCATCGGCGTCTGGGACACGGTGGGCTCGCTGGGCATTCCGGTTTACGACCGCAGCGAGGACAGCCGCCTCGATCTGTTCCGCTTCGCCGACAACGACCTGAGCAGCAAGGTGGCGCAGGGCTTCCATGCGCTCGCCATCGACGAGCATCGCGCCGATTTCACGCCCACGCACTGGAATGCGCGCGCAGGTGTGGAGCAGGCCTGGTTCTGCGGCGCGCATGCGGATGTCGGCGGCGGCTACGAGGAAAGCGGCCTGTCCGATTTTGCGCTGGCGTGGATGAGTGATCGCCTCGGCGACGCCGGCCTGCGCTACAAAAATCCGCCGCCGGTATTAGCCGCTGGCGATCTGAACGCCACGCTGCATGATTCCTGGAACGCCCTGCCCTACAAACTCAAGCCGCCCTATTTACGGCCGATTGCTGTCGATGCGCGGGTGCATCAGTCGGTGCAACAAAGACGCGCCACGATTGCCATGTACCAGCCGCCGAATCTGGCGAATTGGCATGGGCAATACATCGCCTGAAGACTTGAATACAAAATTTGAAATTGCCACGTACCAGCCGCCGAATCTGGCGAATTGGCATGGGCAATACATCGCCTGAAGACTTGAATACAAAATTTGAAACTCCAGCATTGGCGCGGCTTCCGGAGCATTTTTGCCCCGAAAGCCGCGCCGAATGGCGTTCTACGATTTCATCTGCTGGGCAAGTGTGCCCAAAAATCAAGCCTTTTTGAGGTCGTGATTTTTCAGCGGCAAATCGCGAATGCGTTTGCCCGTCGCCGCGAATATCGCGTTCAGCACTGCCGGCGCCGCCACCGCAATGGTTGGCTCTCCAACCCCGCCCCAGACTGGACCGCCCGAGGTGATGATATGCGTTTCGACCTTGGGCATTTCATCCATGCGCAGCGGCTGGTAGTTGTGGAAATTCGATTGCTCGATGCGGCCATCTTTCACTGTGCATTCACCGTACATCGCAGCCGACAGTCCGTAGACGAATGAGCCTTCCACCTGCGCCTCGATCTGCTGCGGATTGACTGCGTAGCCCGGATCGGTTGCCGCGACGATGCGATGGATTTTCACCACGCCGGCGTCGCTTACCGAGACTTCCGCACAGGCCGCCACATAGCTGGCGAAACCATGCGTCTGCGCAAGACCGCGGAACACGCCCTTGGGCGCCGGTTTGTCGTAGCCGGCTTTGTCGGCGGCCATGTTCAGCACGCCGAGTGCGCGCGGATTGGCCGTCAGCAATTTGCGGCGCAGGGCCAGCGGGTCCTGCCCGGTGGCGTGGGCGATTTCATCGATGAACGATTCCATGTAAATCGTGTTCTGGTTCAGGTTCACGCCGCGCCAGAAACCCACCGGCACATTCGGATTGCGCATGGCGTGATCGACCAGGAAATTCGGGAAGCTGTACATCAATGACGATTCCGGCCCCGGTGCGTTCAGGCCCTGGAATACCACCGGGTCCTTGCCGTCCTTGATGTTCTGCGGCGCCACGCCGGCCAGAATCGATTGCCCGGAAATGCGCATATGCACCGCATTGATATTGCCGGCCTCATCGAGTGCTGCCGTCAGCTTGCATTGCGTGACGGGATGGAAGCGGCCCTGCGCCATGTCTTCCTCGCGCGTCCACAACATCTTGATCGGCGTGCCCGGCATCTGCTTGGCGATCAGCACCGCCTGCTTGATATAGTCGGTCGCGCCGCGCCGGCCGAAGCCGCCGCCGAGATGGATCTTGTACATCTCGCATTTCGCCAAGGGCAGACCAGCCGCTTCCGAGGCTGCCGCCAATGCGCCCTCGCCGTTCTGCGTCGGCGCCCAGACTTCACAACGCTCCGGCGTCCAGCGCGCGGTGGCGTTCATCACCTCCATGCAGGCATGGTTCTGGTGCGGATAGGAATACACCGCCTCGATCTTGCGCGCCGATGTCGCCAGCACTGCGGGCGCATCGCCGATCTTGTGGCCGATGACCGCATCTTTCGCCGTGAAGCCTTCCTTCAGAACTTCAGCAAACGCGGCACTCGATGCCTTCGGCGTCGGGCCCTCATCCCATTCAATCTTGAGGGTATCGAGCGCGGTCTTGGCGCGCCACCAGGTATCGGCCACGACGGCCACCGCGCTGTCGCCGACACGCAGCACTTTCTTTACGCCGGGACGTTTGAGTGCCACGCTGTCGTCCACGCTCTTCACCTTGGCGCCGAACACCGGGCTGTCCTTGATGGCGGCATTCAGCATGCCCGGCAATTTCAGGTCCATGCCGTAGATTTGTTTGCCGGTCGTTTTGTCGACGGTATCGAGGCGCGCGAGGCGCTTGCCGGCCAGCTTCCAGTCTTTCGGGTCTTTCAATTTGACGTCGGCTGCGGCCGGCGGCGTCAGTTGCGACGCGAGCTTGGCGACCTTGCCGTAGCTGGTGCTGCGCTTGCTGCCGCTGTGGGTGATGATGCCCTTGCTCACGCTGCATTCCGCGACTGGCACTTTCCATTCACCGGCTGCGGCCTGCACCAGCATCATGCGCGCGGTGGCGCCGCCGATGCGCACATAGTTTTCCGAGCCGCGAATGCCCTGGCTGCCGCCAGTGCCGAAGCTGCCCCAGGGCCGATTGCGCGCCGCACTCTGGCCGGGCGTGGGATATTCGGTGGTCACCTTGGCCCAGTCGCATTCGAGCTCTTCGGCAACCAATTGCGCGAGTCCGGTCAAGGTGCCCTGCCCCATTTCGGAACGGGCGATGCGAATGACGACAGTGTCATCCGGCTTGATCACGACCCAGGCATTGATCTCGGGTGCGGTGGTTGCCGTCGCATCCGCCGCGCTGGCGAAGGGAACGTGGAAACCTACGACGAGGCTGCCGGCAACCGCGGCCGAGCCCTGCAAAAATTTGCGGCGAGAAATAACGGCGGTATTCATGCGGCGCTCCCGTCGACGTGGATGATGTCGCCGAGTTCGGCTTTCTTCAAGCCCTTGCCGCCGGCCTGCGCCGCGGCCGCCGTCTTGATGGCGGCGCGCACCCGGTTGTAGGTGCCGCAGCGGCAAACGTTGGTCATCGCCGCCTCGATTTCGGCATCGGTCGGATTCGGCGTGGTTTTCAGCAGCGCCGTCGCGGCCATGATCATGCCCGACTGGCAAAAGCCGCATTGCGGCACGTCCAGCGCCACCCAGGCTTTTTGCACCGGATGCGAACCGTCTTTCGACAGCCCCTCGATGGTGGTGATCTTCTGCGTGGCCTTCACGCTGGCGGCAGGGATCACACAGCTGCGCGTGGCCACGCCGTCGATATGCACCGTGCAGGCGCCGCACAGCGCCATGCCGCAGCCGTACTTGGTGCCGGTCAGCCCAAGCTGTTCGCGCAGCACCCATAACAGCGGCGTATCCGCATCCGCCTGGTAATCCTGCACCTTGCCGTTGACATTCAGTTTTGCCATGAGGCCGCTCCTGGAATGAATGATGGGGAATAAGCGGGGGATGTGATCTTCAGCGGGAGAGAAGGTTCACCGCTGCCGGCAACTTGTGCCCGCCTGATCGCGCCATGTTACCGCAGGCGGGCAGGCAGGCAGCAATCTGGAAAATACAAAAGCCCGGCCGTAAAAAAACCCGATATGGCCGGCGAACATCGCCGGCCATATCGGGCCCGGTTGCGTTGCGGGTCCGCGCGCTTATTTCTTGCTGTTGCAGCCCGGCACGACATTCACGACGCGAATGGCGACCTCTTTGACACTGCAGGCAGGCTTGGGCTTGATGTCGTAGGTATCGCCGAAACAGCCGCTCATGCCGATAAAATTGTCGGCCCTGCCCTTGATGGCGATATTGCTGCCGGGACAATAGGCTTCGAAGTTGACATCGATGCAGCCGACGACTTCCGGCTTGATCTTGGGCATGCTGCCGGTGGCGTAATAATTGCCTTCGCCGTCCGGGCATTTGGTCGCCACCAGCTTGATGCCGGCCGCGACCTTTTGCAGATATTCCTGCTCGGCCTGTTGTTGCTTGGTTTTTTCGGAGTCTTTGGCGGCTTTGTCGGCGGCCGCTTTTTCTTCCCTGGTTTTCGGTGCGCTGCTGCCTGCCGCCGCACCGCTCGCGTTGGTAGCGACGGCAGGCGTGGTTGCGGGCCGGTTGGTGGTCAGCGGCAGAGGTGCGCCGGTGGCCGATCCCCAATTGGGATTACTGCTGGCCTTCCCCGGAATCGGTACCGTGCCCGCATGGCCGTTCTGCAACTTGCTATCTTGCACCGGGTTGGCGCTGCTGCGTGATTGCGGCAATTGGCCGTTCGGTCCGGCGTACTGGCGGTCGGCATAGCCGCGCTGCACTTCGCCGGCGGAGGATGGTACCGATGCCTGCGGTGCCGGGATGCTGCCGTTGGGTGTAAGACCCTGACGATTGCGATCCGGGATCGTGCCGTTGTGGATCGGGGCAGTAGAGGATTTTTGTTCCGGACGTGCGCTCTGCTGCTGCGGCGCGCTGTTGTGCGGCGCCTGGATGCTGGCCGGCGCATTCAGGCTCGGCTTGTTGCGTTCGGCGATGGCACCACTTTGTTGCACGCTTGCCGCGCGCTTCTGCTCGGCGGCACGCTGCTCGGCCTCGCGACGGCGTTGTTCGCTCGCTTGTTCGTCGCGGCGGCGCTGCTCGGCCGCCTGTTCTTCCCGGCGCTTCTGTTCAGCGGCTTCATCGCGACGTTTTTTCTCGGCAGCTTTCTCCGCTGCTTCATCCTTGCGTTTTTGTTCGGCAGCCTCGTCGCGGCGTTTCTGCTCGGCGGCGGCTTCCTCCCGGCGGCGCTCCTCGGCGCGCTGGCGCTGTTCTTCCTGGCGGCGTCGTTCCTGCTCGCGGCGTTGCTCCTCGCGACGTTGCTCCTGTTCGCGGCGCTGATCTTCACGCCGCTGCTCCTCGCGGCGCTGCGCTTCGGCGCGGGCGCGGTCCGAGGCGGCATCGGCGAGAACAATGCGCCCATCGACTGCCGCTCCGCTCGCATACGTTGACTGTCCGCTGAACGCAGAAACGCCTAGCAGGGCGACCAGGGCGCCCACCATTCCTTTTTTCATGCTCATGCAATGACTCCCGTTTTTTATAGTTGGTGCGCGGTTCGCCGAGCGGTTTTTATCGAATGCCCGGCATTCATTTTTGTTGCTTGCAATGCGAGTGGGCTCTCGGCCCTGGTAAAGCGAAGCCATTCCCCTGCGGCAGAAAAGCGGTTCAGCCGCAGGTACGCGCGCGTCGCTGCATCCCGCGATCAATCGCGATCGTCAGGCGACTTGCATCAGCTCGTCGGCAGAGGCGTTGAAGGTGCGCGACAAGGCGCGCACCGGCGTGCCCGGGTGCAGGGAATATTCAGCCACCTCTTCGAGCCGGCTGAGCAACTCATCGCACCAGTCGATATCGTCGGGACGCGGTTCCGCCAGGGTGGCGTACAGCGCTTCGACTTTGAGTTCCAGGGCGGGCTTGTCGGCTGTGGGCATCATGCAGTCCATGAGAGATTGGGGACGATCCCGCTGGAACACCGAATTGCTGAAGTCGGCTCGCGGAAGCATGTCAAAGTCTGGGGCAGACAGCGGACGCAGATTGTGTACTGCTGCACAGTTTGCAATGTTTGACAATTCAAGGTGGATAAAAAAGGACCCTCAAGGGTCCCTTGTTCGCGCCGGGTTATCGGCCTGGTTAAAGGCCTGGTTGCCGCCCTTGCGTCCGGGATTGCAGGGGCTGCGGCCATTTTCATCGTCGAACCATGCTTGTTGCTCGAATTGCCCGGATCGCAGCCTTTGGGGCCGTTGCCGACATCCTGGTTGCATTTGGCGCGATCGCTTCGGCCATTGCCGCCGCCCGACGCATGCGAGAACAGCGACGGGCAAGCAAGGCACAAACAGTTGCCTGGCACCCGCCTTCTCCAGACTCCGGCGATGGTGCACAATCCCTGCGAATGAAAAACAGGAACATTGCCATCATCGGCGCCGGATTTGCCGGATTGGCGAGCGCACTGTTGCTGGCGCGCGCCGGCCATCGCGTCAGCCTGCATGAAAAATTCCGCGAACCGGCGGCTGTCGGCGCCGGCATCCTGGTGCAGCCCACCGGCCTTGCGGCCATGCGCACCCTCGGCATCGAGGATGAAATCGTCGACGCCGGCGCCAAGGTGGATTGGCTATGGGGCGTCACGCCCCAAGGCCGCGCGGTGATCGATATCCACTACGGCGATTGGCGCGCCGGCGCCTTCGGCCTGGGCCTGCATCGCGGCATCTTGTTCAATGCGCTCTGGACGCGCGTGCAGGCGGCCGGCGTGAATGTCGTTACCGGGCATGAGGTGCGTGAGCTGGCGGCGCTTGCCGCCGCAAATGATCTGGTGATCATTGCCGATGGCGCCCATTCGCAACTGCGCGCGCAAACCGGGCTGCGCTTTCGCCATCGCGCTTATCCCTGGGGCGCGCTTTGGGCGGTGTTGCCCGACCCGGCTGCGCAATACACCCAAGGCAGGACGCTGCTGCAATGGTACGAACGCGCCGGCAAGATGCTGGGCCTGATGCCGACCGGCAGACGGCCGGGCGAGGCACAGCCGGTGGTGAGCCTGTTCTGGAGCCTGCACCGCAATCGCCTGCACGCCTGGCGCGATCGCGGCCTCGCTGCCTGGAAGGACGAGGTGCTGGCCCTGAATCCCGGCGCCGAAGCCCTGCTGGCGCAAATCAGCGATGCCGCCCAACTTACCTGGGCGCATTATGCCGACGTGGTAATGCCAGGTTATCACCGAGCAAACATGGTGGTGATCGGCGACGCTGCGCATGCCACCAGCCCGCAACTGGGCCAGGGGACGAATCTCGCCTTGCTCGACGCCACCACCCTGGCCGCGTGCATGGCGCAATACGAGGACATTGCCCAGGCCCTGGCAAATTACAGCGCCCGTCGTCGTCGCCATCTGCATTTCTACAGTCAGGCCAGCCGCCTGTTGACGCCGGTTTTCCAGAGCGATCAGATCCTGCTGCCCTGGTTGCGCGACCGTTTCATGGCTGCAAGCTCGCGATGGCCTCTGCTGCGCGACATCAACCGGCAGACCCTGGTGGGCGTGCGCGGCGGCTGGCTGCGCGGCGAGGCGCGTGAATGGTTGGGGGAATAAGGCGACTACGTCAATGAAATCGGCATGCTGTAGCCGGAAAACGCAGATCGCCATTTGGCGCGCCTTTCCGGGCAAAAATGCTTCGCGAGGCGCGCCAATGCTGGAGTTTCAGTTTCTGAAAATTATTCCAGCCGGAACGAGAACGGCATTTCCACGGCGACATCCTGGCCCTGCCCACGGCATTGCAGTTGCAAGACGGCAGCGACGGCCGGCGCATTGAAGGCGCGATTCGAGGACTGCACGATTTGTACATTGCGGATATCGCCGGCTGCACTGACGATGAAGCGCGCCAGCACGTCTCCCTGCAGTCCATGGCGCAACGCCTGCGCAGGATAGACGACGGCGGAACGGATCGATTGCGCATTGGGGCAGGCGATGCCGAGCGTGTTGCTGGGCTGGGTAATAGCGTTGTCGCTCCCAGGTCCCGAATCGGACGGCGTCGTCGGCGCATCGTTGCTGCGCGCCATCGTCGGTTCAGTCACTGGCACCAAGGGAATAACCGGTGGCTCCACGGTGACGACTGCCGGCTGCCATTTGCTGTTGCGCACCGGCTGTTTTTGTGGATCGGCGGGCTTTGGCCGATCGACCGGAATGTAATAGGCATCCGGCGTCTTGACGATGTGCGCCTTGCTGGTGGCCAGCCCATACAGCAGGCCCAATCCAATCGCCATATGCAAGGCAATTACCGTCGCCAGTCCTGCTGCATTGCTGCCGGCATGCGGCCTTTGCAGATAAAGCTCCATTGCAGTCTCCTTGGGTCAATGACAGACAACACTTCATTAAACGAACAAAAAGGCAAAAGAGGGTTTACCCGCAATGGCCTCATTAAAGCAGCGCGGGACGCACACTGGCAAGCGCGGCGTGCCGCTTGACAGCGTCCAATTCTTTATATAACCTTTTGGTTATAAATAATCCTGGCCTTCCCGATGCCTGCACCACGCCACCCAGCGCAACTCGATGCCACTTTCGCCGCGCTGGCCGATCCGACGCGGCGAGCCATCCTCGCGCGATTGGCCGAGGGCGATGCATCCGTGTCGGAACTGGCCGCGCCGTTCGCGATGAGCCAGCCGGCCATATCCAAACATCTCAAGGTGCTTGAACGCGCCGGCCTCATTTCTGCCGGCAGCGACGCGCAGCGGCGACCGCGCAAACTCGAAGCGCGACCGCTGGCCAATGCCATCGAATGGCTTGAGCAATATCGTGAATTCTGGGAGGCCTCGTTCCTGCGCCTCGATGCATTGCTGGTGGAAATGAAAGGCCGGCAGAAAAAAACCGTTTCCCGCAAACGCTAAGGAGGCCGCATGTTCTATCCCGACAGCTTCAAGGTGTCCACGCCCAGTGAGCGCGAAATCCGCGTGGAACGCGACTTCGACGCGGCGCGCCAGCTGGTATTCGATGCTTTCACCCGGCCGCAACTGGTGCGGCAATGGCTGCTCGGTCCGGAAGGCTGGACCATGCCGCTTTGCGAAATCGATCTCCGCATCGGCGGCAAATACCGCTACCTGTGGAAGCGCGAATCCGATGGCACCGAGATGGGCATGGGTGGCGTGTTTCGCGATGTCGCCGCCCCCGAGCGGATCGTCGCCACCGAAAAATTCGACCAGGCCTGGTATGCCGGCGAGGCGCTGGACACGACGCTATTCGAGGCGGTCGGCGATCACACCCGCGTCACCATCACCGTGCTGTACGAATCGCGCGAGGCGCGCGATATCGCCAGGCGCTCCGGCATGGAGACGGGCATGGCGGCCGGCTATGATCGACTCGAAAGGGTCCTCGCCGAAATCGCCGCCGGAGGACGGCAATGAAGGCCGCGGGCAGTACCGTGGCGGCGTGGCCGCGCCGCCCGGGACGCAGCATCGCCGCCATCGTCGCGGGATTTTTCACGGTGGTGATTCTTTCGCTGGCCACCGACCAGCTGTTGCATATCCTGAATGTTTATCCGCCCTGGGGCCAGCCCATGCGCGACCCGAGCCTGAATTTTCTGGCGCTGTCCTACCGCATTGTCCATACCGTGCTCGGCAATTATCTGACGGCCAGACTCGCTCCGCATTCGCCGATGCGCCACGTCTGGATCCTCGGTTTTATCGGCACTTTCTTCGGCAGTCTGGGCGTGGTCGCCGGTTTGCAAATGGACCTCGGCCCGCTCTGGTACCCGATTGCGCTGGTCCTGACCGCCCTGCCCTGCTCCTGGCTCGGCGGCCTCATGTATCGCCGGCTTCATCCCGCAGCGAGCCGTCAATCGTGAAGTCAGGCGGCGCGCGGAAGCCCGCTACTGAAACTGCGGCGGCGATCGACGCCGAGGTCGCCGCCGCACTCGCCTGGCTGAAACGGCACAGCAGCAAGGCCACCCTTGCCGGCATGGCGCGCTACGCCATCCCCAACGACAAGGCCTACGGCGTGGCGATGCGCGATATCAAGGCCTATGGCAAACAGCTCGGCCATCGCCACCCGCTCGCGCTGGCGCTCTGGGACACCGGAGTTTACGAGGCGCGGATGCTGGCATCCTTCGTCGGCGATCCGGCCGCGCTCACCGCTGCGCAGATGGAGCGCTGGTGCAAGGACTTCGACAACTGGGCATTTTGCGATGCCCTCTGCTTCAACCTGTTCGACCGCAGCCCGCATGCCTGGGCCAAGGTCCGCCAGTGGAGCCGCCGGCGCGGCGAGTTCGAAAAGCGCACCGCATTCGCTCTGCTGTGGAGCCTGACGGTGCACGACAGGCAGGCGGCCGATGGCTTGTTCATGGAAGGCCTCAGGCTGATCGAGGAGGCGGCCGGGGATGAGCGCAACTTCGTCAAGAAAGCGGTAAACATGGCCTTGCGCGCCGTCGGCAAGCGCAATGCCGCGCTGCGCATTGCCGCGGTGGCGGTCGCGCATCGGCTCGCCGAATCCACGGATGCCACAGCCCGCTGGATAGGCAGGGATGCCCTGCGCGAACTCGATGGCCCGACAGCAAAGCGCCGCACCCTCAACTGAAGCGCGGCGCCTCTCGCAGGCGCAGAAGTGACGGCCTTGCTATCGCGCCATCGCCGGAATCGCGATGGCGGCGAACATGCCGACAAAGCCGATGATGGCGAAGATCAATCCGATCAGCGCCATGATTCCGGCAAGGCGCCAGAACTTCTGCTGGTGCTGCAGGGCATCTTCCATGGCTTCCGGATGTCCTTCACTGAGCAGGCGGTTGATGGCGCCTGAATAGCGGATGAGATGCAAGCCAAGGAACAGATAGATTGCCGCGAATACGAGGTAGAAAAAACCCATGGCCGCCATCATCCCCATGGCGCCAGCGCCCTCCTTGCCGCCAGCAAGACCCATGGCGCCACCGCCAAAGATTATCGCCAGGGCGGCAAATACCGTGAAGGCCGCGCCGATGAACAACAATACGGCTACGAGCTTTACCCAGCCCTTGGTGCCGCGCAAGGCTTCAAGCATTGCTCCGCTGATTGCACCCTCGGCCGCCGGCAGTCCGTCGGATTGGGCATCTGGTGCGCTGTAGGGGTTTGTCATTTTTTTCTCCTTTTCAGATTGTAAGTTGCACTTTTTGGAAACATTCCCGACTGCATCGACAACGGCCCCGGCGCCACGAACTCCCGCAGCCATCGCTTGCCTGTTCGCGGGGACCTCAGCAGTTTTTATCAGCGAGGATTGATAGGCAAGCAATTTCTCGGATGCAAGCCTGCTAGCGGCCCTTCCACTGCGGACTGCGCTTGGCGACGAAGGCATCGACGCCCTCGCGGAAATCATCGCTGCCGTAACAGCGACGAATCAAATCCTCATCGGCGGGCAAATCCTGCAGCAGCAGACGGCGCAGGCTTTCCTTGCTGACGGCCTGCGTCACCGGCGCCAGGGCGGCAAGCCTTGCGCACAGGGCATTGCTGGCGGCATCGAGTTCCGGCGGCGCGCACAGCTGCGCCAGATAGCCGCAGGCCAGCGCCTCATCGGCGCTGAGGATTTCGGCGAGGATCAGCATGCGTTTGACGCGCGCCATGCCGAAGGCGGCCGTCAGGCGCGCCAGATTGCCTATCGACAGGCAATTGCCCAGGGTTTTGGCGATCGGCACACCGAAGCGCGAGGCTGGCGTGGCGATGCGGAAATCGCAGGCCGTGGCAATCGCCAGGCCGCCGCCGATGGTCCAGCCTTCGATCACCGCCACGGTCGGCATCGGCAGCGCTTCCAGCATGGCGATACAGGCATCGATGCGCTGCTCGTAAGCCACGCCATCCTCGCCGCTCTGGAACGATTTGAATTGTGCGATATCGGTGCCGGCCACGAAGGCCTCGCCGCCGGCGCCGCGAAAGCGCACCACGCGCACCGCGGTTTCGCCCTGCAGCTGCGCACAGATTTCGCCCAGCTGCTCGTACATGGCCCAGGTCATGGCATTGCGCGCCGCGGGGCGATTGAAACGCACCGAGGCGATGCCACCGTCAATATTCAGATCTACGCTTCCCTCGCTCATGGTGCAAAGGCTCCCTGCGCCGCGAGTGCGGCGCGCTCCTCGGCGCCGATGCCGAGTTCGGCCAGCACCGCCTCGGTATGTTCGCCAAGCAGGGGCGGCGGCATGCGCACCTGCTGCGGGGTCGCCGAGAGTTTGACGGCAAAGCCGATATTCGGCACCTTGCCCTCGATCGGGTGGTCGATATCGATGCGCATTTTTCGGTGGCGCCCATGTTCGCTGTCGAAGGCCTCGGGGTAACTGAGGATGGGGCCGGCCGGAATGCCGACTTCGAGAAACTGCTCGATCCATTCGGCGCTGCTTTTCGCGGCGAAGGAAACTTCCAGCGCCTCGATCAAGGCCTTGCGATTGGCGAGGCGCAGCGAGATGGTCCTGAAGCGCGCGTCGTCGAGCAGGTCCTGGCGCGCCAGCAGCGTGCACAGCTGCGTCCACAGCTTCTGGTTGGTGGCACCCATCACGAAATAGCCATCGGCGGCTTTCACCGCCTGATAGGGCGCGCTCATGCGATTGGCGGTGCCCAGCGGTTCAGGCGGCTCGCCTGTGCCCCAGTATTGCGACATATCCCAGATCGAGAAGGCCATCGCCGAATCGAACAGCGAGGCGTCGATGTACTGGCCCTTGCCGGTCGCCTGGCGGCCGATGTAGGCGGCGAGCATGGCGTAAGTTGCGAACAGGGCGCAGCCGATATCGGCCACCGGCACGCCGGCCTTGACCGGCGCACCGCCGGGATAGCCGGTCACGCTCATCACCCCCGACATGGCCTGGGCCATTAGATCGAAACCGGGGCGCGTGGCCCAGGGGCCGGTCTGGCCAAAGCCGGAAATGCTGGCGTACACCAGCGCCGGATTGATGGCGCTCAGGGTCTCGTAATCGATGCCGAGGCGCTTCATCACGCCGGGGCGATAGTTCTCCACCAGGATGTCGGCCTCCTTCACCATGCGGAACAGGATCTCGCGCCCGGCTTTCGATTTGAGGTTGAGGGTGATGCTGCGCTTGTTGCGATTCATGTTGAGGAAGCCCATGCTGTCGTTTCCCTTCATTTTGAAACCCATGGAACCGCGCGTCTGGTCGCCGCCGTCCGGCGGCTCGACCTTGATCACATCGGCACCCATATCGGCCAGCAGCATGCAGGCATAGGGGCCGGCCATCACCTGGCTGACATCGAGCACCCGCACGCCCGCCATGGGCAGGGGCCGTGCTGCCTTGATACCTTTGTCGTCTGTGCTCATGCTTCCGCCTTCACGCCGGCATCCTTCACCACCTTGGCCCATTTTTTCGCTTCCTCGCGAATGAAGACGCCGAAGCGTTCGGCGGAGCCGCCGCCATCTTCGGCGCCGTACTGTTCGAATTTCGCGATCACATCCGGCATCAGCAGGATCTTGTTGAGATCTTCGTTCATGCGTCGCGCCATCGCTGCCGGCATCTTGCCGGGCCCGACCAGTCCGTACCAGCTGGTCGCCTCGAAGCCGGGGAAGCCCGATTCAGCCATGGTCGGCACCGTCGGATGGCTGGCGGCGCGCTTGAGGCGGGTTTGCGCCAGGGCGATCACCTTGCCGCTTTTGACCAGAGGCGAGGCGGCCGTCATGGTGTCGAAGGCGTAATCGATCTGCGCGCCGAGCAGGTCCAGTTGCATCGGCCCGGAGCCTTTGTAGGGCACATGGATGGCGTCAATATTGGCGGACAGCTTGAACATTTCCAGCGCCAGATGCTGGGCCGAACCGTTGCCGGAGGTGCCGAAGCTGATCTTGCCGGGATTCTGCTTGCACAGCTCGATCACGTCCTTGATGGTGCGCGCCGTCTGCTTGTCGTGGGTGATCAGCATGTTCGGCGTCACGCCCACCAGCATGACCGGCGCGAAGTCGCGCTCCACGTCGTAGCTGATGTGCGGAATCAATGCCGGGCCGATCGCATGGCTGTTGATATGCGCCATCAGCAAGGTGTTGCCGTCGCCCGGTTGCTTGGCCACGTAGTCGGCGGCAATGGTGCCGGTGGCGCCGGCGCGGTTTTCTACCAGCACCGGCAGGTTCCACATGGTCGTCAATTTTTGCGCCATCACCCGCGCCAGGATATCGGTGCCGCCGCCAGGCGCGAAGCCGACGATAATGCGGACCGGCCCGCCGGGCAGGCCCTGCGCGCGCAACGAGGGGAGCGCCAGGGCGGCTGCCGCAGCGGTGCCGGCGGCGATGAATTTTCTGCGCTGCATGAATGCCTCCTGATTTTTTTGGGTACGCTGCGGGATTATTCCACGTTAATTCCGCGCCCGACCTTGATCTGGTGGGTAATGGCATGAACCCTTGGCCCGTGGCGCTTGTGCGGTAGCATACCGCCACCCCCCATCCTGCACCCAAGCCATGCACACTGCGAAACTGCGTCCATTCCTGTCCATCGTTATCGCGCTTGCCATCGGCAGCCTCAGTGCGGCATGCCGCGCCGACGAGGCGCCTGCGGCGGCGACAAACCAGACCATCCAGGTGGCCGGACTGAAGCAGGCGGCGGAAATCCTCATCGATCGCTGGGGCGTTCCGCATATTTATGCGCAAAGCCGGGACGATGCCTTTTTCGTGCAGGGCTTCAATGCGGCGCGCGATCGCCTGTTCCAGATCGATCTGTGGCGCCGCCGCGGTCTCGGCCAGCTGGCCTCGGTATTTGGCCCCTCCTTTGTCGAACAGGATCGCGCGGCGAGGCTGTTCCTGTATCGCGGCGATATGCAAAAGGAATGGGACGCCTATGGCAAGGATGCAGAGGCAATCAGCAAGCGCTTTGTTGACGGCATCAATGCCTATGTCGATTACGTGGGCGGCGATCCGGCCCGGCTGCCCTTCGAGTTCCGGCAGTTCAACTATCCGCCCGCCAAATGGCAAGCCGAGGATGTGGTGCGCATTCGCAGCCATGGCCTGACCCGCAACCTGACCGGGGAAGTGGCGCGCTCGAAAGTCGTCTGTGCGGCCGGCCTTAAGAGTGGACTCAAGGCCGATCATTTCCGCGTCGGCCTCACCCCGAAATGGGAAACGAAAATTCCCGAGGGCCTGGACCCCTGTCTGCCGGCCGATGTGCTGAAAGTGTTCACCCTGGCCACGCAGAATGTGGCGCTGACGCGTGCGCCGGCAGCAAAGGCCGCTTTGCATGAAACGCCGACGGAATTGCGCCTCGCCGCCATCGATGTCCCCGAACCACCGCTGGAAGGCAGCAATAACTGGGTGATCGCGCCGGACAAATCGGCCACCGGCCGCGCCATCATGGCCAACGATCCGCATCGCGCCTATTCGACGCCTTCGCTGCGTTATCTCACCCATTTGAGCGCACCCGATATGGACGTAATTGGCGCCGGCGAACCCTCGCTGCCCGGCATTTCCATCGGCCATAACGGCAGCATCGCCTTCGGCCTGACCATCTTCGGCATCGACCAGGAAGACCTTTACGTCTACGCGCTCAATCCCGCCGATCCCGATGAATACCAATATCGCGGCAAATGGGAAAAATTCCGGCAGGAGACCGAGTCGATCCCGGTCAAAGGCGAGGCGCCCGCGCAGGCTGCAATGATGTATACGCGCCACGGCCCGGTGATTTATATCGACACCGCCAAACAGCGCGCCTATGCAGTGCGCTCCGGTTGGCTTGAAGCCGGCATGGCGCCCTACTTCGGCAGCATCGATTACATGTTCGCGAAAAATTTCGCCGAGTTCAAACGCGCCATGCTGCATTGGGGCGCGCCGACCGAAAACCAGGTCTATGCCGACACCCAGGGCAATATCGGTTGGGTGCCGGGCGGACTCACGCCGATCCGCCGCAACTGGGACGGCCTCATGCCGGTGCCGGGCGATGGCCGCTATGAATGGTCCGGTTTTTTGGCCGGCGACAAGCTGCCGTTCAGCTATAACCCGAAGCCCGGCTGGTTCGCCTCCGCCAATGAGTTGAATTTGCCCAGGGATTATCCCTATCGCGAGCACAAGATCGGTTTCGAATGGCCGAGCAGCGCGCGCTATAACCGCCTCAAGGAAGTGTTGTCGCGCCCCGGCAAGATCTCCATCGAGGATTCGATGCGTCTGCAAAACGATGTGCTGTCGAATCCGGCGCGGCGCATCACCGCATTGTTGAAGGATCTGCAGCCGGCCGATGCTCGCGCACAGGCAGCGTTGAAACTATTGCGCGGCTGGGATTGCGTGCAGAACGGCGATTCGGCGCCGGCCGCATTGTTCGAGGTCTGGTGGTCGCGCTATCTGGGCGCGGTCTTCAAGGAGGCGGTGCTGGGCAAGGCGGTGGCCGCGAGCATGGGCAATCCCGACAGCGAAGTGCTGATGACGTCCCTGGAAAAACCGCAGGCCGTGTTCGCGCGCGATGCCGTCGCGCTGCGCAATCAGATCCTGATTCACAGCCTGACGCTGGCCTGGCTCGACATGGAGCGCCTGCTCGGCAAGGATCCCGGCCAGTGGCAATGGGGCAAGCTGCATCGCACCCTGATGGCGCATCCTTTTGCGGCGGCGGTCGATGAGGCCACGCGCAACAAATTGAACGTCGGCCCCATCGCCAAGAACGGCAGCGCGCATACGCCCAACCAGTCGAGCTATGACGTCAACACCTTCCTGCAGACCGGCGGTCCCTCGGTGCGGCTGGTGATCGATGTCGGCAACTGGGACAACTCGCGCGCCATCAATACGCCAGGCCAATCGGGCGACCCGGACAATCCGCACTATCGCGACCTTGCGCAGATGTGGCGCAAGGGCGAATACTTTCCGCTGCTCTATTCGCGCCCGGCGGTGGAAGCCGCCACCACGCAGCGCATCAATTTGCAGCCGCAGTCATAACCGCGGCTGCAAAGCCGGCCATCAGGCCGGCATCGCCATCGCCGGGGTGTGCGAATGAATGCGCATCGCCGGGTATTGACGATAGGTGACTGCGCGCCACACCCATTCCATCGGGCCGTAGCGGAAGCGCGCCAGCCACCAGTGGCTGAAGGCGATCTGCAGGCCGAAAAACACCGCGACATACAGCACCTGGGCGCTGCGCGACATGCCCCATTGACCGAGGCCGTAGCCGTAGAAAATGAAGGTGCTGATCAATGATTGCGTCAGGTAATTGGTCAGCGCCATGCGTCCGGCCGGGGCCAGCACGCTGATTTTCGCGAACACCGTTTTGCTGTGCAGCATCAGCACCACCATCGCCACATAGGCCATGCAGGCCGGCAAGTTGGCCAGGGTGACCAGGCCCATCGCGATGCCGTAGCCATCGCGTTCATCGCCAGGCACATGAGACATCGCAATCATGCTGGCGGCCACGCTGAGGCCGATGCCCACCGGCAAACCGTAATAGAGCATTTTGCGGAATGTGGGCAAATGCGCGGCGGTGTTTTCCATGATGCCGGAACGCACGAACCAGAAGCCGATCAGGAACATGCCGATCAGCACCGTCGAGAAGCCGAAATCGCCGACCACCTTGTTGGGAAACTCCCGCGCACGGAACAGGACCGCTTCGCCATAGCTGCCGTGCGAGAAAATGCGCACTTCTTCGGCGGCATGTTCACGCTGTTCCTTCAAGCGGTTTTCCTTTTCGGCTTTCTTTTCGGCGGCCTTCTGAACCTCCGTTTTCGGCGGCTCGGTTTTTTCCGGTGCCTTGGCAGCCACCTTCGCGGCGGCATCGGCCGGCGCTTTCGCCGCTGCCGGATCGACAACTTTTGCGGCTGGCGCATTGGCGGAGGCCAGCTTGGCGCTCATCGCCGCCTCGGCGTCCTTGGCTTCCAGCTGCGCAAGCGTTGGCTCGGCAGGGCGGAAGTATTGCGCTACGCCGAAGGATGTCATGGTCACGGCCATGAACAAATAAAGGCTGACGCCGACGCGCAGGCTACGCTTGTCGGCCGGCTCGCGATATTTTGCCGAAAGCACGCCGTAGATGAAAAAGATGGTGCCCATGATCGCCAGCGGCACGACCGGATCCTTGGGCGCCTTCGGCAGCAGGCCGAATACCGTCGCGGCGATGACGCCGATGGCGCCCAGCAATATCAAGATGAAGGAGAACACCGGCACGCGGGCCACGATGAGGCTCCAGCGTTTTTCGCTGCGCATGTAAAGGGCCACCAGGCTGACAAAGGCGAGCCCGCCGGCCATGGCAAAGAATCCACCGTTGACAAAGCCCAGCCCGATCAGCACCGCGATCGCCAGCAGGATCGGCTTGACGCGCCCATACAGCACGATCATCAGCGCACCGGCCGCGGTGGCGTAGCTGAACAGTATGTCGCCCTGCCAGATGAAGATGTAATGCACCGCGCCGAACACCGCGAGTGCCAGGATGCGCCGCAGATAGGGCGCGATGAAGCTGCGATCGGCGCGCTCGGCGCGAGTCAGCATCACCGCGAAGCCCATGCCGAACAGCATGGAGAAGATCGTCCAGAACTTGCCCTGCACGAAATAGTTGACGAAATAACTCGCCATCCAGTCGAGGCCATGCAGATTGCCCGGCATGCCCTGGCCCATGGTCGACATGGCGCGATTGAAGTACTCGATGTTCATCAGGAAAATCCCGATGAGGGCAAAGCCCCTGACCACATCCAGTGCCTGGATGCGCTCGTTGGATGCTATTGGTACCAGAGGTGCCAGTGGCGCCGCATTCGCTGGTTTGATATCCGCTTCCATATTGATGATCCCTGATCGGCTTTCGAGGAGCGTACTTTGACACGGCAAGTCTTGCAAAACGTAGCGCTTCGCGACGATTACCCGCAAACAGGGGATGGAATGCAGATGGCGAGGCGCGAACGGCAGGCAGCCGAAGCAATCGTTTTCAGAAAATGTAGATCGCCATTTGGCGCGGCTTCGCAAGCAAAAATGCTTGGAAAGCCGCGCCAATGCTGGGGTTTCAAAACCCGGGCGGCCTTTCGCTGGAAACACCCGACACCTTCTCCAGCGCCATCCCTACCCGCGCGATCGTGCCTTCCTCGAACAAACGCCCGATCAAGGTCACACCATGCGGCACGCGGCGCGGCGGGGAAAATTTCGGCAAGGGGTTGGCGGGGTCCGGCGCCCAGTCGCTGCGCGCTTCGGCGACTTCCACGCTGCCGGTGCGCAAGGTCAGCGAGGGATGGCCGGTATTGTTGGAGATGGTCAGCATCTCGTCGCGCAGGGACGGCACCAGCAGCACATCGACTTCGCTGAAGACGCGCGCCATTTCCAGCGCGACCTTGCGGCGCAGGCGATCGGCCTGCACAAAATCGACCGCTGACAAAAAGCGCGATTCGCGGAACAGGTTCGGCCAGGCATCGGGCACCTGCACCTTGAGCTGGTTGATGCGGCCATCGAGCATGATTTCCTCGAACGCGGCCGCACCTTCGGCGAACAGGATCACGTTCAGCGATTGATAGGGCCAGTCGGGCAGTGACACCGGCGTCGGAATCATGCCGAGTTTTTTCGCGGCTTCCAGCGCAGCGCGATCGACATCGGTGGCCGGGTCTTCCTTCATCCACGCCGGGATGTAACCGATCTTCAGGCCTTTCACCGGCTGGTTGACATCGAAATCCAGCTTGGCCGCAACACTGGCGACATCGCCCGCGTCGGGCCCGCTGATGGCTTTTAGCACCAGCATGGAATCTTCCACGCTGCGCGTCATCGGCCCGAGCTTGTCGAGCGACCAGCACAGCGTCATCGCGCCGGTGCGCGGCACGCGGCCATAGGTGGGACGCAAGCCGGTGACGCCGCAGCGCATGGCGGGACTGACGATGCTGCCGCCGGTTTCGCTGGCGATCGAGAAGCCGACCAGTCCCGCCGCGGTGGCCGCGCCCGGTCCGGCGCTGGAACCGGAAGCGCCCTCTTCGAGCAGCCAGGGGTTCATGGTCTGGCCGCCGAACCAGATATCGTTCAGCGCCAGCGCGCCGAGGCTCAGCTTGGCGATCAGCACCGCGCCGGCGGCGTTCAATTTGGCGACGACCGCAGAATCTGCCGCCGGAATGCGATTGCGAAACGGCTCGGCGCCCCAAGTGGTGGCAATACCGGCGGTGTCGAGCAAATCTTTTACGCCGTAAGGAATGCCATGCAGCGGGCCGCGATATTTGCCGGCGGCGATTTCACGGTCGGCCTGCCTGGCGCGCTTCAGGGCGTGTTCCGATGTGATCGTAATCACGCTGCGCAACTTGGAATCGAGGCGCTGGATGCGTTCCAGATAAATGCGCGTCAGCCGCTCCGAGCTCAGCGCACCGGAAGCGATCCAGCGCGACAACTGCGTGACCGGCGCGAATGCGATATCGGCGTCGCTGTCCGGCAGTGGATGGAACACAGCCTTGCTGCGCACAAAATGATCGCGCGCCGGACCCACCACCATGCCCGGCAGCACCGGGTTCCAGATAGTCGCTGGCGAAACACCGTCTACGATCGCGACCTTGCGCGGCCCGGTGCGCCGTTCCAGCATCGCCGCCATCGAGGTGCGCCAGCTCTTGGCGGCCATTTCGCGCTCGGCATCTGTCATCGTTACCTGCGCCAGCTTTTCCGCTTCGGCGAACGTACTGGTCGTGACTTCCGGACCGACGGCCGGCAGGGTGCCGAAGGTTGGCGGCGCGCCCGGCGTGGCCGGAGGCGGCGTCTGTGCGGCAGCGTAAGGAGATTGGGCGGAGGCAACCGCAAACAGGCCCAGCGGGGCCTTGATCAGGAATTGGCGACGGGATTTCATGATCTCTTTTCGGAGTGGGCGGGCCGCATGCAGGAAAAGCGCCTGCGCGGTAGCGGGCTCTATCCTACTGAAAAAATCGCAGCAACCAGGAAGCAAAATTGAAAAATGCAGAACGCCATTTGGCGCGCCTCTCCGAGCACTTTTGCCTCAATCACCGCGCCAATGCTCGACTTTGCTAATTCGAACTTCTTACGCGCGACCCTCTCGACTGAGGCAATCTTTGCACCGCATGGTGTCTCCATCGACCGGATCGCGCTGCGTCGATCCCCGCGCAAGCGCGGGGGGATTCGGCAGAGCCTCACCCGTTTTCGCGGCGCATGCACAAGCAGTTGTGCATGCGAAACCCCGCTCAAACCCCGTCGCCAGTGCGCTCCCGGCAATGCCTTGAAAGCCGCGCCAGTGCTGGAGTTTGAAACTGGGCGCATTGCTCGCCGAATACGACACTGCGATCAAAAATTCTGGCTCAGCGCATAAACGCCCTGCACCACCTT
>JACXTT010002041.1_pt1 | contig 32576 bp, 29 predicted proteins | sample 9270951 | NCBI WGS metagenome assembly JACXTT01 (sample SAMN15532306, study PRJNA645909) | rock metagenome | isolation source: weathered quartz diorite | place: Puerto Rico | collected 2017-06-21
TTGGCTGGCTCGCGTGTGAGTGGGGACCCCAGGCGGGTGGGGAAGGCTGGCGGGCGCCACACAATGGTGGACTCGGTACCGCCAGAAAGCCTATCCGGCGCCTACTGGTACCGTTCCGGCACCAACCGAACCATGACCGAGCACCTCCAGGGCATCGTGCGCGAGGCCGTGAGCATGGCAGGTTCGGCTAATGCCCGTGTGCTCGATATCGGCTGCAATGACTGCACGCTCTTGAACGCCTACCCCGAGGGCTACACCCGCTTCGGCATCGATCCTTCCGACGTGGGCTCGGAGCCTCGCCCCGGCATTACTGTGGTGAACGATCTCTTCCCCAGCGAGGAGCTCAAGCAGCGCCTGGGTCAGCACAAGCTGGACATCATCACCTCCATCGCCATGTTCTACGATCTGGAGGATCCCGTCGCCTTCGTGCGGTCCATCGGTGAGTTCCTCAACCCCGAAGGCCTCTGGGTCGTTGAAATGAGCTACATGCCCCGCATGCTGGAGCTCAACTCCTACGACACCATCTGCCACGAACATCTGGAGTACTACAGCCTGGCGGTGTTGGAGCGCATCTTCTCCATGGCCGGCCTCAAGGTGGTGCGCGTGGAAGAGAACGCCAGCAACGGCGGAAGCTTCCGCTGCTACGTCACCCACAAGACCAACTTCCGGTTCAAGAACGAAACTTGGAACCAGGAAATCAAAGCCATGCGCCAGAAGGAATTCGATCTGGCCCTGGATACGGATAAGCCCTACCTGGATTTCCAGTCCCGCATCGATGGGCACAAGGAAGCGCTGGGCGGCCTGCTGCGCCGTTTGAAGTCCGAAGGCAAGCGGGTCCACATCTACGGCGCCAGCACCAAGGGCAACACCATCCTGCAGTGGTGCGGCATCGATAAGAACCTCATCGAAGTGGCCTCCGAGCGCAATCCCGACAAGTTCGGCGCCCGCACCCTGGGGACGGACGTGCCCATCGTGAGCGAGGCTGAAAGTCGCGCCATGAAGCCCGATTACTACCTCGTACTGCCCTGGCATTTCCGCGATGAGTTCCTCGAACGGGAAAAGGCCTTGCTTGATGCCGGCACAGGAATGATCTTTCCCTTGCCCGAAGTCCATATCGTGCAGAAGGGCTAACATGGCCAAACGCGCCCTCATCACGGGCATCACGGGGCAGGATGGCTCCTACCTCGCGGAGTTCCTGCTCGGGAAGGGCTACGAAGTCCATGGCATCGCGCGCCACTGCACCAGTGGCGCTGCCTGGCGCCTCGCGGCCTTCGAGGGCCAGATCCAGCTTCACCAAGGGGATTTGGACGACCCGGAGACCCTCAATCGCGCGCTTTCTCTGCTGAAGCCCGATGAGTGCTACCACCTTGCCGGGGAAACCCGGCAGGGCTTCGATGAAGAGACGGAGCGCAACACCCTGGCGAGCAATGTGCTGGGCACCCACCACTTGTTGGCCGCGGTGCGTATCCACGCGCCGGCCTGCCGGGTGCTGCTCGCGGGCTCCGCGGAGATGTTCGGCGGGGGGCAGCACTCCCCTCAAAATGAGTCGACGCCCTTTCACGCGCGGTCGATTTACGGGGCATCGAAAATCGCCGTCACGCATCTCGGCCAGGTCTACCGTCACATCCATGGGGTGAAGGCCTGCACCGCGATCATGTATAACCATGAATCGCCCCGGCGCGGCGAAGGGTTCGTTACCCGCAAAATCACGCTAGGCGCGGCGCGCATCAAGCTGGGCCTGGATACGGAGCTGCGTCTTGGCAATCTGGATGTGCGGAAGGACTGGGGGCACGCCCGGTCCTTCGTAAAGGGCATGTGGCATATGCTCCAGCTGGATGAGCCTGAAGAGTTCATTTTGGCCACCGGGAAGCTCCATACGGTGCGCGAGTTCGCACGCATCGCCTTCGAGTGCGTGGGGTTGGAAGCAGATCGGCACATCGTCATCGATCCCGCCTTCTTCCGCCCGCTCGAAGCGCACCAGATTGAGCTTTGCGGTGATGCCTCTAAGGCGGAGCGCATGCTGGGCTGGAAACCCGAAGGAACCTTCGAGGACCTGGTCCGCGAAATGGTGGAGTCGGATCTTCAGCGCTTGAAGGCCTAGTCCGCGCGAAGGATCTTCTCTAAAGCTTCTTGGAATCGCTCGGGGCTATGCGCCTCGGCGTAGGCACGCGCGGCATCTGCACGATGAGGATCTGAAGCCGCGCGCTGGATGGTTTCCGCCAGCTCTTGAGGCGTCACCTGAGGGCTGACGGTATTCACCGCATCTCCCAGCTCGGTGAAACTCCCCACGCCAGTCACGACGGTTGGGATTCCGAACCCCAAGGTCTGGCCAAGGGCTGCGGAAGATTCTCCGTGAGATGGGTAGCGAAGCTGCACGGCCACATCCACGGAAGCGATGGCGGCGAGGAGATCCTGATCCGAGGGGCTATTGAGGATTTCCAAAAAAGGATGCTGATCGAGGCCCGCCTTCTTCAAAAAGCGCGCGGCTTCATAGCCGGCGATCACGAGGCTCACTGGACCTTTGGCATGAAGGGATTTGGCGGCGGCCACCACGCGGTCGAGCTGTTTGCTCTTCTCTGGCTTGCCGAAGGAGCCGATGCGAAGGGGTGCGCCTTCTTTCCTCGGTGATCGAGCAGGTTGAGGCTCAATGGGGAGGAAGAGGCGCTGGATGCCGAGGCTTGGCGAAGCCCCGAGATCCTTGAGGACCAATTCCTCCGCATGCTTGGAGTTCACGATGATGCCCACCTGTTGGCCCAAGGCGGCCAAGGGACGAAGGCCGAGCGGGCGATGGGGACCGAGCAGATCCGAAGACGATCCCCCCCATTCGGGGTAGTAGCGGGTGAAGAGGCTGTGGATGAGCTTAAGATCGCCCCCGAACGCGCCGAGCCAAAGACCCATGAGATCCGCGTCATGGAGATGCAGCCAGGTCCGGCCCGGAAGGTCGGCACACTCTCTCAACGCTTCCAAAGTGGGGAGGTGATGATCTGAGTTGCCGAAGACGAAGAGGCGATCCGCGTAGTGATATCGGTGTTGAAGAGCCCTCAGACTGCGTGGCGAGGCGAATAGGGACCAAGGCTTGGGTTGGATCTCACGAATTCCTGAGGCGCGATCCATGGACCAGTACCAATGGGCTTCACGCTTGGGCAGCTTCATGTACCGGTGGTTGAAGCGAGCGATGCCCGAGGCCGCGGGGGGCAGCACGCCGACCATGGCCACGGGCCCCGCAGGATCGACCTCGGCTGAGTGCGGCGCGAAGGCAGCCGATACCAGCCGCTGGGCGCTCGCTTCCCACGTGAACCGCTTGAGCACCTCGGCCCCGAAGGTGAGGCTCGTGTTTCGAAGGTCCGGATTCCGATCGAAAGAACGGAGAGCCCCGGCGATCTCCTCAGGATGGTCGGGGTTGAATCGGCAGGCCGGCGGAAGGAGATCCCGCATAGAGGAGGTTTCGGAGCCTATCACCGGGGTTCCGCAGGCATAGCTTTCCAAGATGGGAAGACCGAGCCCTTCGTATCGGGAAGGGAAGAAGGAGAGCTCCGCGGCCTGGATCATTCCCATCAGCGCGGCATCATCGATCCTTCCGGTGAACACCACATCTTCATGGGTCAGTCCAAGGGCATCTGCGAGTGCGTGCAATTCCGCTTTGCGGCCCTCGGGGAGATGGCAGGCGAGCACGAGTGTCGCGACCTTACCTTGATCGCACTTGTAGCGTGCGAAGGCCTCGATTGCGCCCTCCATGTTTTTGCGCCAATCATCACCGCCCACATAGATCATGTAGGGACGGCGCAGGGCCGCGTCGGGAAGGATGGCCTTGCCTTCGCGGAGGAGCTGCCTTTTCGCCGAGTCCAATCCGCCATCGATATTGACGATGCGGGAAGGATCCACGCCTGCGTACCGGATGGTGTCACGGCGACAGGAGTCGCTGATGGCGAAGAGCAGATCCCAGCGCCGCATGAGCCGGATCCCCTCCATGTACAGGCCGCGCAGGGTCGGGTCCTGGAGGTAGATCTCCGGATGCATGAGGGGGATCACATCGAGAACCAGCCCGAGGCGTCTGGGCTGATGGGCCCTTAGCCAATCCGGGAGGAGGTACTGGGCCATCTCGCGACGGAGCAGCGTGAAGCAAGGGACGAAATAATCGGTGATGCGTTCTGAGGCGGGCAGCGAGCGGAGTTCCTCGGTGGAGAGGAATGTCCCCATGCGCGAAAGAAGCTCCTTCTGCAACGGAGGAGGCAGATTCGGATCATGCCAGAAGAGGAGCTTCGCCCCTTCGAGCAAAGGGCCTAGCGCGAGCAGCAGGCTTTGGGTGAAGACGGGAATGCCGCGTTCCCGGTTCACTTGGCAGACTCTGAGGTCCACCAGGAGGAGGGATGGGCGCGGGCTGGAGAGGGCCTCGGGCACGCTTCAAGGCTCCTGCGAGTCGTTGCGCTGAGGCGTGGAGGTTGTGTCCAGTTTCGCCAAGCGCAGGCCGAGATCCTCTTGGATGAGTTGCTCCAGTTCAAGGATCCTGGCTTCCAAAGCCTCCAGCCGCATCTCGTGGCCGCGGGAGTACTCGACCTTCCCGGCGCGGGACTTAAACCGGCTCAGGAAAGGACGCAGGATCTGCTTCTCGAAATACCGGACGCGCTGTTTGAACGACATGGGAGAGGTCCGTTCGAAAAAGAGTGGGGAAGTGTATCCAGCCTACTGGATACGGGCGGTGGTGGGGTAGATGGCGAACCCTCAAGCGTGAGACGCGAGGGCCTCCATCAGCCGCCGAGCGAAGGCGTGTTGAGAATAGGCATCCATGGCCGAGCACACGGCATCCAGGGAGCGGTTCCATTGAAAAGCCTCTTCAATGGCGATGGCCAGCCCTTTTGGCGTGACGTCGGATGCCACCTTGAGCACAAGGTCCGCGGGGAGCTCCGCATAGCTTCCGGCGCGGGTTACCACCACGGGTTTGCGGAGGCTCATGAGCTGCTGCACCACGCCTGAGCACTCGCCGATGGTGGGGAAGCGGAGTTGGACGCCCACATCGATATCGGCCATGGCCTGCCAAAGCTCCGCGTCCGAGGGGGCATTCACCAGGCGAGCGGGGAAAATCTGCTGGAGCTGATTTTTCTCGGCGTACTCGTTCACTTCGAAGCCGGCGAAGGTCAGCGATACGGGCCGCTTTTCAGCGAGGATGGCCATGGCCTGAGCCAGCAACTCGGGATGCTTTGATTTGGCGGGAATCCCGAAATGGCCCACGCGCAAGGTTGAGCCATCTTCCACGGTCGATGCAGTGACTGGAACAGCGGGTTCCAGGATGGGAAGGAAGAGCACCTCGATGGGGATATCGAGCGCGCGCTCTCCCATATCTTCGAGGATGCGTTGCTTGCAGGCTTCGGAGTTGACGAGGATGCCATCAGGCTTGGCCATTCTCAGAAGAGGGCGGATGCCTTGGGGGCGCTGAGGCTGCTGGCAGATCGGGACTTGCAGATCAGCCTTAGTCGTCTTCTGTTCGGGGTAGTGGTGGCCGAAGAAGGCGCACAGTTCGTCTTCGTCTTTGGAGAAGTAGGCCCGCCACAATCCGACGAGATTGGCTTCATGCAGGTAGATCCAACGCGCGGGCCCGTCGCACTCGCGTGCTTCCAAGAGGGCCTTGAGCGCTTCGAGGTTATGAAGCGAATTGCCGAGCACGAAGAGCGCTGCTTGATAGGGATGCTGTCTTGCGGCGACGCGGTAGACCGAGTGGGGGAAGAGCCGATTGCCCGGCTGGAGCCCCTCGTAGGCCTCAGGGTTGGCATGGAGCGGCAGGGGGAGGTGTGTGAAGAAATGGGTGGTCCACAGATCGCTTTGCAGCGTCGCGAGACTGTAGTGCGCGATCCCACTTTGATCGGGCGGAAGCGCGCCGTGGATGGCGAGGAAGGGCTTTGAAGACGAGGGGGCGGGTCGTCGTCTCGGCTTCTCTGCGATGGCGGTGGCGAGGATGTCTGCGGAGCGATCCCATCCGAGGGACTTTAAGGTCTCGAGGCCAAAGGCCAGGCTGGTCTGCTGAAGGGCGCTGTTCGTCACGAAGTTGGCCAGCGCCGCGGCGATGGAACCTTCCACACCGGGCGTAAAGCGGCAGGCCGGGTGGACGAGATCCCGGATGGAGGAATTGTCCGAACCCAGGACGGGAATGCCCGCGGCGTAGGCTTCGAGGATGGGGAGGCCTAGGCCCTCGTAGAAGGAAGGGAACACCATGGCCTTGGCATTTTGGGCCAGGCCTACCAGTTCCTCATCGCTCACGAGCCCCGTGCAGACGACACGATCGGCGCTGAGTCCACACGCTGTGGCAACGCCCTTATAGAAGGCCTTGCGCGTGTCCGACATGCCGCAGACCACCGCCAACTGCCATTGGGGATGGGTGGTAGCGAAGGTCGCGAATTCTCGGACCAAACCCTCCATGTTCTTCCGCCAATCCTCGCCGCCAATGTAGAGCAGGTACGGTTCAGCCAATTTGAAACGGGCGGGAATCTCGGGGTTACGGGGCAGCTTCAGCAGCGCCTGCTTCTGATCGTCGATGTCGCCTGGAATGGTGTGGATGCGAGCGGGGTCGATGCCTGCGAGGTGGATGGTGTCCTGCCGAGAGGCCTCACTGATGGCGAAGAGGTGATCGTAGGTGCGGAGCAGTGCGAGGCTCTGCAGGTAGGGCTCCAGCGTGGCTGGTGTCGTGAGGTACCTATCCTGGAAGAGATAGGGAATGAGATCGTAGACGATGCCCATCGTGCGAGGGGCGTGGCGCCGCAACCACATGGGATAGAGATAGTCATCGCCACGGCCATGCAGGGGCATGAAGAGGCAGGTGCTCAGAAGCACATCGATCTGGAGGCCGCGATCCGCCTCCAGTGAGGATTCGGTGCGCCATTCCCCGAAGGCCTCCAATTCTTGATGCCGTTTGGGCAGAGGGGAATCCGGCAAGTGCCAGAAGATGAACCGGTCCTGAGGGTTCTGTTTGCAGAACTGCAGAACCAGGCTTTGGGCATAGGCCGGGATGCCACGTTCTTGGTAGAAGTGGCAGACCCTCAAATCCACGAGGAAGGTGCGTGTCTGGTCGGCGGCAGCCATCGGCGGCATCAGCGCTTGGGGTCGAGCGGCTGGCTTTGGGCTTCCTTGGCGTCAAGGGCCAGATAGCGCAGACCGAGGTCCTCCCTGACCAGAGCTTCGAGCTGGGCGACCTTCTGCTCAAGCAGTTCGATGCGCCCTTTGGCTTGGGCCCCAGAGACCGATGCGGATGCGGCCTTGGCGAAGGGCCGCTTCACCCACTTGAAGAAGGGGCGGATGAAGCGACGTTCGAAGCGTCGGCCGAGCGATTCTGAAGCCATCGTGTGCCTGTAGAGCCGAAGGTTACCGGTAGCCGGCGCGGTGGGTATCGCCGTGGCCGGCGTCGCTGAGCACGCGCTCCTTCTCGGCCATGCGGAGATCGCTGTCCACCATCATCTTGGCGAGGGCGCGGATATCGGTCTTGGGCTCCCAGCCCAGCAGCTTGCGGCCCTTGGAAGGATCGCCTTCGAGGTGATCCACTTCGGCAGGACGGAAGTAGCGGGGATCGATCTCCACGTACTTCTGCCAGTCCAGGTCCAGCTGGCCGAAGACGAGGCCGAGGAAATCGCGGATGCTGATGCTCTCGCCGGTGGCCACGACGTAATCGTCCGCCTTGTCCTGCTGGAGCATGAGCCACATGGCTTCCACGTAATCGCCGGCGAAGCCCCAATCGCGCTTGGCGTCGAGGTTGCCGAGAGAGAGCTTCTCCTGCAGGCCCAGCTTGATGCGCGTGGCGGCGCGGGTGATCTTGCGGGTCACGAAGGTCTCGCCGCGGCGGGGGCTCTCGTGGTTGAAGAGGATGCCGTTGGCGGCGAAGAGGCCGTAGCTCTCGCGGTGGTTCACCACCTGGTAGTGCGCATAGACCTTGGCGCAGGCGTAGGGGCTGCGGGGCTCGAAGCGCGTGCCCTCGTGCTGGCGGGGCTTGGCAGAGCCGAACATCTCACTGGAGCCCGCCTGGTAGAAGCGGATCTGCTTATCGTTGTGCTTCTGGTAGCTGCGGATAGCCTCCAGCAGGCGGATGACGCCTACGGCGGTCACATCCACGGTGTACTCGGGCTGATCGAAGCTCACGCGCACATGGCTCTGCGCGCCGAGGTTGTAGATCTCATCAGGCTGGACGTCATCCAGCACATTCCGCATGGCCCCGGCATCGGAGAGATCGCCGTAGTGCAGGTGGAAGTTGGCATTGGGATGCTCACCGACGTGCAGGTGATCGATTCGGTCGGTGTTGAAAAGGCTGGCGCGACGCACAATGCCATGAACCTGGTACCCCTTGCTGAGCAGCAGTTCGGAAAGGTAGCTTCCGTCCTGACCTGTAACTCCGGTGATGAGGGCGACCTTTTGTTGTGACATTCGGCTCTCGATAGAAGGGGTCTTGCGTCCAATGTGGCAGCGACAAGTAGTCTAGCAGGCTCTTAGAGATGCAGCCTTTGCCGATTGGGCCGCGACCGCGCTCAAAGGATGGGACACTAGGGGATTCCTGCGGAGCTGCATGCGTTTAGACATCTTTCACCCGGGGTTTGCAACCTTCGGCGGGGCCGAGGTGCTGCTGCTGGCCCAGGCCCGGGGCCTTCGAGACCATGGGTTTGAGCCTCGCATCGCCTCCTTCGATCTGGACCCAGAAGCCTGGGCTGAGCAGCTGGATGGCCTGCCCACGCGATCCATTCCCAAACGGGCCTTTTCCGACCTCCTCTTCGGCATGGGTCGAATGGGGAAGGTGAAGTCCCGATTCCGCCGTGTTCGCGCTGCCTTATCGGATAGCCCCTTGGTGCTTGCTCACAACTTTCCGGCCAGCGCCATGGCAGGCCGACTGACGGATCCGGCCCGCACCGTCTGGTACAGCCATGAGCCGCCCCGATCCCTTTACCCGGAGGCGGGGAGCCCCATGCTCCAGTCCCTTCTGGAGAGCGGGAATGTGCCCGAGGAGCTACAGGCCGCAGTGGACGGTCATCGCGATCGCTTGGGCCGCAAGGAGCCAGAACTAGCCGCTTGGGAGCGGGAAGGGGTGGCCAGGCTTTCGGCCATTGTGGCGAATAGCGGGTTCACGGCCTCTGTTCTCAAAGGGATTTACGGGCGATGCGACGCGGTGATTCCCCCGATGGTCGCGAGCCCTAAGGGACCGCGCGCCAAGCGAGGAGGTTCGAGAGGGCTTCAGATCCTCACCCAATCCCGTCTGGACCACATGAAGAACGTGGGCACGGTGATTCGCGGGTTTGCGGCCCATCTGAGCGGCCATCCCGATGCCTTTTTGCACGTGGTGGGTGAAGGCCGCGACCGCTCGAAGCACGAGGCTTTGGCGAAATCCTTGGGGATCGAGGCTCGGGTGCGCTTTCACGGGCACCTCCCCCAAGCGGAGCTGGATGCGTTGCGGGCCGAAGTCCACGTGTTTGCGCTCGTGCCGGTGGATGAGCCCTTTGGAATGGTGTTCGCCGAAGCCGCGTTGGCCGGGTTGCTGGTGGTCGGCCCCAATCAGGGCGGTCCCATGGAGATCCTGGAAGGCGGCGACCTCGGCGCGGTGGCAGATCCGCGATCCGCCGAGGCGGTTGCGGAGGCCCTGAATCGTTTGGCGGGCCTTTCGGATGAAGCCGCCGAAGCCCTGCGCGATCGGGCTCATGCCGCCTGCCAAGCGCGCTACGCCCCCGCAGTCCTCCTGCCCCAGCTGGCCGCGATTCTGAGAGGCTGATCCCATCATATGGGTGTGACGAGGGATGCGCTTCGGGCGCTACCCTTCCAGCATGCGCTTCGATTCCCCCTCCAGCTTCGGACGGTATTTCCGCATCCTCACATTTGGAGAAAGCCACGGGCCTGCCGTGGGCGTGGTGCTCGATGGCGTGAGGCCCGGTCTGCCCTTCGACGCAGAGGCCATCCAGGTGGAATTGGATCGCCGGCGGCCGGGGCAATCGGATCTGGTCACGCCTCGGAATGAGGCGGACCGTGTTCAAGTCCTCAGCGGCGTGTTCGAAGGGAAGACGACGGGCCACCCCATCGCGATGGTGGTGTTCAACGAGAACCAGCGCAGCAACGACTACCAGGCCATCCAAGCCCTCTTTCGCCCGGGGCATGCGGATCTCACCTATGACCGCAAATACGGTATTCGGGATCCCCGCGGAGGGGGCCGTTCCTCCGGCCGGGAAACGTTGGCTCGCGTGGCCGCTGGAGCTTGGGCCAAACAGCAATTGGCGGCCCTCGGTGTGACCATCCGCGGCTTCAATCGTGAAATCGCCGGCATCGAAGGACAGCAGCTCGACTGGTCCTTTGTGGAGAAGAATCCCTTGCGGGTGGCTGACCCTAAGGCTTTTGAATCCCAGAAAACCGCCGTCGAGGCCGCCCGAGCTGAGGGCGATAGCGTGGGTGGCGTGTGTGAAGTGTGGATCGAAGGCCTGCCCATTGGTCTGGGGGATCCGGCCTTCGGCAAGCTGGACGCGGAACTCGCCCACGCCTTGATGTCCATCGGCGCGGTCAAAGGGGTGGAACTCGGAGCGGGCTTCGCATCGGCGCGGCGGCGGGGGAGCGAGAATAACGATCCCCTCAGCCCCGAGGGCCCGCTGAAGAATGACGCCGGCGGCACCTTGGGGGGCATCAGCACTGGCGCGGCCGTCATCGTGCGGGCCGCGGTGAAGCCCACCAGCTCCATTTCCAAGGCCCAAGCGACGATTTCGCAAGACGGCAGTGCCGCGGAGATCAGCACCAAGGGGCGCCACGATCCCTGCATCGCGCCCCGCATTGTGCCCGTGGCCGAGGCCATGGCGGCCTTGGTCGTGTATGACGCCTGGCTGGCCCAGCAGGATCTGCGAGAACAGACGATCGCGTCAGCCCCTGAATGGGATTGGGATCGCATCGAGCGGCTCTTCCAAATCTGACGGGTGTTTCCGGGCGGCTTGCCCTTCGGGAATCAAGCGGTTCTCGGGGGCGAGCCTTGCGTTCGGTCACATTCGGACCCAATTACTCCGGAACCATGCTCCGTTCGGGGCGAAACCTGATGGATAATCAAGGGTTGTTAGGAGACCCATGGACTCGATCCTTCTCAGCTGCTCTGCGATCGTCCAGAGGTTACGAGGCGAGAGAGGGGATTTTGACCAGGTGGAAGGAGTGCAGGCATGAGCTCTTGCGTTGTCGCCACTCGGGGAAGCGCCTTGGCCGTGGCCCAGGCGGAGTTCCTGGTCGATCACCTGAAGGCCGTCGGCTTCGATGTGGAATGGCGCAAGTTCACCACCAGCGGGGATAAGTGGCTGGCGGGCCCGCTCAACGAATCGCGCGGTCAGGGCTTTTTCACCAAGGAGTTGGAAGACGCGTTGGTGCAGGGCGAAGTGGATCTGCTCATCCACAGCCTGAAGGATGTGGCCATTCAGCGTCCGGAGGGGGTCATCACCGCCTGCATCCCGGAGCGGGAGGATCCTGCGGATTGGTTCGTGGCCCGCCACGGCTGGCCGGAGCATCCCGTGCTCGCGACGAGCTCAGTGCGCCGGGCGAGGATGTTGAAGGAGGTCTTCCCTGACGCCACGTTCACCTGGATCCGAGGCAATGTGCCCACTCGCGTCCAGCGCGTGCGCGAAGGCACGCTTCGAGACGAACCTCTGCACGGGACCTTCCTCGCCGCCTCCGGTCTCCGACGTTTGGACATCGATCTTTCCGATCTCTCGGTGCGCGCGATGAATCCTGAAGAACTGCTGCCCGCCCCAGGGCAAGGCGCGCTGTTGGTAGAGACGCGTTCCGATCGCATGGACCTGGTGGAAGCCTTCCGGGCCCTGCACGATGAGCGAACCGCCCGCTGCGTGCTGCTGGAGCGCGACGTGCTTCGGGGCATCGGCGGCGGATGCCAGCAACCGCTGGGTACGCTGGCTACGGTGGACGAAAAGGGCCGCTATCATCTGCGCGCCGCGTTTGCGTCTGAGACGCGCATCGCCAAAGCCGAGGCCATTGGTGAAGCGGATGTGGTGCTTCATCAGGTGCTCTCGGAACTGGCCGCTCAGGGGGTGGCATGCGTCTAGCCCTGCCGCGTCCTGCGGACCATCCGCTCGCTCAGATGGCCCAGGCGGCAGGTTGGGTTCCCGTACCTTTTTCGGTGACCCGGCTGGTGGAGTCCGAGACGCCTCCTCCGAAGGACCTTCATCAAGCCGATGCGCTCGTAGTACTCAGTCCCAACGGCGCCCGTCTTGTCGCGCCTCACCTACCTTCCGGGATGGCCGTGCTCGCGCAAGGGCCTGGCACTGCGGCGGCGTTAGGACGCAAGGACTTGGATCTTCATGTGGCGCCCTCCGCCCAGGCAGAAGCCCTTTGGGATCTGCTGCGTCAGCGCTTCCCTGAAGGCGGACACTTCATTCTTGCGCGGGGAGAGCGTTCGCGTGAGTTCCTTGAGACCGCAGCTCGGGAGAGCGCCTGGTCGCTGCACCTGTGGATCACCCATCGCGAGGCGCCGCTCCTCCCACTTCCGGAGCTGCCCCCCGTGGATGCTGTGCTGGCCATGAGCCCTCTTCAAGCTCAGCTCCTTTCTGGCATGGCCAAACAGTGCTTAAGGTTTGCTTGGGGTGAGAGCAGCGCCGCGGCGTTTAGAGATGCCGGGCTCCCCGCCATCGCTTGGTGTGAGCCTGCTGCCTCCGCCTTCCAAATCATGCTTACAAGCTCGTTCAAGGAGATCGCTCGATGACGCTTCGTTCCCGTCGCCTGCGGCGTACTGCTGCCCTTCGCGAGCTGGTCGCGGAGACCGATCTCCGTCCGCGCCATTTGATTCAGCCGTACTTTGTTCAAAAGGCCGCGGGCAGTTCTCCCATCAACGCGCTGCCTGGCATCGCTCGCACGGGTGTGCAGGAGACGTTGAAACTGGTGGAGCGCGATCTTAAGCGTGGCCTCAAGACGGTGCTGCTCTTCGGCGTACCCGATGAAAAGAGCCCGGATGCCGCAGGCTGCCACGATCATGAGGGCGCCGTCGCGCTGACGGTCAAGGCTCTTCGCTCCGCTTTCGGCCAGGACATCGTCGTGATGACGGACGTTTGCCTCTGCAGCCACACGGATCACGGCCACTGCGGATTGGTGAAGGATGGCGAAGTGGTGAACGACGAAAGCGTCGCCTTGCTCGCCGAGATGGCCCTCACACATGCCCAAGCTGGCGCCGATATCGTCGCCCCCAGCGACATGATGGATTTGCGAGTTTCCGCCATCCGAAGCCGCTTGGATGAAGAGGGCCATGCGAATGTCGGGATTCTCTCCTACGCCATCAAGCACGCGGGCGCCTACTACGGTCCGTTCCGCGAGGCCGCGGATAGCAGCCCGAAGTTCGGCGACCGCCGCAGCTACCAGATGGATCCCCGCAACGCTCGGGAGGGCCTGCGTGATGCTCTGCTCGATGTGGAAGAGGGCGCCGACATGCTCATGGTGAAGCCCGCGCTGCCTAACCTCGATCTCATTTGGCGGCTGCGTGAAGCTCAACTCGCGCCCATCTGCGCTTACCACGTGAGCAGTGAGTTCAGCTCCGTGAAGGCCGCCGCAGAGCGGGGATGGGTGAATGGGGATCAGCTCATGCTGGAGCACCTCATCGCCATCCGCCGCGCGGGCGCCGACATGATCGTGACTTACGCAGGCTCGGAAGCCGTGGAGAAGGGATGGGTCTCTTGAGTAACGAACAGCTTTTTGCGGAAGCCAAAACGCACTTTCCTGGGGGCGTGAACTCCCCCGTGCGGGCTTTCAAATCGGTAGGTGGAACGCCCAAGTTCTTCAAGAAGGCCAAGGGTGCCTGGTTTGAGGATGAGGATGGCGCGCGCTTCCTTGATCTGTGCATGAGCTGGGGACCGTTGGTGCTTGGCCATGCCCATGACACCGTGCTGGCTGCCGTGAATGAAGCCATGCATGAAGGCCTCACCTTCGGCGCGCCTTCTCGCCGGGAGCTCGCGCTGGCCCGCAAGCTCAAAACGATGGTGCCCTTTCTGGAGAAGATGCGCTTTGTCTCCAGCGGCACCGAGGCGGTGATGTCGGCCCTTCGCGTCGCTCGTGGTTTCACGGGGCGCGACAAGATTCTAAAGTTCGAAGGCTGCTACCACGGTCACGCCGATGCGCTTTTGGTCAAGGCGGGCTCCGGGCTTGCGACTTTCGGCGAGCCCACCAGCGCAGGCGTTCCCAAGGCTTTTGCAGATCTCACGTTGGTGGTGAGCCTCGATGATATGGAGGGCCTGGAGCAGGCCTTCGTGCAGCATGGCGCTGAGCTGGCTGCGGCCATCATCGAACCCATTCCCGCCAATAATGGGCTGCTGCTGCAGGATCTTTCCTTTCTCACGCGTCTTCGCGAACTTTGCACCAAACACGGCGCCCTGCTGATCTTCGATGAAGTCATCAGCGGCTTCCGCGTGGCGCCAGGCGGCGCAGCGGAGCTCTACAAGATCACGCCGGACCTCGCCACCTACGGCAAGATCATTGGTGGCGGCATGCCCGTGGGATGCTACGGCGGCCGCGCAGATGTCATGAGCCGTGTGAGCCCTGACGGACCCGTCTATCAGGCGGGTACCCTGAGCGGCAATCCCGTGGCCATGGCGGCGGGGCTGGCTACGTTGGAGGCTTTGACGCCCCAGGTCTACGAAGGCTTCCGCCATCAGGGTGAACGTTGGGCCAAGGCCTTCGAAAAGCTGCCGGGGCTTCATTGTCCGCACGTGGGAAGTATTCTGTGGCCGCTCTTCCAGGGCGGCGTGAAGCGGGCCGACCGCGTGGAAGGCGGCGCCATCGCGAAGTTCAATCGCATGCATAAACTGATGCTTGATGAGGGCGTCTACCTTAGCCCCAGCGGCTACGAGGTGGCCTTCCTAAGTTCCGTACACGGCAACGATGAGCTTGCCCATTTCGAAAAGGCTGCCGCCCAGGTAGCCGCCCAGCTGGAGGCCTAACCATGACCCGTATCTACTCCCTCTCCTTTGAAAGCGGTGGCCCTGTGAATGGCCGCTTCCTCATGGTGCTCGTGGCTCACAAGGCCATGCGACAGGCGCTGCGCATCGCTGTCGCCGAAGCTGGCAAGCAGGGCGGAAAGTGGCGTCTCGTGCACAAGGCTGTGAAGCGGAGCGCGCTGGCCATTCCTACGGGCGAAGTGCTTGGCGTGAGCGGTCCCTACGACTGGGCGGTGGAAGAGGATTAAGGCGCGCCTTTTCTCTGAGCCTCTTCGTTCCTTCGATTCACTTTGGGGTAAATCAGTGACCCAACCTTTGATCCAAGTCATGAATGGCGCACTGCTGGAGCGCCCGCCCGTGTGGTTCATGCGGCAGGCCGGGCGCTTCCTTCCCGAATACCGCGCCATTCGGGCGAAGGCCACCTTCGAGCAACTGCTGAACGATAGCGATCTCGCGGCGGAAGTGACGCTGCAGCCCATCCGTCGTTTCCCCAAGATCGATGGCGCCATCATCTTCAGCGACATTCTCGTCATTCTGGATGCGCTGGGCTGCGAGGTGACCATTCCCGAGGGTGGCCCGCGCCTCGGCAAGACCTTGGATCAGATCCCCTTGGACCAACCTTTGGACGAGCGCGTCTTCGAGCCTGTGCAGGCGGCGATCCGCAAGGTGAAGGCTCAGTTGCCTTCCCATGTCTCCATGCTCGGTTTCGCGGGCGCGCCATGGACCCTTCTCGCCTACGGTCTTGAAGGGAAGGGGAGCAAGACTTGGTCGAAGGCGAAGGCTTTTCTGCATCAGGAGCCTGCCAAGGCCCAAGCCTGGTTGGAAAAGCTGGCAGACGCCGCGGCGCGCCTGCTCAACCTCCACATCGGCGCGGGCGCTCAGGCGGTGCAGCTCTTCGATACCTGGGCTGGGGAGCTGGATGCGGAAGACTACCTCCGCTTCGCGCTACCGGCGGTGCATCACACGCTGTCTCAGGTGACTGGGGCCCCTTCGCTGTTCTTCGCCCGTTCTGGCGTGCTGCCTGATGCTTTGGAGGCACTGCCTTGCGAGGGCCTCGCGGTGCCATGGCAAGTCCCCATCGCGGATATTCGCAAGCGCTTCCCGAACAAGGTCCTGCAGGGCAACTTGGATCCCGTGGTGCTCTTGGCGGGGAAGGATGCTGCCGTCAGCAAGGCACGACGGATCGTAGATGCGATGAAGGGCCATCCCCACATCTTCAACTTGGGTCATGGTCTGCTTCCGGAGACCGATCCGGAGGTGTTGGCGGCTGTGATTGAGGAAGTGAAAAAATGAAACCACGAATGACACGAATGAACACGAAGGGCCTCGCACAGGTTCTTTGCTCATTCGTGCGCATTCGCGTCATTGGCGGTTACTCCTATGCCCACTCTGCCTGAGCTCATCACCCACTACGATCGGCCGGGCCCGCGCTACACGGGCTATCCTATGCCGCCGGCCTGGCAGGATGATTTCGCAGAATCGGAGCTGCTCGACGGTTTGAAACGGGCCAATGCCCGCAAAGAGCCGCTGAGCTTCTACGCCCATCTACCGTTCTGCCGCCGCCGCTGTGCCTATTGCGGCTGCAACGTGGTCATCAGCCCCCACTACGATCCCGTCGCCAAGTTCATGGAGAGTCTGGAAGCGGAGCTGGACCTCTGGGCCTCGCATCTGCCGGACCGCCGCGGAGTGATTCAGATGCACTGGGGTGGTGGGACGCCCACTTATCTGGAAGTGCCCGATCTAGAGAAGGTCTTCCGCATGATCACGGATCGCTTCCCGCACCTGCCCGGGGCGGAGGTGAGTCTTGAAGCGGATCCCACCTTCCTCCGTGACGATCAGCTTCCGGCCCTTCGCGCCATGGGATTCAATCGCGTGTCCTTCGGCGTGCAGGACCTCGATGAGCAAGTGCAGGAGCTCATCACCCGCGGCCAGACCTGGGAGCAGACGCTCGCAGCCGTGAATCAAGCACGCAAGGTCGGCTTCGAAGGCATCAACCTGGATCTGGTGTATGGCCTACCGGGCCAGAGCCTAGAGAAGTTCCGCCGCACGTTGGATGAGGTGATCGCGCTTCAGCCCAACCGCCTCGCGGTCTATGGCTTCGCCTACTTGCCGGCCATGATGCCCTTCCAACGCAGCATTCCCAGCGAGACCCTGCCGACGCCCGAGCTCAAGCTGCAGCTGCTTCTGATGGCCTCTGAAAAACTTGAAGCTGCCGGTTACGTGCCCGTAGGAATGGATCATTTCGCCCATCCCCAGGATAGTCTGGCCAAGGCCGTGAAGGATGGCAGCATCATCCGCAACTTTATGGGCTATGCCGTGCAGGGCGGCCCCGATATGGTCAGCGTCGGGCCCAGCGCCATCAGCGATGTGGGCGATGTCTACCACCAGAACGACAAGATCCTCGCCAAGTGGGAGAAGGCGGTGGAAGGCGGGCACTTCGCGATGCACAAGGGGCACACCTGCCAAGGCGAGGACCGCATGCGCCGCTGGGTGATCCATCAAGTCATGGGCCGCTTTGAACTGCGCTGGGAGGATCTCAAGGCCAAGTGGGGTGTGGATGGCCCCACGCACTTCAAGGAGGCCATTGAGGAACTCCGCGAGGAGGAGTCTTGGGGCACGGTGAACATCCGTCCTGAAGGCATCTTTGTCACGGAACTCGGTCGTCGCTTTGTGCGCAACCTCGCCATGCCCTTCGATGCCTACCTCAAGGGCATGGCAGGAAAGACTTTCAGTCGGACGGTGTGATGCTGCTGCTCTTTCCTCCGGCCCTCACGCTTTCCGCTCAGGAGAGCAAGGTTCAATTGGAGGACTTTGATCAGGCCTTCAACTTCATCAAAGCCACCTACGCCTGGGGCGAGCGGGTGGAGTGGGATCTGCTCCGGACGGAGTTTCGTCCGAAGGCCGCAGCCGCCACTACGCCTGCGGCCTTCATCCGCGTGATGGAAGATTTGCTGGATCAGTTGGCGGATGCCCACTCTCACTTAGGCACCAACCTCGCGGATAGTTGGCGGTTGCCGCCAGGAGATTTGGCTGCAGAGTGGCGTGGCAATGAGGCCGTCGTTCTCGCGGTGAAACGCGGCTCCCGAGCCGAGGCCGCGGGTCTGAAGGCGGGGATGAAGGTACTTGGCGTTCAAGGGCAACCTTTGGCTCAGGCGATCCTCTCCCGGCAATCCTCCTTCCTCAAGGGGATGGAGGACGAGGATCGGCATTGGACGTTGAACGCGCTGCTCGCTGGGCGTCATGACGCCGCGATGAATCTCAAGGTGCGAGATTTCGGAGGGAAAGAGCTAGAGATCAAGGTCGCCGCCGGTGCGGATCAGGAACCTTCGCTTCCGGAGACCCGGATGCTGCCGGGGGATGTGGGCTACATCGCCTTCACTGATTTCGGAAGCGATGCTCAAGTGAAGCGCATGGATGAGGCCCTCGAACGCTTTCCTCAAGCGAAGGGATGGATTCTGGATCTCCGCTACAACTCGGGCGGCGATACCCAAGTGATGAAACCAGTTCTCGGGCGCTTCCTATCGCGCAAGGTTCGCTTTGCCTTCATGCGCAAACGCGATGGTGAATCGCTCGGCACGCCTTGGGAAGAGAGCCTATCTCCGCGGGGGAAGGTCTTTGATGGCCCCTTGGCGGTGCTGGTGTCTCCCTGGACCCAAAGCGTTTCCGAAGGCGCCGCAATGGCGGTGCAGGGGACGCTGCGTGGCATCGTCTTCGGCACGCGCATGGCGGGCCTCTCCGCCGGCGTGAAGAGCCTCACGCTCAAGCACTCGGGCCTCCATGTCCAAGTGAGTGCCGAACCGGTTTATGACCTTTTCATGCGTCCCCGCAGCGCCTTTCGGCCGAAGGTGCTCATCGATCTCGCCACTGCGAAGGGAGACGACCCGATTCTGGACGCGGCCCTCGCTTGGATCGGGACTTCCTCCCAGAAACGGTAGGCTGAGGGCATGCATCGCGATACCGCCATCCTTCTGCTCAACCTGGGCGGCCCCGTTACCCTCGCTCATGTGGAGCCCTTCCTCTTTCACCTCTTCAGCGATCGCGATCTCATCAAGCTGCCTGGTCCCGCATGGTTTCAGCCCACCTACGCTTGGGGCATCGCCAAGCTGCGGAGGAAGGGCGCCATCCAGCGCTATGCGGAGATCGGCGGCGGCTCTCCGCTGCTGAAGGAGAGCGCGGCGCAGGCCAAGGCTCTGCGGGCGCTGTTGCGCGCCGAAGGCATCCAAAGTCCGGTGAAGTTGGTGTTCCGCACCAGCTCGCCCCGAGCGGTGGGGCTGCTCAAGGCACTGAAGCGCGACGGTATCACCAAGCTGCTTCCCGTGACCCTTTACCCTCATGCCTGCCATGCGACCACGGGCAGTTCCATCCGCGAATTGGAGAAGGAAGCCAAGGCGCAGGGCTTCACCCTGCTCAAAGGGGTGGAAAGCTACGCGACGGATGAAGACTATTTGGTGAGCTTAGAACAGGGCCTTCGCGCGGCGCTGGAGGAGCTTCCCTATGCCACGGTGCTGTTCAGTGCCCACAGCATGCCACTCAAGCAGCTGGAGCTTACGGGCGATCCCTACGAGCAGGAGATTAAAGCTACTTGTCGGGCTCTGAAGGCACGCATCGGCGATACTCCCGGTGGCTATGCCCTCGCTTATCAAAGCAAAGTGGGGCCCATCAAATGGCTGGAGCCCAGTCTCAAGTCCGCATTGAAACCCATGGGCGGGCGCGATTTGATCGTCGTTCCCATCAGCTTCGTCAGCGAGCATATCGAGACGCTTCATGAGCTGGATATTGAATATCGCGAATTGGCGGAGCATTTCGGTGTGCGGACTTGGCATCGCGTTCCCACGCCGGGCGTGCATCCGAGGTACATCGCCTGCCTACACCGGCGAACGCTCGATGCGCTGGCCAGAGCTGATGTGAAGCCCGCTGGAGTTCACTCATGAGCACCCTCGTCCTCGGCGGTGGCATCTCGGGGCTTGTCGCGGCCTGGCATCTTCACCGCAAGGGACAACCGGTGGAAGTGTGGGAGGCCGGACCTCAAGTCGGCGGCTGGGTGCAGACCATCGATTGGAAGGGGCCGCAGGGCGAGTCAGGCCACGCGGAGAAGGGACCACAGGGCATCTTGGTGGCGCCAGGTTCTGCCTGTGATCGATTGTTCCGAGAGATCGGATTGAAGGTGCATCGCCCGGGCCATGGCGAGCGCTGGCTGGGCCGTTGGGGCAGGCTCAATGCAGTGCCTAGCAAACCACCGCAGTTGATGCTCTCCAACCTCCTTCCGCTTTCCACGAAGCTGCGGATGATGTGGGAGCCCTTCGTCAAAGTGCGGGAAGCGGAGCCGGAGGAATCTCTTTCCGATTTCGTCGCGCGGCGCTTGGGGCGCGGCGTGGCGGATCATCTGCTGCCCGCGATGATCGCCGGTATTTTGGCCGCACCTCCCGACCTGCTCAGCGTGGATGCGCTCCCGAAGATGCGGCAGTGGGAGGCCGCGGGGAGCCTCTTCAAAGGGATGAGCCAAGGCCCCCGCAGCGAGATGCTGGTGCCGGAAGGCGGCATGGGCGCCCTTCCCAAGGCCATTGCCGCCCGCTTGCCGGCGGTGCGCACAGGGCTTCGTGCGGAGAGTTTGCAGAAGGATCTCTTCGGCTGGGTCGTGCGCGGGGGAGGCGAGGAACGCCGGCCTGAGCGCATCATCCTCGCCCTTCCAGCCTTCGAGGCCGCTCAGCTCGTCAGTGCGCTGAGTCCTTTTTCCTCCAAGGCGCTGGCCTCGATTCCTTACACGTCGGTGCGCCTGCACAATTCCCGGCACACTCCCCTGCCGAACCTCAAGGACGGCTTTGGTTTTCTGATCCATCCTCCGGAGGGGAAGGGTGTCTTAGGGGCCCTGGTCCCCTCGTGGATGGATCCCGGGAGCGCACCTCCGGGTCTCATGCAGCTTCGGAGTTTTGTGGGCGGTGCTTATCCGGTGGCCCCCGAAGTGCAGCACGAGGGTGGGGTCGTTGCTGAATTGAAGCGTTGGGTACCAGCCCTATCTGAGCCCGTGCAAACGTTGGAGCTCCAAGCCGAGCACGCCATTCCCAGAGCCGAGATGGGCCATCGCCGTAAGGTTCTGGAGGCTCTCGAAGGCCTGCCCGTGGGCATCGATTGGGTGTCCAACGCGCGCTTTGGCCCGGGCGTCAGGGATGTGATCGAGGGTCTGGAATCTTGGATCGAGCATCAATCCTTCTAATGGCTTCCATCTGGTGAAGTCAGCTGTATGAAAAGGCGCGCTCTGGCATGCTGTTGGGGTTGCTGGAGGAACCATGCGCGCCCTTGCTCTCTCCCTTCTCATTCCTGCTGCGTTGATCGCCGCGGAAGAAAAGCCCTCTGCTGAAGTGAAGGTGGGTTCAGGAGTCTCCAAAATGGAGCTCGAAGGTGAATCCAAGTCCTTTTCGGTGGCCCCCGACACCAAGATCTACGTGTGGACCAAAGTTAGTGGCATGACTGATCACGCCGTGTCCGTGGTTTTTGAGAAGGGTGGCAAGTCGGTGTCCAAGCAGGAGTTGAAAGTGGTGCGCAGCCCCTACCGCACCTTCGCCTTCCGTACCTTCCGCGCCGCGGATGGAGGTACGTGGACGGCTAAAGTCGTGGGTGAAGATGGCGCCGTGCTGGGAAGCGTTGAGTTCACGGTGGAGATCAAGAAGTGAAGATCGCTTTACTGTGTGCCGCGCTTCCACTCGCAGCACAGGCTCCAACCTTCACAGTTCCCTCGCCCAGCCAGAACACCGCGCCGTTGCCCCTCTGGACCGATAAGACGGGGCCGGGCGCGGTGTTCTTATCGGCACCCGTGCCTCAGGATCCAGCCGCGCCCGCCTCGGCGCCTGCGCCTGTGAAATCCTGGTCGGATAAGGCCAGCCTGAGTTTTGTATCGGTCGGCGGCAATGCGCATAGCCAGAGTTTGGGTTTCGCCAACGATTACAAAGTGACCTCGGGTGATACCAGTTTTCAATTCAATGTGGCGGGTGTGCGTGTCAACACAGGCACCGTATCACGCAGCGCCACGGGCGCGACGCTTGATCAGGCGGTGGTCGTGGAAAACCGCACGAACACGACCACGACGGAAGCCTATATGGCGTTGCTGCGTCTGGATCAGAAGATCACCGACCGGTTCTTCTGGTTTGGTGCGGCCTCCTGGGATCGTAATCGGCCTGCGGGGTTGGACAACCGTTACAAGGGCGTGATCGGCGTGGGCACGCTTTGGGCGAATGATGATCGAACCAAATTCCGCACGGATTACGGTGTGGGTTATACGAAAGAAGATCCGCTGTTCAAGACGCCGGGCTACCGGGACAGCTTCGCCACGTGGCAGTTGGGCGCCAAGCTGGAGCAGAAGGTCTACCTCACGTCCGCGTTCACATCCGAGCTGGCGGTCAGTGGAAGCTTGCGCGAGAGTCGGGAATGGTTTGGTGCGTGGAAGAACAGCTTCACCACCAACATCAGCACGCGATTGGCCCTAAAGGTGGGATACGACCTCAACTACCGCAATATCCCCAACACGGTGGGCGTCGATGTCGTTCAAACGCCCGTTGCCACGCCACCCGTGATTCTTGGGCAGGTACCCTTCGCCTTGAAGCGCCTGGATACAGTGTTCAGCACGAGTCTCGTGCTCACCTTCTGACCCTCTTTACGTGATCTTTAGTGGCGGGGGGCTTCGGCCCCCCGCTATCGTTTTCCATCGTTCGAGGTCGAGATGCTGCTGTTGGATGGAGCTCTTCCGGTCGCCACCTCCATGTGGAAGATCGCCCAGCCCTGGTGGGAGTTCGTCCTCCGGGCGCTACTCGTCTATGGCTTTCTGCTCATCACCTTGAGGCTCACGGGCAAGCGGCAGGTCGGCCAGCTGGCTCCCTTCGATCTTGTCCTCTTGCTGGTGCTCAGCAACGCCGTACAAAACAGCATGAACGCTGGAGACAACACCGTGTCTGGCGGCTTCATTCTCGTTCTGACCTTGCTGGTCACGAATGGAGTGGTGGGCTGGCTGACCTATCGCAGCAAGACGGCCGAACTTCTCATCGAGGGCAAGCCGCTCATCCTCATTCACGAAGGCAAGCCCGATGAGAAGGCCCTCGCCAAGGAAAAGATCACTCATCACGAGCTGCTATCGGCGGTGCGGCAGGCCGGCGCCTGCGATATCGAAGCCGTGCGCTACGCCATCCTGGAGACCAACGGCCGCATTAACGTCATCCCAAAATAGTGGCGTGAGGGTGGATTTGGCGCGATCTTTAGGCAGGGTCTCCGATGCGAGTGCTCGAACTGCCCAAACCCCTCATCCCCTTGAATCCGCTGGAGCCGCAGCGGCAGCCGCGCCTTCCGAAAGCGCTGGGCGATGTTTTCGTGGGGAATCCGAGGCTGACCTTTCCGGAGGTCGCTGCCCCAAGTCCCCAAGAAAAGCCCGCTCCCAAGGCGCTTTCTTCTGAGCCGCCTCCGGTGAAAGAAGTGCCTCCTTCCAAGAGCCCTTACGAACTCTCGGCTCAGCCGCTGGGAGAGCAGTTGGATGTGAAGGCCTAAAAGGGGTTGACGAAGGCGAAATAAAGGCGAAACTGTGGGCATGACGCCCTTACTGGACTCCGCACCAGAGCCAAGGTTGTTTCGCGATCTGGATCTTCAGCCGGAGGAGGCCAAAAGCCTGCTTCGCACGCAAAAAGACCCGGTCTTTGGCTTTGGAGTTTCCTTAAATCCCTATCGTGGCTGCAGCCACGGTTGCCGCTATTGCTATGTGCGCGAGTACCCTGCGCCTGATCACGGCAAGGGAAAGGGTGCGCTCCATGACCCTCTGAGTTGGGGACGCTGGGTGGCTCCGAAGGTCAATGCGCCGGGGCTGCTATGGCAGCAGCGCCATAAGCTGCACGGCGCCACGCTGTTCATCGGTAGCGCGACGGATCCTTACCAGCCCATCGAGCGGGAATACCGGATCACCCGCGCCTGTCTTGAAGTATTGCTTCATTGCCCGACCACCTCCGTCATCGTGCATACCCGCGGCCCCTTGGTGCTGCAGGATGTGGATCTCCTTAAGGCCTTCGGACCGCGCCTTCGGGTGGGATTCTCCATTCCTACCGATGACGACACCGTGCGCCAGATCGTGGAGCCGGATGCGCCTCCCATTCCCAGCCGGTGGGCTGTGCTGGAGCGGTTGAGCCGAGCCGGAGTCACCGTTGGTGTCGCAGCGGCGCCCTTGATGCACGTGCATGATGTGCAAGCCTTCGTGAGGCGGGCGAAGGCCAGTGGGGCCTCGACGGCATGGGTGGGAGGATTGCGGCTGCTTCCGAAGGATCCATTTTTCGGTGTGCTTGCCGATCATCAGTGGTTGCATGTGCTTGATGAAGAATACGTGGCCTCCATTCGTAGCGCTTTTGCAGAGGCCTTCCCCAGGGCCCGCCGCGCTACTCGCCAGCCGGTTCGCGACACAGGCCATGTGCTCATCCCCGTCTCGCGAGATCATCAGCCCTCGCTCTTCGAAGCGCTGAGGGCATGACAACAGTGACTCCTATTCCAGATTGGCGGCCTGCTCCCGCAGCTGGTCGAGGACGCCCTTGGCTTCCATGACCGCGCGGGTCATGGCGATGCGCTTGCATTTGGAACCAGTGGTGTTGAGTTCGCGCAGCACTTCTTGGCACCACACATCCACAGCCTTGCCTTCAAGGCGGCCCTTAGCTAATCGTTCTGCGAAATCATCCAGGTGTGCGGAGAGACGGGTGAGCTCCTCGCGCACATCCAAGCGTTCCGCAAGGATGCCGGCCTCTGCGAGCAACCGATCTTCAGGAACCGTCGCGGAGAGATTGGCCTCTTGGAGGATCTGAGCGATGCGCTGGCGGTACAGCGAAGGCAGCTCTGAGGCCTGGGCTTCCGCTTCGGTTTGTAAAACGCCCTTAAGGTCCTTGAGCCGGGTGAGCGAGGCTTCGAAAAAGGGGCGCAGACGCTCAGCCTCCTTCTCACGCCCAGCATTCCACGCCGAGAGAAGGTCACGTAGGGCGTCGCGGAGCATCGCTTCCATGCGTTCGGTGAGATCCGAAGTGGGCGGGAGAAAGGCTCCGGGCACACGGAAGAAAGCCTCCGGGGTAAGAGCAGGAAGTTTGAGCCATTCCGCATCTTCCGCCCAGGCCTTGGCGACTGCGCGGAGCAAGGGACGGTTCAGTGCGGGCTCGAGCCCAGGCTCATCCTGCACTTCCAGGCTGAGATCCAACTTTCCGCGGCTCGCCGCCTCACGCACTGCAGTTCTCACTGCGGGCTCCAGCGCAAACAACGCGGGGGCTAACCGTACGCTGAGATCAAGTCCCTTGCTGTTCACGCTTCGCAGCGAAAGGCGAAGGTGGCCCATCGTGAGGGGGCGGGTGATCTCGGCATAGGCGGTCATGGAGCGCATGAGGATCCTTAAGGGCTTTAAGGTCGATCCTACATTCAGTCGGCTCCATCTCCATCTTCGGCCATGCGAGTCAGGCCATGATCTGAAGGATTAATCCTCTTCTGGGCTTTCCACTGTGCCCTTCAGCCACCCCTTCATGCGCACGCGCTCGACGCTGCGTTCGAGGTGCAGGCTGAGAGGGCTGGCGCCTTCGGTGCCAACGCGAGGGACGGCAGCGCCGGAGAAGCCGAGGCGGGCGCCTTCTTGGAGGCGGAGGGGAAGCTGGGCGACGGGGCGTACTTCACCGGTGAGTCCGACCTCGCCCATGAAGAGGCATTTCTCTTGAAGCAATCGACCGGTCGCGCTGCTGACGAGGGCGGCGATGACGGCGAGGTCGGCAGCGGGATCCTCGACCTCCAGGCCGCCGGCTACGTTCACATAGACATCGCGATCGTGGAGCTGCACGCCGCCGCGTCGCTCGGCCACGGCACAGAGCATGGAGAGGCGCTGGCCATCGATGCCGAGGGCGGTGCGGCGAGGGATGCCAAGGCCCGCGGAGGCCACGAGGGCTTGGATCTCCACCACCATCGGCCGTGTGCCGCTGAGCACCACGGTGGCGGCGCAGCCGGGGCGCGGTTCCGCATCGAGGAAGAAGGGATTGCCTTCGGCGGTGACGAGGCCCTTTTCGGTCATGGCGAAGACGCCCAGCTCGAAGGCGGCGCCAAAGCGGTTCTTGAGGGCGCGTAGCAATCGGTGGTGATGATGGCGGTCGCCTTCGAAGCTGAGCACGGTGTCGACGAGGTGCTCAAGCACCTTGGGACCCGCGAGAGTGCCATCCTTGGTGACATGGCCGACGAGCACGAGCGGCGTGCCCGTCCCCTTGGACCAACGGGCCAGCAGTTGGGCGCATCCGCGCACTTGGCTCACACTGCCCGCGCTGGATTCGAATTCCGGGTCGAAGAGGGTCTGGATACTGTCCACCAGCAGCAGGCTGGGTTTGAGGCGTTCGGCCTCTTCGAGGATGCGGCGCACATCGGTTTCGGCGAGCAGGTGGATGCCGGGACTTTCAGCGCCAAGGCGCTGGGCGCGCAGTTTGATCTGCCGCTCGCTCTCTTCGCCGCTGGCATAAAGCACCGGGCCTTCGGACTTGGCGGCCCACTGCAGGAGCAGCGTGCTCTTGCCGATGCCGGGTTCGCCGCCGAGCAGCACCACCATGCCAGGCACGACACCGCCGCCGAGCACGCGGTCCAATTCAGGAACGCCAGTGGCTTCGCGTTGGGTTTCGCTGATCTCCACCTCGGGCAGGGGGATGGGGCCGGTATAGCCGCTCTGCGCGTAGGCGCTGCCTGCGCGGCGTAAGTCCCGCTTCAGCGAACCGCGCACTTCTTCGATGGTGTCAAAGGCGCCGCAGCCGCTGCACTTGCCCAAGGGTTTGGGAAAGCGTGCACCACAGGCAGTGCATTCGAAGTGGGGGCTGGGTTTGGCCATGGGGCCAGTGTATGTATTTCGTTCTTTTTTCGCCAGTTAAAAAAAGCCAGGAAATGAATTGGGGAAGGTCGTTTTTTATCCCCGTTTATCACTGTTCATCCCCGGTTCAAGAAAACGATTGGCCGGGGATGAACAGTGATGAACAGGGATAAAAGCAAAAACACTGGGCACTGTTTAAGAGCTCCCACCTAAGCGAATGCCTACGGTTTGCCAGGCTCGGCTTTCAGAAGCTTGGCGGTGAACCACTCCAAGTTTGTTTCCATGATCTTGAGCGTGGCCTTGGGTTCTGTGGGGTTGTGGCCCTGGCGGGGGACGGAGAGCATGCGCACTTCCACACCCTGGCGTTTGAGCGCGTTGAAGAGCATTTGGCTCTGGCCGATGGGCACGCGGATATCGCCTTCGCAATGCTGGATGAGCGAAGGGGTGCGGGCCTTTCCGATCTGGGTCATGGAGGCATGGGAGGCGTAGAAGGCGGGCACCTCCCAGTGATCGCCGCCGAAGTAGTCCGGCCCGAAACCAGAGATGTCCGTGGTTCCGTTGAAGCTGGCGAGTTCGGTCACGGCGGCGCCGATGCTGGCGGCTTTGAATCGGTTGGATTGCGTGATGATCCAGCTGCTCATGAACCCGCCATAGCTCCAGCCCATGACGCCGAGGCGATCGGGATCAGCCACACCCATCTCGATGACCTTATCGACGCCGTTCATGAGATCGATGTAGTCCTTGCCGCCCCAATCCTTCACGTTGGCCTGACGGAAGGCGGCGCCGTAGCCCGAGGAGCCGCGCGGGTTGGGACGCAGTACGGCGATGCCTCGCGCGTTGAAGGACGCGATCGGGTAGTTACCGGGGCTCGCCGTGAAGGTTTGGGCGAAGACGCCCGTAGGTCCTCCATGCACGTTGAGGATGAGAGGCACGCGAGTACCGGGCTTCATCTCAGGAAGACTGAGGAGGCCTTCGATCTCCTGCCCCTCGGCGCCCTTCCAGCGGATCACTTCCGTGCGTCCGATGGGCAGTGAGGGCAGATCTGCGTTCACTTGGCTGATTTGCGTCGGACGGAAGCCGCTGACGGGGCTGAAAGAGGCTTCGGGCGCATGGGTGGTGTCGCGCAGAGTCATGCCCAAGGTGAGGCCGCGTGGATCGAGTGCGAAGGCTGTCCCAATACGTTCGCCTAGATCCAACCTCAGAAGGGCGCCGCTGTCGATGTTCTGCGCGTAGAGTCCCGTGACGGTGCCGCGGGCCTCGTGAAAGAGGAGATGGTGTCTATCCCCACTCCAGCCGATGAGTTGGGGTTGACCATCGAAGCTTTCGGGAAGGAGGCGCGGGGCCCCACCTTGGCTGGGATAGAGCGCGATGCGATTGTGGGTCGTCCAGCGTGCGGGCACATCCGCTGAGACCGTGCATGCGATGGTCTTCCCATCCCGACTCCACTTCGGCTGCTGTTCCGCAGCACCGGTGCTGGCAAGGGCGCGGATATTCCCCGAGGCGAGCTCCACCACGGCGATATCGCTGGTGGTCCAGTGATCGGCCTTGGAGGAGCGGCAGTGGGCGTAAGCGATGGCGCGCCCATCGGGGGACCAATCGAAATCCGTGACCTCGCGGGGCTCAGGCGTGAGCTTGCGGGCAGGTCGCTTTCCCTCTGAATCCGCGGCGAGGTTGACGACGTAGAGTCGCGTGAACTTCAGATCCTCCTCCACCCAATGGGCGTCATTCTTCCCTTTGGCGAGCTGCTCTTCCTCCTCGGTTTTGGGGTCGGCGGAGAGGAAGGCAATGGAGGTCCCATCCGGACTCCAGGCGAAAGCCTGGACATCGGCTTTGAGATCCGTCAGCTGCTCCGGATCGCCTCCCTCTAAGGACAAGGCGAACACGTTGACCTTACCTGAACGAGAAGAGAGGAACGCGATGCGGGTGCCATCGGGCGACCATTGCGGGTCTTTGGAACTCTTGTCGCCGCGGGTGAGTTCGCGATCGATCTTTCCATCGGTTGAAAGGAGATGGATCTGGGAGAGGTATTCGCTCTTGTCCGCGGTCATCACAGCGGTGCTGACGCTGCAGGCCACCCAGCGCCCGAGAGGGGAGGGGCGCACCGCATCGATGTTGCGCACCTTCATGCTCAGCTCGGGAGTCCACTGGCGAGGGCGCTCTTGGGCAGTGGCGGAAAGGCAGGCAAGGGCAAGCAGGGCCGGCACGCGCATGAGGTCTCCGAGGGGGTGTGCTCAGGCTGGCGGCAGATGGGGGCAGGGTCAAGGCGGTGATTGTAGTCATGTCAGGAAAGCGCGGATCGCTCGAATGCCTATGGTGAAGGGGCCGGACACGGTAGGAGGCGGTATGGATTCTTCAGCGACCACCCTCGATGGCCAGGGGCTGCAGCGGGCCGTTCCCAGCGATCTCGATATCGCCCAGGCGGCGACCCTGCGCCCCATCGGCTTTATCGCTGAAGGGTTGGGGCTGCTCCCCGAGGAGTGCGAAGCCCACGGTCCTTACCTGGCGAAGGTGAGGCTGGATGCTCTGGATCGGGTGCGGAACCGCCCCCTCGGAAAGTACGTGGACGTCACCGCCATCACCCCGACGCCCCTCGGCGAGGGCAAGACCACGATGACAGTGGGGTTGGGACAGGCCTTCGGTTCCCGCCTGGGGCTGAAATCCCTTACCTGCATCCGCCAGCCGAGCCAGGGACCGACCTTTGGCATCAAAGGCGGTGCCGCAGGGGGCGGCTACAGCCAGGTGGTGCCCATGGAGGATTTCAACCTTCATCTCACGGGTGATATCCACGCCATCACCTCGGCCCACAACCTGTGCGCGGCGGCCCTTGAGGCGCGCCTCTTCCATGAATCCCAATTGGACGATGCGACGCTCTTCGATCGCCTCTGTCCCGAAGGCAAGGACGGCAAGCGCCGCTTCGCCCGTGGCCACATAGGGCGGCTGGCCCGTCTGGGGCTTCCCGCGAAGGATCCTGAGGTTCTGAAGCCCGAAGAACGGGTTCGTTTCGCAAGATTGGACATCGATCCTGGGACGATCCTGTGGCGGCGCGTCATGGATACCTCTGATCGCTTTTTGCGCGGCGTGCGTGTGGGCATGGGTTTGGAAGAGCGGAGGTCGACGCCTCGAGAAACGGGATTCGATATTTCGGTGGCCAGCGAGTTGATGGCTATCCTGGCGCTGGCAACGGATCTCGGCGATCTCCGTCGCCGCATCGGATGCATCGTGGTGGCGCTCAACCGGAAGGGCGATCCCGTGACCACTGACGATCTAGGCGTGGCCGGCGCCATGGCGGTACTGCTGAAGGACGCGCTCAAACCCACCCTCATGCAGACCCTCGAAGGCACGCCCGTGCTCGTGCATGCGGGTCCCTTCGCCAACATCGCCCATGGCAATAGCTCCGTGGTGGCGGATCAGCTGGGATTGCGACTGGCGGACGTGGTGGTGACCGAGAGCGGATTCGGTTCGGACTTGGGGATGGAGAAGTTCATGGACATCAAGTGCCGCACCTCCGGCCTCGTGCCCGACGCGGTGGTGCTGGTAGCCACGGTGCGCGCGCTGAAGATGCACGGCGGCGGGCCGAAGGTGGTAGCAGGCAAGCCTCTGGATTCGGCCTACACCGAGGAGAACCTGGAGCTACTGAAGGCCGGGCTACCCAACTTGCTCCGTCATATCGGCATCGCAACCCGTTTCGGAGTGCCCGTGGTGGTGGCGGTGAACACCTTTGCGACGGACAGTCCTGCCGAGCTGGAACTGGTGCGCCGCACCGCGGCGGAGGCAGGGGCCTTCGACGCGATCATCTGCCGTCCCTGGTCCCATGGCGGCGCGGGCTGTGAAGCCCTCGCCAAAGCTGTACAGCGGGCCTTCGAGGCGCCGCACACCTTCAGCTTTCTCTACCCCTTGGAGCTGTCCATCAAGGAGAAAATTCTCACCATCGCCCGCGAGATTTATGGCGCCGAGGATGTGGATTACACGCCCGAAGCCGAGGCCCGCATCGCCGAGTTCACGCGCCTCGGTTACGACCGCTTGCCCATCTGCATGGCGAAGACTCACCTCAGCCTCAGCCACGATCCCACCTTGAAGAATGCGCCGACGGGCTTCCGGCTTCCGGTGCGAGATATCCGGGCCAGCGTGGGGGCGGGTTTCCTCTATCCCTTAGTCGGCAGCATGTCCACCATGCCCGGCCTGCCGGCGCGGCCTGGCTTCATGGACGTGGATCTCGATCCGCAGACTGGGAGGGTGGTGGGTCTGAGTTGAATGAACTCGCCGCTATTCCGATCGCGTAAAGGCGTCGTGGATCTCATCCCCAGGCAGTAGCTCCGAGAGGCGCGCATCTAGCTCATCCATATCGTCCACCAGGCTCTCTGCGCCGTGGTCGAGGAGTTCTTCGCGGCTGCCGTAGCCCCAGGTCACACCAATGGCGTGAAGGCCGTGATCCTTTGCTGCGCGCATGTCGTCGCCGCGGTCGCCCACCATGACGCCACCGGGCCAGATGGTGCCGCGGTCCCGCAGGCCCGCCATCACGTCGGTTTTGGGCATCCATTGACCCTTGAGCGTGGAGCCGAAAATCTCGTCGAAAATGAGGTTGAGATCGAATTGGTAGGCGATGCGGCGCGCGAAGACACCGGGTTTCGCACTGACGATGTAGATGTTGTGGCCCTGCCGCTTCAGGCGGTGCAACAGATTGGTGACGCCAGGGTAGAGTTCGTGTTCGAAGACGCCGTCTTCGCGATAGAAATCCCAGTAGAGATCGAGGGCTTGTTCACGACGCTTGGGATCCTCCAAGCCAGGGATTCGGCCAAGGCTTTCGCGCATGCCGAAGCCGATCCAATCGCGGATATCGGATTCTTCGGGCATGGGCAGATCCATCTGGCGGCAGATCTTCGCCACACAGTTGCGTACGCCCAGGAGCGGGTCCACGAGGGTGCCATCGAGATCGAAACAAATCAGCCCAGACATTCCTCTAGTGTCTCAGGAGATGTCTTTAGGCCGAAGCCTTCGCTTTCCGGGCCTGCCATCGGCGGAAGAGGATGAGCGGCACGAAGGGTACCCACAGATAGGAGGCTAGGCTGGGTAGGCGGTTCAGGAAAAAGGCGGTGGCGAGCAGGTAGAGGCCGGAGATCAGCCAACCGGTGCCGCGCCGTTTGAGCTCAGTAATCGGGGCATGGGGCTCCAGCAGATCGCGCCAGAGGGCGGTGAAGGCCATGAGGGAAAGGGCGATCATGAGGCCCGCCAGACAGCCCAGGTAGGGTATGAGGGCAGCACTACTTCCACCCACGGTGCGCAGGCGCAGCGTGAGAGCGAGGGTGAAGGGTACGGATCCCGCTAACAGAAGGAAGAGAAGGTTGGCCACGAAGAAGGGTGCGTCGACGCGTCGGAGCCCATGGGTGAGCCAGTGGTGCTGGTACCAGAAGAGACCCAGCAATGAGAAGCTCGCCATGTAGCCCGCCATAGAGGGCCATTGGCGGAGCAAGGCCTCCTTGAAAGCAGGAAGCCCAGCGCCTACGGGCAGATCCGGCGCATGCAGCTCCAGCACGAGGATGGTCATGGCGATGGCGAAGAGCCCATCCGTGAGAGCGTCGAGGCGTCCTCGGCTGACGGCAAATCCTGAAGAGGTCATGCGGCCATGCTAACAAAGCGGGACACCGAGGAAGCGGCGAACCGCTTCCTCGGTGTCTTGTTATGAGCGAGAAACTTTTATTTCGCCAGAACGAAGGCCAACGAGGCCGACGCGTCGTATTGGGATTGACGGTATTCGCCGTTGATCGCCCGGGCGTAGACGTACAGGTATTCCGCGAACCCGGCGATGGTGCAGCTGCCGAGCAATGAGGCGGCGGTGGGCGACAGGGTGA
>JACXTT010002042.1_pt1 | contig 32567 bp, 29 predicted proteins | sample 9270951 | NCBI WGS metagenome assembly JACXTT01 (sample SAMN15532306, study PRJNA645909) | rock metagenome | isolation source: weathered quartz diorite | place: Puerto Rico | collected 2017-06-21
CTGGCCTATGGCTGAAGCGATCGCGCGTCCCCAGCTTGGACGCCAATTGTGCCGTGGCGCTTCCCATTTGGGGACTCCTGGCTCTCAACCTCGGGCTGGCCTAAGGCTGAAGCGATCGTGCGTCCCCAGCTTGGACGCCAATTGTGCCGTGGCGCTTCCCATTTGGGGACTCCTGGCTCTCAACCGCGGGCTGGCCTAGGGCTGAAGCGATCGTGCGTCCCCAGCTTGGACGCCAATTGTGCCGTGGCGCTTCGCATTTGGGGACTCCTGGCTCTCAACCTCGGGCTGGCCTATGGCTGAAGCGATCGCGCGTCCCCAGCTTGGACGCCAATTGTGCCGTGGCGCTTCCCATTTGGGGACTCCTGGCTCCCAACCTCGGGCTGGCCAAGGCTGAAGCGATCGCGCGTCCCCAGCTTGGACGCCAATTGTGCCGTGGCGCTTCGCATTTGGGGACTCCTGGCTCTCAACCTCGGGCTGGCCAAAGGCTGAAGCGATCGCGCGTCCCCAGCTTGGACGCCAATTGTGCCGTGGCGCTTCCCATTTGGGGACTCCCTGGCTCCCGACCTCGGGCTGGCCTAAGGATGCGGCGGCCGGTCGTCCCTCAGCTTGGACGCCAGAACCCCCTGCATACCCCTCAAATGGGCCAGGATGCGCTCTAGCTTTTGGCGGGCGATGTCTTGGAATTGCACGGTATTGATCAGATCGAAGACGCCGTCCTGGATGGCCTGGGTGGCCCGCTCCAGCTCGACCACGGAGACCTCGTGGCCTTTCAGATGACCGAGGCCCACCTCCTGCTTCAGAAAGGCGATGGCCTGGAAGGCCTTATCCGAGCCGGCCAGCATGGACTCGACCCGGGCCAGCACCTTCTCCACTTCCTGCTCGGTGAAGCGAATGCTCTCCTCGATCTGCGGGATGATCTTGCGGCTGGGGTCGAGGAAATCCTTGGGGGGCGCCATGTTGATGAGCTCTTTAAGCCCCTCGTCCAAGCGGTGCTCCATATCCTTTTCGACGGCGGCATCCCCGCCTTTCGCCCGCACCGTGCCCGGTGTCGCCACCCGATAGGGGTCCAGCTGGGCCAGCACGCGGTCGCCCCGCACGATAAACGCATTCACCCAAGCGCCTTCAGGCCCGGCCAAAAGCCGGCTACAGGGCACCAATTCGTCTGCTGTGGCATGGAGCACGGATTCCACCGCATCCACCAACAAACCGGCCTTGCTCCCCCCCAAGTCCACCACGAGGATGAAGCAGGTCTCCACCACGGGTGGTGGAGGCAGGCCCAGCCGCGTGCGTAGACTGACGACGGGCACCACTTCACCGCGAAGATCCAGGATGCCCTCCACCGTCTTGGGCATGTGGGGCATCTTGTTCAGCTCGCGGTAGCGCAGGATCTCCGCCACGGACGCCAAGGGGAGCGCGTAGCTCCGTCCGTCCATCTTGAAGGTGATGAAGTCCTGAATGCCCTGCGCGGTCGTTCGCGCCGGGGCTTCCGGAGCGAGGGCCACACTCACACGGCCTCCTGCATGGCCAACTGCATCAGCTCCAGCGGATCCAGAATGAGTACGACGCCACCGTCACCCAAGATGGATGCGCCGCTGATGCCGGGAAGGGTCGCCAAATAGGGCGCCAGCGGCTTGATGACCACCTCCTGCCGACGCACGAAGGCATCCACCACCAGCCCCATGCGGCGCCCACCCGCCGTGATGACCACCACGCTATAGCCTTCCTCTTCGCTGACCGCCGTCGCTTTAGAGCGCAGCAGGTCCTGAAGGGAGCTCACGCCTAGCACCTCACCGCGGAGGTTGATGGCCTTGCGGCGCGTGAGGTGGGAGAGGGCAGAGGGCGGCACGATGAGTGTCTCTTCCACCGCGGTGCCAGGAAGGGCGAAGACTTGGCCGCCGCTCCTCACGAGGAGCGCATCGATGATCGCAAGCGTGAGCGGGAGCTTGATGGTGAAGACGCTTCCCTTGCCCGTTTGGCTGCGCACCTTCACGCTTCCGTTGAGCTTGCGTACATTGCTGCGCACCACGTCCATCCCCACGCCGCGGCCGCTGATATCCGTGATCTTCGCGGCTGTGCTGAATCCGGGCAGGAAGATCAGATCCACGGCGTCCTCGTCGGACATGGCGTCTGCGCGCTCCTGGCTGATGAGCCCCTTTTCCAAGGCCTTGGTCTTGATGATCTGCGGATCGATGCCCTTGCCATCGTCCTCGATCTCCACCACCACGGAATCGCCCTCATGCCGGGCGCGAAGCACCACCGTGCCGTTCTCCGACTTGCCCCGCTCTCGTCGGATCTCCGGGGTCTCGATGCCGTGATCCGCAGAATTCCGGATGAGGTGGATCATGGGATCGCCAAGCTCTTCGATGATGCTCTTGTCGATTTCGGTATCTTCACCGGTCATCTGCAGCTCGATCTTCTTGCCGCTCATCTTGGCCAAGTCCCGAAGCATGCGGGGGAATTTCGAAAAGATGGTCTTCACCGGCACCATGCGGATGCCCAGCACCGAGGCTTGGATCTCCTTGCTCACACGGTCCAGATACACCGCCGTGTGGTTGAGCTCCTTCGCGATCTCCATGCCCTCCGGCGTCAATCCCGACGCGGTGATCCGCTCGATGAGGTGGCTGATCATCGTCTTGCTGATGATGAGCTCTGCGATCACGTTCATAAAGTGGTCGAGCTTCGCCTGGCTCACGCGGATGGTATCGCTGCCCGTCTTGGCGGATTCATCCGTCGCGCGGCGGCCGGTGGGCTTCCTCCGGTCTTCTCCGCCTTCGGGCTCGCCCATCGGACCCGCAGCTACGGGGGTCTGATGCTCCGCTTCGGGCGGGGCGGCATCGTCTCCGCCCAGCAAGTGATAGTGGGTTTTGGCGTGTTTGAGGGGCTTGAAGATCTTCTCCACCGCATCCATGGATTCGGTGAGCTCGAGCACCAAGACCAGATCGAAGTGGAAGACATCGGGCTGGTAGGTGTAGAGATCCAAGGGATCGTGGAGCATGGCCTCGCTGTGGAGCAGCTGCCCCACCAGTTCCGTCATCTGGATCACGGAAAGCGGTTTGAAATGGCTTTGGTAGACATCAGGCTCCAGCTCGAAGCGGATCACGAGCACCTGTTTCCCAGCCCCATGGGCTTCCTCAGCCGCACGCTTCCCTTCCTCACTGAGGCGAATCAATGGTTCCTTCCATTGAATTTTGGCCACCTTCGCCTTGGACGCTCCCGCTTTCGCAGCCCCTCCTCCGCGCACCGCTTCGAGGCGCACCATGAGATCGGAGATATCGGGATCCTCTGGCGTGCCAGTCTTCCGGATATTGACGGATACGTCGTTGACCAACACCTTGAGGGAGTCCGTCGTTTCGAAGAGCAGCTCGGTCACTTCATCCGTTTGCTGCATCCGCCCTTTGCGCAGATCATCCAGGACGTTTTCGCCGATGTGAGCGAGGTTTTGGATCTTGGTGAGGCCCAGAAAACCGCTGGCTCCCTTGATGGTGTGCACGCTCCGGAAGATGGCGTTGAGTAGGTCGAGGTCGCCGGGTGATTCTTCCAGGGAAAGGAAATTCGCTTCGATCTGCTCGAAGTGCTCCTGGGCCTCGGTGATGAAGTCCTCGTAAAAACTGGGATCGTCGAGGGCGAAGTCGCTCATGACCTATCCTTCTTCGGGGTGCCCTGCAGGCCCTGGAGCTGGCCCTTCTCTGTATCGTTCAACAGCTCTTGGACGTGGAGGAGGAAGATCATTCCGTTCTCCACCCGGGCGACCTTGTCGATGTAGCGGTTGGCCGCCGCCGAGGTGAGTCGGGGAGGCTCTTCGAAATAGCGGGTCTCCACGGGACGCACTTCTTCCACGGCATCCACGACGAGCCCGGTGGATACACCGGCGATGGGGCAGATAAGGATGCGGGTGAGCCGCGTGCGCTCCGCCTTCTCCAAGCCGAAGCGGCTACGCAGATCCACAACCGGCATCACCTCGCCGCGAAGGTTCAGCACCCCTTCCACAAAGCTCGGCGCGCGAGGCACGGGCGTGATCTGCCCCACCATGATGATCTCGCGGACCTCCTCCAGCTTCATGGCGTAGCGCTCAGATTGGAGGCGGAAGACCACCAGATCTTCTTTATCCACAACTTCCTGCGCGCGAGTGTCCTTGAGTCCAAGTCCATGGCCGAGGGCCGCGATCTTTTCCTGATCGTCGCCGGTGATGATCTTTAGCACGTTGATGAGGGCCACCATACGATCGCCCCGGAGGACCACGCCTTCCAGATGTTCCGTCTCCGCATCCGAGAGGGTCTGAGGTGCCGGAAGAATCTGATCCTGCTGGACTCTGAGGATCTCCTGGATGTTGTCCACCACCACGCCGATGATGGCCGCCCCGAAGGTCACCAGCACCACCATCTCCGGGTTGCGGCCTTCATCCGCCCCCTCTACTGCCAGCACCTGGGTGAGGTCGACCAAAGGCAGAACCTGATCCCGAAGGCAGATCACCCCAAGCACATAGTCAGGGGCGTCGGGCACCTTCGTGATGGCGGGGATCTCGATGATCTCTTCCACCAGTTGGAGCGCGATACCGAAGCTCTCCCGCCCGAGGGAAAAGGTCACGAAGGCACCTTCGTCGGATTCCGCATCCGTTTCGAGGTGGGCGCCCTCCAGCCCCATGGCCAAGGACGTGGACATCGATGCATCGGCGCGCAGCGCGTCCCGCTCCGCAAACTCGCTGCTATCGATGAGCCGATGGAGGTGGATCAGCGTGATGAGCCGCTTGCCCACCGTTACCATGCCTGCCAGGTATTCAGCTTGGATGCCGGCAACGAGAGGCGGCGTCTCGCGAAGGGTGAAATCGTCGAGGTGGACCACTTCGCTGACCGCATCCACCTGGAGGCCCGTGGCCTCGCCAGCCAGATCCAGCACGATGATGCGGGTGCGTGCGGTAGGTTCCGCATGGGAAAGGTGGAAGCGCAAACGCGCATCGATCACGGGAATGATCATGCCGCGCAGGTTGATGACGCCCAGGATGAAGCTCGGGCTTCCAGGAACAGGGCAGATGTCGGTGCGCGGGGTGATCTCCTTCACCCGGTCGATATCGATGCCGAACTCCACGTTATCCAGCGTGAAGGTCACCAGCTGACCGCTGGGGACCAGCTCTTGTGCGAGGTTGGCCTGAGCGTCCGCGACGGCCATCGATCAATCCTTTTTCTGCTGTTTGAAAGACTCGATGACGGAGTCCGCGTGGGCCTTGTTCTCATCCGGGGTCGTGCCGGTCTGAGCGATGGTCCGGCTCAGGGACACCGAGCGGGCCTCGTTCTTATCCCCAGTGCCCAAAAGCTCGATGATGTAATCGTGGATCTGGCGCAGGTGGTGGACGATGCGCTCCAGTTTCTGGCGCGTGATGTCCTGGAACTGCATGAGGTCCATGGACTCGAAGACCTTGTCCTGGATGTCCTTTCCCGCGCTCATGATGTCGTGGAGGGCCTGCGCCACCGCGGGCGCCTGACTCGCATCCTCCTTCATCAACGCGGTAATGAGTTGCTGCTGACGTCCCACCAGCTGACTGATGGCATCGAGCGAATCCATCACTCGGTTGGTCTCGCGCTCCGTGACCGCGGTGACGGTATCGAGCTCTGAAATGACGTGGCCGCCCGCATCGCGTTTGGGGGCCGTCTCTGGAATGGCCGTGGGGGGCTCGTGCTTGGGAGCCGCAGCCTTGTCCTCCGCCTTGGAGGTCTTTGGCTTTTTCGGTCCCTTGCCTCCACCGGCAAGCAGGGCATCAATCTCAGACTGGTCCATGTCGCGCTCCAGGCGAAGCGGGCCCCTGATTCGGCTCAGCCGAGCAAGGACTCGATCTTCTCCTTCAGGGTCTCGGGCGTGAAAGGCTTGACGACGTAGTTGTTCACGCCGGCCTGAAGGGCCTCCACGATGTCCTCCTTGGCAGCGTTGGTCGTCACCATGAGGATGGGAATGCCCGGGTTGGTGCCGCGCACCGTCTTCACGAACTCGAGTCCATCCATCTCGGGCATGTTCCAGTCGGTGATGATCATCTCCACACCGCCCTGGCCCAGCTTCTCGAGCCCGGACTTCCCGTTCTCGCCCTCCACCACGTCGCTGTATCCGATGCGGCTCAGGGTGTTGATGATGATGCGACGCATCGTCGAGGAGTCGTCTACCACCAGGATCTTCAAGGGGTCCTCCTTAAAAAGATGAGCTACTTCAGGCTTCGGTAGGGCTGGACAGGGATTCCAGGAATCGCATGAGTGCCGCCAAGTCATCGGGATACACGTTCTGGAACTTCACTCCTAGCTCGAAGCCCCCCTCTTCCATCTGCTCGACCGCATCACCTGGCCCAACGCCACCAGGGGCCGAAGATCATGTTCCGAGGCGTTCCCGAAGGCATGCTGATGCCTACCCCAACCCGGCACCTTGATCTCCATCTTGATGAGGGTGCCCAGGGGCACTGAGTGGGCGCAGGCGAGCAACACTCCACCCCCCGATACGTCCTTGTATTCCGTCATCTCCGCTTCCCCGCCCTTGTGGAAGCTCAACTCCTGGAACGACACCGAAGCCCCCATGGGGACCCTGCGGAATTGTCGACGCTCCTTGCTCATGGATGATCCTCGAATGGGGCATCGGTTGCCTTAATCAGGCACTTGAATCTGGGCCGCCCCGGGGGATAAAGCCTCTGGTGAGCTACACTGGAAGGCCCGTACGACGGACCCTGGAGGCCCCATGCCCGCGCCCTGCCCCCTTGATGCCGCCCAGATGGAGGCCACACTCCTCCGCTTGGCCGGCGAGCTCTCTGCCGCTGGAGAGGGGTTGGTGCTGTTGGGCATCCGTTCGAGGGGCCTGCCCTTGGCTGAGCGCCTGGGATCCCTTCTGGAGACGAAATTGGGGCGCCCCGTTCCCGTCGGCGCGCTGGACATCACCCTCTACCGCGACGACCTCACGGAGAAGATCGGCACCCCGCTCGTGCGCCCCACCGAAATCCCCTTCCCCTTGAAGGACCGCACGGTGGTGTTGGTGGATGACGTGCTCTACACCGGCCGCACCATCCGCGCCGCCATGGACGCTTTGTTGGACTTCGGCCGCCCCAAGGCCGTACGCCTCGCGGTGCTGGTGGACCGCGGCGGCCGCGAACTGCCCATCCAAGCCGACTTTGTGGGATCGAAGGTCCAGGTCGGCCCCACCGAGCGCGTGAGCGTGAAGGTGAAGGAACTCGACGGGGAAGACGGTGTCTTCCTGGAATCCCGCGGCTGAAGGCAACGACCATGACCACCGAACGCTACGTCTTCCCCCACAAGCATCTCCTCGGCATCGAGCCCCTGGCCCCGCGGGACATCACCGCGTTGCTGGACCAGGCCAAGGCCTTCGAAGAAGTCTGCGAGCGTCCCGATATCAAGATCGTGCCCGCGCTTCGCAAGAAGCTCGTCGTGAACCTCTTCTTCGAGAACTCCACGCGCACCCGCAACAGCTTCGAGATCGCGCAAAAGCGCCTCAGCGCCGAGATCATCAACTTCGACGCGGATACGAGCAGCCTTGCCAAGGGCGAGACCCTCATCGACACCGCGCTGAATCTTCAGGCCATGCACCCTGACCTCATCGTCATGCGCCACTCGGCGCCGGGCGCCCACACCCTGCTCGCCCGCCACATGAAGGCGAGCATCGTGAACGCCGGCGACGGGGCCCACGAGCACCCCACCCAGGCCCTGCTGGACGCCTACACCCTGCGCAAGAAATTCGGCAAGCTCGACGGCCTGAAGATCGCCATCGTCGGCGATATCCGCCATAGCCGCGTCGTGCGCTCCAACATGTGGCTGCTGACGAAGATGGGCGCCAAGGTCACCCTCGTGGGCCCGCCCACCCTCGTGCCCCGCGAGCTGAAGACCACATGGCCCAGCATCGAGATCAGCCACGACTTCGACGCCGTGCTGCCCGAGCAGGACGCCATCATGATGCTCCGCGCCCAGTTCGAGCGGGGCACCGGCGCCTACATCCCCGGCCAGGGCGAATACAGCAAGTTCTTCCAGCTCAATCGCGAGCGCATGAAGCGCGCGAAGAAGGATGTCGCCGTCCTCCATCCCGGCCCCATCAACCGCGGCCTGGAAATCACCTCCGAAGTGGCCGACGGCCCCAACAACCTCATCCTCGACCAAGTGACCAACGGCGTGCCCGTGCGCATGGCCGTGATGTTTCTGCTGTGCCATCCCCACGGGGAGCTCGTTCCATAAAAGCAGAACGCGAATAGCGCGAATAAAAGAGCGAATGACGCGAATGACAGAACTGGTGCTCAAGGAGGAAGTCTTCGCGGTGGTGGGAGCTGCCATGGAGGTCCATGGCGCTCTGGGACCGGGCTTTCTTGAGTCGGTGTATGCGGAGGCGCTGGCTTTGGAGCTGCGCCAGCGGGCCATTCCATTCGAACGCGAGGTCCCTCTCCGGATCAGCTACAAGGGGCAGCTCCTCGATAAGCGTTTTCAGGTGGATCTTCTCGCCTACGGGCAGTTGATCGTGGAACTCAAGGCCATTCAACGCATCAGCTCCATCGAACGAGCTCAAACTCTGAACTATCTCAAAGCCTCGGGCCACCCCGTCGCTCTACTCCTAAATTTTGGAAGCCACCCCAAAATGGAATGGGAGCGCCTTGTCCATCGAACAGCCTCCTAACCCCATTCGTGCTATTCGCTCTTTTATTCGCGCTATTCGCGTTCTTCTTCTCGAGTCCCCATGATCAACGGTCCGGTCACGCTCCTCATCCTCGATGGCTTCGGCGACGGGCCGCGTAATGCGTTTGACGCGCCCTTCATGGCGGGCATGCCACATCTCACGACACTACGTCAGCGCTACGCCTGCACGCAGGTGTCCACGGGTGGCGAGTCGGTGGGACTACCGGGCGGCCAATTCGGCAATTCGGAAGTGGGACACATGAACATCGGCGCGGGTCGTGTCGTGTGGCAGGAACTGACGCGCATCGATAAGGCCATCCGCGAAAACACCTTTCGCGACAACGCGCCCATGCGCGCGCTGCTCGAAGGCGTAAAGGCAAATGGCAAGCGGTTGCATCTGCTGGGCCTCGTCTCGGATGGCGGCGTGCACAGCCATCAGAACCACCTCGTCGCCTTGGCGCAGTGGGCCCAGGATCTGGACGTGCCCACGACCATCCACGCCTTCCTCGACGGCCGCGACACGGCCCAGAAGAGCGCCGATGGATTTCTGCAGTGGCTGCAATTCCAGCTGCGCAAGTGTGATCTCGTCTCCATCGGGTCGCTCTGCGGACGCTACACCGCCATGGATCGCGACAAGCGCTGGGAGCGCACGGAGCGGGCCTGGAAGCTGCTCGTTGATGGCGTAGGCGAGTTCAGCGCGGCGGATGCGGATTCCGGCATCCGCGCAGCCTATGAACGTGGTGAGACCGATGAGTTCGTCAGCCCCACCAAGTTGGCGGCCTTCCACCCCATTACCGATGGCGATAGCGTCCTCTTCTTCAACTTCCGCGCGGATCGCGCCCGGGCGCTGAGCCACGCCCTCGTGAATCCGGCCTTCGACGGCTTCACGCCCGCCAAGCGCCCCAAGGTGAAGCTCCTCACCTTCACGCAGTACGACGCGAAGCTGGATCCCTTCGTCACCGTCGCCTATCCGCCGCAGGAATTCACGCACATCCTCGGCGAGCTGGTGAGCGAGAAGGGATGGAAGCAGTTCCGTACCGCGGAGACAGAGAAGTACGCCCACGTCACCTTCTTCCTCAATGGCGGCCGCGAGGAGGCCTTCCCCGGCGAGGACCGCCGCCTCGTGCCTTCGCCCAAGGTGGCCACCTACGATCTGCAGCCGGAGATGAGCGCCTACGACGTGACGCGCGGGCTCACCGCGGCGATCCGCAGCGGTGAGTACAAGCTGCTGGTCTGCAACCTCGCGAACGGCGATATGGTGGGTCACACCGGCGATCTCAGCGCCTCCGTCGCCGCCTGCAATGTACTGGACGAGTGCGTACGCCAGATCGCCGAAGCTTCATTGGAAAAGGGCGGCGCGCTCTTGCTCACGGCGGACCACGGCAACTGCGAATGCATGCGCGATCCCGAAGGCAACCCTCATACTGCTCACACCACCAACCTGGTGCCCGCGCTTCTCGTGGCCGAAGGCTTTGAAGGCAGGCAGCTGCGGGAGGGCGGCGCCCTGTGCGATATCGCGCCGACCCTATTGAAGCTCTGGAATGTGCCTCAACCGGATGTGATGGACGGGCGCTCGCTCCTCTAGCCAACCCAGTTGTGCCGCGGATCACCCAAGTTTCGGCCGTAGGGTGAATACGGGGTCGCCATGCCCAACCTCTCCCTTCCACCCGACCGCACCATCGCCTCGCTCTTCCTATTGCCGAAGTGCGATATGGCCTGCCGGTTCTGCGGCAGTGAAAGCGGTTTCGACACCATGACGCAGCAGGAGGCGGAAGACCTCCTGACCACGCTGAAGGCCCAAGGCGTGAGGAATGTCGTTCTGGGGGGCGGCGAGCCTCTGCTCTGGCCCCATCAATTAGACGCCCTGATTCGCAAAGGACAGAGCCTCGGCTTGCTCATGCAGCTCTGCACCAGTGGTTTACAGTTGCCCGAACATGAGTTGGAGTGGCCCAAGGCCGACCGTCTGATCCTCCCCTTGGAATCCCTAGAGGAAGGCGTTCACGACGGACTTCGACGCGCTCCGGGCGGTCATCATCGGGTGGTCATGAAGCACCTTGAGCGCGCCATCGGCACGGGTCGCCCTATGACGCTTTCTACCGTGGTTACCCGGGAGAACGTCTCCGACCTCCCCCGCATTGGGGATCACCTGGCCCATCTCATGAGTCGCGGGCTCAGACTTCACGCTTGGCACCTGTACCGCTTCGTCCCCACAGGGCGGGCTGGAGCCAAACATCGTGATGCTCTCGACCTCGCGACCGAGGACTACTCGGCTGCCGTGCAACGCGAAAAAGGGAAGGGTCGCCCCTTCCCGATCTTCCGCCGCAGCGATCTCAGGCACCCCTCCACCGTGATCTACATCTGGAAAGAGCAGGGCAACTGGAGGACTGCTTTGTAGGGTTTATTTTCCGCGGTTGCTGGAGCGCATCTGACCTGCGCCCGCAGCCTTGCCTGCGGCCTTGGGGTTCACTTTCACGCCGGCGCCACGGGCATCGATCATGGGCTTATGCGCGGCCTTGGGGGCCCCTGCGACCTCTGCGGGCTTGGCCGCAGCCAGATTGCTCAGCAGGTCGGCGGGGATGGGAAGCTTCGGTTTTGTCATACCCCATCATCCCACCCTTCCTCAGACTCCTGATCAAGTAATCCTTCCGAACGCCACCAAAGGGATTACCTTGGGACACCTTTTCACGGAGCTCCCATGCGATTGCGCCAGCTTCCCCTGCTCTGTCTCGCCCCGGCCCTACTGGCCCAGGCCCCTCCCGCCGCGCCGAAGCCCGGCCCCGAAATGGCGAAGCTGCAGCCTTTCGTCGGCACCTGGAAGGTTGAGGAGATCGTTGAACCGGGTGTGATGGGCCCCGGCGGCAAGGGCTACGGCACTTCCCGCGTCACGATGGGCCCTGGCGGTTTCTCCATCCGCATCTCCTATCACAGCGAAAGCCCCAAGGGCCCCATGCCTGGATTCCATGGAGAAGGGGACATGTTGTGGGACGGCGAGGCCAAAACCTACAAGCAATCCTGGGTGGATAGCATGGGGCCGATGATGGTGGTAGGCACGGGCCATTGGGAAGGCGATGTCTTCCTCATGGTCACCGAGTTCAATATGCAGGGCATGGCCGTCAAATCCGTCGACCGATTCACGGATATCTCCCCTAAGGGATTCACGATCACCAATGAATCTTCGATGAACGGCGGGCCCATGAAGAAATTCATGACCCTCATTCACACGCGGAAATAGCTATTTCACGCCCGTATGGAGGGCGACGATACCGCCCGTGAGGTTGGTCCAGGCCACTTCTCGGAAGCCGGCGCCCTCCAGCTCCGTCGCCAGCCCCTTCTGATCGGGGAATTGACGGATGCTCTCAGGCAGGTAGGTGTAGGCGCTCGCATCGCCGCTGATCCAGCCTCCGATCTTCGGAAGGACACGCAGGCTATACCAGTTGTAGAACTGCTTCAGGCCCGGAAGCACCGGAGTGCTGAACTCGAGAATGGTCAGCTGGCCGCCGGGCCTCAGCACACGCAGGAACTCTGCGTAGGCCAGCGATCGCTGCTCTACGTTGCGGATGCCGTAACAGATGGTGAGGCCGTCGAAGGTGGCGTCTTTGAAGGGCAGCTTCTGGGCATCCGCATCGGAGCTAGCCCAGATGAGCCCATCCAGTCCCTTGCGTTGGAACTTTTTGGGGCCGAAGGCCAGCATCGCGTGGGTGAAGTCGGTGCTCACCACTTCCGCCCCGCGCTTCGCGAGGGCGACGGAAGAATCTCCGGTGCCTGCGGCCACATCGAGGTAGCGTCGACCCCGGCGGGCCCCCGATTTCCACGCCATGCGCCACCACCAGTAGAAGTCCACGCCCCCCGAAAGCAGATGATTCAAAAGGTCGTACTTCCCGGCAATGCCGGTGAACATCTGCTGAACTTGTTTCCCCTCAGGCACGGCGCCTCCTGCCTCTATTGAAGCAGACGTCAAGCGGCCCCGCTGTTGCGGGGCCGCAAGTTCAACCACGATTCGGCTCAGCGTCCGCCGCGGCGCTCCTCTCGCGAGGGCCTGGGAGCCTCTTGATGGGGAGCGGGCCTGGATTCCTGGTGCGGCATGGGGGCGGGCTCGGAGTGCCGTTCTTCTCGAGGGCGTTCACGTTCCCGGGGCGCGGGATCGGGACGCCGCTCTTCCTGTCGAGGACGGTCCTCATGGGGACGCTCCCTCGGCGTGGGATCCGGGTGGCGTTCGTCCACGCGGGGCCTTTCCTCGACACGGGGCCTTTCTTCAACCCTGGGCCGTTCCTCAACGCGGGGACGTTCCTCCACACGGGGTCGTTCATCCCTGCGCTCGCGATCCCTGGGTTCTCGTCGATCCACGCCACCCTCCCTACCGGTATCCCGAGGATGCTCAATGTGATCGGGCGTCCGGGCGGATTCAGGTGTGCGGGGGATCTCGCGGTTGCCCGCGGGGCGCTCGCTATTCCGATCGGGAGGCATGGGCCCGGTGTTGGTGCCCCGAAGAATGGGGCGGGAGGGCGTCACTCGTGATTCCGTATCGCGGAAACGCGGGGGAGCTCCTTCCCCGACACGGGCAGTGGGGATGAAGGGGGCGGGCACGTTGCGCAGCACCGTGCGTCCGGTGGCGGCTTGGGCCTGCCGGTCATAGGCGACCAGGCGGGTCTGCGCCTCATCGTGGCGCATGGCGCGAACAACCAAAGCAGGATTGCTCGCTTCGGTGGGACGCAGGATGACGGGGGTGCGAACCCAGGGGGTGTTTACAGGACGAGGCCCAACGCCCGTCCAGGTGGTCACGCCTGTGCCTTGGGCTGACGCGATGAGGTGGCGTTCGCCGCGGATGTAGACGTTCACATTCACAGTGGTGAGGTGGTTCACCGGAACGACGTTCCAGCAGTGATAGCCGTTCCAAGCGCCGTAGCCCCAGGTGGCGGGGTAGTTGTGGTAGCCCATCGGGGCCCAGCCGCAATAGCCATCCCAGCTGTTCCAGGCGACCCACGCGGGGCTGTAGTAGACGCCGGGGATCCAGAGCCAGCCGAAGCCTGCGCGCCAGTCCCAGCGACCGTGGTGGTAAGTGACGTAGCCCCAGGGCTCCGAGCTCACCCACGTCATGCCGCCGCCGTAGCAGCCCCAGCGGCCGCGCCAGTAGGGGCGCCATTCGGCCTCGACACCGCGGGGGCGCCAGCACCAGCCGTAATCGGCCACCTCCACCCATTCGCCGTGCTGATCGAGGTCGTCGGAGTAGTAGCGGAGTTCGCCAGGAACGCGGTCCCAGGACTGCCCGCGGTGAATGACGGAGGAATCGTCAGCCCAGCGCTCGAACTCGTCCTCATCGTAGGTGTTGAAGGCGCGGATGCGCTCCAACCGGTCTTCGGGGCTGTACACCGTGAGCCGCTCGCCAGCCCTCAGTTCCGCTTCATCGCGGTTGGTGGCGAAATTGGCGCGGCCGTGGAAGACCTTCAAGCGGGCCGTACGATCGCGTTCGCATTCCAGTGTGAAGACGCCGCGGCCTTCGGTCTGGACGGTGCCGCTGGGGCAATCCACACGCACCCGGGCTTCACTTTCCTCGCCGCCAGAGACTCGGATACGGCCGTAATCCAGGCGCAGCATCACTTGGCGGCGGCCCTTCTCATCCTTGAAGAGGGCGGCCACTGTGAAACGAGTCGCCCCGGCAAAGCCGATGCGGGTGCCGTCCGCCAGCTGCAGCACCCCGCGGCCGCGGCTTTCCACCACATCGCCTTCGGCGACGGGCACGCCGCGCTCCAGGCTTTCGTCCAGATCACCCTTCCGGATGCGCACGTCGCCCTCGACGCGGCGCACCATGGCATAGCGCTCGGGGGATTCCCCCACGTAGTCGTCTTCGCCGGGCCTATCCCGGTCAGGGGCGGCCATCACCAAAGCGGGTTGAAGAGCCAAAAGCGCGAGGACGGTGCGGGCAATGTGGCGGGTCATGGGGACCTCCAAAGCTAATCATGGGCCCTTCCCGAGGAAGGTGCCTGGGGGACATGGCGAAGGCCGTGCCACCTTCTTGGACGGGTCAGTTGGGGAAGGGGTTGGTGGCGGTCCCTAGTTTTTGGGTGGGTGGCTTGGAACCCAGCTGCGTAAAGGCCGGAAGCAGGGCCACCCAAGGCAGGCTCCAGGCCGCCGGGCGCCCTTCCGCCAGCCCGCGGAGCACCAAACGGTCAGGGGCAAAGGCCAACTCGGCCTCCTCCACCGCAGGCAGGGCGAGGTGGATCGCACGCCCTAGGGCGGGATGCAACACGGTGAGGATGCGTTCCCCATCCTCGATCACCCAAAGCAGCCCTGCGAGGGAGGGCCGGAGGTCCGCAGCTCCCCAGGCCACCCCACCTGCCCCTTCTGCCAAAGGGGTTTGATCTGGAAATTCCCACGGTCCCGAAGTCAAGGAAAGGGAAATACCGCCATCCCGCCACATGCGACGGGGGCGCCCGGGCAACCCAACGGTCGTGCGCACCAAGCCCTTCACATCCCACACGCGAATCACGCCATCTGGAATGACCCCCACCCGCAATGGCCCCTTGGCCGCCGGTGCCTCGAAGGCCTCCACGGCGGGTTGGCGATCCAGGACTTGCCAGGGAAGGGTCTGCGCCGGCTGCCAGGGGAGGCGACGGTTGGCCGTTTGGACCTGCTGGGCCTGCAGAGCGATCGGAAGAAGGATCAGGGCGCCCAACCGCACAGGGCCTCCAAATTGCGCGTCGTGCGATCGGCCAGCTGGGCAAGGGGAATGCCCCGAAGATCCGCCAGAACTTGCGCGGTGAGGGTGACAAAGGCGGGTTCATTGGGCTTGCCACGGTGGGGCGCCGGCGCCAGGAAGGGCGCGTCGGTTTCCACCAGTAGGCGATCCTCCGGCGCCCAAGCAGCGGCTTCCCGGATGGCGTCGGCCTTTTTGAAGGTGAGAATGCCGGAGAAGCTCAGGTGGAACCCCAAATCCACCGCACCCTTGGCAAAGACAAGGTCTTCGCTGAAGCAGTGGATGATGCCGCCCACCGCACCGGCCTCCTCTTCCCGCAGCACGCGCAGCGTATCCTCCGGCGCGGACCGGGTGTGAATCATCAGCGGCTTGCCGAGGGCCTTCGCCAAGCGGATCTGCGCGCGAAAGGCCGCCTCTTGGACCTCCCGCGGGCTGAGATCGTAGTGAAAATCCAAGCCAGTCTCGCCGACGAAGAGCACGGCGGGGTCGCTTGCCAGCCGCGTCAGCTCGGCTTCTGAGGCAGGATCCCAGGTCTTCGCCTCATGGGGATGCACCCCCAACGAAGCACGCACTTCGGGATGCCGGTGGGCCAGCGCCAGCACCGCGCGGGAATCCTCCACGTCAGTACCCACGGCGACAAAACCGCCCACCCCTGCGGACCGGGCCCGGGCCAAGGCGCCTTCAGCATCGCCCTGGGCATAACTTCCGGTGAGATGGCAGTGGGCGTCGACAATCATGCCTCTCTACTATCGCACCCTCGTGCCCAGGAGCGGACCCACGCCACCGGATTCGGACCTTCGGGCACACTGACCGATGATAGTCCCCAGATGCCGCGCTTCCTCACTCACCTCATCTCCCTTTGGATCCTGCTGGCCCCATGGCCGGCCTTGGCTCAAAAGGAGCACCCCGCATTCCGGCGCTTCGGACTGACCCAAGGCCTTCCCCAAAGCCAGGTGTCGGCCTTGTTGGAAGATCATCACGGATTCATCTGGGTGGCCACCATCACCGGGGGCGTGGCCCGCCTCGGCGCCTCTGGCTTCAAGACCTTCGGCGCGCCGGAAGGCCTGCAGGTGCGCAGTGTCGCCGCCCTGGCCGAGGATGCCGCAGGCCACATCTGGGTGGCGGGAAGGGACGGCGGGATTTCGGAAATCGCCGGAGAGCGGGTCATCAATCACGGTCCCCAAACCGGCATTGCAGAGCCCCGCGTCTACGCCTTGGGCATGGATCACCATCAGCACCTCCTCGTCGGCACCGCTCACGGCTTGTACCGCCGCGAGGGGGATCACTTCGCCCCCATCACCCTGCCCGATCCATGGTCGAAGCTGCCCGTCTTCAAAATCGCCGTGGATGCCCAAGAAAAGGTGTGGGTGATGTCCCGCGACAGCCGCTTGGCCTATTGGGATGGGTCGCACATGGTGGAGGAGCGCCTGCCTGGCCTGCCCGCGGGCACGGAGCTCATGGATCTCCAGGTGGATCCCCAAGGACACATCTGGGCCCTTACGGAAGAGAAGCTCTTCCTCAGGCATCCCGAGGGGTGGAAGCTCGAATCGCTGCCGGGATACCCCGCCCATCCGAAAGCGGTGAGCCTCACCTTCTCCCTGGATGGCTCGCCCATCGTGGCCTTGGGGAGCGACGGCGTATGGCTCAAAGAAGATGGCCGCCCCCGGCTCTACGGCATGGAGGATGGCATCCCCAAAGACCTCATCACCGTGGTCATGCGCGACCATCACGGCGGCTTGTGGGTGGGCTCGGATGGCGACGGGCTCGCCGCGCGCCTCGTCCAAGGCCTATGGACGATCGGATCGGGAGAGATCACCACGCACTCCGAATTAGGCGCGGTGATGGCCATCGAGGAGCTCGGCAATCACCAATTCCTGATGGCCACCAATCACGGCCTGGTCCTCTTCGAAGAGGGAAAGGGCGTCATCCAGCGCTGGGGCAAGGCGCAGGGCCTCAGCACGGATTCCCTCTGGTGCACGCTCCGCGCCACGCCCACGGGCGTGTGGATCGGCACGGACCGCGGACTGCAGCTGTGGAGGTCGGGCAAGCTCCTTCCCGGGCCAAAGGATTTGGAGCAGACCGCCGTCACCCATCTCATCCGCCATCAGGGGACGGTCTATGCGGCCACCGAAAAAGGCGTGGCCGTCCTCACCGAAGCCGGCGCCCTCCAGCGCCTCGTCACGGTGCCGCCTGAGCTGGGGCCCCGATCCGTCAGTCAGCTGCTGCCTCGGGGAAGGGATCTCATCGTCGGCGGGTTGGCGGGAGTCATGGTCCTGCGGGGCGACAAACTCTCCCCGATCACGCCACCGGAGCTGGCCCGCATGATGGCCGCCGCTTTCCTCGAGGATCACCAGGGCGATCTCTGGGTGGCCAGCACCGCGGGCCTCGTACACGTGGAAGGCACTCGGCTCACCCGCGTCGGCACGAGCGATGGGCTGCTCGATGAGAACTTCACCTGGGCCTTGGAACTGAAGAACAACGTGCTGGTGGGCGCCCATGGGAAAGGCGTCTCCTTCCTCTCCCACGGCGGCATTCAGCACCTCACCCGCAACTTGGGCCTGCTCTCCGATGAGACGAATCAAAATGGTGTTTTGCTGGATCAGAAGGGGCGCCTGTGGATCGGCATGATGGGCGGCGTCAATCGCCTCGATGACCCCAAGGCCTTCCGCAACGTGCCCATGCAGCCCCCCGTGATCGTCGAAGCGCGTTGGCCCAGCGGCTCGGTCACCCTTCCCACGCGATTGGATTTGCCCCCCCTGCCCGAAGTGCTCGAACTCCGCTTCGATCTTGGACAGCCCGGCCTGCCGATCACGCCCCGCTATCAGGCTTTCTTGGAAGGCGTGGATTCGGATTGGCGAGATGTGAGCCAGGGCAACGCGCTGCAGTACCTCCATCTGGGCAAAGGATCGCGATCCTTCCGACTGCGCGCCACCATCGACGGGCTGCGCTGGGTGGAAACCCAGCCCCTCTTCATCGACGTGCGTCCCGCCTGGCACGAACGGATGGTGGTCCGCCTCCTCTTCGCCCTCCTCCTCATCGGCATCATCACCGCGGCCCTCCGATGGCGCCTACATCGCCTCGCCCTCGCCGCCCAGCAGCTTGAAGCCATGGTGGAGGACCGCACCCATATGCTGGATCGCCAATACACGGCCCTCGCCCAGGCCCACGAGCAGATCAAGCGCAGTTTCGAGGCTCGCATCCGTTTGGTGGATATGGTCACACACGATCTGCGCAGCCCCCTCACTAGCATCACGCTGGCTGTGGATCGTCTGCGGGATAAGGAGGATTTGGAAGATCCCACCGCGCTGCTCACCCTGCTGGAACGCGAAAGCCAGCGCATCGACGATCTGCTCCGCACCCTGCTGGAAAGCAGCCGCTCGGAGGCGACACTCCAAAGCTTGCGCCCCCTTCCCACCACCCCTTGGGAGGTGCTCGAAGGCATCCAGGAAGTGCTGCGCCTCAAGGTGGAATCGAAGGGGCTTCAATTCCACTTGGACCTTCCGGGCGATCAGACCCACCCCAAAGTGCTGGTGGATGCCACGGCCCTGCGCCAAGCGATTTTGAATCTCGCGGAAAACGCCGTGAAGTTCACGCCTGCGGGAGGCCAGGTAGGTGTTCGTTCCCGCCTCGATCTCATTACCTTGGAGTGGGTCCTCGGCGTATGGGACACCGGGCGCGGCATCCCCGAGCACCTTCAAGCCGAGATCCTCCAGCCCTTCGCCCAAGCCAAACAGGGCGACGCCGGACAAGGGTGGGGACTAGGCCTCTCCATCGTGCAAAACCTGGTGGAAGCCCACGGCGGCACCCTGAGCCTGGAGAGCGAAGAAGGCAAAGGGAGTACCTTCTTCATCGCCCTTCCACTGCTGGAGCATTGAGTAGAGAACACTCGGGATTTTTTAAAACCCGGGCGGAGAGGGTGTCTGCGAATTAGGCACCCACGCGCAAGGGGCGGGCCCATCCGCGTGCCCCGCGTTGTTACGGCCCTTGGACGATGCACCACATCGCCCTGCGGGGGACCGGCGACTCCGGCAGTCCCCCGGACTGCTGGCTCACTGCGGCGCAAAGCGCCGCACGCCGGTTCCCTAGCGGAATCACGCGGATGGGCTCCGTCGCGAGGTCGCCTAATTCGCAGACACCCTCTCTGGGCTACTCTGGATCCATGGGCTCTCCCCTTACCATCCTGCTGGTCGACGACGAACCGGGCATCCGGAAGTCGCTGGGCGATGCGCTCAAGGACGAAGGCTATCCCGTGCTCAAGGCCGAAAGCGGCGAGCAGGCCCTAGAGTTGCTGCAGGGGCCCGATGGCGATGCCATCCGCGCCATGCTGTTGGATGTCTGGCTTCCGGGCATCGATGGGCTGGAGACCCTCCGTGCAGCCAAGGCCATGCACCCCGATCTTCCGGTGGTGATGATCAGCGGCCACGCCAACATCGACACCGCCCTGCAGGCGACCAAATTCGGCGCCTTCGACTTCCTCGAAAAACCCATCGATCTCGACCGCCTGCTGCTCGTCGTGCGCAACGCGCTGAAGCAGGGCCGCCTTGAGCAGGAGAATCAGCGACTGCAGGAAGAAGTGAGCGCGGGCCGCTTCTTCTTGGCAGAGAGCCCCGCCATGAAGCGCCTGCTCTCCGATGTGAAGCTCGTCGCGCCCACCGACGGGCGCGTGCTGCTCTCGGGTGAAAACGGAAGCGGCAAAGAAGAGATCGCCCGCCTCATTCACGCTCAGAGCCTGCGTTCCGAAGAGCCCTTCGTCGAGGTGAACTGCGCGGCCATTCCCGAAGAGCTCATCGAAAGCGAACTCTTCGGCCACGTGAAGGGCGCCTTCACCGGCGCCGTGCGCGACGCCAAGGGCAAGTTCCGCGAGGCCCACGGCGGCACCCTCTTCCTCGATGAAGTGGGCGACATGTCCCTGAAGACCCAAGCGAAGGTGCTCCGCGCCCTTCAGGAAGGCCGCATCGAGCCCGTGGGCGGCGGCGGCGTGGTGAGCGTCGATGTGCGCATCATCACCGCCACCAACAAAGAGCTGGCGGAGGAGATCAAGGCCGGGCGGTTCCGTGAAGATCTCTACTTCCGCCTCGCCGTCGTGCCATTGCGCCTGCCTCCCTTACGCGAGCGCCCGGAGGACATCATTCCTCTCGCCACGGGCTTCGTAGAGCGCCTCTCCCGCCAATACGGACGGCCTCCCAAGCGCCTGGGCCCCGATGCGGTGGACACGCTGCTGCGCCACGATTGGCCCGGCAACGTGCGCGAGTTGAAAAACCTCATGGAGCGCGCTGTGATCCTCGCCCGAGGCAGCGATATCGGCGCGAAGGATCTGGGTGCACTCGCCACCCGCCATCTCGCGGAACCCGACCCCTTCTCCTTCCCTGAATTCCCCAGCCTCAAGGAGGCGCGGGAGTGGTTCGAAGCCCAGTACATCCAGCGCGAAATCAAGCTCTCCAACGGCAACATGACCCGCGTCGCAGAGCGCGTCGGCATGGACCGCTCCAACCTCTACAAGCGCCTCAAGGCCCTCGGCATCGAGGCCCGGGAGCGGGAATGAGCGCACCCGCCGAGAGCAAGCTCTGGTTCAAGATCGGCGAGATGGCCGCCCAGCTGGGCGTCTCCCCGAAAGAGCTGCGCTACTGGGAAACCCTCATCCCGGAGATCAAGCCCCGCCGCTCCACTGGCAACCTGCGCTACTACCATCGCGAACAGTTCGCCAAACTCGAACGGCTGCGCGATTGGATCCGCTCCGGTCTCACCGTCGCCGATTGCCGCCAGCTGCTCAAGACCGGCGCGCTGGCCGTGCCCCTCGATCTGGGCCTCAGCGACGCCGACCTCGCCCCCGCGCCGCCGAAGCCCCAAAAAGCCCCGACTCCCAGCGCCCCCAAGGATTTGCAGAAGATCCTCAAGGCCCTCCGCACCCTCCGAGACCGCCTCGCCAAGCCTCTTCCTTGACCTCAAGCCCACTCGCCGGTAGAGTCAAAGATTCCGGCGCGTGGCGCAGCCTGGTAGCGCACTACCTTGGGGTGGTAGGGGTCGGAGGTTCGAATCCTCTCGCGCCGACCAATTAGTTCACCCCACAAAAAGGGATCCTCACGGATCCCTTTTTCGCGTCGATCCGGGGAGCGGCGCGCGAGAGGATTCGAACCTCCGAGTGGGATCGCGAAGGTCCTCCGGGGGAGGGCCGAGAGCGAGACCGGCGGCTGCAAAGCAGCCGCGTTCGAATCGCGTTGGAGGGAGCTATCCCCGAAATTCCAGCCGCGGAAGCGAAGCCGACCGCGGTCGAACCCACCTAAACTCCTCTCACCTCCGAAGCGGCAACAGCTCCCGCACCCTCACATCTCTCAAATAAATCCCACCCCACAGCACCACACCCACGAGGATCTGCACCCAGAACGGCTCCCCCACACGCAGGTGAGTAAGAACCGCCCCGCCCATATAGCCTGTCAGGAGGATGGCGCCCAATACCGCCGTTCGAGGCAGGAGATAGATCGCCGTACAGGCTAGCTCCACGATGCCGATGGGAGTGATCAGCTTCTCCGGCAACCCCATATGCACAAACCCCTGCACCACCGGCGCGGGCTTCGCCAACTTCATGGCCGCGCTCATCAACAGGAGGAGGCAGGGCAGAATGCTCAACCCCCAACCCATCCAAAACTGTTTTTTAGACGCAGGTGCGTGAGACATGGTCCTCTCCTGATGGGACGGGCTCTGAACGAGTTGGGGATGAACGCATCGAGGGTGCCCGTGAATCCCGCCTTAAGGGAAGCAAAACCGAACCCAGGCTCCGTCCAAAGCCCGATAATCGACCCAGGTACCAGGCTAAAGCCCCTCATTCATGCACATCCAGAAAAGCGAGACATCCCCTCCCAAGCTCCCACGTAGACTAGTCCTCCATGTCCCGCCTGATTCTCCTCACCAACGACGACGGTCTTTGGGCTCCTGGGCTCCAAGTCCTGCGCGAAGAGGCCGCCCATTTTGGCCGCGTGGTCGCCGTGGCGCCGGACCGCAATCGCTCCGCCGTCTCCTCCGCGCTATCGCTCCACACCATCCTCCGTCTCCACGACCTCGGCGAAGACCGTTGGACCTCGGATGGCACGCCGGTGGACTGCGTCCACCTCGGCATCCACCAGGTGCTCGACCGCAAACCGGATTGGGTGCTTTCGGGCATCAACCACGGCTTCAATTTGGGCGAGGATGTCTTCTACTCCGGCACCGTGGGGGCCGCCTTCGAAGGCATGCTCCAAGGCTCCAGAGCGGCCGCCTTCAGCCTGCATCCCAAGGGGGATCTCGAAGCCATCCGGCCCTGGATCCGCCGATTCCTGGAGCGCTGGGAATCCATGCCCCTGCCCGAAGGCCGCATCTGGAGCCTCAATTTCCCCAAGGGAACACCCACCGCTTTCCGGCTCACATCCCAGGACAACCGGAAGTACCATGACCTCGTGGAACGGCGGATGGATCCCCGAGGCACCCCCTACTACTGGATCGGGGGCGATCTCGCGCCCACCTTCCAGAAGGCCCCCGGCAGCGATGCGAATGCCGTCTTCCGCGGCGAGATCGCCGTCACTCCCCTGCGCCTGGATTTGGGCTGCCCCGAGATTTTGTCGAAGGGTGAGGCATTCGAGGCCACCTTCAACCTGGAGCCCAAGTGAGGTATCGCTTTTCCGTTCGCGGCCATGTCCAGGGAGTGGGCTTCCGCTACTTCGTTCAAGCTCAGGCCGAATCCCTTGGCGTATCGGGCTGGGTGCGCAACGGCGTGGATGGCAGCGTCCTCGGCGTGGCGGAGGGCACCGAGGACCAGATGGACGCGCTGCGCCGCGCCCTCCTCACCGCGCCTCCCCCCTCCGATGTGGATTCGGTGGACTGGGTCGGGTCCACTGCGACAGAATCACTCCCCCACCCCTTCGAGATCCGACGTTAGTGCAGGAGCCGTCGATGCTGTTCACCGACTTTGTCCGAGAAATCTCCGACTTTCCCAAGCCCGGGATTCTCTTCAAGGACATCACGCCCCTCCTCGCCGATCCCCACGCCTTCCATTCCGCCATCGAGGCCATGGCGCGACCCGTCAGCACCCTGCAGGCCACCCACGTCATGGGCGTTGAAAGCCGCGGCTTCATCTTCGGCGCCGCCCTCGCCCAGCGCCTGGAGCTGGGCTTCGTGCCCGCCCGTAAACCCGGCAAGCTGCCGCGCAAAACCTACCACCAGGACTACGGCCTTGAGTACGGCACCGATGCGCTGGAGATCCACCAGGACGCTTTGCGGACCGGAGATCGCGTGCTCATCGTGGACGACGTCCTCGCCACCGGAGGTACCGCCGCGGCCGCACGCAAGCTCGTGGAAGCCTGCGGCGCCCAGGCCGTGGGGCTCACCCTCTTCATCGAGCTGGCGGAGCTCACCGGCCGCGACAAATTGGCGGGCCTTCCCGTCTTCAGCGTGCTGCGCTATTAGCCTCCGATGCTGCTGAGCCGATTTCTCGGCGCCGTCGTCGCCACCTTCCTCGTGCTCAGCCTGCCCGGGCTCGCCCTGCGCCTGCTCCGGCAGCCCGCGGATCGCTGAGGATTCGCCATCCAAAAAGATGAGGGGGGCGGTGGCCCCCCTCATCTCATGATCGCTGCATTCTAGCGGTGGCAGTGGCCTTCCACCTTGATGCTCACGGTGGCGGGTGCAGAGTCCAGCTGGCCGTCGTTCACCTTGAAGGTAAAGGTGTCCTCCCCGACAAAACCAGGGAAGGGCAGGTAGTACCAGGTGCCGCCGATGGGGATGAGCAGGCCGTGGCGCGGGTGGCTGAGCACCTTCACCTTCAGCTTGGAGCCCTCCGCATCCGTGCCCGTCAAGTGGATGGGCAGCACACTATTCTTGGGCATCGTGAGGTTTTGAGGCGTGGCCACCGGGGCGTCATTCACCGCGGCCACCGCGATGGAGACCGTGGCCGGTGCGGAATCCGCCCGCCCGTCATTCGCCTTGAAGGTGAAGCTGTCCGTGCCGTTGAAGTTGGCGGCGGGCACGTAGGTGAGGTTGGCGCCGGAACCGGTGAGGGTGCCGTGGGCGGGGGCCTGCACGATGACGTAGTTCAGCGCGTCCCCATCGCGATCCGTGGCGCTGAGCGTCACTGCGAGGGGCGTGTCCTCGTTGGTGGAAAGGGCCTGGGGCATCGCCACAGGCGCGTCGTTTACAGCGGTAATGATGATGCCGACCACCGCGGGGGCGGAATCGACGGTGCCGTCATTGACCGTGTAGATGAAGTTGTCCTGGCCGTTGAAATCCGCATTGGGCACGTAGGTGAGGTTCGGCGCCACACCCGTGAGCGTGCCGTGCGCGGGCGCCTGGATCACGGCGTAGGTGAGCGCGTTGCCGTCCACATCCGAGCCGGAGAGGGTCACCGCCACAGGCGTGTCTTCCAGGGTGCTCACCACCAACGGCAGAGCGGCGGGCGGATCGTTCACCGGAGTCACATCGAGGGTGACCGTGGCGGGCGCTGACGAGAGCGAGGCGTCGCTCACGAGGAAGGTGAAGCTATCCGGGCCGTTGTAGTTGGCGTTGGGCACGTAGGTGAGGTTGGGCGCGGTACCCGTCAGCTGCCCGTGGGCCGGGGCCTGGAGAATCGCGAAGCCCAGCGCATCGCCATCCACATCGGAACCCGCAAGCGTGATGGCCAGGGGCGTGTCTTCCATCGTGCTCAGCGCCTGGGCCTGGGCGACCGGCGCATCATTGACCGGACGAACGGTGAGACGCACCGTCGCGGCAGCGGAGACCTTCGCGCCATCGGTGACATTGAAGGTGAAAGCATCGGGCCCGTTGTAATTGGCATCAGGCACATAGGTGAGCGCGGGCGCGGTGCCCGTGAGATGGCCATGCACGGGCGCCTGCAGCACGCTGAAGGCAATAGGAGCGCCTTCGGGATCCTGACCCGTCAGCACCACGTTGAGCGGCGTGTCCTCATCCAGCTCCAGAGTCTGGTCAAAGGCCGCCGGAGGCGCGTTGAACACGGTCACCGCGGACTGCCCCACGAAGTTGGGATCCTGCACACTGGTGGCGCTGACGGTGTAGGTGCCTTCGAGCAAAGGCGCCTGGTAGTGGCCTAAAGCATCGATGACGCCGCCATTGGTGGCCCAATTCACGGCGGAGGTATAACTGCCGCTGCCCTCCACCAAGGACGTGAAGGCCCAAGTTCCGCCAGGCGGAAGTGTGATGCTGGCGGGGGTGACCGTCACCCGGGTGATGGACACGGGAGGTGCCTGCACGGTGAGCATGAAGCTCGTGCTGTAGCTCGCGCCGAAGGCATCGGTCACCGAAAGCGTGATGCTCGACGTGCCCAGCTGATCCGCCACAGGCATCAGGGTGATGGTGCGGTTGGCTCCGGTGCCATCCATCGTGATGTTGGTCCGGGGGAGCAGGGTGGGATTGGAGGAGGTGACCGTCACCGCCATGCCTTCCACGCTCTGATCGTCGGTGAGCGTGAAGGGGATGGCCGCAAGCGGCATCCCGCTGATGGCGGTCTGGCTCGGGATATCCGAGATCACCGGCACGTGGTTGTAGGAGTGCTCGCCCAGGCGCTGCGAATAGCCCGAGGGGGCGTTATCCGCTTGATCCAACGTCATCTTCATCCACTCGTTGACGTTGAAGGTAGCGTTGGGCGCGTTGATGCCATAGCTGCGGACGAAGATCGTGTCCTTGCCGTAGCCACCGCTGACACTTGTGGCCCAGAAGGCGCTGTTCTCGCCGATGACGTCCACGCGGGCGGCATAGGCGGAGGCGTTGGCCGCGTTCACCGTCGTGATGTAGGTGATGTCATCGCCGTTGAAGTTGGCCACCGCAGTGTTCGCGATGGGGGTGCCCGTGATGTTGGCGGCGGCGGGCAGCACGCTGGAGGCGTTCTTCACGAGGAGAGAGGCCCCGGGGCCTAGCTGACCCGGAATGAGCATCACGGCGTAGGTAGTGCCGTTCGTGAAGGGGTTGAACCAGGTGCCGAGGTAGAGCGGCGACACGGACGCATCGTAGACCCCAGTTCCCACGTTGGTGATCTCCAGCCACTTGTTGTTGCTGAGACCCTCGTAGTACTCCGAGATGATGAGCTTGGCCTGGCCCGTGGCGCCCACGCTCACCTGGAACGTGCGCGACGTGCTCGCGCCCGCCGCATCGGTCACCGTGACGGTGATCGTCGCACTTCCGGTTTGGTCCGCTGCTGGGGAGAAGGTCAGCGTGCGGGCGGCGTCGGAGCCATCCAACACCAGATTGGCGTCGGGGATGAGCGTCTGGTTCGAGGAAGTGGCTGTCACGGTGAGGAGGGCCGCGGGCGTTTCCGCATCGCCGATGGTGAAGGCCAAGGGGCCCACCACGCCGTTGCGGGTGATGCTCTGATTGCTGAAGGGCGTGAGGGTGGGCGGCGTATTGCTCGACACCGCGGGGGTGACCGTCACCAGCCGCGTGGCCATGCCCACCGCGCCCTGGTCATCGGTGGCGGCGAAGGACACCGTGTAGGTCAGCGGGGCCGTTCCCGCATTGGTGAAGACGTGGCTGGCCGCGTTTCCACTGGCAGTGCCACCGTCGCCGAAGGTCCACGCCGTGCTCGTGATGCCCGTGTGGGTGGTGGAGGCGGTGCCCGTGAAGTCCAGGGACGTGCCGGTGGATACCGTCACATTGGCCGAAGGCAGCGTGATGAGGGCGCTCACCGCGCCCGCGGCCTGATCCACCCAGATGGGCGCGGACCACAGCTTGTCGCCGTTGTCCTGGATGATGACGGCGTAGTAGTAGTGCGATCCCGGTTGCGGGCTCACGGTCACCGTATCCGTGCCGTCGCTCAACAGCGCCGTGGATCCGATGGTGCCGGGAATACCTTCGTAGATCTGGATCTGGCTGGCGGTGCGGCCCGCGGTCGTGGTGGCGTAGGCCACTTGAAGGGTCAGCGTGCCGCTGTTGGCCAGGCGCTGGCCCATGAGGTTGCCGTTGCCCGTCAGCACGATCTGGCTGGTCTTATCCATCGTGGCGAAGACGCGGCGGGCCTTCACGGCATCCATGAAGGCGTCGTAGCCCAGCGCGGTGCCGTTGGGGATGAGCACGCCCGTGCGGTTGGTGTAGCTCAGGCCCCAGTTGGCGCAGTGGTTGTCCTGATCCGTGCTCGGCGCCACATGGTAGCCCGTTTCCAACAAGCGCTTGAAGGCGCCCTCGTAGAAGCTCCGGTGGGTCTCCGTCTGGGTCGTATTGGTGCTGAAAGCAGAGGTGTTCATCACTTCGCACAGCATCATCACGGCGTCACCGTCGGCAGTGTAGACCATGTTGCCGAACTGGCTCGTCTGGGGATGGTTGAACTGGCCGATCCAGTTACGGCTGCGCATCAGGGTGTAGAGCGAGGGGTAGTCGCTCTTAGGGCTATAGAAATCGCCGAGGAGCTGACCCGAGCTGTTGGATTCCCAGGTGGCCAGGCCATCGGGGTTGAGGATGTTGAGGTGGCCGCCATTGGAGATGACGCCCCACTCCATGCCGTAGAGGGCGAGGAATTCCGGATGGGCGCCGCGGTAGCTGGCGGCGAGGCCGAGGCCGCGCGCGAAGAGCTGCGATCCGAAATTGGGGTCAGTGGGGCTCAAAGCCGTGTTGGTGCCCGTGGAGCCATCGAACATGTGGTTGTGTTCGGAGGCCAGCAGGAAGTCGCCCCCCGCCTGAACGCGCATCATTTCGAAGGCATCGCTAGGGCCCTGGGTGCCGCCCTGGGGCGTTTCCGCGCCAGCGCACACGCCCACAGCTTGGCCGCCATCGCTGTGGTTGGTCTGACTGTGCATGTTGCCGAGGTAGGCGGTGAAGGGCAGGCCACCAGGCGCCGCCACCATGGCCTGGGCCAGCCGTGAAGCACCCTTCGGAGCCTTGGACGCCAAGCGCAATTCATCGAACCCGCGCACGCGAATACGGGGCACCACGCCCACGCAGAAGGTGCTCTCCTGCTCCTCCACCGCGAGGCCAGGCTGGCCCAGCCATCCATTGACGCGACGATCCTGCGTGCCGCCCTGGCGGAAGTAGGCATCCGCCGGCGCATCCGCCGCGTGCAGACGCAGGGTGTAGAAGCCCTGAGGCGCCATGTTGCCCGCGGCATCCCGACCATCCCAGGTCATCCGCAGGCCGCCTTCGCCGCGGCTCAGCGCCGATTCGCCTCGCCATTCGCGCACCATGCGGCCACGGGCATCCACCAGCTCGAGATGCCACACCGCCAACGTACCTTCGGCCGCATCCACGAAGTGGAAGGAGAGCGCGATATTGCGGCCCGCGCTCTGGGATTGGAAGGGCGCGTGCAGCGCCGCTTCGAATTCATGGTGGTCCGGGTGAACTTCCTGAGCGCTGAGCCCAAAAGCCGCAGCGCAGAGCAATGCGGTGAGTCGTTGCACCTTCATAAATGGCCTCCAAGTCGCCGGAGAAGGCGAACGTTCGGAGTACCACTTCTGGCACCATAAGCCATGTTAATTTGCGTGAAATCCTGTGTGCGTTCTGCGAATCCCTAGCCCTGACGCGGGTTGACGGGCAGACTCAGCACGAAGCGGCTGCCCCGCTCCAAGGATTCGTACCGCGCTTCGCCGCCGTGATCCTGGGCGATGCGCCGCACGATGGCCAGCCCCAACCCTGTGCCTTTCCGCTTGGTGCTGAAGTAGGGCTCGAAGAGTTTCTCGCGCTGATCCATGGGCACGCCGGCACCGTCGTCCTCCACTCGGAGGATCAGGTGTGCGCCTTCCGCACGCAGACCTAAAGTGATGCGCCCTTGGCTGGGAGCCTCGCCCAACGCGCCTAGCGCGTTATCCACAAAGTTGATGAGGGCCCGCTTCACCATGTCGCCATCCCAGAAGGCCGGCTGCTGCGCTTCCGGCAGCTCCACCGACCACTGGATGGCCGGGTGGTTGGGAATGTAGAGGGCCGCCACCTGCTGCAGCAGTTCCCGCGCATCCACGGGCGCGAACTGGGGCTGGGGCAACCGCGCAAAGCGGCTGAAGCTATCCACCAAACGAGAAAGGCTGCCCACTTCCGCAAGGATGGTTTCTGCGCCTTCCTTCAGCAGCTCTTGATCCACCGCACCTTCGCGAGCCTTGCGAAGCAGGCGCTGGGCCGTGAGCTGGATGGGCGTGAGGGGGTTCTTCACCTCGTGGGCCATGCGCCGCGCCACCTCCTGCCAGGCCGCGCGCTTTTCGGCCTCCGCCAATTGGGAGAGATCTTCCAGAAGGGCCAGCAGCCCACCGCCGCTCAGCGAATGCACCATCACGCGCACGGGGCGGCCATCTCCCTCTCCGCCCAAACGCAGCTCTTCGCTGCGAGGCTTGCCATCCTCGCGCACCGCCCGCACCAGCTCGGGGAGCCGGCCCAGCCGCGGCGATTGGCTGAGCTTAGTCCAGCCCGCGGAGTCGACCTCTTCTGCCTCTAGCCCCAGCCAAGCGCGGGCGGCGGCGTTGACGACGCGCAGCTCTCCGTCGGCCCGCCAGCTGAGCACCCCCACGGGCAGCGCCGCGAGAAGCTGATCCAAGTAAGCGCGCTGCTGATCCAGGCGCGCACTCTGAGTTTCCAACGCATCGCGGCCTGTCTTCAAATCCCGAGTCATCGTGTTGAAGCTCTTGGCCAGGAAGGCCAATTCGTCCTCCCCCATCTCCTGCAGCTGCACCTCGAGATCGCCGCTGCCCACGCGCTGGGCGGCCTTCGCCAAGGCGCGGATGGGCTCCGACAGCGAGCGGGAGAGTGCTAATCCAGTCCACACCGCGAAAAAGAGCGTGAGCATGGTGAGGAAGAGGAAGGTCCTTTGGGGCAGCGTCTCCAGCGTGTCCCGGATGCGCCGGCTCTGCACCGATTCCTTGTAGCGCGCTTCCATCTGGTGCAGCGCTTCAAGGTCCGCCTTCGGTAGGAAGGCCCCCACCACCCAATCACCATCGCCCCGATGCACCATGCGCAGCGTCCATTGACCCGCCTCACCATCTAATTCCTGCGTGTCCGTGGGCCTTGCGCGCAGAGCTGGCGTAGCGAGTCCATCCCGAAGGGATTGTTGGGCGAACAACTGGCCGGAGACGCTTTCGAAGCCTTCCTTCACAAGGCGACCGACAAAGTCCGTGCCCGATTCTTCCCTCAAGCGCACCACGTCCGCCGAAGGCGACGCCATCACTCGATCGGCGCCGAAGGCGAGGCGGCGGGCGAGATCCGCCCGGCCCAGATCCGCCACGCGCTTGCCCACGGTGATGACTTCTTCCGTCTCAGGAGAGAACCAGCGCTCCACGTTTTTCGCGATGAAGTTGCGGCCCACCAAAAAGAGGATGAGGCTCGGCACCACGCCCACGATGAAGAGGGCCGTCACGAGCCGTGTCCGTAACCGCGCACCGAGGATGCCGCTGCGCCGCTCGAAGTAGAGCTTCACCAAACTGCGCGCCACGATGAAGAAGAGGATGCCGATGGCCAGCACGTTGGCGAGGCCCGTACCCAGCAGCACCCACCGGGAAGGCGCGTCCAATTCGCCCGCCGCCACGCGGCCGCTGAGGGCCTTGTAGGCGAGGATGATCATGGTGATCAGCGCCAGCAGCCCCGCCGCCCAGTAGAGGCGGGTCAGCTCGCTGGGGCGTTGGGGGCGGGGTTCCACGGAGGCAGTATGAGGCCTCAGCCCCGACGTTCGTACAGCCGCGCGTCTTCGCCGTCTCCGTAGTAGCCCTTGCGCAGGCCCACCTCGCGCCAGCCGCACGTCCGATACAAGGCCTGGGCCGACGGGTTGGAGGCGCGGACTTCGAGATGAAGCTCTTGCACGCCAAGGATCTGCAAATCGATCTGGCAAGCCTCGAGCAGTCGGCGGCCATGGCCCCGGCCCCGCGCCTCCGGCGCCACGGCGATGCGCAGCAGCTCGGCTTCGCCCGCGGCCTCCACCACCGTCCATCGCGCGAAGGCGGCCTCAGGCAGAATCCACAGACGCTCATGAGGGGCCAAGGCGCCCCATGCTTCTCCGAACACTTCCAACTCCAGCGCGCGAACCCAGGCCGGCACCGGGCCTCCGGGACCGAACGCGGAGACTTCGGTCATCGTGCCGTGCCTTCGCGGTGTTCCTCCGCGAGGTGGGCGGAGGCATCGGGGAAGTTCACTTCCGCATCCGTGCGGCGCAGATAGAAGGGACGCAGCGGGGATTCCGAGGTGCGATCCGCGCAGCCCCGCGTGAGGGCCACCAGGCCCGCCTGCATGGCCGCGCCTTCGTCCGCGAGCGTGATGCGCCCCTCCAGCGGCACCTTGGGCGCGAAGGCCTCGGGCGCCCACCAAGGGCCCGTAATGCCGAGATCGGTGAGGGGCGCCTTGCGGGCCTCCGCCACCGCTTCCTCGTCGTCCCAGGGCTGCACGAAGGCCTCGCCTCGCTGTCCATCCAACAGCACGGTCACATGGCCCTTCACGCCCGCCGTCGCGAGGGCAGCGCGGCGCAGGGCGAAGGCCGTGAAACCCCACGTCGGAAGGCCCGTGAGGGCGAGGCCCTCTGCCGTGGCCACACCGATACGCAGAGAGGTGAAACCGCCGGGGCCCACACAGCAGGCCACGCCACGGAGATCGCGGGGCGTCTTGCCCGCCTCCTTCACCAGCGCCTCCAACGTGGGGATCAGCACTTCGCTATGGCTGCGGCCGATACCCGCCTGTTCGCGGCGCGTCCACACGCGATCGCCATCCACCAAGGCGAGGTGGAGGTATTCGGTCGTGGTATCCAAACCCAGCAGCATGCCTACCAGCCTATGTGCAGAAAGGCGGCCCGTGGGGCCGCCTTTCGATATTTATAAGTGAAGCTTTAAGCCTGAGCCTGCTTACCGAGACCGCGGGGGGCCTTGGTGATCTTGCCGGCCTGGATGCAGGACGTGCACACACGGACGCGCTTGGCAGCGCCGTTCACGAAAGCGCGGACGCTCTGGAGATTGGGATTCCAGCGGCGCTTGGTGATGTTGTTCGCGTGGGAGACGTTGTTCCCGAACTGGGGCTTCTTGCCGCACACTTCGCACTGACGGGACATGGGAACCTCGTGGGGTAGCAATACCAAAGACAGCTAGTCTATCACTCCCAGCCGTTCTGGCAAGGACGAATGTGTCCCCACAGACCTTGGCTGTATCCCAGTCTACCCGAACATGTCCCATCCTCATGCCCCATGGGCCTCGGCCTTTGCCGTACTCCCCTGGAAGGAGCGCGCTACGGCGGCCGCCTGGGCGCGGTTGCCGGCCGGAGAAACCCCCCCCCTGCCGGCGGATGCCGCCGAGCCCTGCCCCCGCCGCCAAGCCCCCTGCCCCACGAGC
>JACXTT010002043.1_pt1 | contig 32555 bp, 29 predicted proteins | sample 9270951 | NCBI WGS metagenome assembly JACXTT01 (sample SAMN15532306, study PRJNA645909) | rock metagenome | isolation source: weathered quartz diorite | place: Puerto Rico | collected 2017-06-21
CTCCCAGTCGCGCCGCTCCACAAGAGCAGGAAGCCCAGCGACGCGCCGCAAAAGAAGCACAATGCTACAGCAGTTGCAAAAAAGTGGTCCAGCAAATAACCAGCGCCGACGCGTCCAAGTAACAAGGCTCCGCCGAGCAAAGAAGTCGCTAAGGCCGCGTCTTGCGGAGATACGCCCCGGTCTGTCAGTAGTGGTGAAAGATGAATAAGACAACCGTGTGCGCTCGCTGACATGAGAAAGAAGGCTCCTACCATAATCCAAAAAGTTTCCGTGCGTCGGGCTTCTTGTGAAGACAGTCCTTCTTGGGAGTCGCTCGGAGACGTCCCCGCCTCTTGGGGGTCGCCGTCCGGCAAGAGCCCCAGCATCTGTGGCGTTTCTCGCAAAAACATCACCACCACCGGAATCGCCACGACCATCACCATCAGACCGATACACAGGTACGCCCAGCGCCAGCCTCCGGCGTCAAGTAGCCTTTGCGCGAACGACGGCATGAGGAAAGTCCCCAGTCCCAACCCCACCATCGCAAGGCCCAGAGCCAGGCCACGCTGGCGGTCAAACCAGTGGGATAGCACGTTCGAATAGGGTACGGGCGCCGTGCCGCCGCCGACAAGACCCAAGACCACATAGATCACATATAAATGCCAGAGAGGCGTTGAAAGCAAGGCAAAAGACATCAAGCCAAGGCCCAGTAACAATACCGAAGGAACAATCACCTTGCGCGCCCCAAAGCGATCGACCAGACGGCCGATCACTGGCAAACCTAGACTGAGCACAAGCAGTGACAACGAAAACGCCAGCGACACTTGCGACCGACTCCAGCCGAATTCCTGACTGAGCGGTTTGAAGAAGACGCCAAAGGTAAAGGTTACGATCGGACCATACCCCATGGCCAGCCCAATCGCGGAGACGAGGACAATCCACCAGCCAAAGAAGATGCGCTGTTGTTCTTGATATGGTTGCGGCGTCATTACTCCCTCCCGCTCGCCAAGGCGTGTGGCAACTATGCCAACTCCTCCAATAACGCCTTCACCGCTTTCAAGTCAACGGCGTCAAGTCCGTATATCCGGGACGCAAAACAGAGCAAATCATTGACAGCGAGGGTTCATGGAGTTTATAGAGAACGTGGCCGAAACGTTCCCCAATGTATGAACTTGGAAGTTTGGAAATGGAGAAACTTGTTCCGACGAATAGCGATGAGGCAGTTGTCTAATTCATGTTAGTTTTCACCCGCTCCGTGGACCCACGGCGCATGAAATGGAGAGTCTATTTCTTTCAAGGTCCGCGAGTTTTCCGCAGCTAGGCAGATCGAGGCCTTGCTCTTGCACTCAGAGGTGATGGTTTCTATTTTGCTTTGGCGTGAACATTCGCTTCTACATTGATCCAGAAACCAGGTTACCGCATATTCACAACCATGATGTTGATGAAGAGGAAGTCGAGGATGTATTGGAGAGTCCTGGAGAAGATCGCCCAGGGCGCGAGGGCTCTCGGGTCGCGCTCGGACAGACGCGCGGCGGACGCTTTCTCCGCGTCATTTATGTCCGTGATCCGCAACCGGACAGCGTCTTTGTCATCACTGCCTATGACTTACGCGGCAAACCGTTACTCGCCTACCGAAGGCGGCTGAGGAAGAAAGGTCGATGAAACAGCAGCACTACCCCACAGGCTGGAACGAAGAGAGAGTGCGCAAGTTACTGTTGCACTATGAGACGCAGACAGAGGATGAGGCGGTGGCCGAGGATGAAGCAGCATTCCGCCGACGTGATCAGACAGTGATGGTTGTCCCCAAACACCTTGTGCCCACGATTACTAGAATGATTGCGAGAGAAGGCAAGCGGAGGCAAAGCGTGGCCCGTCAGCTTAACAAAGGCGGAGCACCCGACCACGGCCATGTTGGGGTTCGGAAGAAACGCGAGAGGCTACAGTCTAACCGTAGCAAGTGACAGCCAGCATTGCTACTCTTTCCACTGGAGAGATAAGCGCCTCCTTCACCTATAACGCAAACGACACCTTCACCGCACCGGAAGTCTTTTTGCTCGCGGCTTCGGTCAATGCCTCGCGATACTGCTCCAGGGGATACTTGCGCGGTTTGACCGGCGTAAGATCAGCGCGACGCTTCGCTAGCAATTCCACCGCTCGGGCAAACGTGTCGGCGCGTTTGCCTTTGAACACTTCAGCGCCGTATGTCATGCTGCCAATCACCTTGATTTCTTTCATCCAGATCGGGGTCCAGTCTATATGCTCAGGCAGCGCGGCCAGCCCCAGGATCACCACACTGCCCTTTCCTTGCGTCATCCGTAGAGCTTGATTGATCGTGACGGCGCTCGTGACGGTGTCGTACACCACAGGCGCCCCGCCAGCGAGCAACGCCCCACCAGACGAAAGTGGGTGGACTTTTGTGTGCGCTAATTCTCCCACGCGAGCCATGACGTCGTCCTTTTGGGCGTCAATGACAAATTCGGCGCCAAGAGTGCGCGCCAGTTTTGCCTGGAACGGATACTTGGCGACACAGATCACTCGACACGTCGGCTCTACCGCTTTGAGCGCCGCCACATTCATCAACCCAATCGTGCCGGCGCCAATCACGACAGCAAGTTCTTTTTTCTGCGGCGGATTGTTCAACACCGCGCGCAAGCACACGGCGAACGGCTCAATTAACGAGGCTTCATCATCGCCAATCTTGTCGGGCAAGGGATGGAGACGATGACCTGGAGCCACAAAATACTCGCCCCAACCACCGCCCGTGTCACCGCAAACGCCGATGAGCATCCCGGGTTTAAGGCGTCCTTCGGCCAGATGTTCACAAATGCCCAGGTTCCCGCCGCGACACTGCACACAGAGTTTTTTGAAGCCGCGCTCTCTGCAGCCAAGCGATGGATCTATCGACACGCGCTGACCAACGTGAACCCCCTTTACTTTTTTCCCAACAGATTCTACTTCGCCAAACAGTTCGTGTCCAAGAATCACAGGCAACTGAAAATACGGTTCCGCCGCCGGCGTCGCTTTCCCTTGTAGAAAACCCAAGTCGCTGCCGCAGATGCCGGCAATTTTACTTTTGATGACTACCCAATCCTCACTCGGCAGGTCAGGAACAGGCGTTTCGCCCAACTCAAGATGGGACAGACCAGGCAGAAAATCCGGCGCAGTTTGGCCAGGAACTCGTTGCTTACGCCATACGATGGCTTTCATAACTTCTTCCCTTTCCTTTTTTGTCTATCCCGCAAGCGCCCCGTTATCGAGGTACAGTGCGTGTCCGTTGATCGACGACGCTTCATCTGAAGCCAGGAATACGGTGGTCTTCGCCACTTCATCGGGCGTAATCATACGGACCTGACGCGGGGCAAAGCTTTTCTCCCATACGTCGTCGCCGAACCCGTGCCGTTTGTACGCTTCCAGACCACGCGTTGCCATACTCGTGTCCACAAACATCGGACAGAGACAATTCACACGAATTTTTCCGGCCGCTTTCACTTCTTGCGCAACCGCCTTGGTGAACAGCACAACGCCGCCTTTCGAGGCGCAGTAAGCGGACCACAAGGCTGCTCCAATCACGCCGGCGGCTGACGCGAGGTTGATGATGCTTCCGCCGCCGCTCCGTTCGAGCAGCGGCAGTCCGTGCTTGGTGCACAAAAATACGCCTTTGAGGTTGATCCCCAACAACCAGTCCCACTCTTGCTCGGTAATTTCAGTGACCGGCTTCACTATTTCGACCCCAGCATTGTTCACCAATATGTGAAGCGCATCGTGGGCATGCTCGATAAATTGAAACAGATTGCGCACTTCAAGTTCTTGCGACACATCAGCAGCGTAGAAGTGCGCGACTCCACCCTCCCGTTTAATCTCTTCAACTGTAACCTCGCCGCTCGGCGTGTGAATATCGCTCACCACGACACGAGCCCCTTCTCGCGCCAGGTGCAGAGCGATGGTCCGGCCAATGCCGTTGCCTGCTCCGGTCACCAACGCAACTTTATCCTTGAGTCGCATAGCCTCCTCCCTTTTTGGTAGGGCGCTTGACCGAGTCTTAAACGAAGGCGCGCGACGGCGCAAGCGAGAGGTTCATTGCGACAAACGTGAGTTTTTGTCATGATCTTCGCGGGAAAGGGGACAGGAGAGGAGAAAGGATGACGGCATGGCTCAATTGACGGCAAAAGAATTTGAGGATGTGGTTGCCCTCTTGGCGAACCATCTCCGCATGGACCGCTTTCACGAAAAGTTGCTCAAGGCAAACGCGTTAGTCTCACGGAAACGACCGCCCTCAGTGCAAGCCCTGGCCGGACAGCTGTATCAGCTCAGCGCGGGGCTGCGACGCAATCACCCCGCGCGCTATGCGGTCGAGTATCTTTGGCAGGAAATGTTGTCCGAAAGTGTAAAGGAAGAACATAGCAAAACGATCGAAACGCTTGCCGAGCGCATCAATGCATGTTTAACCGACAAATTAGAAGTTATCCCCGACAAGAGCACCGACTTGGTGTCGGCCCTGGGCGCATACCACCAGGCAATGGCAGCGTTGACGAGTGACGAGGTGGCGTATTTGGAAATACTCCTGCGCGCCAGCACTGACGTCGCTAATTTCTTGCGAGAGCATAAAGATGGAGTATTAGTGGCGGCCGCGACAGCAGCACCAACACCAGAAGCCCCAACGCCTAATGAAACAGAGCAAGCTGCAAACCCAACGGAACCTAGCTAATCCGAGCTGGGAATAGCGAGACATAAAGCATGGGACGCGAGAGCTGGCACTACGTTGCGCACGAACGGGAAATTCCACAGCCGGGCGACTTCAAATCGTTACTGCTCATCCGAGAGCCGGTGCTTGTAGTGCGCGGCGAAGATGGATGCGTCCGCGTGCTCTTCAACACTTGTCGCCATCGCCCGGTTACTGTTTGCCACCAGGCAAACGGCAATACGAAACGCTTCGTCTGCAGTTATCATGGCTGGGTCTACAACACGAAAGGAAATCTGATTGGCCTCAGCGGTTCTAGTCAGCTTGAACAGAGTTTCTCAGAACGCCGAGGACTGACTCCGGCGCCGCGGGTTGCAATCTACCGGGGCTTCATCTTTGCCAGCTTAAGCCCCGAAGGCGAGACACTTGAAGAATATTTCAGAAAAACTCAATTCCCTATTGACTCTGAGGGCGCCTAAGGGACAGAGCAAGAGAAAAGGAGCAAGGAAATATGGACTACGGCATTGTGCTACCGCATTTCGGTTCGTTCGCTAGAGAAGACGTTGTACACAAAGTTGTTGCTGCCGCCGAAGCGGCGGAAGCGCTGGGCTACAGTACGGTCTGGGTGATCGATCACATTATTTTCCCCGCCAAACTCGAAGGCGGCTATGCGTTCAATCCACTCGACCCAATTTTAGAGCCTATGACGGTGTTGGCTGCATTAGCCATGAAAACGACGCGCGTCAAACTCGGCACCGCAGTACTCATCCTGCCATATCGACCCCCGATCTATACCGCCAAAGTGTTGTCCACTGTCGACGTGCTTTCCGGCGGACGATTAGTTGTTGGTGTTGGCGCTGGCTGGCTTGAACAAGAGTTCACCGCGTTGGGACAATCCATTGCGGAACGCGGCAGCCGCACGAACGAAACCATCGACATCCTGAAAGCATTGTGGACAGAAGATCTTCCCAGCTACTCGGGAAAACATTTCCAATTTAGCAACATCAAGTTTGTGCCTCAACCGGTGCAAAAGCCCCGTCCGCCAATCCTGGTGGGCGGCATGACCAAAGGCGCGCTCCAACGCGTGGCCAAACGAGGAGACGGTTGGGTGGCGATGGCTAAGAGCCCAGAAGATTTGAAAGCGCCGCTCGAAACTTTGCGAGAGTTGACTGTGAAAGCTGGTCGGAAGCCTGAAGAGTTGCAGCTCAATATGCTGCCGCTGGCGACGCCCAGTCTTGATCAAGTGATCGCTGACGCGCCACGCTACGCCGACTTGGGCGTACATCACCTCTACTTGTCGTTTCGCGCATGGACAGCGGATTTCTCGCAATTGATGGAAATGATGGCGCGGTTCGCGCACGAAGTGGGATTGAAAGGCTAAGCAGAAAGGGAAGCTCCTCTACTTTGTTTTTTCTGAAAAGCTGCTAACTGAGTATTGATCACCCATAACACAAGGAGGTCTCTCATGATCCACCCCGAACGTATCGCCCATGTCGTGCTCAAAGTGCGCAACTTAGAGCAATCGAGAAAATTCTACACTGAGACTCTTGGCATGCACGTCATGAAATACTTGCCGGAAATCAAGGCAGTGTTTTTGTCCTTCAATGGTCGGGACCATCACGAAATTGCCCTTTTTGAAATCGGTGAAAAAGCCGCCACACCCCAAGCCAATCAAACCGGCATGCTCCATTTTGCTATGCGCCTGCGCACTGAAGAAGACCTGCTTGCTGCATATAAAGAATTGAAAGAGAAGAACGTACCAGTCGCATTTACCGTGAATCACGGCGTCAGCAAAAGTATCTATTTTCGCGACCCAGACAACAACGAACTCGAAGTATACACGGACAATACGATTGCGGAAATTGACGCGGTCTCCAACGGGTATCTGGGCATGGAGAAGCTCGACTTCGCGTCAGACAGTCCTGGACTAGCTGATGTAATCGCCAGTATGCGGAACTGAGGGCCTGTGCGCTACGCTCACTCTATAGCTTAAACTCGCTTCGTTCTATGGCAAAAAAGCTTTTACCATACGCTCTCAAGCAACCGCAGGGAGCGGGCCATCTGCCATAAGCCATAGAGCGACCAACGGGAGCGAGCCATCTGCTGTAAGCTATCAAGCGAACAGAGTGAGCGAGCCATGATTTGCCTCTCTTGCCAACACGACAACCGCGAAGGTGCGAAGTTTTGCGAGGCGTGTGGAAGCAAACTCGACCTGACGTGCGCTTCGTGCGGGGCCATAGTTCGGTCTACGGCGCGATTTTGCGATAACTGCGGCGCTACTCTCGCCTCCTCATCGCCATCAGCCGTACCCAGTTTAACGTTCCACGTTCAAGGTTCAACGTCCGCCCCTCCAGCTCCGAGCCCTGGCCAGTGGACTCCGCCCCATCTAGCCGCGCGCATGCGCGCGGTTGTCCTGGCCGAGGATGAACGGAAAACCATCACCGCCCTCTTTGCTGATCTCAAAGGCTCGACTGCCTTGATCGAAGGGCTTGATCCGGAAGAGGCCCGGGCCATCATTGATCCCGCCTTACAGCTCATGATGGACGCCGTGCATCGCTATGACGGCTATGTCGCTCAAGCCTTAGGCGACGGTATCTTCGCCCTGTTCGGCGCACCCATTGCTCACGAGGATCATCCCCAGCGAGCACTATACGCCGCCTTGCGCATGCAAGAGGACATGCGCCGCTATAGCGATCAGGTCCGCTTACGACACGGGACCGCCCTCGCTTTGCGGGTCGGCGTCAACACCGGCGAGGTCGTGGTGCGCTCGATTCGGAAAGACGATTTGCATACCGACTATGTGCCAGTGGGGCATTCAACCAATCTCGCGGCCCGCATGGAGCAGATGGCTACTCCCGGCTCCATCCTGACTACCGAGTACACTCACAAATTGACTGCAGGGTATTTTGAGGTAAAGGCGTTGGGCGCAGCCAGCATCAAGGGCATGGTTGACCCGTTGCCAGTCTATGAAGTGCTGGGGGCAGGCCCACTGCGCACCCGTATGCAAGTGTCTGCCCGGCGCGGCCTGACCCGCTTTGTAGGCAGACAGGCAGAACTGGAGCAGCTGCAGCACGCCTTAGAGCGAGCTAAGACTGGACATAGCCAAATTGTAGGAACGATGGGAGAACCAGGGCTCGGGAAATCGCGGCTGTTGTACGAATTCAAACTGCTCTCTCACAGTAGTTGTCTCGTGCTAGAAGCATACTCCGTCTCGCACGGCAAGGCGTCCCCATATCTGCCGGTGATTGAATTGCTCAAGAGTTACTTTCGCATTGAGCCCTCTGACGATGAGCGCACGCGCCGGCAGAAAGTCATTGGCAAGGTGCTAGAACTCGACCGCAGCCTGGAAGACACCCTGCCCTATCTTTATACGGTGCTTGGCATTGAGGAACGGCCCTCACCTCTGCAACAGATGGACCCGCAGATTCGCCGACAACGCACGTTTGACGCAATCAAGAAGCTCTTGCTGCGCGAAAGCCTCAACCAACCCTTGATTCTCATCTTCGAGGACTTGCACTGGATTGACAGTGAGACGCAAGGCTTCTTAGACACGCTGAGTAAGGGCGTAGCCTCTGCAAAGATCTTACTGTTGGTGAACTATCGACCAGAGTACCATCATGAGTGGGGACAGAAGACGTATTACACCCAGCTCCACTTGGCTCCCCTGAGCAAAGCAGAAGCGGAAGAATTTCTTGATGCGCTCTTCGGTAGTTCGGTAGGGGCCGACCTGCGTGTCGGCCCACAGGAACTGGGCGCACACACAGGTGCGCCCCTACAAACTCTCAGACAACTGATCTTGGAGAAAACTCAAGGCACGCCGTTCTTCATAGAAGAGATTGTACAAGACCTGGTGGAGCGGGGTGTGTTAGTGCGTGACAGTGTAAGGGCCGACCCGGGGCCTGCCCTGAGCTTGGCAAAGGGTGTCGGCCCACAAGCCCCGGGCGCACCCACAGGTGTGCCCCTACAGATTCCCCCCACCGTGCAAGGTGTGCTGGCGGCGCGGATCGACCGTCTCGCGCCAGAGGAAAAAACGCTACTACAGCAGTTGGCTGTCATTGGGCGGGAGTTTCCCCTGAGCCTGGTGCGCCAGGTCATTACTCAACCAGAAGAAGAATTACATCGACTGCTGGCGGCGCTGCAGCACAAGGAGTTTCTGTATGAGCAGCCCGCCTTCCCAGAAGTCGAATACATTTTCAAGCACGCTCTGACGCAAGAAGTGGCTTACGGCTCTGTGCTGATCGAGCGGCGCAAAGTGTTACATGAGCAGACCGGACAGGCGATAGAACAACTCTACAAAGAAAACCTGGACGAACACTACAGTGAGCTAGCGCATCATTATCACCGAAGTGGAAACACCGAGAAGGCTATTGAGTATTTGCAAAAGGTAGGACAGCAAGCAGTGCAACGGTCGGCGCATGCAGAAGCCGTTAGTTACCTCACCACAGCAGTGAGACTGTTGCGGGCCATGCCTGAAACTCCTGCGCGCGCTCGACGTGAACTCAGGCTACTCCTCGCCCTGAGTGTACCGCTTACTTCTGTTCGGGGCTATGCAGAGAAGGAAGTGAAAGCCATCTACGACCGGGCTTATCTCCTATGTCAACAAATCGGAGAAACACCCCAGCTCTTTCTCGTACTACGAGGACTGCGCTACTTTCATCTCGTAGGAGGAAATATACCCGAAGCCCAAGCACTAGGAGAAAAATTACTACAGGTTGCTCAACGCACACAAGATTCAGGCTTCCTATTGCAAGCTCACTTCGCTTTAGGAGCATCCTTGTGCCTTTTAGGCGATTTTACCCTCAGCCGCATTCACCTTGAAGAAAGCCTTGTTCTCTACGATGTCTCTACATATCGCTCCCATTCGTTCCTCTATGGACAGGACCCTGGTGCGACTGCGTTATCTTATTTGTCATGGGCCCTCTGGTTTCTTGGCTACCCTGATCAAGCACTAAAAAAAATGCAGGAGGCATTATCACTAGCTCAAGAGTTAACCCATCCTTACAGCCAGGCGTTTGTTCTGTGTTGTGCAAGTATGCTGCATCAATATCGTCAAGAAACACAAGCTAGCCACAAGCAAGCCGAAAGACAGATTGCTATTGGTAATGAACAAGGGTTTCTGTACTGGTTGACGTTAGGGAATTGTTACCGAAGATGGGCGCTGATTGAACAAGGGCAGGAAATGGATGAAGTTGCTCAATTACGCGAGCACATGGACGCCGTTCGCTCCACAGGAACGGAGTTGTTCCGACCATACTTATTCACACTGTTGGCAAGGGCACTGAGGAAGACAAGGCAGATAGAGGAAGGATTGAAGGTGGTTGCTGAAGGAATGATTGCAGGAGACAAAACCGGAGAGCGTTTTTACGAGGCGGAGCTATATCGACTGAAAGGGGAGCTGCTCTTACAGAAGGCGGAAGGCGACAAGGCATGACCAGTCGCATAATGATGGTAGGCCAAGGTGCGTAAAACAGCGGCAAAACTGCTGCTGTTCTCACCTATTCAACTTTAACAACTCGAATATGGAATAAGGAGTCCCTATGGGCATTCGCACCGGAACTGAGTTTCGCGAAAGTTTACGAGATGGCCGCACGGTCTATGTTAATGGCGAACGCGTCAAAGATGTCACTGCGTATCCATCCTTTCAAGGCGTCATTGACACACTCGCAGGTCTCTACGATCTGCAACACGACCCGACCACTCAATCGCTCGTCACCTATCCATCCCCCAAAGATGGGAAGCCAGTCAACCTGTCATTTCTCATGGCGGACACGCCGGAAGAAGTCGAACAGCGCTGGAAGTGCGAGGAGTTTCGTGCGGAGACCACGTTCGGCTTGATGGGTCGGATGCCGGACTTCATGAACGCCCTGGTCACTGACGCCGCCGCTGCACGAGCTTCTTTCGGCCAACGCAATCCACAGTTCGGCGAAAACATTCTGCGCTACTATGAACTGTGCCGGGATCAAGACCTCTGCCTTACTCACACACTGGTAGATCCCCAGATCGACCGCTCAAAGGGCCCGGGAGAACAAGCCGCCCCGGATGCTGCACTTCACTTTGTTAAAGAAACCGATCGCGGCATCCTCGTGCGCGGCGCGCGCATGTTGTCAACGTTGGCGCCGTTTTCGAATGAAATATGGGTCGGTCCGTTTTATCCGCGCAAGCCCGGTGAAGAACCCTACACGCTCTGTTTCGCTGTGCCGATGGACACGCCGGGATTAAAGTTTATCTGTCGTGAATCGTACAACGCCGGACGCAATCAGTTTGATCGGCCCCTCTCTTCCCGCTTTGACGAGGAAGACGCTTTAGCAGTGTTCGACGACGTTGAAGTGCCGTGGGAGCGGGTCTTCATCAACGGCGACATCGACGCATCGAATTACGTTTTGGGAAAGTCTCCTGGTTATGCGTTACTCCAGGCCACCGTACGCGGGACGGTGAAGCTGCGGTTCATGGCGGGGCTTGCGTGTTATGTCGCCGACGCAGTCGGCCGCTCAACGGCGCCGCACGTGCAAGCGCAGTTGGGCGATCTGATTGCTCAGGTGGAAGTCGCCAACGGACTCCTGCACGCAGCCGCACGCGATGTCGTTCTCAACCGGCGCGAGGGAGGTTCTTTGCGAGCGCTCGCTGCGGCGCTGTGGGTGTTTATCCCTCAAACGCAAAAACAAGCTGCTGAAGTGATCCGCCAGGTCGGCGGCAGTGGACTGATCATGACGCCCACCGCTCAGGACTTTCACAATCCCGAGATTGCCCCCTATCTGGAAAAGTACCTGCAGGGAAAAAATCTTCAGGCGCAAGCCCGCGTGCAACTCTTCAAATTGGCCTGGGATATGTTGGGCGAACAGTTCGGCAGCCGCCAACTCCAGTATGAGTGGTTCTACGCAGGAGACCCGCTGTTCACACGTTCACGGTTTTATCGCTCCCCCGCCGTCGCTCATTACAAAGCAATGGTGGATTGCGCGCTCGGCAACACCGACTCTGCTAAACGTGACAAATCGTGAGATGTACACGAGTTTCTGCAGTAAGCGATTGACAGCACCCCCAAGTTGTGACTAATCTGCCCAAGGGAGGCATGCATGACCGAAAATGGAATGCAGGTCCGGACTGGAGTCCACGGAGGGATTCCTAATGCGGAGCAATTTTCCCTCCTGTTTGAACTCAGCCGCTCCTTCAACGCATTCATTGATCTTGACGAACTGCTGCCGCACGTGGCCACGCAGACGCGCAATGTCTTGCAAGCAGAAAGTTGTGCGATCCTCCTGGTAGCAGAGAATCAGCAAGAAAATCGGCAAGAGTTGTTTTTCGCTGTCATTAGCGACGCAGACCCTACCGTCGAACGTCGGTTAAAGAAGCTCCGCTTCCCTGCAGACCACGGTATTGTGGGATGGGTCGTACAACAGGGACAGCCGGCGCTTGTCACCGATGTTTCTAACGACAAGCGGTTTTATCGTGGGGTGGATCAGCAGAGCGGCGCCAACACTCGGGATTTACTCTGCGCGCCATTGCGGACCAGGCATAGCGTCATTGGCGCGCTTGAGTTGCGCAACAAGCAAGTAGACAGGTTTACCCAAGAAGACTTGCTGTTCCTCGATGCTCTGGCGGGATCCATCGCCATCGCCATCGAGAACGCTCGTTTTTATCAGCAGTCCCGCCAGTCCGAGGCGCTCCTCAAAGCCGAGGTTGCAACTCTTCATCGAGAAATTGCCACGAGACAACGCTTCGCCGAGATTATTGGGTCTCCACACGGCGTCATGGGGAAAGTCTTTTCACTCATTGAAACTGCCATCCCGCTCGACCTCGCCGTTCTGCTCGAAGGAGAAACAGGGACCGGTAAGGAACTCGTAGCACGAGCGATCCATTATAATGGGCCGCGCAAGCACCGCCCCTTCGTCCCAGTAAATTGCGGCGCGCTGCCGGAAGAACTGCTGGAAAGCGAACTGTTCGGCCACAAAAAAGGCTCCTTCACCGGAGCGACCACAGACAAGGCTGGTCTTTTCGAGATCGCCGACGGCGGCACGATTTTCCTCGATGAAATCGGGGAGACCACGCCAGCAATGCAAGTCAAACTCCTGCGCGTGTTACAGGAAGGGGAATTCCGACGTGTAGGAGAAACACACTTACGCCGGGTGAAGGTGCGGGTAATTTCGGCGACAAACCGTGAGCTCTTACGTGAATTGCGTCACAAGCAGTTCCGCAGCGATCTGTATTGGCGGCTCGGCCAGTTTCCTATCCAGATTCCACCGCTACGAGAACGACGAGATGATATTCCTTTGCTCATTGCTCGTTTCGTTGAAGCAAGCAAAAAGAGACAAGGCAAAGACATTCAGGACGCATCTGGAGAAGTCTTGACGTTGCTTACCCACTATGAATGGCCTGGTAATGTACGTGAACTCGAAAGCGAAATTGAACGAGCGGTCGCCCTTACTCCTCCAGGCGGGGTGATTTTGCCGACTGCCTTATCAGACCGGCTCAAGGCGCATCGGTCCCTACAGGTTCCACTTTCCACCAGCGGCCAAGCCCTGAAGCATGTCCGTCAGAGCTTTGAACGAGAGTATGTCGCCGACGTGCTGCGCCAGCAGCAAGGAAACGCCGTAAAAGCAGCTAAGATCTTGGGCATCAGCCGCCAGATGTTGCAGAAAAAAATTAAGGCGTATGGGTTACGTGAATAGTTGAGGTGCAGCGCATGGTCACACAAGGACAACCCTATACTCAGTCCGTGTCTACCGTGAAGATCTCAATGTCACCTTCGGCCATCCTCATTGGCGATCATCCGCTGATGAAAAAGATTGACGCCATCGTCCACCAGGTTGCAGGGACGGACACTACTGTTCTCATCACTGGAGAGAGTGGTACGGGCAAGGAACTGATTGCTCGCGCCCTCCATAGCAGCAGTCCGCGCCAGGAACTTCCCTTTGTGCCAGTCAACTGCGCCGCGATTCCTGACGAACTCTTGGAAAGTGAACTGTTCGGGCATGTACGCGGCGCTTTCACCGGCGCCCATACGGCGCGCGCCGGCATGTTTCAGCTTGCCGATGGCGGCACGCTGTTCCTCGACGAGGTCGGAGACATGCCCTTGGTCTTACAAGCTAAACTCCTACGTGTCTTGCAAGACCAACTCGTACGACCCGTGGGATCAGATCGCACCCAGAGGGTTGACGTGCGCGTCATCGCCGCCACGAACAAGCATCTCGCAAAAGCGGTTGAAAAAGGAGTGTTCCGCGAAGATTTGTTTTATCGTCTACAGGTGATTCCCATCCAACTCCCGCCCTTGCGTGCGCGCCGCTCCGACATCCCCCTCCTCCTTCAGCACTTTTTAGAGAAAATGAACCGCAAGTATGGACGGAATGTGGAACTCACACCAGAAGCCCTAGTGCACCTATGGGAATACGACTGGCCAGGTAACGTCCGAGAACTAGAAAATATCGTCGAACGCCTTGTCGTCCTCAGCGAGGCGAATACGATCACTATCGAGCATCTGCCCGCTTCTGTACGCGCCTTTATCTCCGAAAAAAAGATCCCAACCCCAACGTTAGATGGGAATGAACTGAATCTGCAGAAAGCGGTTGAGCTATTCGAGAACCGACTCATTGATGAAGCGCTGCGACGCACGAATGGAAATCGGTCAGCTGCTGCTCAGATATTGGGAGTCAAACGCACGACTCTGCTCAGCAAATTGCGACGCAAACGCACGGTTGACGAGACGCTTTCTTCTTTAGGAAAAGAATTTTTTCCACTTGAAACCCTCTCCTGAGTTTGACGAGATTTGTTGACCTCGGTACAAGGAATCCAGTAGGAGGTCCTTGTGAAATCCGACACGGCTCCGACATTTCTCGGCAATCGGCAGTTTACGTATTTTAAATCCAAAGGTCGTCACCCTTCCGAATACGAAGACCTCACATTACACACGCAACCGGACCCGCAAATCTTCGCTTTTCAGGGTTGGTTTACCCATTTTGCTGACGGACGAGATCCCTGGACCCCGAACTCAACTGCGCTGAAAAGCACGGATTGGTGGGTTTTCCAAGATCCAAGTAAACAGTGGCAACGCACCTACGTTGCGTCTCAAGCCGAACAAGAACGGGGCTTAGATCGTATTATTGAAGCGGCGCGCAGCGAAGGACTCTTTGCAGATTTTGACGAGACTTGGGCCAAAACCATCCTCGGGAAATACTACGCCGCCTACGCATGTTTGGAATACGGCCTGTTCCGGTGTTTTTCTTACGCGCAGCGTGAAGCGTTATCCGCCACCGCAGGCAACGTTTGCATCTTCAATGCCGCAGACAAAATCCGCCATGCCCACGATATTACCCTGTATGGCATGGATCTCGCCGAGACGATTCCAGGGTTTTCTGACGCCGAAGCCAAAACGGTATGGCTGGAAGATCCCATCTATCAAGGAGCGCGAAAAAATGTGGAAGGACTCATGGCGTCGTGCGACTGGGGCGAAATTATCGTCGGCGCGAATCTGGTGTTAGAGCCGCTTTTCGGCAATCTCGCACGCGTACAGTTTTTCTCGCGTTTTGCGCCCCGGAATGGAGATGCTCTAACGCCAGCCGTCTTGGCGACGGTCGAGCAGGATTGGCAACGGAATCTGAAATGGACAAAGGAATTGATCAGCGTTCTGCTTCGTGATCCCGAGCATGGAGGTGGGAATAAGAACGTCATCGAAGGTTGGCTGGCCAAATGGCTCCCCTACACACGTGAAGCGATGCAGAACCTGGCGCCGCTTTTTGCTCTAGCGACGGTAAAAATGCAAACGTTCGCCCAGGCGTGTGAGCGTGTTGAAGAACGCTATGCAACGTTGCTGCAAGAGCTGCAACTCGAGCTTCCCTCTCGTTGAGCAAGACAAAGGTAAGACACTCATGACCGAAGAGAACAAAATCGCAGCGCGCAACACCGTAGGCCTTGTCCTCATGGGCAGCGAGGAAGCGGATGTGGCCGTAGAATTGTTGCAGGAAGCCCGTCCGGATCTGCGCATCAACAAGACGAACTGTTACTACATGATCGAAGGAGAAGACAACATCGAGATCGATGTACGAGAAATAGGAGAGCGCCTCGGTCGCGACCTCGACGTACCCTCATTCTTAGTGATCATGACTAGCTATTATGGTCGTGCACAGGTCGAGGAACATAAATTTGGCGTGTATGCGGAGATGTTACAGTTGGAAAACAAAACGGAGTAGCTAGTAGTCAGCATTCAGTAGTCAGTAGAAAGAAAAGAAAGAGCTGTAAACATTATTCCATGCTGACTACCGGCCACTGAAAAGCTCGACAAAGGAGAGCGAACATGGCGCGCAATCTGATCAAAGCTCATGACAAAGTCAAAGGTCTCGAATGGACCCCAACCTATTTTGAGCCGGAAGCAAAATATCAGACCCGTTTCCATATTCCCAAGAAAGCAAAGGATCCATTTCGTCACCTCATCCGGGACTACATGTCTATGGAAGCCGAGAAGGATAGCCGCCAGTACGGTTTCCTTGATGGCGCCGTGCGCATGGATAATCCCAATCAAGTCACCGAACGATTTGCCGAGTGTTTGAAACCGGCCATGGCGATCTTGCCGTTTGCTGAATACGCCGCCGGCAAGTGCCAGGGAATGTTGATTAACACAGTGGAGAATGAAGAATTGCGCAACGGCTACCTGGCGCAGATGCTCGACGAAGTGCGCCATGTGCAACAAGAGATGTACCTGGGTCGCTACTACATGAAGCACTATCATGATCCCGCCGGATTCGACATCAGCCAAAAAGGCTTCGGTAACCAGTTCCTGGCTTCAGCTGGCCGCGCGTTCTTCGAGACGTTTATTGCCGGGGATCCCATCGAATGTTCAATTAGTCTCCAGGTTGTGGGCGAAACGGCATTCACCAACCCGCTGTTCGTCGCCTTTCCGAACACCGCAGCCGCCAACGGCGACCAGGCCACGCCATCGGTTTTTCTCAGTATTCAATCCGATGAAGCACGTCACATGGCCAATGGGTACGCCACACTCGTGACCGTGCTTTCTGATGACCGTAATTTGCCATTGATTCAGGAAGCGCTCGACAAATACTTTTGGCGCGGCCACATGTTTATTGACGCTTTTCTCGGCACGCTCACCGATTATTTCAGCGCCAATCGCGTCGGTTCCTACAAAAACATGTGGAAACAGTGGGTTTTGGATGACTGGGTAGGCAGTTTTATTGCCCGCCTGGAAAAATTCGGACTAAAACCGCCCCGCTGGCTGCCGCAGGCCCAAGAAAATATGAATTGGATCAATCACTCTGCAGCAATGGCAGCGTATGCGACGTGGCCGCTCGCCTTCTGGCGCTACGATGCGCCGACCGAAAAAGAGACTGAGTGGTTTGAAACGAATTACCCTGGCTGGAATACTCATTATGGCAAGTTCTGGGAAGCTTACCGGTCGATGACAGACCCGCGCCAGGGGCAGATCCCGATGCAACTCTTTCCTAGCTTGCCTCCTCTGTGTCAGGTGTGTCAGATGCCATGCATCTTCCCGCGCCCGGATATTAGCTCGGTCCGCATTCTCGAAAGAGCAGGCAAGAGACGAGCGTTCTGTTCAGAGGCCTGCGAGTGGATGTTCGACTTAGAACCTCTGCGCTACCTTGGCTATACCAACTGGTACGAAAAATTTGATGGTTGGGATCTTGCCGATGTCATTACTGAACTTGGCTACCTTCGTCCCGACGGCAAGACGTTGATCGCGCAACCGCATCTCAATCCCGACAATCTCTGGACGATCGACGACATCCGCCGATTGAAGTTCGAGATTAAAGATCCGCTGCGCGCCTAGATGCTGAACCGGAGAAGCGGAGAACCGGAGAAGCGAAGACACCTCTCCCCGATTCCCCGATTCTCCCATTCAGTAGACTCAATCCGTCATCTCCTCATAATGAAGGGCTATGCCTTACACCATCACTCTCTTACCATTTGAAAAACAATTTGTCTGTGAAGACAACGAAACCATTCTGCACGCAGCGATCCGCCAGGGTTTCAACCTCCGTTACGGCTGTAAACACGGCGGTTGTGGCATGTGCAAAGCGTTAATTGTCGAAGGAGAAGTGGATAACTCCGAAGCCTCTTCGTACGCGCTGCTTGATTTCGAACGCCAACAGGGGTTCGCCCTGCTTTGCTGTGCATATCCAGAAAGCGATATTGCTATTGAGTTATGGGATTACGATGAAGAGGAACTGTGCTCCGGGGCCACCGTGCAACAGTTCGAAGCGGAGGTTGAGCAGATCACCCAGCTCACGCACGATATACGAGGGATACAACTGCAATTGATAACGCCAGCTGCGATCGATTTCAAAGCCGGCCAGTATATCGACGTCCTTGTTCCTGGAACGGAGGAATGGCGCTCGTATTCGATGGCGAATCCCCCAAGCCAGAATGACACGATCGAAATCATGGTCAAACTGATGCCTGGCGGGCTCTTTTCCGATTATGTGAATCGGAGTCTCGCGCCAGGAGCACGTCTGACTTTGCAAGGTCCGTATGGCAATTTCTATCTTCGCAACACGAATCGCGAAGCGGTGTTTATCGCCGGCGGCTCGGGCATGGCTCCGATCTTATCGCTGCTCCGGGATATGGCGGAAAAACGGAACTCACGGCCAGTGACCTATTTTTACGGCGCACGTGCGCAACGCGACCTCTTCCTCGTGGAAGAACTCCAAGCGTTGGAACAAAAACTTCCTCAGTTTCGTTTCGTTCCGGCCCTGTCAGAACCCAATCCAGACGAAGAGTGGACCGGAGAAGTGGGACTCGTCACCGACGTCGTCAAACGGTTTGCCGCGGACTGCGCCGACCTCGAAGCCTATCTGTGCGGCCCTACAGCTATGATCGACGTAGCCATTGCAGACCTGGTGTGGCTCGGCATGCCGGAAGACCACATCTTCTACGATAAATTCATCACCAAAGCCGACCTCAATAGTTGAACCATCCCATCCTACTCTTCATTTGTTTGGAGCATGAGTTTGGCTTCTATTCAGCGATGGGGACGATTCTTCGCGGGGAAGCGTTTGAGCGAGAGACAAAGAAGCTCTCAATACCGACCGCTGCAGGTAAAATCTTTCGCTGCGGTTAAGATCACACGTAGACAAGAAGATCAGCCTTAGGTGCGGTGACGAAAAGTGATGCGGCCACGCTCTAGATCGTAGGGCGAGAGCTGGACAGTCACCATATCTCCCAAAATGATCTTGATAAAAAACTTGCGCATTTTGCCGGCTACGTGAGCGAGGACAAGGTGATCATTCTCCAACCGCACGCGAAAGAATGCATTGGGAAGCACCTCGATCACTTTACCCGTCATTTCGATCGCATCGCTATCCGTTCGTTTGCGGGGAATAGGATCGGCTGGTCTTTGACGATTACTTCCACCTCGACCTCGGTGTACTACTGCCACAAGGACCTCCATAAAGAAAAAGCCCCGGGAACCATGAGTAAGGTTCTCGGGGCCGCTTTGTTTCTGAACCAACTCGAAAAACTTGATGATCTCTAGGACGATGCTAGCAGCCTACCACAAGGATATTGAGGAAACAAGCAAATAGGCGCTAATCGCTCTCTGCTGTCGCTATCTGTAAATTCCTATGCGAGGTCTCACGAGCCGTAGCACTAGACGGCAGCAATAACACTAAACTCCACGGCAGGATGGGAAGAAGGCTGAGAATATGCATGGCAGTCTCAACCCCCCATACGTCGGCAACTTTGCCGAGGGCGGTCACGCCAAGGCCGCCAGCGCCAATGCCGAGACCGGTCATCAAACCCGCCGTAGCTCCCAACCGCCCGCGCATCAGGCTCTGAGCAATGACGAGAGTGACCGAAAACATCGGGGACAAACACATGCCGATGACGACGAGAATAGCGACGCTCAACGGCCCGCTCGCACGCAAGAACGCGATAATCAACGGACACAACATCCCCATGCTGAGAGTAAGAAATCGTTTATGCCCGATGCGATCGGAAAGCGGTCCAGCTACTAAAGTGCCAGCGGCCCCGGAAATCAGGAACAGCGATAACAACGAACTGACGATGATTGCGTTTTCGCCACGCGCAGAAAAATATAACGGCACGTAGGTCACCATGCCTGAGTGCACGCAGGCCCCTAGGGTGACAATTCCCAACACAACCGCAAGCGCATAGGGAGCGGCAGCGTCAGTAGCCGCATTTTGCACAGTCGTTACCGCGTTCGTAGTGCGGGAAAGCCAAGGCAGCGCCCACAGAAACAAAGCCCCGACAAGCAGCCCCGGGGCCCACAACAGCAGCAGCCCGCGCTGACCGAACATCGTGAGGCAAAACACGACGACCAAAGGACCTAGCCCATATCCAATATTGCCGCCGACCGAGAAGAGCGAGATCCCCGTCGCTTTCTTCTCTCCAGTCGCAAGGTAGGCCGTTTTATAGGCCTCAGGATGATAGCTTGCGATGCCAAGGCCGCTGAGAAAAATTAAAAAGAGAAGCCCAGCAAAATTTGGCGCTAGACCGATGGTCGCCATCCCGCAGGTAGCCCCCATAACTCCCACGGGAAGCAACCAGGCGCGCGCACTCCGGTCAGAAAGATAACCAAAGAACGGCTGGATAAGCGAAGAGGACATATTGGCGACGAGCACGAGCGTACTTGTCATAGTATAAGAAAGGCCAAAAGTGCTTTTGAGGAAAGGTAAAAGCGCCGGCAGGGCGCCGGTGTTGAGATCAACTATGAGGTGGCCGAGGCCCAACAACGCCAAGACCTTTTTGTTCATCCCTTGTGTCATGCTATACCCTCGCTCCCCGCGCTGCAGTTTCCGGCAGGCATAGTTTTTTCTGGATTGCTTTAGGCATTATCAAGAAATGAACGATAAGAAAAGAGATTACTGCAAATCCAACCACTACTAAAAATGGCGGAGCCTACAATCTCCCATAGAGGAAGCGAAGCGCGTGCGCTATAAGCGGGAAGCAATAAGCGTTGTGTGGAGAGTCTATGATTTATGGCGAATGTTTAGCGCTGACTTCTGCCCTGTTATGGGGAACAATTCCAGTCCTTGTACGTAAAGGATTACGGTACGCCAGCCCCTCAGTGGCGGTCGTAGTGGGGCTTCTGGCGAGCTGTCCGCTTTTGCTTGGCGTCTTTCTCTTGCACCCCCGTCCTGTCTGGCGTGCAGTGACGCCAGAGGCCGCCTTGTGGTTTGCCGCGGTTGGCGTGCTTGGCCCCTGCCTGGGGCGCTTGTTCAACTATATGGGGGTTGAGCGCTTGGGCGCCGCTCGCGCCACGCCGCTAATTAACTCCTCTCCATTATTTACAACTCTTCTCGCGCTCGTTTTTCTACACGAACACATCACTTATAAAATTCTCCTCGGCGTCCTGTGCATCATAAGCGGGATTGCCATTCTGACTGGACAACAACGCCGTTAGCAATACCTGCTCGCGCGAAACGAACCGAACACTATGACGTTCAAAGACCTCCGGTACCCGCTCTTGGCCGCCCTGTGTTACAGCACAAATCCCATTCTGATTAAATTTGGGCTCCGTCTCAGCAACGAACCCTTGCTCGGCGCTTGTATTGGCATGACCGCCAGCACGGCGACGTATATTGGGTATTTTCTCTTGACAAACCAGACAAAGGATCTGTGGACCATGCCGAGTTGGGTAGGGTGGTGCTTTGCGCTCGCCGGCCTTTGTTCCACACTTGGGGTATTTACTTTTTTTGCTGCTCACCAATACATACCAGCGTCTGTGGTCGCGCCCCTCACCGCTGCGGCCCCGCTCGTCACCGTCGCCCTGAGCTACTTGACGCTCAGACGAGAAGAACAGATTACCCCCGCCGACCTCCTTGGCTCCCTCTTGATTGTCGGAGGCGTGGTCCTGCTCGTAAGTTAGATAAACGCTGCAGCTACTTTATAAAGTTGTTTTTATCTCCATTACATTGTCATGAAAATGACGTTTAGGTCCGTCATATCAACGACCATTTTTCTCCTATACAAATACGACAATCCTCCTTCGCGCATAATTTACGTCTGCGATAATCAACAGAGGCAGCTTCACTGTTCGTGAGTCGATACACCGGGGCTGCCTAAAAAAGCGGCAGCTCCTGGGCTTGCGCACAACAGCCAAGTAGGTTATTGCAACGCCTCATGACCACCGTTTCCTGGCGATTCGGGGTGCTCTGTGTGGTGGTGGCCATAATGTGGAGCGGTATTCTTCAACCCCGACCTGACACGTTCCCGGCGTCGATCGGCGCCAGACTCACACTATTTGTGACGAAGACGCTAGAGTCTCGTGCGCGTCCCGCAGAGCCGCAAATGCTTGTGGCGGAACATCTCCAACCCACCCTCGTACAAGAATCCGCCTTGCCGGGGATCACCATCGCAGACCTGCAGAGGCGGGGCGTCGTCACGTTCTTGATTCCCCATAGCGCAGCCTCCTATTTTCTCTATCGCGGCGAACAAATGGGGTTTGAATATGGGCTCGCGCAAGAATTTGCGCAGACATTAGGAGTTGAACTGGAAATTGTCACTCCCCCGCCTGGCGTCGAACTTGCCGCTTGGTTAGCGGAGGGAAAAGGAGATATCGCCGCAGGCTTCGCTGTCACGAACGAGAGTGAAATTGCTCCGTTGCAGGCCTCGGTCTCCTATCTCGACACAACGGCCCAGATCCTCACTCGTCGACATGACGCGCAAGTGCGAGATGTTGCAGCGTTATCGGGGCGGCCGGTCGCCGTGCAACCTGACGCGGTCTTTGCCCGTCCTCTTCTCTCATCATTAAGTACAGAGACCGCGTCGCCAACCCTCTCAATAGTCCAAAGCGAAGAAAGTATTGGCGGGGCGGTGCGCATGATGGCGCAACATCAGGCTGCAGCCACATTAGTCACTGCTCCACTCGCAGAGATTGCTCACAAATTGTATCCAGGACAACTCCGAACCGTCGCCACGTTGCCTCGCCCGATTCACATGGTCTGGGCGGTGCGTCCGGAGAATGTGGCTTTACTGGAAACAGTAAACGCGTTTCTTGAGCGCGCAGGACGCTCCGGTTTGCGAAAAATTTTGTTCGAGAAGTATTTTGTCACAGCGGACCATCTGAACGGCAGCGTCGGCACGCAGGAAATTACGCTTCTCTCTAAGCGGCTCACTCGATACGACGGACTCATCGCCCGCCACGCCGAAGAAGCCGGATTTGACTGGCGCTTTATCGCCGCGCTGATTTTTGAGGAATCGCACTTTGATCAGGAACGGGTCAGTGAGAATGGCGCTTACGGTCTCATGCAAATCACGCCGATTGCCGCACAAAATCTCGGCATCAAGGATTATACGCAGCCAACAAAAAACATTGAAGCTGGGATCAAATACCTGCAGGTCCTTGCCCGACAATTTTCCAACGGACCACTCGCGGATCGTCTTGCCTTTGTGCTCGCGAGCTATGTCATGGGGGTAGGCCATGTAGAAGATGCGCGTAAGCTCGCTCGCACCCTCGGGTATGACCCGGACTGTTGGCAGGATTCAATGGAGTATGTGTTGCCGTTGCTCGAAAAGCCCAAGTATTATCGCCAAACTCAATATGGAGCGGCCCGGGGAAGAGAGGCGCTGCGCTACGTGAATGCTATTCTGAAGCGCTATCACCTCTATTCCCAATACGTTGCGCGCGAGCTTCCGACGGCGCGCGCGCGAACAAAAGGGACTCGTCAGGCCGCCTCCTCAGCAGCTGGGTAAGACGCAAACGTCAGGTGGGCCCCGTCCCAATCAACCAACACGCGAGAGTCTTCGGTTACCTCACCCGCGATCAGCTTCCGTCCAAGTGTCGTCTCGATTTCCCGTTGGAGCACCCGCTTCAACGGGCGCGCCCCATAGCTAGGATCGTACCCAGTGGTCGCGAGATACTCCCGAGCGCGATCAGTAAGGTCGAGCGAGATCCGACGCTCGGCCAAACGGGCTCGTAGTCTGCCCAATTGAATATCGACAATGGCCTTGAGATCCTCACGTGATAAGCTCTGGAACACCACGATCTCATCCACGCGGTTGAGAAACTCTGGACGGAACTGTTGTCGCAACGCCTCTAACACCTCACGTTTCATTCGCTCATGGGCCGCGGGATCACTACCTCCGCGATATCCCAAGATCAGTTGGCTTCCCACGTTCGAGGTCATGATGACGACCGTATTCTTGAAATCCACCGTCCGTCCATGACCGTCGGTTAGCCGCCCATCGTCGAGAATCTGAAGCAAGACGTTGAAGATATCAGGATGAGCTTTTTCAACTTCATCAAATAGAATCACTGCATACGGATGTCGCCGCACCGCCTCGGTCAACTGGCCTCCTTCGTCGTAGCCCACATACCCCGGAGGGGCGCCGACCAGCCGCGCCACAGTGTGCTTCTCCATGTACTCCGACATGTCGATTCGCACCATGTTGCTCTCATCATCAAAAAGAAACTCCGCCAGTGCCCGCGCCAACTCTGTTTTGCCCACGCCCGTAGGTCCCAAGAAAATAAAGGAGCCGATCGGTCGGTTTGGGTCCTTCAGTCCAGAACGAGCACGAATCACCGCATCCGCCACTGCTTGCACTGCTTCCTCTTGCCCGATGAGCCGCTTGTGCAGGTGATCGCCGAGACGAAGCAGTTTCTCTTTCTCGCCTTCAAGTAACTTCACCACCGGAATGCCAGTCCAACGCGCTACTACGGCGGCGATGTCGTCTTCGTCCACTTCTTCTTTCAACAAACGCGCCTGCCCCGCTTCGCCTTTGAGACGCGCTTCTTCACCCGCTAAGTCTCGTTCGAGCTGAGCGAGCTTTCCATATTTAAGTTCGGCCACTCGGTTGAGATCGTATTCTCGTTGCGCCTGTTCCATCGCCACTTTAGTCTTCTCAATCTCTTCTTTGATGGCGCGCAGTCTGCCAATTGCATTCTTTTCGACCTCCCAACGCGCTTTTAGTTGATCAGCTTCCTCTTTCAGGTCAGCCAGTTCCCTCTCTAATTTACCGAGGCGATCACGCGAGGCCTGGTCAGTCTCTTTCCGCAAGGCTTCACGTTCAATCTCCAGCTGCATAACGCGGCGTGACACTTCATCGAGCTCCGTCGGCATCGAATTGATTTCCGTGCGAAGCTTCGCTGCCGCTTCGTCAACTAAATCAATGGCTTTATCCGGCAAGAACCGATCGCTGATATACCGATGAGACAGCACCGCCGCCGTCACCAACGCAGCATCTTTAATGCGCACGCCGTGATGGACTTCATACCGCTCCCGCAGCCCACGCAAAATAGAAATAGTATCCTCTACACTCGGTTGGTCTACTTGTACGGGTTGGAACCGTCGCTCCAAGGCTCGGTCCTTTTCGATATATTTGCGATATTCATCAAGAGTGGTGGCCCCGACACAGTGGAGTTCGCCGCGGGCAAGCATAGGCTTGAGCAGATTGGAAGCGTCCATAGCGCCTTCAGCCGCTCCAGCGCCGACGACGGTGTGCAATTCGTCGATAAAGAGAATAACTTCACCTTCCGATTCCTGCACTTCCTTCAGCACCGCTTTCAGGCGCTCTTCAAACTCTCCACGGAATTTAGCGCCGGCAATGAGCGCCCCCATGTCGAGGACGATGAGTCGTTTGTTTTTCAGATTTTCCGGTACATCGCCGCGGACAATCCGCTGGGCCAGCCCTTCGACGATGGCAGTTTTACCCACACCAGGATCGCCGATGAGCACGGGATTATTTTTCGTCCGGCGCGACAAGACCTGAACAATGCGACGGATCTCTTCATCGCGACCAATCACAGGATCGAGTTTCCCTTGCTCCGCCAGTTTGGTCAGGTCCCGTCCATAGCGCTCCAGCGCTTGATACGTAGTCTCTGGATTCGGATTCGTGACTCGCTGGTGTCCGCGCACTTTCTGCAGCGCCTCCATCAATTTTTCACGAGTGAGCCCTAAGGAACGGAGGAGCTTGCTGGTCGCTCCGTTTGTTTCCCCCAGCATCGCCAGCAAGATATGCTCGACGCTGACGTATTCATCTTTCAAGCCTTTGGCCTCGTCCTCAGCTTGCGTGAGCACACGCGCAAGACGTTGCGTCAGATAGGCTTGCTGCGCACCCGCGCCCGGCCCGGACACCTGCGGAATTTTGTTGAGCTCTTTCTCGACCTGTTCACGCACTGAGGTAGGAGCGATGCCGGCGCCAGCCAATAACGCTGGCGCCAACCCTTCAGGTTCACTCAACAGTGCAGCAAGTACGTGTTCAACGTCCACGCCTTGGTGATTGCGCCGAGTAGCGAGCGCTTGCGCGTTTCGTAATGCTTCTTGAGATTTTTCTGTAAATCGATTGAGGTCCATAGCCTACACTCCTACCTTAATAAAAATACGCACTGACGAGGACTGCTTATATTTTTAGTATACACGTCCCTCCATATGAAGCGTCTAGTTCCCAACCACAGGGATCTTGCGGGACTTAGCCTCTACTCGAAGCGGCACGGTAATTTCGAGAAGCCCATCATGGTACGTCGCGGTCACCTGTTCAGCATCTACTGGTTTCTGGAGACGAAAAACTCGCGCGAACCGTCCAGAGGGTCGTTCACGATGATGGATACGCACGTCGTCCTTCGCTTCAATACGCGGTCGTTCTCCTTTAATTGTCAGCACGTTCTCTTTCACTTCGATATTGACTGCGTCAGGCTTCATACCGGGCAGCTCTACGGTGAAGAGAAACCCTTCGCTATTCTCGCTTACATCGACAGCCGGGGTCCACTTCGCGTGGCCGTTCTGCGCTTCTGGCGCCGATTTTTGTACATTGTCAAATAAAGCAGAAAACCGCCGCTCTGCTTCGGCTAACTCTCGCATAGGGTCCCAACGAAAAAAATGCTGTTGCATCATTGACCTTCCTTTCCTGATCTTTTCAGAAGGAAACGTAAGTCGCCGTCTAACGATGTCAAGGGAAAGGAACACTCCGAGTGATATTTCCTCGGAGTTCAGGACAAAAAATCTTTCGCAGGCAAGACTTGCGTCGAAGAAAAGGATGATTATCTTTGGGGTAGGAGGAGCAAAAGGGAGAGCTTTATCCTTTTTCTCTCATGTCAAATAGTTACTGAAACGTTCGTTCACTTCTTGGTGAATATAAAAAATAGCCTTACCGATCTGGTCTGCCGTCCAGGTGATGCAGGGGAAATCGGCATAGGTCATATACCCGCCGGAAAAGACCTCATTGCGATTGCCGTTGGGTCCGAAGAAATAGATAGTCGTTCCACGCGTAATGCCATGACGCGCTGGACCAAAATCGATTTTGACGCCGTTGCGACCGAGGATATCGCCAGCGCGCAGAATATCGTTCCAGTTGTCGAGCCAGAAGGCGAAATGGTGGAGCTTACCGTTTGGGCCCTTAACAAAAGCAATATCGTGCGCCTTGTTAGAACAGAATAGAAAAGCGGCGAGCAGTTCCGGATTATTCGGGTCGGGGATAATGCGTTCGCTCATCCGAAAGCCCAAGACGTTGATAAAGAAATCCGCGTTCGTTTTCACGTCTTCTGCTGTCAACAACAGATGGTCCAGCCGTTGCGGAGCAATGCCCTGCTGCTCAGTAGGCCAGGGATCCGGATTCATCGATCCGACCCGCGTCCCGCTCTGTTCCGCCTCGGCATACAGTTCGAGGACGTGTTCAGACGGCAGCGTACAATGGAGGGCTTGGCCAATGCCGAGATTTTCTCCACGAGCAACACGGCGAACCGGGAGCCCGAACGCTTCGATCGCTTTTTCGAGGCGCTCAAGTTCATTTTGATTTTCAACTTTATATCCCATTTTTACTAATCCCAGGCCGCCATTCTCGATCACCAAGCTGTGGTGGTCATACTCATCCCAACATTTGAAGTAGCGCTTTCCATCTTGTCGAGCGACTTCTTGGAGACCAATCACGTTTGTGTAGTAAGCCGTCGCCTTTTCAAGATCAGTTTCGCGCGTTTGCACAAAGCCTAATCGCATGACGCTCATATAAACCCTCCTCTGCGGTGGTGTCTCAGGTGTAGCAAGAATCGCAGAGCGGGGGAACTGGAGAAAACGAGCAAGAAACCTCACCGCGAACCCCTATGTCGCGCACACTAGACGATCATCTGCCCCGAGGGAGTGTCCGCACAGCACACGCTTCTCGGCTTCGGCTCACACGTTCTTCCGAAGGAACCAAGAATATAGAATCATCTTCACACTGCCCTTGCTGGTTGGCATTTCCGTAGCCATACTTTGGGACATTAGAGCGGACATAAATAAATATAGAACTTCCATAAATTCCTGTAGTCATTTATTTTTCCGAGGACATTTTTTAGGACATTTGTGAGGACATACGAGAAGACGCATCCATGGATTACTTTCACTCTCGACTTGCGTCGGGCCTCCCCGGCTTTTTGGATGCTCTTGGGTGAAGCTCGCTCAAAGTGCGAGCACATAGCCAATGTTCCACTGCGTCCAGCTACGGCTGAACAACTGCATCTGCTTTATCTCGCTAAAGGCGTTCTGGCTACAACCGCAATTGAGGGGAACACTCTCTCGGAAGACGAAGTCATCAGACATCTGGAGGGGAAGTTACGGTTACCTCCGTCAAAGGAGTATCTGACCAAGGAGATTGATAACATTGTCGCCGCCTGTAACGCCCTCAGCACAAATGTCCAGGCTGGACGGCCACCGTCCTTGAGCGTCATAACAATAACCGAGTTTAATCGTCTCGTACTTGATAATCTCACCTTGGGTGAAGACGTCAGCCCAGGAGTAATACGCACCCACTCCGTAGGTGTCGCGCGGTATCGGGGTGCTCCAGCTGAAGACTGTGAATATCTTCTCGAGCGTCTGTGTACCTGGCTCGGCGGTCCGGACTTTGAACCTTCAGCCAATACGTCAGACATACTCCTCGTGTACGCCATTCTCAAGGCAATCCTGGCGCATCTCTATCTGGCCTGGATTCACCCTTTTGGAGATGGGAATGGGCGCACAGCGAGGTTGGTAGAGTTTCTCATATTAGTTAGCTCAGGAGTTCCAGGCCCTGCCGCCCATCTTCTGAGTAATCACTACAACCAGACCCGCTCGGAGTACTATCGCCAACTGGACCAAGCCAGCCAGTCCGGGGGAGACGTGCTGCCCTTTCTCACCTACGCCGTGCAGGGGTTTGTCGATGGGCTCCGCTCCCAACTAGAAGTGATCCGCTTTCAACAATGGGACGTGGCTTGGGAGAATTACGTCCATGAAAAGTTTCAGCACAGTACTTCTTCAAATGATGTGCGGCGCCGCCATTTGCTCCTTGATCTCTCTGACCGTGCGGAACCGACGCCCTTTGGCAAGCTGCGAGAACTCAGTGCGCGAGTGGCGGCAGCCTATGCCACCAAGACAGCTAAGACGCTGTCACGCGACCTGAGCGCGTTAATAACAATGGACCTGTTGGAATTGACACCGTCCGGCTACAGGGCCAAGAAAGAAACGATTCTCGCGTTTCTACCCCTGCGACGCACAAAACAGACAGATGGGGAAAAGTAGGAGTAATGCATTCAAGTGCAAACCGCCGTAAAGGCGCTGATTTTTATTAACGAAGTCAAATTTAGCTAATAAGCGGAACCCCTGTCTTTGTGAAGCTACATACAGTGTTCGTTGACGAGGGGCTCTTTGAGCATGTTCTACCACTTACTCCGAGAACTCGGAAACGACCAACCTTGCGAGCGGGGGAGGGAATAACTCCGAGAGCTGGGAAACGATTGACTTGGATAATCCCGGGTTCCCGACTGACCAGTGTGCGGGTTCACATTGCCGCGAGTGCTCCAATTGTTAAAAAAGTTGCCATCGGGAGCTGAGCGATAATGGGGCTGGACATAGGTTCCATCACTACGGAAGTGCCCATCTACAAATGTGTCCGCCAGAGCTGGGGAGGCTAACATGAAAGCGAGCGCTCCAACTAGCAATGCTTTGTGTCCGAGACCTTTCTTTTGCATAATCTATCCTCCTCTGTAAGCGATTTGCCCGTATCCCGGGCTTCTGTTGTATAAAGACTCCTGATGTGTTCTTTTTTTTCCATCTAGATTTCTTTATGTAGATGAGCGTGACGGGAGAGGAATTACAGGAACTCTTGCGGCGTACGATGGCAAGGGAGCGAGCGGCGTGGGATGCTTTTGTTGAGCAATACTCCCCGTTAGTGTGGCGCATTTTAGGCAAATTTGACAATCTCAACCGAGTAGAACGGGAAGATCTTTCTCACGATGTCTTTGTCATTCTGCTGCATAAAGGCTTGCAGTCCTTTCGCGGGACGACCGTGCACGAGTTTCGCGCCTATCTGAAGATGATTACGGAGAACGAAGCTAAAAGTTACCTGCGTCGTCATGGTCGCCGTTTTGAGGTTCCTGACTCGTTTCTCTCAGATGTGGGAGAGGGCAACGAACGGCTTTCCCTGGGCTCTGCTATTCCTGATCCAGATCCAGGACCCGAAGAACAAGCGGCCCAACAAGAAAAGCTGCGAGGAGTGCTCCGTTGTGTGCAGGAGCTACCTCTGGTTGACCAAGAGATTTTCTGGATGGAAGTGAGAGGGCATTCTTATCAAGAGATTACTCAAGTCTTAGGACTCCCTCAGGGGACAGTAGCATCAAAATACTATCGAGCGAAGGCAAAGATCGAAGCATGTCTGAAAAAGGCAGGACTCTTATGATGGCGAGAGGAAAAATGGGGAGCGTCAGGAGTCTCTATAGGAATGAAGGGAGGAGCCTGCCCACAGATAGAGGAGTACGACCATGACGGACCTCGACAAATCCCTACTGCGGCGCCTCGGTCAGATGCAGGCTTCGAATTGTCCATCCCTGGCTGCGCTGGGAGACTTCCTAGATAAAAAGGGCAGTGTAGATGACCGACAAGCACTAGAACTACACCTGCGAGGTTGTCCAGCGTGTGTCAACCGCCTTCTTGAACTGCGAGAGCTTGCTCATCTTGAGAAAGGAAGAAAAACCGACACGATTCAGGTAGCCGAACACGACATACACTATGGCGTGAGAGAAGAAGGAGCGCCCTATGACTCTTATAGTAAAGAAGGAGCGCCCTATGGAGATGCAAAAGAGACAGCAGAAAGAGATATACCGCCTCCCTCTCTTATTGCGGAGCTGAAACGCTTAGTGCCTGGCGAGGAAAAGGTTCAGCAGTCCCCTCTCGTGTCTCGAATCACTGAAGCTGTAGCGAGTTTGAGCGCAGCAGTATGGCAATGGACCTCACCGCACATGTTTGGCGGAGTCGTCGCCGTGTCGGCTGTGGCGGTCTTTCTTTTCGTGTTTGGACCAACGCTTCTGCAGCATCTAGGCCAGGGAGAGCAAGGAGAAACTGTTGCTGGGCTTACAGTTGAGGAACAGAGGACGCTGAGTTCGTTAGCCACGATTACAGGTGGAGCAACGACGCTGCAACAACGACTTGTCTCGACATTGGAAAAGTTGCCCAAAAATCTCTTCCTTGAAGAGACGCGGGGAGCGACCAATGTAGAAGTCTACAAGAAAGCCGCGCCAGGGACCGTCCTGGTTGTGTCCGACCAGAGTTTAGGAAGCGGTGTCGTGGTGAGCGATCAGGGAGAGGTGCTGACCAACTGGCATGTGGTGCAGGGAGCAGAACGGTTAGCTGTAGTATTCAAACCCCAACGCGGCGTGGAGATTCAAGAGGACCTGGCTTTTGCAGCCAGCATCATCACTAAAGATGAAGTTGCCGATCTCGCTTTACTAAAGATACTCACACCGCCGTCCCATCTCCCAGTGTTATCGTTAGGGGATATTGGGAGAGTGGAAGTCGGACAGGATGTGCACGCGATTGGCCATCCGGAAGGCGAGGTCTGGACGTATACGACGGGAATTATCAGCCAGGTGCGTCCTCATTATCAATGGCATGGCTCTGACAATCTGGCGCATCAAAGCACGGTGATTCAGACGCAGACGGCTCTGAACCCAGGGAACTCTGGCGGGCCATTGCTCAACGATCGGGCCGAGGTGATCGGGATCAATTCCTTTCGTGGAGAAGGGGAAGGATTGAATTACGCCGTTGCTGTTGACACGGTAAAATCATTCCTTCAACAGGCCAGGAGCACTTCCGCTTCCTCGCCCGCTTCTGCTCGCCCAGCTTCCTATAAGACAGAAGCCTACGGATCAAACCTGATGGGGATCTATGTCAACACAAGAGTCCCGCCGCCAGACGTGTGGCTATCGCGAGATGCCGCCAGAAAGCTCGTCATCGCTAAAGGAAGCAAATCCATGACACAAATTGACACTGTGATCCAAGAAGGGTCACAGCCGAAGACCTGGGTGTATTATTCTGACCTAGACTGTGACGGGAAGGTTGATCTGATCGGCTATGACGTCAATGGGGATGACATTGTTGACCGCTACGATCTTCCCCAGAAACCAGTACGAATTGTTGACCTTGCTGGAGAGTTAGTGCAAGCCCTCCGCAAAGGCATCGTTCCATACCCACAGCTGCATGTGTGTCAATGAGAAGAGCCAGACCAAGAAGAAAGGGTATACACCTTAACTCAAGGGTAGTTTTGTTGATTCCCCTTGGTATCGTACTGATTATTACTTGATCTTCTTTTGTCTTTTGTAGCAAAGTTTCGGCTGGTGATGAGGTTTCTTCCGAAGGGGCGAAGCAATCTCCTCCCCCAACAACGGTGGAAGAACTATCGACCGCAGGGCTTCAATATCAAGTAGCGGGCCAACTCGATGCTGCAATCGAGAAATACAAAGCTGCCCTAGCATTAGCTCAGAAGGAGCAAGATGCCCTCCATGGTGCTGCGGCCGCCACTCTTCTCGCGACTGGGTATACTCAGCAACATCAGCTGCAGACGGCCGCCGAGTATTATCGACAGGCCGCCCAACTATTTCAAACGAGTGGGAAAATAAATGGAGCTGTGACCAATTTGTATCTTTTGGGGAACACCCTGAAAGACCTTGGTCATTATGATGAAGCCTTCGCAGTTTACCTCGAAG
>JACXTT010002044.1_pt1 | contig 32550 bp, 23 predicted proteins | sample 9270951 | NCBI WGS metagenome assembly JACXTT01 (sample SAMN15532306, study PRJNA645909) | rock metagenome | isolation source: weathered quartz diorite | place: Puerto Rico | collected 2017-06-21
GGTGGAATGTGGAACAGCTTCGATTTGAATTCGGGCATCGGCTGCAGGTAATCCATATGCTGCCAGACGAAGTGCGACGGATCGAAGTTGAGTCCGAAATTGTCGCTTGGGATGTCGCTAAACATTCGCCGCCAGATTGCCGGTGAGGTGGCGAGGTTCTTGCCGCCGGGCCATTCGTCCTTGGTGAACGACATCGGGCAGTTCTCAATGCCGATCTTCACGCCGTGGTCTTCGGCGAACTTGATCAACGGCTTCCAGGTCTTGAGAAATTTCGGCCAGTTGTCGTCTACAGACAGCGTCCAATCGCGGCCGATGAAGGTGTTGACTACCCCAAGACCCAGCTTTTCCGCGGCCTTGATCACCAGCTTGATGTGATTGGCGTACGCCTTGGCCTCTTCGGCGTTAGGCGTGAGAGGGTTCGGATAATAGCCGAGTCCACTGATGGACACCCCGTGCCTCGCCATGGTTTCCTGCACCTCCGCCTTGCTGAAATCCGACACGTCGATGTGTGTCACGCCGGCGTAGCGGCGTTCCGCCTTGCCTTTGGGCCAGCACATCACTTCCACGCAGGTGAACTTGGTGGATGCGGCAAAGGCGGCGACTTCGTCCAGGGTGAGGTCAGGCAGAATGGCGCTGACAAATCCGAGTTGCATCATATATCCTTCAAGCATATCGAAGGTCAAATGGCATGTTTCGGTCTTCGTTCACGCTTACCAGTAGAGGTTCTCCCATGAAGTCATTGCTGCTGCGATCCGCATCACTGTTGCTCGCCGTTTGTACGGCTGAAGCGGCGCCGCCGCCTACCGCTTCTGCCACCAGTTGCGAGGCAGTCAATCTGAACCAGGGTTGGACGCGCCAGCAGAGCGAGGACTTCTGGTTCACCAGTCAGGGTTCGCGCATGATGCCGTATGCCTGGTTCCTGGCTCTCGAAGTGGCTTCGCCCGGCAGCCAGGCGCTGTTCAGCGACTCGGCGAACATGGATCGCTATGGCTTCATCCGCGTCGGTCCTTCTGAAAAGAACCGGGATGGGCTGCCGCTCGGCTTCGCGAAAGATGTCGATGCCGCGACTGGCGAACAGTACGCGGGGCTGACATGCGCGGCCTGCCATACGGGCAGCCTGATGCTGCAGGGCAAGCGCGTGATTGTCGAAGGCGGCCCTGCGATGACGGATTTTTGGATGTTTCTTTCGGATGCGGTTGCCGCTCTGCAGGCGGCGGTGGAGCAGCCGGAGAAATTCCAGCGGTTTTCGCAGCGCGTGCAGGGAGACTCGGCATTGAAAGCTCGAATGCAGGCCAAACTGGGCGATTTGAAAACCCGGCTTGCACAGAACTCTTCGGCCACGCCGTTCGGGTTTGGACGAGTAGATGCCTTTGGACACATCTTCACGCGCGTGCTGGCGCAAGACCTCGGCGTAGAGGCGAACGCCAAGCCTCCCTACGCGCCGGCGGTGCTCGCGCCAGTGTCGTACCCGTTTGTGTGGGACACGCCGCAGCACGACGTCGTGCAGTGGAATGGTTCGGCGCCGAATACATTCGCCACCGGCGCGTTGGGCCGCAACGTGGGCGAGGTGCTGGGCGTGTTTGGTGAGTTAAAGGTGACTCCTCCGTGGATGCCGTTCTTTCCGCGTCTCGCCAGATTCAGTTCGTCGGCCAATTTAGAGAATCTGTACCGGCTCGAAAACATGGTGCGCACGCTGTGGTCGCCAGCTTGGCCCAAAGATTGTATGCCGCTCGCTGACGCGCCAACGATCGCACGCGGACGGGCGGTTTACGAGTCCAATTGCGTGGGTTGCCACCGAATTCTCGAAGGCGCGGAGCGCGTGAATCCAAACCGCAAGATCGTCGCCCAGATGAAGACTCTGGACATCGTGGGGACCGACCCGACGATGGCGATGAACTTCACTGCGCGCACGGCAAAGACCGGACCAATGAAGGGGACGCTGAATCCATTTCATCCGCTGAAGTTCGGCGACGAGGCCCGCGGTCTCGAGATCCTGCTGGCGGCAGTGAATGGCATTGTGTTGAAGGGCGTGATCACAGGTGACGTGCAGGTGGACGTGCTTTCGGGCCTGCGTGTGAATCCCCTCGAAGAGATCGCAGGATTTCGCAAGGCGCTCGACGCAGCGCAGGTGGCGCGGTACAAGGCTCGCCCGTTGAACGGCATTTGGGCGACGGCGCCGTATCTGCACAATGGTTCCGTGCCGACGCTCGCGGATCTGTTGACTCCGGAAAACGAACGTCCCTGGGTATTCTGGGTGGGCAGCCGCGAGTTCGACCAGGTGAAGGTTGGCCTGGTTGTGAAAGAGAATGTGGGCTTGCACCGGTTCGATACGTCGGTGCAAGGCAACTGGCGCAACGGACACACGTTCGGCACGCAATTGCCGGCGAACCAGAAGAAGGATCTGCTGGAGTTCTTGAAGACGTTGTAGCTACTCCACCGCGCCCTTGATCCATTCGAGGATCGTCATATATTCCGGCGAGTTCTTGCTCCAGCGGATGCCGCCGCCGTGGGCGAGGATCTTCGAGTCCACGACGCCTTCGGATTCGGAACTCGAAGTCGGCTTTCGCAGAATGAGGCTTTCTTCCGGCTCCGCGGTGTTGACGACCTTCATCGCCGTGCTCCAACTGCCGTCGAAGATGGCATGCGAGGCATGGCAGTGAACGCAGGCGTAGCCATCGCGGCCGCGTTTCTCGAGAATCGGCTGCACATAGCCACGGAAGTATGTCTCGTCCAGTTTGCGCGTGTTGCGCCGGACGCTCGACGTTTGCGTGGGCGGAGGCGACGGAGGCTTGGGCAGCTTCGCAGCGACCTCTTTGGATGCAGGCCCCAATTCGCCGGCGACTTCATTCACGCCAGGGAATCGCACAGGGCGCACCAGCAGTCCGGCGGTCTGCGCGAGCTTCTGCATTGCCGCATCAGGCGACGATAACAATGGCAGCAGGGCCCTCGAAAAACGTTCCGCGCTCTGGCCGAAAAACGCGATCTGCTCGACATCGTTGCCGATACGGTTGTACTGCGGAGGAAACGCATCGTCCACTTTGTTCAGCGGTTCGTATACGTCCGCGTGGCGCAAGTGGAAGTCGCCGAGCGAGGCCAGCAAGGTCTTACGCTGATAGTCGTTCCCGCCTTCGAGAATCTTCGCGAACTTGTCCGCCAGCCGCGATTCGACAGCCAGCCTGCCTCGAATCACGCGCGTGCGGTCGTCTTCGCGGCCGAGCAGTGGAATCCAATTGTTGTAGAAGTAGCGGATGTTCTCGTCGGCAATGTTGTAGATGCCTTCCTGCAAATTGCGTGTCACCCAGGCATGCTGCGGCTTCTCGATCTGCGCGAGGAATGTATCTTCAATGCGCCCACGCACCTGTTCATTGCCGTTCCAGAACCACATCTGCCACAGGCCCTTCAACGCCTGGATGCGGATTGCCGGTTCATTGGCATTAGCGGCCTTGACGAGCGCGATGTCGAGGCCGGGCCTCGACGCGAGCGCCGCGAAATGTTGCGCGAACACGCGCGTCGCGCCCCAGCGCGTCCGCTCGTTGCCTTTGGTGAGCGCCTCTTCGAGCGGGGCTACCGGGGTTGCCGTATGGCGAGAATAAATCTGCCGGATCGCCCAAGCCGCGGTGCGCTGTACGAGCTTGCTCGAGTCGTCGAGTCTGGCGATGAGCAGCGGCAGCAACGCCGGATCCGCGATGCGTCCAATGGCTTCCACGGCTGCCTGCCGGATGTAGGCATCGTTCGATTGGACGGCCTCCTGCAGCGCTGCGCCGGGCGTCCAATAGTTGTCCAACTGGGTCAGCAATTCGGCGGGATCGTTGGCAAGACGGTCCACGCGGGGCGAGTTCCATTTGCCTCCGGCGCCAGGGCCCGGATAGTAAGCGCTCAGCGCCAGCACCGACATTTGCGTTTCACGGAAAGGAGTGCGGAAGTTCTCGTACGATTGCAGCGGGTCCATCCAGCCGCCGAATTCCTGCTGGCGCTTCAACAGGTATTGCAGGCCTTTCGCGACCTGCGGATTGTCGCGCGGAACGCCTGCCGCATGGAGAGCCCACAGCGAGTGGCCGGTTTGGAATTCGACTTCAGGATCCTTCGCAACGTTCGATCCGAAACGCATCGCCCACTGCCCGGAAGGCCGCTGCAGGGACAGGATGCGCTCGGCATTCTTCGCGAGAATGTCCTTGTACTTCACGCGATCGATGTCCGCGAGCGCCAGCGTCTGGTAGCAGAGGTCAACCAGATTCTTGATCTCGCCCTTCGCGATGAAATCCGGCAGACGCGGATCTTTCGAAACCACCCACGAATACCAGGCGACTTCATGCGCGCTCACCAGCGGCGTGTTGCCGTTGGTCTCGTCGTTGGGCAGTTTGTCACGGCCCGCGTAATAGATTTTGAGGTACTCCTTGACGCCGTTGTGATAGGCCTCGCGCTGCTCGCCGGTGACTTCCGATTCGTAAATGCCGAGCAGCGTGGACATGCGGCTGAGCACGTTGGCGGCGGCGGAAATCATGCGCGCCCACACCGCGCCCTCCGCTTCGAACCCATACAGAGGCCTTGGGTTGTTGTAGAAGCGCTCGGTCATGAACTGCAGTTGCTGGCGCTGTACGACCGGATAGCCATTGCGGATCGAATACAACTGCGCGCGTTGCGTGAAATGAGTGGCGTGACAAGCGACGCAGAGCGAAGTTTCCTGATGGAGGCTCGAGACGCGATCGTAGATGCCCCCGCGCCGCGGTGTGTTGGCGTGCCAGGAATCGCCGGCGCCCATAGCGAAGTCCACTGCCGTGCGCACAGCGTCCTCGGGTTTCGCGTACGGTGGTACGTCGTAAACACGCGTGCGCAGCTTGTACTCGGGATGATTGGCGCGCACGCAGACATAGTAGGCGCCGCGCTCGCGCAGCACGCGCGTGGTGAACTTGTTGCCGGGCATCGCCTGCACTTCATGCGGCAGCGTCACCGGATCTTCGCCCTCGAAATAAATCGCCGGCTTGCCGTCCGCGATGCGGTAGACCGAGACGTCGACGGGCAGATGATCACGTTCCATCAACTCGATTTGAAAGAAAACCAGTTTCGCTTTGGACTCGTTGAACTCGATGCGATACCAGTCCTGCTCGCCCATCGGATCTTTCGGCTTGGGGCCGTCGAGAGGCAGGTATGGGTTCTCATCCGCCGAAGCGAACACGGTCGAGCCCAGCGAAATCGGGTTCGCCTCGCGCCAAGTGTTATTGGGTTCCCGTTTGACCGAGGCGTTGGACGGCCAGCGCAGCAGGCGGAGATCGAACATCCCGCGCGAGCCTTCCACGGTGACTTGCAGAGTTCCATTCGCTTTCGGGGAAATGAAAGTGGTGAAGTCCGCGTCACCCGTGTGCAACCGCTTTGAGGCGAGCGTCTCGCCGCCCGCATTGATGCGGATCGACGCGTCGCCCGCCGGCTTGACCGCGAAGTTGACGCTGAAGACTTCGCCGGCCTTCACGGTCTTGGAAAAGCTGCGCGAGCCATCCAATGCGCCGACTTCCTGCATCAGCACCGGCAATTGAGCCGCATTCGACATCACCGCCACGGCGGCGAGAAACAGGAATTCTTTCATACTTTCCTAAACCCGGTCGTCCAAAACCGTTCTCAATCGCTGATAGCCCGCGCGGCTCACTGGCAACTTGGTTCCATCCTCGAGCACCGCGATTTTCGAATCCTTCGTGTACGGCTCGATCTTCGCAACCCGTTCCAGGTTGACGATGTGCGAACGATGGATGCGCAGAAAACGCTTCGGATCCAAAGTCGATTCGAGACTCGATATCGTCTGCTGCTTGAGGTAGCCCCTCTTCTGGCTAAACAGGCAAACGTAGTCGTCCTGGGCTTCCACGTAGTCGAGCTTTTCGATGGGAATGATATGGACCTTGGGCCCGTCCTTCACCACGATGCGCTCGGGAAACGGCTGATCGGGCGGACGCGCATCCTGCTTCAGTTCTGAGGGTTGCTGCACGGTACGCTCGCCCACGCGTTGCCGCGCTCGCTGCAACGCAGTCTGAAATCGGTCCATGCCGAAGGGCTTTAGCAGATAATCCACGGCATGGGCGTCAAACGCTTTCATTGCGTACTGGTCGAATGCCGTGGCGAAGATGACTGCCGGCTCGTGTTCGATGAGCTCCAGCACCTCGAACCCGTCGAGCTTTGGCATTTGGATGTCGAGAAACACGAGGTCCGGCTTAAGCTCGTTGATGGCTTTGACGGCTTCAAAACCATTTCCACATTCGGCGACGACATCGATATCGGGCCCCGCCTGCGCCAGGTATTCGCGGGTCACGAGCCGCGCCAGTTCTTCGTCGTCGACCAGCACCGCCGTAAGGCGCGAGCCAGGGGCTTTCTTCAAACTCGCGACAGGATGAGTCCCAGTTCTTTGGGCTTCCGCCGGCGCCTTCGTGATCGCGCGCAAGTCCAACACCACTTCGCGAGCGGACTGGTAGCGTTCGTCCGGATCCTTCTCGAGGCACTTACGGACGATCCGTTCGAGCTCGGAAGGCGCGTCGTAGTTGAATCGCGCGATCGCATCCGGTTGCGCGGTCAGGATCTTTGCCAGTATTTCCTGGGCGTTGGCGCCGTCGAACGGCAGGCGCCCGGTGGCCATCTCATACAGCACGGTCCCGAGGCTGAAGATGTCCGACCGTTGATCCACCTCGCGCCCAAGTGCCTGTTCCGGGCTCATGTACTGCACGGTTCCAAGCACAAGCCCGATCTGCGAAAGCGCTTGCGTGTCGTCGGTCTTGGACACCGCTTTGGGGCCGCAAATCTTGGCCAATCCGAAATCGAGCACTTTCACATGCCCCCGGCGGTTGATGAGAATGTTGCCCGGTTTGATGTCGCGATGCACTACTCCGCCCTGATGCGCGGCATCGAGGGCATCGGCAACCTGCGCGCCGATCGAGGAGAGTTCTTTGATGGTCAAGGGTCCGTCTTCGAGGCGTACGCCGAGCGGCTCACCTTCGACATATTCCATGACGATGTAGGCGGTCGCGCCTTCGCGGCCGATGTCGTAGACGTGGGTGATATTGGGATGGTTGAGGCCCGAAGTGATCTTCGCCTCCTGGGTGAACAACTGCATGCGCGCCGGATCTTCGCAAAAGTCGCCGGGAAGAATCTTGACGGCCACCGGACGATCGAGGCGTAAATCGGTGGCCAGGTAGACTTCGCCCATTCCGCCGGCGCCCAGTTTACGGACGATGCGATAGTGCGCGATTTGAAGGCCGGTTGCTAGAGACAAGGTTAATCCGCAGTGTATCAGCCGAAGGCCGGCAGGTTCCGCTCAGAGTATCTCTTCGAACCACGCCAGACTGTCTTTCGCGCATTGAGCCCAATGGTAGGCCTCTGCGTGCTTTCGCCCGTTGTTCGCCAGGCGGAGGCGCAGATCGGCGTTCTCGAGCATCACCGCCATAGCAGCAGTGAGCTCGGCCTGACTGCGAGGGTCCACCTTGATGGCGCCGTCGCCTGCGATTTCCGGCAGGCATGAAGTGGTCGACGTGAGCACCGGCGTCTTCGCCGCCATGGCCTGCGCCACGGGAAATCCAAAGCCCTCATAGAGCGAAGGGTACACAAAGACTGCTGCGCCGGCAAACAGACCAGGCATCGCAGCTTCGGGCACATAGCCGAGGTAATGCACGCCGGCGAGGGTTCCGCTGGCCAGCCGCGCCATGGTGTGTTCGGAATGCCAACCCTTGGGGCCCGCGAGTACGAGGTCGAACTCTTCCCGCAGTTCGCGAGGCAAGGCCTGATAGGCATCGAGCATCAGATCTACGTTCTTGCGAGGTTCGATTGTGCCCGCGTACAGAAGATAAGGCTTAGAACGTGGCACCGGCTCGGCGTCAAAGAACGCTTCTGGAACGCCCGAATAGATCGTGCGAATCCGTTCCGGAGCAATGCCAAGGATGCGAATCGCGTCCTGCCGCGTATTTTCTGATACTGCGATCAGGCCTCGCGCCGGTCTGAGAAAGTAGTCCGCGAAGAGCTCATCGGCGGCTCGATTATCAGCCGTGTGGGTGTCGGGCAGCAGCCAGCAAGTGAGATCGTGGACGGTCGCCGAAAATGGCGTCTTCTTTGGCGCGTGCCTCACCTGGTTCGATACATGAAAGAGGTCGTACCCACTGGTCACGAAATTGATGCCGCCTGCAAAGATTTTGTTGCAGAATTGCAGCAGCGCAATGCGAGGGATTGTGGCGAGTAGCGGCAGGTTCGACCCGTCGTGATTGAGGACGCCTAGCGAACGGATCATCGGGTACGCATCGAAGACGCCCGGCGCCAAAGCCTGCAACTCACGCAGCAAATAGAACGTGTAGTTCTTGACTCCGGCGCTGCGCAGCAACAACGATGTGGCGTCTACGAGGATCTTCATGGCAACCGCTGGTTCGAGTACAAATACTTGCCGCCGCTTTCGCGTACGAGCTGGAGTGCCGCTTGCCCGGTCAGCTTTTTCAAGCGTTCCAATTGCGGCTTCTCGATGCACAGGTAGTGGCGTTCCGGTCCGGACCACCGGCGCTGAAACTCCGCATCGTCGATAAAGACCTTCGGAGCGCCGGGCGCATACGAGCCGTACTCGAGATTGTTGACGCGCCCGTTCCACAGCAGCGCGCGCTTGTTCGAATAAAAGAACACCGAAGAAAACGTGTAGTACTGATTGTCGACGATCAGCGTGCCGGCGGGCGACGATTGGAGGGCGTCCGCGAGCGGACGCGAAGCGAGATAAGGATCGAACGTCACCAGCGCCAGCCGTGCTGCATGGAAGAAGATCACCATCATGGCTGCGAGTCCGATCGCGGAACGGCGCAACGCCGCCAGAAGTCCGATGGCGAATGCAACGCCCGCCAGAACCAGCGGGGCGCGCAGATACGCGAACGAGTCGAGGGTCAGGTCTTCCATGTGGCCGAGCGACAGCGTGTAGACGTCGGGGTTCGAGGTAAGCGCGTTCGAGATATCGCCTGGAGCCGGAACGCCAGAGACTTTGATGAGGATTCCAACGATGGCCAGAAGCGCAGCGCCCGTGATCGCGGCGAGCACCCATCTGGATACTCTGTTTTCGCGCATCATCGCGCAGGCCAGCAGGATTGCGAGAGCCGGATACGCGGGCATTGAATAGTATTCCTGCGTGGTCGAAAACGTGAAGAATACGAGGATGAATCCCACCCAGCACAGGCACAACATCCGCACGCGGCCCGCACGATCGGTCGGCTTGAAGCCCAATCGAATGATTCCGCCGAACCAGGCGGACCAGGGGAACAGCCAGAGCAAGTGAAAGAGCCAAAAGAGCGCTCGCGGAACTGTGTTGTAGTCGCGCGGGTGCCGCAGGTTCAGGAACCGCAGCACGTGCTCGTTCATGAAGTAGAACCAAAAGAAGCCGCGGTATTCGCCCGGAACGCTGCGGAATGTGAGATCGAAATACGGTGGGTTGGCCAGCGTGGCGGCCACATGCCAAGGCGCGGCGATCGCCAGAGCGAGCAGGGTTCCGCTGAACGGGCGTATCAAAGTCCACGCGCGTTTCTGCAGAAACTGGCCCGAAAACGCCAGGTACAGCCCGGCCGCAGCGACCGGAAACAGCACGGCGATCAGGCCCTTGAGCAGCAGGCCGGTTCCAACCGCGGCATAGGAGATATAGATCCATCGTGTGGGGTGCGGCTCATCGGGCTCCAAGGCGCGAATGAATCCCCAGAGCGCGAGGGCGACCGTCAGCGTCAATGTAACGTCGGGAATCTGGATGCGGGTGAAGAGGAACAGCCCAATGCACGCCGACCCAACCAGGCCCGCGCGCATCGCCGTCTGCGCGCAGCCAAAGGCCCACAGCGCAAAGCGGAACACCAGCCACGCAAGGGCCACCGCGCTCAGCGCCACCGGAATTCGCGCTGCCCAATCGTGGACGCCAAAGATCGCGAACGAACCCGCCATCATCCAATAAATCAGCGGCGACTTTTCGAGATACGCGACGCCGTCGAGCCGTGCGGTCACCCAGTCTCCGCTTTCGAGCATGTTGCGCGCAATCTGAGCCTGCACCGCGTCCACATCGTCCATCAGCGACGGCGGACTCACAATGCAACCCAGATAAATCACTGCAGCGACAAGTATGACGATGCGCTCAGCGCGACGAGTATCCATGAACCTTCCAACGCTTCATCCATGAGCAGAGAATGAGCAAACCCCACAAATGATAACCATAGTTGATCTTCCGGTTCATGTGGCCGTCAATGATCTTCTCCACCGCTTTCCACTCGAGGATTCCGGTAGCCTCGATCGAGGTGCGGTTGACGGTGTCGAGCAGCAGCGGCTTGAGCGACGTGCGAAGCCAGTGATGCGCCGGGATATCGAAGCCCTGTTTTTTGCGGCCCAGAATCGCCTGCGGCAACTTGTCCTTCATTAGATCTTTGAGAATGAACTTCAGCTTCGAGCCATTCACCTTGAAGCGTTCCGGCAAGCGGCCAGCGAATTCCACAATGCGGTGATCGAGAAACGGAGGGCGCACCTCGAGCGAGTGCGCCATGCTCATGCGATCGCACTTGTAGAGGATGTCGTCCGGCAGGTAGTGCAACTGGTCGACCCACATCGTTCGATTGACGAAGCCTTCGGTTTCAGGCGTGCGGGAAGCAGCATAGTCGCCCGTGTTTGCAGGGGTTTGACGCATGAGGCGGCGTTTTTCCGCTTCGGAGAAAGTCCCGTTCCAGTACAGGTGGGCGGATACCGGGCTCTGCAGCGCGCCATCGAGAAATCGCTTGGCCTTGTACTCGAAACTGATCTTGTCGTCCGACACCGGCAACGCATTGGCGAACCACAGCGCGCCGCGGCGCAAGGGAGCGGGAAACAAGCGCGCGATCGCGGCGTAGCGGTTCGCACGATAAGTCTCGTAACCGCCAAACAGTTCGTCCGCGCCTTCGCCGCTCAACGCCACTGTGACATGCCGCCGCGTCATCTTCGACAGGAACCACACGGGCAGCGCGCCCGCATCGGCGCTGGGCTCGTCGGCATAATGCGTCATCTGTTCGATAGCGTCAGCCAGTTCCACTTCAGGGTTGAGGTCGAACTCGTGATGGTCGGTCGAATAGGCTTCCGCCATTTCGCGGAAGAACGGACTCTCATCGAAAGTGCGGCCTTTGAATGACACGGAGAAGGTCTTCAAACGTCCGGAAAACTCCTGCGACGCGTAGTGCAGCACTGCCGATGAATCAATGCCGCCTGAAGCCCAAATGCCAAGCGGAACATCGGAAACCAGATGTTCCCGCACCGACGCGCGCAACAACGAATCGAGTTCTTCGCGCGCGGCGCCGAAGTCGAGCTTGTCGTCAGGCGCGAATCGCAGACGCCAATATGGCGCGACGCGCGTGGCGCCGTCGATCCATTCGAGGTATTCGCCGGGTCCGAGTTTGATGATCCCCTTGTTCAATGTGTACGGCGCGGGGACCCAGTTGACCGCAAGGTAGTGGGCGAGCCCTTCGGCGTCCAGGCTGCGTTCCACGAGCGGGTTCTCGAACAGCGTTTTCAGTTCCGAGCCGAAAAAGAGATCCTCGCCGTGATGGTACAGATACAGCGGCTTGATGCCCATGCGATCGCGGCACAAGACCAGGCGCTTCTTCGCCTCATCCCAGATGGCGAACGCGAACATGCCGCGCAGCTTTGAAAAGCTAGCGACGTCCCATTCCAGAAAGGCGCGCAGCACGGCTTCCGTATCGCATTTCGATTCAAAACGGTGGCCCTTGGCTTCGAGTTCGCGCCGGATCTCCGCGTGGTTATACACCTCGCCATTGAAGACAATGACGCAGCCTCCGGCATGCAGGGGCTGCCTGCCTCCCGCGAGGTCGATAATCTTCAGGCGCACCGCGCCCATCGAGACACTTTCAGACTCGAAGACGCCTTGTTGATCGGGGCCGCGATGGACGATGGACTGAGTCGCGCGACGGATCAGTTCCGGATCAGGACGGGAACGCCTGTGAGTGAAACCAGCGATTCCGCACACAGTGAAACTTCTAGTGTCGCATGCCCCAATCAGGCGAACTCGACCGTATAGGCGCGTCCGGCGCGAGCCTCGAGGACATAGCGGCCTTCGGCATCCTTGGCGCCTTCCACCGCTTGTCTGCCGTCGCGGATGCGAGAGATCGACTGCCCGCCGGGCGCTCGCAGTCGTAGTGTGCCGTCCTTGCCGGGGCGCAGCGCGACGTGGGAGGCTTTTCCGGCAGCCCATTCGATGTCCACCTCAACGCCGCCGCGGGCGCGAAGTCCGCGAACCTTGCCGCTCGAAGCCCAGGCGCGTGGCAGAGCCGGCAGCAGATGTAGCTCGCCGAGTTGGCTTTGCAACAGCATTTCGGCAACGGCCGCGGCGCCGCCGAAATTACCGTCGATCTGAAAGATCCAGCCGTTGCCTGCCGGATGCGTGTCGAACAAGTTCGGCCCCGTACTATGAAGTAGAAGCATCACGAGCGATTCGTGGGCCTTGTCGCCGTCGAGCAAGCGCGCCCAGAAGTTGATCGCCCAGGCGCGGCTCCAACCCGTGTACGCGCCGCCCGCGGCGAGCCTGCGTTCGAGCGAAACCCTCGCTGCCTTTGCGATCGCGGGCGTGCGCATTGGCGAAATATCGCTGCCGGGAAAGAGACCGTACATGTGAGACATGTGGCGGTGGTCAGGTTCGCGCTCGTCAAAGTCTTTGGACCATTCCTGCAACTGGCCGTGTTTGCCGATCTGATACGGAATCAGGCGCGCCCTCGCCGCCGCGAGCCTCGCGGTGAATTCCGCATCGATTCCGCCGAGCGCACGAGCGGCTTCGATGCAGTTTGTGAAGAGTTCGGAAATGAGCGCCATATCCATCGTGCAGCCATCGGAAACCTCAGCGCGTTTGCCGTCGGGCCCGATGAATGCGTTTTCCGTCGAGACGGACGGGCAGGTGGTGAGACGCTTTTGGTTGTCTTCAATCAGCCAGTCGAGGCAGAACTCCGCCGAACCGCGCATGACGGGCCACGCCCGTTTGCGAAGGAATTCCGTATCGCGTGAGAACTGATAGCGCTCCCACAGATGCGCGCACAGCCAAGGTCCGCTCATGCCCCAGTTCGCCCAGCGAGGTTCGCCCTGGCCGAAATTGCCGACCGTGCCCGTATGCGCCCAAATGTCGATGTTGTGGTGCGCCACCCACCCGCGCGCGCCGTAATTCACCTGTGCGGTCTTCGCGCCGTTGAGCGCCACATGTTCGGTGAGGTCGAAGAGCGGCTCGTGGCATTCGGATAGGTTGCATGTTTCGACGGGCCAATAGTTCATTTGCACGTTGATATTCGCTGTCCAGTTCGAACTCCACGGCGGGCGCACTGACTCGTTCCAGATGCCTTGTAGATTCGCGGGCTGCGAGCCCGGGCGCGAACTTGCGATCAGAAGATAGCGGCCGTATTGAAAGTACAGTTCGAGCAGTTTCGGATCCTGATCTTCTTTAAAGGTCTTCAACCGCACGTCTGTTGGCCGCGAGGAATCAATCGCGCTTTTCAACTCGAGGGAACAGCGGCGGAACAACTTCTGGTGATCGGCGATGTGACGCGCTCGCAGGTCCGCATACGTACGCTTTGCGGCAGCCTGCAGGCGAGCCTCGCAACGCGCGCTGATTTCCGAGGCAGGCGTATCCGGCGCCCGGTCGTAGCCGCGGAACCCGGTTTCGGCATTGACGAGGATAGTGACCTCTTTGGCGCGTGAGATTCGCAGCGACTCGCCATGCGGTGTGACGCTGCCGCCGCGCGCCAGGACGCGAACGCGCGTTTCAAAGCGCATTCCCTTGCCTTCCGCGTCCTCATAGCGCACGGGGTCTGGCGTGCGAAAGTAATTCGGATCGACGTGCGAAGGCGCCTTGCCAGTCATCCGCAAGGTTCTCGAATCCGGCGCGTCAACGTGATTGCGAATCGGGCAATCCATTTTGACTGCGAACGTGAGGCCATCGGCGTGCTTGGTTTCGAGCCGGACGACTAAAACTTGATCGGGCGCGGAAACAAATGCTTCGCGCGCAAACGGGCGCCCGGCACTCTGGTATTGCACGCGGATAACGCCGGTATCGAGGTCCAGTTCCCGCTGGTAATCCGTCGCATCCGCGGGGTTTTCGATCTCCAGCCAAATGTTGCCGAGAGTCAAATAGGACTGGTTGTATGGCCCCTGCATCTTGCGGGTTTCAGCATCCGCGGCCACATAGTTGCGATCTTCGAGAACCAGCTTGCGAACCACGGGGAGATGTTGTTTGGCGTCCGGGTTGTTCCAGTCCCGAGGGCTGCCGGACCAGAGAGTATCCTCGTTGATTTGCAAACGCTCCTTCACGGCGCCGCCGAACACCATCGCCCCCAGGCGGCCGTTGCCGATGGGTAAGGCGTCGGTCCACTTATCGGCGGCCTGTCTGTACCAAAGCCGCAACAGCGAAGGCGGCGTGGCGCCAGGCAACAGGGCAGCAGCCGCCACAGGGCCGGCGGCGAGAAAGTTTCTTCGCGAGATACGGGGCATGCCGCCACCAGTTTCTCATGTACGAGCAGGCAGCTTGTCGGGATTGCGGATAATGTAGATGCCGAGAATCCGGCCTTCGTCATCGAGGTCCAGATTGATGAGGCTGTGGATCGCGTCCCCACTGTATAACAGTACGGACGGCACACCTCCCGCGAACACCGGCACAGGCTGGAGGTCCGTCGCGATCTTCTTGCGAATACCGAGAAAGAAGCGTGCAATACGGTCTGAACCAAATATCGGATTGAGCGCCGCGGGGGCCTTGCCTCCGCCATCGGAATAGAGCACCGCGTCGTCGCGTAGCAGCCCGACGAGTGTGTTTTTGTCATCGCTCGCGCAGGCAGCGAGAAACTCTCGAAGCACCGCGCGATGACGATCCGGATCGACGCGGTATTTCGGCCGGCGCGCCTGAATATGCTGGCGAGCGCGTGTGACTAGTTGGCGGCAGTTGGCTTCCGATGTTTCGAGTATCGCCGCAACCTGACTGTAGTCGTCGCCGAACACTTCGCGCATCAGAAAGGCAATCCGTTCCGCTGGAGTGAGCGACTCGAGCACGTGGAGAAACGCCACAGACAAAGAGTCTGCAAACTCTGCCGTCGCTGCCGGACTTGGGCTGATCGAGAGCGGTTCGGGAAGCCACGTGCCAACGTAGTGCTCGCGATTATGACGAGCCGACTTGAGGGCGTCGAGCGACAACCGCGCCACGATCGTTTTGAGAAACGCAGGGGGGGATTGCACCGCGCCCTGATCCGCGGTCTGCCAGCGCAGAAATGCTTCCTGCACGATATCCTCGGCGTCCGCGCGCGTGCCCATCATGCGGTAGGCAAGTGCAAACATCTGCGGACGCAACTCCTCAAACACTGTACTCATGCGGCCTTTCTCTCATTGTTGCGCCATGCGAGATCGGCCGCATGAACGCCGCTTGCGAACGCTGTATCGGAAAGCATTCCATCCGCGCCAACCCAATCTCCAGCGAGTAGAACGCCTGGAATTTCGTCTACCTCCGGACGGCTGCCCCCCACCCAAGGGCCCGTGTGCGTGACCGTCATCTCAGGCAGAAAACGGTCGACAATTACGCGCTCGCGCCAGCCTGGCATGGCGAGGTCCGCGAACGACTCGAGTTCCGGCCTTACATCGGCGCCGGATGATGAACCCAGATATTTGCCGATGTGGACAACCGCCCGCGAACCCGACGCAAGGGTCGCCCAGTTCGTGTGCACGGAAAAGTAAAACGGCTGATCCATGCCAAGGGCGAACACTGCGGCCTTTGGCGGAAGCTCAGACAATCCGAGATCGAGGCAGGCCATTGGCACCGGATGCAATTGCGGAAACGCAACGCCAGTCAGCGAAGCTACCTGTTGCGGCGGTACGGCAAGAATCGCGCCTGGCTCGAGGCCATCCGTCCTGGCGTTCTTCTCGATCGTCACTCCGGCCTGCAATGCGCTCGCTTCGAGAGACGACACCAACTGCTGCCAACCGCCGTCGAGGTAAAGCACGCCTCCTTCGATCGCCAATTGCACCTGTCGCAGCGCGGCGTCGGCGCGCATGCGGCTGGGTTCGTTGACATAGGTCGAAACACGCACCAGGGCTTCTATCAGCAGGCGGACCTTCGCAGTATGAACCTCGGCGTCCAGCCAATTCGACAGGCTGAGCGCAGGCTGGGGCTTTGCGGTGAGTTTGCGCAGGGCATTGCCGGCATCCAGCTTTTCTCCGATCGAGAACAGCTCTGAAAACAGCAAATCCTTTGGGCTCTTCAGCAACGGATACAAGCGGCCCAGATAGGCAAAGAAACTTCGTGGACCCACGTCAGGTTGCCGGCCCTTTGGGTTGATTCCCCAGTTGGCGAGAGTTTGAAATGCGTGGCCCTTGCGATACAGCGCGTGGGGACCGAGGTTCAGCATGAAGCCGTCGATCGAGTTCGTAATAGCGCGTCCACCCAGGTGATCGCTGTGCTCCATTAACCGGACCCGGGCGCCACGCCGCGCTAACGAGACTGCTGCAGTGAGTCCTGCAAGGCCACCGCCTATCACGGTGTGCATCATAGATTCTAGACCTCCACCCAACCGGACGACGCACGTCCGCAGTTTGTGACAATCTGTTTCCATGCTTGGAATTCTGCTTGCCGCCACATTGCTAATGGATGAGTTGCCTGTCGTGGACAAAGTCGAGGCGCAACCGCTCTTTGCCCAAGCCGCCCGGGTGATTCAAACGCTGGAACTCACTGGTGAACCCCTGCCTGCCACCGTGGTCAAGGAGATCGAGGCGCTGCCGCTCAACGCGCAAGGCGTGCGCCGGCTGCAGGAGATTCTGGATGCCCGCTGTCTCGTGGGGGTCCACATCAATCCTGAAGCTCGAGTCAAGGTGCAAGTTGGCCCCGCGGAGGCGCGTCTCGTCGAGCAGGGCTGGCGAACGTTTCTGGTGAAGGTGCAAAACGAAGCGGGCATCACGCCGATTCTGCAGGCGACATCGCCACAAGCGGGCAATGTCTACAATCGGCCGGTCTCGGTGGCGCGCACCTGGACCGATCTCAGTTTCTTCAACAAGCAGCCGATGCGCGCGTTTCTCTCGGGGCTTGAAGTCGAGTATCGCGTGCTGCAAATGTATGCGCGCGAAGCGGGCAAACGCGAGGCGAAGCTCGTGTTCGACGCAGGGCAGGGCACACAGGACCTGGGGTTCCGCAACGAGATCGACATCCTGTTTCAAGTGGCGCCGGTTTCGAAGCTCGTATTCAAGATCCGCGATGAAGGCAAACCTGCGATGGCGAGCTTTCTGATTCGGGACGCGCAGGGGCGCGTGTATCCATCGCAATCGAAGCGCATCGCGCCCGACTTCTTCTTTCAGCGGCAGATCTATCGCGCCGACGGCGAGAGCGTATCGCTGCCACCGGGCAATTACACGGTCGAGTATTCACGCGGTCCGGAATACAAGTCCGTCACGCAGATTGTCGAGATGGGGACGTCCGATCGCGAGTTCAATGCGACGCTGGTGCGCTGGATCGATCCATCGAAAGGAGGCTGGATTTCCGGCGACCATCACATTCACGCCGCGGGTTGCGCGCATTACGACAAGCCAACGGAGGGCGTCTACCCCAAGGACATGATCCGCCATGTCATGGGTGAGGACGTGAAGATCGGTTCGGTGCTTACATGGGGGCCGGGCTGGTATTTCCAAAAGACGTTCAACGAGGGCAAAGACAACGCGCTTTCGACTGCGGAATATCGTATGCGCTACGACATCGAAATCTCGGGCCATCCGTCAAGCCACACGGGCCACCTCGTCCTGCTGGGCGTCCGCGAGACCGACTATCCGGGCAAGCAGCGCATCGACGACTGGCCTACCTGGGGCATGCCCGTTCTTCGCTGGGCTCGCGGCCAGGGCGCGGTCACGGGGTACGCGCATTCCGGTTGGGGTTTGCAGATTCCGAAGGATGAAGTGCTGACCAAAGAGCTGCCGCCTTTCGATGGCATTGGGGCGAATGAATACGTCGCCGCGGTGACGCATGGTCTGGTGGACTTCATCTCGACGGTGGATACGCCGTGGCCGTGGGAACTCAACGTCTGGTATCACACCCTCAACGCCGGCTATCGGACCCGCATCAGCGGCGAGACCGATTTCCCCTGCATTTACGATGAGCGCGTTGGTTTGGGGCGCAGCTACGTGAAGCAGCAGAAGCCGGACTACGCCGATTGGATTCTAGGCGTGAAGGAAGGCCGCAACTACGTGAGCGACGGGCGAAGCCATCTAATGGACTTCGCCATCAACGGGCGCCCGATGGGTTCGACGATCGATCTTGCCAATCCTGCAGCGCTGCAGATCACCGCCAATGTGGCGGCGATGCTGGCGGAGAAAGAAGATATGAATTTGCGAACCAGGCCCGCGAGCCAAAAGCCATACTGGCACGTCGAGCGGGCGCGCATCGCTGGAACCAGGCGCGTGCCGGTGGAACTGATCGTCAACGGCGAATCTGTGGAGCGGCGCGAGATCGAAGCCGACGGCGCGGTGCGGGCGCTGCAGTTTGCCTACACCCCCAAGCAAAGTTCATGGATCGCGCTGCGCATTCTCGGCACTTCCCATACGAATCCGGTTTGGGTCAGAATCGGCGCCTCGGATGTGAGAGTGAAGTCGAGCATCGAATGGTGCGTGCGCGCCGTCGAAAAGTGCCGCGAACAGAAACTCGGACGCATCCGGCTCGAAGAGCAGGGCGAGATGCTTTCCGCCTATGAATCCGCGCTGCGTGAATATCGCAAACGTCTGGCGGGCGAGTAGCGCGCGCAATCCGATAAACTGCGTTGAGTATGTTGCAACGCCTGTTTCTACTGTCCGCAAGCGCCGCGGTGTTGTTGAGCGCACAGATCAAGCTCGGCATCGTTGGCACGGACACGTCGCACGTGATCGCCTTCACCAAGATTCTGAACGATCCAAAGAACAAGGATCATGTTCCGGGCGCCAAGGTGGTGGCCGCCTTCAAGGGCGGCAGCAAGGACATTGAATCCTCGGCGTCCCGCGTGGACAAGTACGCTGCGGAACTGGAGAAAGACTGGGGCATCGAGATTGTGCCCGACATCGACACGCTGTGCAAGAAGGTTGACGCGGTGCTTCTCGAGAGCCTCGATGGACGCCCGCACCTGGAACAGGCGAAGCAGATCATCAAACATCGCAAGCCGATGTTTATCGACAAACCGCTGGCTTCGACGCTCGAGGACGCACGCGAAATTGCGCGGCTCGCCAAGGCCGCCGGAGTCCCGTGGTTCACAGCATCCAGCCTGCGCTGGAATGAAATGACGTCCACGATGAAGGTCCCCGGAACAACCTCGGTGATCACTTGGGGACCCGGTCCGACGGAGCCGCACCATTACCTGGATCTGTCCTGGTATGCGATCCATCCGATCGAACTCATGTACGCTTTTCTCGGAACCGGCTGCGTAGAAGTGACACGCACCGAATCGGAAACTGGCGACGTGATTGTCGGCCGTTGGAAGGACGGAAGAATCGGAACGGTCCGAACCAATAAACCCTATGGCGGCTACGGAGCGGTGGTGTTCAAGAAAGATGGCATTCTGCAGAGCCCGCCCAACCCCAAGACGGGCTATCAGGCAATGGTGGGCGAAATTGTGAAGTTCTTCGAAACCAAGACGCTGCCTGTCTCGAACGAAGAATCGCTCGAAGTGATCGCATTCATGGACGCCGCGCTGCGCAGCAAGCAGGCGGGTGGCAAGCCGATGCAGCTACGCTAGAGCATTATGCTCACTTGGCTGCTTGTTTTTGTACCTATTACCGTGGCGCTTGAATTTCTGGCGCCACAGTTCCACACGCTGATCTTCTTGAGCGCCTGTGCGGCGATTGTTCCATTGGCCGGCTGGTTGGGCCGGGCCACCGAACAACTGGCGGAACATACAGGCGAAGGCGTCGGCGGCTTGTTGAATGCAACGTTTGGAAACGCAGCAGAACTCATTATTGCGCTGGCGGCCTTGCAAAAGGGCCTTTACGACGTCGTAAAAGCATCACTCACCGGTTCGGTGATCGGCAACCTGTTGCTGGTGCTCGGCGCCTCCATCGCCGCAGGCGGCCTCAAGCACAAGGAACAGCGATTTAACGCCCAGGCGGCCAGTTCGCAGTCGACGCTGCTCACTCTTGCTGCAATTGGCTTGATTGTGCCTGCGGCGTTTCACTATGTCGGAGGGGCGGCTGTGGGCGCCAAAGAGGCGGGGTTGAGCCTTGAAATCGCAATTGTGCTCGTCGTCGTATACGGCCTGCATTTGCTGTTTTCGTTGCACACACACAAACAATTGTTCCTCGGCGAGGCTTGCGATATCGAAGAGGTCACAACTGGCGAGGGCCATTGGTCCATGCGGAAATCCATTGGCATCCTGGCGGGCGCCACTGCCCTGATCGCTTGGATGAGCGAGATCCTCGTGGGTTCCGTGGAAAAGGCCGCACTTTCGTTTGGCATGACAAGCGTATTCGTCGGCGTAATCGTGGTCGCAATCGTCGGTAACGCCGCGGAGCATTCCACGGCAATCCTGGTGGCCATGAAAGATCGCATGGACCTCGCACTTTCGATCGCGATCGGTTCTTCGCTGCAGATCGCGCTGTTCGTCGCGCCCGTACTGGTGTTCGCCAGTTACGCGATCGGCCCCACGCCGATGGACCTCGTCTTCACGCCCGCTGAGGTGCTCGCGATCGTCGTGGCGGTTTGGATCACGGGGCAGATCTGTTCCGACGGCATATCCAACTGGATCGAGGGCGCGCAATTGCTCGCGGTCTACGTCATTCTTGGCATCGTGTTCTTCTTTCTGCCTGACGTTGCGCCGAAAGGAGCTGGTCACTAAAGATAGATATGCAAGCGTTACTTGAGTCCTTGAAGGGTTCGCGGATCTTCGATCTCGCTCAACCGTATTTCGTCGGAATGCCGCATTTCCCAACGCATCCGCCGTATCTGTTTTCGCTCAACAAACGGCACGGGGACCTCGTTACCAAGAGTGGCGCGAGTTCCGCCGCCGAAACCATCACCCTTGGCGGCCACGTGGGGACCCATATCGACGCGCTGTGCCATTTTTCTTGCGGCGGCAAGATGTTCGGCGGCATCGAGGCGGAACCGGTCCAGTCGTACGACAAGGGCATCTCGCAGCTATCCGTTGATACGATCAAGCCGATTCTGCGCCGCGGAGTGCTGATCGATGTTGCCGCGCATTTTCACATGGAGGTGTTGCCCGAACAGTTCGCCATCACGCCGGAACAGATCGACGAAGTGCTGAAACACCAGTGTGTCGAGGTGCAGCACGGCGACGTCGTGCTCTTTCGGACCGGCTGGGCGCGCTATTGGCGCGATCAACGGCAGTACATCACCGGGGGCAAGGGAGTGCATGTCGCGGGGCCAGGACCCGAGGAGCCCGCCGCAAAATGGTTGAGCTCGAAGAAGGTGTTCGCTGCCGGCTCGGATACGGTGGCGTTCGAGCGAGTGCCGGATCCCGATATGCCGGTCCACGTGCATTTGCTGGTGGAAAACGGCATCCACATCATCGAATGCCTGAACCTCGAACAACTGGCGGCCGAACGGATTTTCGAATTCCTGTTCGTCGCCGCGCCGCTGAAGATCGAAGGCGGCACGGGATCTCCACTGCGTCCGCTGGCCGTTCACAAGTCTTGAGCTAAACTTGCGGTGGAAGCCAATTTTGGCCGGCGTCAGGCCTGGTCTTCAAAACCAGTGAACGGTACTTCGTATCGTTGGTGGGTTCGACTCCCACTGGCTTCCGCCACAGGTCCAGTCAATTCGAACCCGTCACCATTGTGGCGGGCTTTTCGTTCCAGATCCATTCACTGAACCATTCGTAGTTTTGCTCGAGCAGCGCGAGGTTCTGCTTGGGTTTCGTGATGCCGTGGCCGAAGCCTTTGAAGACGACCATCTTCACCGGTACGCCCTTGTCCTGCAGCGCCTGGTACAACTCATATGCGTTGGGGATCGGCACGCGTTTGTCGAGTTCGCCATGTTGAATGAGAGTCGGCGTGCGCGCGTTCTTGACGTACGTAATGGGCGAGGTCTTGCGGTAGATTTCCGGATCGTCCCACGGTGTGGCCTTCAGATACTGGCGCGTGAACGGATGAATGTCAGTGTTGACGTAATAGGTCATCCAGTCGGAAATTCCGGCGCCCACCGAAACGGCCTTGAATCGATCCGAATAGCAGGTGATGAATGCGGAGATGTAGCCGCCCTGGCTCCATCCCATCGCTCCGACTCGGCTGCCATCCACGAATCCTTTGGCGACGAGCGAGTCGACGCCGCTGATCACGTCGTCGTAGTCGCCGAGGCCGAGATTGCGAACATTCAACGAACGGAACTTCTCGCCATAGCCTTCAGAACCCCGGTAGTTCGGCCGCAGCACGAGCGCGCCTTTCGCCACAAATCGCTCGATCGGGTAGTATCGGTCCATCGTGATGTCTGCACGATCGGTGCCGGTAGGTCCGCCGTGAATGACTACCAGAAGTGGGTATTTCTTCGAGGGATCGAAGTCCTGGGGCTTGAGCAACACGCCTTCGATACTGATTCCATCCTTGGACTTCCACTGCACGAGTTCCCGCTTGGCGAGCGTCAGATCTTTCAACTGGGCGCTCAAACTTGTCACAGGCTTCGCAGAAAAACCACGCAGCTTTGACACGCAGACCTCGGCGAAATGATTCGCGCCAGAGCAAAGAAACGCCGCGGTTTGAAAGTCCTTGGCGAACGAGGGGCGGCCCACGAAAGTTTCCGCAGGTTGGCTGACGCGCGTGATTTTGCGGCTCTTGGGATCCATGCGGAAGAGATGTTGAAAAGTCCGGATCGGCGAATCGAACCAGATTCCTTCGCTCGTCCACTCGAGCAAATGGGGTTTCTCGTCGTTGTTCGACGGAAGAATCTCAGGCGTTCCCCCGGCTGCTCTCACGATTCCGATTCGAGGGTTCTTGTAGTACGAGTATTCATCGCCGTTGGCCGTTTCATACGCGATGGATTGACCATCTGGCGACCAAATTGGATTCGAGTCCGGACCCTTCGTTGCAACCAGCGGTTCGAGCGTCTTGCGCCCGAGCTGCACGACGTAAATGTCCGCGGTGGAGGAGGAACTGAGGTCCGGGTCCTTTGCGGCGCTGAACGCGATGCGGGTCGAATCCGGGGACCATCGAAATGTCGAGACGCTGAACGAAGCGCCTTCCGTCACCCGCTCGGGCTTGGCCTCGGCCTGCGGAACGATGGTCCAAAGATGCACCATCGCGTAGTCTTTCTGCACGATCTCGAACTCGCCGTACTTCTCTTTTCGCTGCTTCTTCTCCTTCGATTCAGCCTCTGGCTCCGCGTACGCGATCAGCTTGCCGTTCGGCGCCCACTGAAAGCCAGTGACGCCGGTTTCCGACGATGTCAATTGAATCGACTCGCCGCCGCTCGGCGAAATGAGATAGATCTGCTGTTTGCCGCCTCGATCCGACAAAAACGCGATCTGTTTGCCGTCGGGCGACCATTCCGGCGCCGTGCTCGATTTTTTCGAAGCGGTCAATTGATACGAATCCGCGGCCGCTGTGCGCGCGATCCAGATTTGCGTCCGGTACTCGTTTTCTTTCCAATCGGCTTCGGAAATCGTGTAAGCCACCAGCGAGCCATCGGGCGAGATTCGCGCTGCTCCAGCGGACTTGACCTCGATCGACTGCTGGAACGTAGGCGCCTGAGCGAGAAGCAACACCGCAATGCAAATCATGACCCTAATATAATGCACCTGAGCCTATGCCCCCTTCTAAAGTTTCAAGACGCAGCGCACTCGCCGGCGCCATGGCCGCGGTTGGACTCGCGCCGCAATCCGGCGCTGCCCAGGACCAAATTCGACAACGAACCGGCAATGCGCCAATCAATCCCAAAGACAACCTTCTCGTCACCAAAGTGGAGACCTTTCTGGTAAAGCCCCGCTGGTTGTTCTTGAAAATACACACCAACGCCGGCATCACCGGACTCGGCGAACCCGTTCTCGAAGGGCGCGCTCTGACCTGCAAAGCGGCAGTGGACGAAATTGCGCCTTACCTGATCGGTAAAGATCCACGCCGCGTCGCCCATCACTGGCAGGCGATCTACCGGCACGCCTTTTATCGCGGCGGCCCGTTGCTGACCAGCGCCTTGAGCGGCATCGATCAGGCGCTGTGGGACATCAAAGGCAAGGCGCTTGGCGTGCCCGTGTACGAGTTGCTCGGTGGCCGCACGCGCGATCGCGTGCGTGTTTACGCGCATGCCGGGACTCCCGAGACGGTCGCGCAGAAGAAGAAAGAGGGCTTCACCGCATTCAAGACCGGACCGGCGAAACCCAAGACGGCAGCCGGCGCCGACCGGTACACGCGCTACGTGGAGAGCCCGAAGTGGGTGGACTACGTCGCGGAAAGGTTCGCGGAACTTCGCAAGGTCGCGGGCAGTGATGCCGATATCGGAATTGATTTTCACGGATCGGTCAGCCCGGCGCTCGCGAAGCTGCTCATCAAAGCCCTCGAGCCGCACCAGCCGATGTTCGTGGAAGAGCCTTGCCAGGCGCAAAATCACGACGTGATGGCCGAAATTGCGCGCAGCACACACCTGCCGATTGCGACCGGCGAACGCGTGTTCACTAAGTGGGGGTTCCGCGAAGTGCTGGAGAAGAAAGCTGCGACGATCTTGCAACCGGATCTCTGCCACGCGGGCGGAATCACCGAGGTTCGCCTCATCGCCGGCATGGCGGAAGCCTACTATGCGTCGATTGCGCCGCATAATCCTCTGGGCCCGATTTCCCTATCTGCCGGAGTGCAGATTGCGGCTTCGATTCCGAATTTCCTCTGCCAGGAACAGGTCTCGCTTGGTGAGGGTTACATCAAGCAGCCGTTCAAGGTTCGTGAAGGCTATCTCGATCTGCCTGTTGGCCCGGGCCTAGGCGTCGAGATCGACGAGAACCTGATTGCGGACAAGATCAATCACGACTGGAAGAATCCAGAGTCCTACGATGCGGACGACGGCAGCGTGACCGACTGGTAGAGCCTGTTACTTCTTCTTCTTCTTGCGAGGCGCCGGGGCGGCGAGTTGGTAGCTGGCTCTGGTCAAATGCTCGAGTTCCGCGGCAGGCATCTTCTGCGTCTCGAGGAATGAGATCCAGCCTTGATGTCCGATGTACGGGGTCTTGAAGAAGCGCGCGTCCTTGAGAAAAGTATCAAGCAGGGCCTTGCCCACCTTGAGTGCGACGGCATGCTTGCCGGGTTCGCCGTGGTAGATGCAGAAAGTCTTGCCCGCGATGCGAAAGCACGGATGGCTATGCATCGATTCCTCGGTGGCGCCGGGAAGGGCGAGGCACACCTTGCGGAGTTTTTCGATCATCTCCGTTCCAATGTACACTGAGGAGCATCCGGCCATGATCACACGTAGAAACCTTCTTGCCTCGACGTTCCTTCCCGCGGCGGTGCAAGCCTTCGCCAAGGCGAAGTCCGCAAAATGGGACCGCAGCCGTTTGAGCGCGATTTCCGACGAGGTCGCGACTACGCCCGCGGGCGCGATCGCGTTTGCAAAACTGTACAACCTGCAATGGTTGGAAGTGCGCGCGGTGCCGGGAGCGGGAGGCGAGTACGCGCAACTCGATACGGAAAAGCTGAAGGCGGCCGCCAAGGAATTCTCAGACAACGGCATTGGCATTTCGTTTCTGAACACGGGCATGCTGAAATACTGGCTTCCCGGATCGGTATTCCGCCCGGGGCGCATGACTCCGGATGAAGTGCAAAAGCGCAAGGAACGCGACACGAAGCGCTTTGAACAGCGCATGAAGTATCTGGACGATTCGATTCGCGCCGCACATATTCTCAACGTTCGAGACGTTCGGGTGTTTGCGTTCTCGCGCACCGATGAGCCCGAAAAGAACTTCGAGCGCATCGCCGAGGTGCTGGGCGAATACGCGTCGCGAGCCGAGAAAGAAGGTGTGCGCCTGCTGCTCGAGAATGAAGTCAGTTGCAATGTCGGCACCTGTTCTGAAGCCGCGAAGATTCTGAAAATGGTTCCGTCGAAGGCGCTGGGATGCAATTGGGACGCAATGAATGGCGAGGACCTCAAAGAACCCGCGTTCCCCACTGGCTACAATTTGCTGCCTAAAGATCGCGTCTGGAATGTGCAGGCGAAAGGCCGCAGCCTCGTCGAAGACGGCAAGAAGATCGATTGGACAGCCGTAGTCGCTGCTTTGCAACACGACAATTACCAGGGCAAAATAGGGCTCGAGACGCACATGTTCGGCCGGATGCTGTTCACGCATTCGCACTACTGCATGCGCGAGATGATTCGCATCGTCGAAGGAGAAGACAAGACGGAGCCGAAACACGCGTGAGCGCAAAATTCCCCATCTTCTTTGGCGCGGCCCTGGCGATTCTCGTGCTGGCGCTGGCGTTCGGCTGGTTTTCCACCAGCGATCAACGGCTGCAAGTGACTGGCGAGATTCTCAAGACGCGAACCATCGAACTCACCCCCGACACAACGCTTGTCATGCTCGACTTTCGCATGAGAAACGAATCGAACATCGATTTTGTGTTGAAAGAAGCGAATCTCACCTGGACTTCCGCGGATGGCGCGAGCCATGAGATGGACACTGTCGCGCGGCCCGATCTGGATCGCATTCTGCAGTATGTCAAGCAGGCTGGGCCCAAGTTTAACGAAGTGTTCGTGATGCGCGAAAAGCTCGGCGGCAAGGCGATGCTCGACCGCATGGCGGCAGGCGTGGCCAAAGCATCTGAGGGGGATTTCCTCAAGCACAAGTCGCTCACTCTGACCCTCACCGATCTCGACGGCAAGACGTTCGAACTCAAGGAGGGCGCCCGTAAGTAGGTACACTACTGTCGTGGCCGCCCGATCGAGTCCTCTCGCAGCATCTCCGACGCCAAAGGCCGTCGCTGAACTCGCGTCGGTTCGCGCGATCCGCGAATGCCTCCAATGGTTCTGGCGCGAACGGAGTTGGATTTCCGAGCGCCACGTGCAACTCTGCCGAATTGCGGCGCCTACATTTTTCGAGCAAAAACGCGCGGAATGGATGTCCTCGCAGTTTCGCGCGCTAGGTTGCCTGCCGCAGATCGATCGAGCCGGCAACGTCGTCGTTTTCCTCAACGCCCGGCGTCAGGGGCCGTTCTTTGCGGTCACGGCGCATCTCGATACGGTGCTCGCGCCGCGCCGCGACGAAGACATCCACTATGGCGCGGACGGCCGTCTGTATGGGCCTGGAGTATCCGACAATGGCGCCGGCCTCGCTGCGCTGCTCGCTCTCGCGGGCGCCATCAAATCCAACCCCGACCTCGAAGAACTGCTCGACGGCGTGGTCTTTATTGCGAACGTTGGCGAAGAGGGTGAAGGCAACCTGAGCGGCATGCGTTATCTTTGCCGCCAGTCTCCGAACGCGTTGCCTGTCCGGCAGTTTCTGGTGCTGGATGGTCCTTCGACCGACCAGATCACCTGCAGGGCTCTGGCCAGCCGGCGTTACGACATCATTTTCAACGGCCCGGGCGGCCATTCCTGGAGCGACGCTGGAGTCGGCAATCCGGTCCACGCTCTGAGCCGCGCCATTACACTGTTTGCCGAACATCGCGCCATCAGCCAGCATGCGCCGCGAAGTTCCTTCAACTTCGGCATCATCGAAGGCGGCACCAGCATCAACTCGATTCCCACACAGGCGCGCGCCAAGGTCGATCTGCGAAGCGAGAGCGACGCCAAGCTCGAAGACATGTCGAACCTGCTGCAGAGTTGCGTGGATCGCGCTCTCGAAGTGGAAAACGAACGCGCCACTCAGGGCCGCATTCAGGCTCGTGTTCGCGACATCGGCGCGCGTCCCGGCGGCGCACTGCCAGAAAGTTCAGCGCTGATGCAAGCGCTTCGCGCGGTGGACGGCCACCTGGGCATTCGCACCGTGCTCGACTGCGCCTCCACTGATGCAAACATCCCGCTTTCCTTGGGGATTCCAGCGGCGTCGATTGGAGTCGGCGGTCAAGGCGGCGGCGCGCACAGCCCCAGCGAGTGGTACCACGGAGAGGGCCGCGAAACCGGCCTGCAACGCATTCTGCTGGCTCTATGCCTGCTGGCGCCCGAGCATTAGTTCAATGAGCACGCGCTTGCGCGCGGACCTCGCGCTTGTGTTTGTCGCTTTCATTTGGGGCGCCACGTTCGTGATCGTCAAGCGCGCTCTCGAGGATGTTTCGAGCATCCTCTTTTTGACGATCCGGTTTGGTCTGGCTGCGGCCCTGCTAGCTTTGTACTTTCGCCGTGGCTGGGCGCCTTCTGCCGCTCATCTGCGCGCGGGGTTGCTGATTGCGGGGTGCCTCGGCGTAGGATATGCGCTGCAAACCGTCGGCCTCGAGACCACCACGCCCGCGAGCGCGGGTTTCATCACGGGATTCTATATTCCGCTCGTGCCGCTGCTTTCGGCGGTTGTCGCGCGCCGCCCGCCCGCGCTGGTCGAGGCTCTAGGCGTGCTCGTCGCGACCATAGGCATTGTCTTGCTGACGCTACCGGCGAGCGGGCTGAGCGTTCGCCGCGGCGATCTGCTGGTGCTCGCTGGCGCCGTGGCGTTTGCCGGGCACATTCAAATACTGGGCCACTACTCGCAAACGATGCCGTACAAGATTCTCAGCTTCACGCAGATCGCCTGCTGCGCGTTGTTTGGGTCGCTGAGCTTCTGGTGGGTGGAACCCCTGCGGATCGCATGGACGGGGCCAGTCTTCATCGCGCTCGGCGCGACGGCGTTTCTCGCCACGGCAGTGGCGTTTGCCGTGCAAAGCTGGGCGCAAAAGCACACCACGCCAACGCGCACGGCGCTGATCTTTTCGCTCGAGCCCGTGTTTGCCTGGGTAACTTCTTACTTTGTTTCGGGCGAAGTGCTTTCCGCGCGAGCCATCTCAGGCGCTGTCGCGATCCTCGCCGGCATCCTGCTCGTCGAGTTCCGGTTGACCGGCGGCGGCAACGGGAACGCGGAAAAAGCTTAACGTGTTGTCGCCCTGCCGTACGGTGCGGTAGCGTTGCAGCTTGCCGTACGCATCGGCGATTTTGAATTTCGAGGCATGCTGGGCGATCACCAGCTTATGGCAGATTGCGTTCTCGAGACACATGGCGTATTCCTTCTCGAGCGGATACGGAGGATCGAGAAACAGGATGTCCGCAGGGTACTCGTGCACCAGGCCGGCGGCCTTGCCCCGCACGACGACCGCTCGATGGCCGGCCCTGAGCGAATCCACGTTTTCACGCAGAACCGCCAGGGCGCGGGGATCCTTCTCGATGAGGATCGCTCTCGACGCCCCTCGGCTGATTGCTTCGAGACCCACCGCGCCGGTGCCTGCGTAAGCGTCGATAAACACCGCTCCTTCAAGAATAGGGGCGATGATGCTGAACAGACTTTCGCGCAAACGGTCCGGAGTCGGCCGGACATCTTCGCCTGGAACCGGTTTGATGCGGCGGCTTCGAAACTCTCCGGCAATGATCCGCACTTGACGTCCCGTCCGCTAACTAAATCGCCTGTCCGTATTTCTTCTGGAATTCTTCTCTGGCGCACTCGATCCAATTGTCGCGGCGCATGCGATCTTTGAACTCGGGCAGCAGCCGCTGATACTGTTCCATGTCGGCAGAGGTCCATTTTGCGATCTGCTCGAAGGAGACGACGCCGATGCCGGTGAGGCGCTTCTGCAGAACCGGTCCGATGCCGCGAATCTTCTTGAGATCGTCGGGGGCGTTTGGATCCTCGACCTTCGCGGCCTTGGAGGTTGCCTTTTTGGGCGCCGCCTGGGCGGAGGCAAGCAACGCCTCCAATTGCTGAAGACGGGCGTCGCGCGCTTCGAGTTCCTGGCGAAGTTCAGCGGATTCCTGCGTGGTCTCCGCGAACTGGTTCTGAAGATCGGATACCTTGCCTTTGAGCGGCTCCAGATCCGCGACCTGCCCCAGCAAGCGCGCGAGAGATACGTCCTTCTCTTTGAGCATTCCCTGATAGCGGGCTTCGGCGGCCTTCATCGCGGCATCGCCGCTCGCGGCCTTCTGGGCCAATTGCTTCTCGAGTTCGGGCACTTTGCGTTTGAGCGGCTCCAATTCGCCGATCTGCGCCAACAGCCGCGCAAGCGCGCCGTCTTTCTCCTTCAGCAGGCTTTGGTAACGAGACTCCCATTCCTTCCGTTTCGCGTCGCGATCCCCCGCCACCGCAGCCTGGGCCGCCTCGAGTTCCGCGAGGCGCGCCTCGAGCTTTGCGGTTTTCGCGGTTCCTGCAGCCTGGGACGATATGCCGGCTTGCAGCGAGTCCTCGGCCGCTTTTCGCTTGGCCTCAGCTTCCTGCAGTTGCTGCGGCAGGCTTTCGAGTTCGCCGAGCTTCGCCTGTAGAGCCGAGATCGCGGCATCGCGCTCCGCAACCTTTGAGCGAATCTCAACGAGCTCGCCCTCTGCTGCGGCCGCCGAAGCCGCTTTGGCGGCCAACTCGCCTTCGAGCGCGGCCACTCGCTGCCCAAGGGCCGGATCCACGGCGGGTTTGGATTTTTCCAAGGCCACGACGAGGCTCGCCGTCAATTCGTTGACCTTTTCCTGCAGCGAATTCCGTTCCGCCTCGGCGGCCTTCACCTTCTCTTGCAGGTTCTGTTCCTCGTCGGAGGCGCTTTGGGTTCTCGTCGCCTCCGTCCTCAGGTCCGCGCGCAAGGCGTCGAGTTCACGGTTGGCGCGCTGCACCTTCTGCGTCCAGACTCCTTCCAGTTCCACTGACCGGCGGCGCTCGGTATGGCGAGTCCACCACCACGCGATCAGAAACCCGAGCAGCCCTGCTGCGCCCAGAAAAAAGAGGATTTTAGCGATCAAGTATGGCATCGTATCTTGGCTTGTTATTTCGGAACGATATGAAATTCGATTCTGCGATTGCGAGCCTTGCCCTCTGGATTGTCGTTGGGGGCGATCGGTTTGGCGGCGCCAAAACCCGTGCTGCTCAGCCTGCCGTTCGCGACTCCACGATTCACAAGGTAGCGCTTGACCGCCGCCGCGCGGCGCTTGCTGAGACTTACATTCCTTTGTGCATCGCCATCTGAATCGGTATGGCCCGAAATCTCCACCGGAACCGTTGGCGTAGCAGCGAGGATCTTGGCCACGTCGTCGAGGATGCGCCGGCCATCCGGCAGCAAGACGTCAGTATTGCCCGAAAAGCGAATGGACTTGCCATCCATCAACTGATTGAGGTCCGCCTCCAGTTTTTCAGCGAACGGCGGTGTCGACGCGCCGCCTGGAATCGCCGGCTTGTTTGTGGCTGCAGCAGTAACCGCCGCAGCAGCGGCGTCAACCGGTGGCGGAGGCTGTGAAACCTCCCGCGCGTTGATCACGACGTCGGTCACCCCCCACACCGCTTCGACGCGTAGCCTCGCTTCTTCGCTGACGATTGGCGAACCTGCAGGGCCGGACAGGGTCGCGGTCTGCCCATCGATCTTCAGTCCATAGGGAGGAATCTCGATGCCGGCGGCTTGTAGGGCTGCTACCGATCGCGCGGTCAGGTCCTGCTCGATTTCACGAGGTTGCTGTTGAACGCAGAACCCGCATAGCAGGCAAAATGACAGTAACCCGGCAAGGGGAATGCCCCAACGATCCATTACGGGCCGTGCTCCTTCTGAACGAAAACGCAGATGTAACCTTCTATCATCTCCCGAATTGGCGCCCGATGGAGTAGCTTACATCACCGCATCGAATCAGATCAACGGGGTTTGACGATACAATTCTCTAACGATGGTTCAGAAAATTGGTTGGGCGCTCCTCGCGGTCGCTGGCGCTTACGCACTGGCAGGCATCGCCATGGCTCGCGATGAGCACATCAACAGCATGTGGCTGATTGTGGCATCGGTCTGCATCTATCTGATTGGATATCGATTTTACGCGAGTTTCATCGCCGCCAAGGTAATGGCTCTCGACGACCGGCGCGCCACGCCGGCCGAGCGCCTGCGCGACGGTCATGACTTCGAACCCACCAACAAGTGGATCGTCTTCGGCCACCATTTCGCCGCGATCGCCGGCCCTGGTCCCCTGGTCGGGCCGACGCTCGCCGCGCAGTTCGGCTATCTGCCGGGAACGCTCTGGATCATCATCGGCGCAGTACTCGGGGGCTGCGTGCAGGACTTCGTCATTCTCTTCTGTTCCATGCGGCGCGACGGCAAAACGCTCGGCCAGATGGCGCGCGATGAGATCGGCAAGGTCGGCGGCTTCGTCGCGCTCGTCACCGTGCTGCTCATCATGATCATTCTCCTGGCCGTCGTCGCGCTGGTGGTGGTGAACGCTCTTGCCGATTCGCCCTGGGGGACGTTCACAATTGCCGCCACGATGCCGATCGCGGTGTTCATGGGTGTGTACCTTCGCTATATCCGTCCCGGTAAAGTGCTCGAGTGTTCGGTGATCGGATTCGCGATGGTGATCGCCAGCATCTTTGCCGGTGAGGCAGTGGCGCATTCCACTGCCTGGGCGCCGGTGTTTACGTACAGTGGCGTGGCGCTGGCGTTGATGGTGATTGCGTACGGGTTCCTCGCGAGTTCGCTGCCGGTCTGGCTGCTGCTCGCGCCGCGCGACTATCTCAGCACTTTCGTCAAACTGGGCGT
>JACXTT010002045.1_pt1 | contig 32532 bp, 35 predicted proteins | sample 9270951 | NCBI WGS metagenome assembly JACXTT01 (sample SAMN15532306, study PRJNA645909) | rock metagenome | isolation source: weathered quartz diorite | place: Puerto Rico | collected 2017-06-21
CGCCTCCAAGCCGTTTGCCATCAACGCGGAGCAAGGCGTGCAACTCCTCCGCACCGTCCGGAAATCACCTCACGCCTTCATCCTCGGGTTCCAGTACCGCCACGCCCCGGTGTTCACCCGCGTGCGCCAGATGATCCACGCCGGGGCCCTTGGCACCGTCAAACAGCTCTGGTGGAACATGACGAGGCTGCCGCTGCGCGCATCGCACAACCGCCTCGAGTTGAGCGGCGGGCCCTACCTCGCAGAGTGCTGCCACTGGCTGGATCTCTTCGAGTTCTTCCAGCCGGGTGCGCGCTTCACCCGCGTCGCGGCGTTCGGCGGCCTCGATGTACCGAATACGCACGTGGATTTTCCCGATAACGCGGTGACCATCATCGACTACCACACGGGTGTCCGCGGCAGCCTCAACTTTACCTACTTCACCGACCAGCCCGAGTACAACGTGTGGGGCATCCAGGGAACTGGAGGAAAGATCCGCGGCGACACAGAGGACGCCGGGCAGTTCGTGATGTTTTCGGGTCCTACCCAGGATCGCACCGACTTCACGGTCAATCCGGCTAAGGCCTACCATGGTCTGCACGGCCATCTCGGGTTCGACCGCATTCATGACGCCTTCGCGGACCAGATCGAAGCCCGCGACCACGCCTGGGCCGTCGACGAGGCCGAGCGGGGGCTCGAGAATCTCTTGCTCTGCCTGGCGGCCGATCGCGCCATCCTCGAGGGCCGTGTCGTGACGCGAGAGGAGTTCGCTGTGCCGGATGCTTGAGGAGCGGTAGACCGGAACGATGGCGGCTGATTCCTTGACGAGATAACCGCTACTGCCGCTGCGTATCTGCAGGTCCGACGGACCTGTCCATCCCCGGCGAGATGTTGTAGAGCGCGCGGGCATTTTCAGACAAGATCCGCTCCCGCACATCCGGCGTGACGCTCCTGAAGGCGTCTCGGGGATTGAAATAGTCCCAGTATGGATAATTGCTGGCGAACATCAACGTCTCTTTTGCGTCGGTGATCTCCAGCCAGCGGTCGAGTATGCTCGGGTCGTCGGGCATTTCGAAGCGATCTGCGCAGAACCTCACGTGGGCCCGCAGATAGGCGGAAGGGAGTCGCTTCGTCCACGGCGTCTCGCGGCGCGTCGGGCGCCAATCCTTGTCCATCCGCCAGATAAGAGGGGCGAGCATGTGGTGGGCCCCATCGGCAAAAACGAACGTCAAGTCCTGCAGTCGCTCAAAGACGCCCTCCGCAATGAGGCTGGCGAGATGGTAGGCAAAATTCGTGGGGTAGAGCGTCCGATACTCGATGAAGGTAGAATAATAGCCGGCCGCCGACGGCCAGAAATCCACCCCGGCGCCTCCGTCGGCGTGCACCGCGACTGGCAGCCCGTGGCGCGCCGCGGCTTCCCATATCGGAAAGTAGACTCGTTGTCCATACGGCCGATGCGCCTGCATGGGCACGGCGATTTGGACGATCGTAGGGTGACCAGCCCACCGTTCGATCTCGCGGCTGGCCTGTTCCGGATCGCCCGGGTTGACACGAATCGAGCCGCAAAACCGGCCATGCGAATTCGCCTTGCCGAGCCAGGTGGCCACCATCCAATCGTTGGTCGCCGCGCAAATCGCACTGGCCAGGTCCTGGTCGGCGAGCAACCCTCGGGTCAACGGCATCAACACGGCGCAATCGACGCCCGTCTCGGTGAATAACCGCCGGCCGACCAGCTCAGGGTCCGAACCAGGCAGCCCGGACGCAACGCGGGCATCAGCGCAAAAATCGCCCATCGGCGCGGGATAGAAGTATCGTTCCGGCCCCGGAAAGGGGCGGCTCCGCCACGGTTCCTGCATATACTCCCGTATCTCGTCTTTGTGCCGCACCGAAGGGTGAACGGCGCAATCAACGATCCTGACGACGTCGTCGCCCAAGGGCCTATGCTCCTCGAGACCGCTCATTGCGGTGGCCTGGGCTTGGAGCGGCCTCCATGTCGAGAATGACCTTGCCGTCCTCCACGCTGACCGGATAGGTTCGAACGGTCTTCGTTGGTTCCGTGATGGTACGGCCGTTGGCGATATCGAACTCCCAAGCGTGCCAGGGGCAGCTGACGATCTCTCCCTCCCGCACCCAGATCACGCGGTACGGGCCAACGTACTCTGTCGTACCCGTGACGTCACCCAAACAGAGCGGCCCACCCGCATGCGGGCAGCGGTTGTTGAGCGCGTAGTATTTCCCATTGACGTTGAAGACGCCAACCTCGAAGCGGCCGGCCCGAACGAGGCAGCGGCTGCCCGGTGGGAGATCCGCCACCCGACCCACGACGTACCGGCCCAAGACTGCTCCCCCCTGGTCTATCGAATCCAACAGCCCTCTGGTCTAGGCGGAGCCATGGTCCCGGCGGGTCGTCGGTAGGCCGTACAGCGCAAGCGCGTTGTCCCGGAGGATCCGTTCGCGCATCTCAGCCGGAAGCTGACGGGCGACGCGCATCGGGTCGTCGAAGTCCCAGTGTGGGTAATCCGTGGAAAACATGAGCAGATGGGATGCGTCCGCCCACTCGAGGACGTGGCTCAAACGGCTCGCGTCGGTCGGTTCCTCGATCGGTTGACTCGTGAACCGAACATGATCATGCACGTACTCCGACGGTCGACGCTTGACGAGCGGTGTCTCCGATCGCGCCTCGGCCCAGAGGTTATCGAGACGCCAGAGCAGAGGCACGATCCAGCTGAATCCGCCTTCGGCAAACACGACCTTCAGGGTGGGGAATTTCTCAAACGCCCCCTCGAAGATCAGGCTGGTCAAGTGCGTGGCGTAGAGCAAGGAATACAGGGAGTGATGCTCGATGAAATACGACGCGAAGCCCACCGGCGTGAGGAGGCCCATTCCCGCGGCGCGGTTGACATGCACGACGATGGGCAACTCATGCTTCACCGCCGCCGCAAGGATGGGGTGGTAGTGCGGCTGTCCAAACGGCGCGCGCGTGTACGCGACGAGCATGATCTCCACGAAATGCGGATGACCGGCCCATCGCTCGATCTCCTTGACTGCTAGGCCCGGGTCGCCTGAGCATACACGCAGTGCGCCACGATACCGGTCGTGGTGATTGTAGGCGGAGAGCCACGTATCCGCCAGCCACGAATTTGTGGCGGCACACACCGCGGCCTCGTGCTCTGGATTTGGGACAGGCCGTACCGTAAGCGGCAAGAGAATGGCATAGTCTACGCCGGCATCGCGAAAGAGCTGCTGTTCGGCAAACAAGGGATCGGAGCACGGCGGTCCGCCCCCCGGAGGATACGCGTCGCGGCGTTGCGCTTTGCCTGGTGCAACGTACGTTGGGGTTTCGACCGCGTCGAAAACCTGGTCAGGCCAGTTGCGGCTTCGCCAGGGCTCAGGCACGCGCTCTCGGAGCTCTGCGAAGGATCGCGGCGCCGGATGCACGTCTGCGTCAATAACCTTGACTCTAACTTCCGGTCGCCCGCCGTCAACGCGCAGGGATCGTGCCATCGCGGAGCCCCTCCCTTCGCTGCGCGAGCGTGACGTAGGTTCTGCGGCTGAGCCGGTGAACTCCTCCCTCCTGTTCGCCGCATCTGCCCACTAGGCGTGGGCACGGAATATGCGGCGAGAGGGAGGGACTTGGGAGTGCGGGCGCGTCACGGGCACTTCGCGCGCGGGCTCGACAACCCGTCCGGCCGAGTCCAGCGTTGCCGGCATCCTGCAGCCCCCCTCGACGGTCCCTTCTCAGAAAACCCTGCAGGACGCTGCGGATTAGTACGTGGTGCGCTGGGTTCGAATCCCACCTCCCTCCGCCAATGCATCTCAACGAACTGCGCATCAAGACCTCTGGAATATCGACGCAACGGTCGACGGACGAGGCGGCACCATGATCCCCTATATGCCTTAATTTTCCCTTACGATCCCACAAAAGAGGACTATCGTGTCCTCCAGGCATAATCGTGTTGCGCACAATCTCGAAACGCAAACGTCGGAGTCAGATCAGCCATGCTGAGCAGAGCCAGAAGGTTCATTTGGTTGACCGCGATCCTGGTTGGGAGCCTTTCCCTTCAGCCCGGTGACGCAATCCTGGCGCAGAGAGTAGCCATCGCCGCCCCGACGCAAGGAGGATATGCGTTGTCGCTCGTCTTGACTGGCGCGGTGGAACTCCCATCGTCGTTCACCATCGAGAAACTCAGAGAGTACTCCCCCGCCAAGGTCGAAGTGACGTTCGCCACCGGAAGTGGTCTCGACAGCGGGATCTTTGTGGGTGTCCCTTTGTGGGATCTGCTAAAGGACGCTCATCTCAAGATCCGCACAAGCCGAAAAGGCGATCTCCTCAGAAAGTACCTCTTGATCACTGGCAGTGACGGCTATCAGGCGGTGCTGTCGATGGGCGAAGTGTTGCCTGATTACGGTGGGGACCCGGTTCTTGTAGCTTATCAGCGCGACGGACAGCCCCTCGGTGCAGAGAGGGGGATGGCACAACTCGTGATCCCACGCGACAAGCGTGGGGGGCGATACGTCGACCGTATCGTGCGTATCGAGGTGCGCGATCCCGAACCATAGTTGCATCGTCCGTCGTCGCGTGACCGCGTACTCGCGCTTCCCCCCGCTTGCTACCTCCTGAGGGTCCGAAGCACAGCGATGGTATCTGCCGGCTCTGGACGGTGCCTGTAATCAGGATCGGCTTCCGCGGATCGAATGATCCCATCCCGGTCGATCACGAATCTCGCCGGCATCGGCAACGTCCAGGAATCATCGCCGTTGGCTTTGGGCAGGTCAATTCCGAACCCGAGGTAGACGCGCCGAAGGTCCTCGGGCAGCGTGAAGACGAGACCGTACGTCGCTGCGACGCGGTTCCCTTCGTCGCGCAGGAGTGTGTAGCTAAGGGGTGCCGGCTCGCTCGTCTCGCGCGGAGCACGCTGGAGTTGAGGCGAGATGACTACCAACGTGGCGCCGGCGTCGATGATCTCGGGCAGGGCTCGCTGCAGAGCGTCCAGCTCTGCGTTACAGTATGGTCACCACCGGCCGCGGAAGAAGCTCAGTACGGCGGGGCCCCGGGCCAGCATCTCCCCGAGGCTCACCAGCTTGCCCGTGACGTCGGGCAGCGTGAACTCAGGCGCACGACCGCCAAGCTTGGCCACGCGGTCGACGATTCCGGAGTTCCTGAGGTCCTCGATGGACCGCTCCATGATCGCCCGGGCCTCCGGGGAGGTGCGGGCCTGGCTCTGCGCCTTGAGCGCGTCGAGCCTCTCCTTGAGCGTCATACGCGGGCTCCTCTCCACGACTCTCACTAGTAACTCTTGAACGTCACAACGGGCGAAGGCATCCGTTGATTCCCGGGTCCGGGCCCCGGTCGCCGGGGCGCTTGACGAGATTAGTCTTATATGGTACTAATCTGGAGCCGAGTTGATGTTTCAAGACACCGAACGGCCGAGAGGAGAGTGCGGCAATGAGATCCAACACGGAGCACGTTACGATCAACGTCGATCACCGCCAGCTGTTTGCGTTCCTGGCGGACCCCCACAACCTGCCCAAGTGGGCGGTGGGCTTTTGCCGGGCGATCCGGCGTGAAGGCGAGCGCTGGGTCGTCCAGACGCTCCAGGGAGAAGTGTCAATCCGCTATGTCACCGATCCCAGCCTTGGGATCATCGATTTCTACATCTCTCCCGCGCCAGGGACCGAAGCGGCCGCGTTCTCTCGCGTCCTGCCAAACGGCGGGGGATCCGAGTACGTCTTCACGCAGTTTCAAACCCCCGAGATACCCGATGGCGTGTTTGAGAGGCAGGTCCGCGCGTTGAAGGAAGAGTTGGTCGTGCTCAGGGCACTCATGCATGCGCAAGCAGCGTGCCCGGCCTGAACGTGCGGCAGGGAGAGCGACACCGTCTCGGGCGACCCGAGAGAATCTCGGATTTCTGCTGGCAAAGGCGTCGCAGCGTTGGAACGAGCTGCTCTACGAAGCCTTTCGTCGGGCGGGATATGGAGACGTGAGACCGGCCCACGGGTCGATTCTGATCCCCCTCTTTGAAGAGGACGGGTTACGCATGGGAGAGTTAGCGAAGCGGTCCAGGCTCAGCAAGCAGACCATGACCACCCTGATCAGGGTGATGGAGCAAAGGAGGCTCATCGTCCGTCGTCGTGATGCCGCCGATGCCCGAGCATCCAGGATCTACCTGACGCCACGCACCCGCCGGTTCAAAGCGGCGGCCGAGGACATTCTGCGCGGGATGGAAGAACTCGTCGCAGCGCGGCTCGGGCCGGGGCAAAGAGCACAGGTGACGTCGGCCCTCAAGACGCTCATGAACCTCACGCGCTGACGGCATCCGAGCAACGAGTGAGGGAACACGAAGACATTGGGAGGGGGACGCGATGGCGTTCGATGAGAAGCTGGCTCAGCGGATCCGAAGGCGACTCGGCAGGCGCCGCGGGGTGATCGAGAAGCAGATGTTTGGCGGTCTGGCCTTCCTGCTGAACGGAAACCTCTGCTGCGGGGTCCACGGGCGAGAGCTGATCGTCCGCATCGCGCCGGCCGAGACCGATCGGGCCCTCAGTCAGCCCCATACCCACATCTTCGACTTCACGGGCCGCCCGATGAAGGGGTGGATTCTCGTCCGGCCGGCGGGACTCACCACGGACGCGGCGCTGGGGAAATGGATTCAGGCCGGGACGAAGTACGCAGCCTCGCTCCCGGCCAAGTGACGAATTGGGACGGACGAGCCTTCGCTTTTACATCCCCGGAATGGGGAGCGACTCGAAGACTTCAATGGAGAAGTCCGGCATCCGCAGGTGCGGGTGATCTTTCAGAACGCTCGTGATGGCGTCGATCGAGTCTGCTTGTAGGATCGAATACCCGACAACCCTCGCACTGTTGTTACTGACGGAAGTTCCCTTGAGACCTTTGCCGTTGCCCAACGGCGCGCCCAGGTCGACTAGGGCGTTACCGGCCTTCTTGGCCCACGTCATCCACGCATCCATCCCGGCTTTGGCTTGCTCCGGAGTCGCACCAGCCATTTGCTCGCGGGCCGAAATAGGCGCATGATAGAGCACCAGAAACCTCTTCATCGCACCCCGCCTTCACCGTTTTTGGGGATCTCCGGTAATGCGAGTTTCCCCACCCTGGGATTCGAGACCCAAAACCTTCTGTCGACTCGCCGTCCGCTTCTCAGGAGCGCTGATCCGCTAAAAGGGCAGTCCCACGGCCAGCGTGAGGAATTTCGTGAACGGCGCCGATGCGCGAAACGCCTCGAGCAGGGTTTCCACAAACTCCGGGCTGCAGACCTGGCCATCGCGAAGCGGCATGCTGATGGCAAAGTCTCGCCGCTTGATATCCTCGATGAACGGATGGTCGGGATCGTAGCCGCGAGGCGGCCGCTTGAGAGACTCTCCTACCATCCCACACCCCGACCGAAGTTCGCGACCGGATGTCGCCTGCTCCCACTTCCGCGGCTCATCGACAATGGCGTCGCGGATGCGTTTGAGCGCCCGCGGCTCAGGCCGCCAGATCCCGGTTCCAGCCGAAGAGTTCTCCGGTTCGAGGCGAAGGTACAATGCGGGGGTGGCGCCCTCCTTGCCCTTGGCGTGCCAGAAGTGAATGCCGACGGCAGTCTTGTAGGGAGTCTTGTCCTTCGAGAAGCGAATGTCGCGGTAGATGCGCATCATCGAGCCGCCGACGGGACTCGCGTCGGCGACGAAATGTGGGCTGAGCGCTTTGATGCGGGGACCAACGTCCGCGATGAACCGCAACACAGGATCGCGAGCCCCGGCCTCGTAGCGATCCTTGTTACGCTGAAACCACTCCCGATTGTTGTTCCGCTTGAGGTCCCGCAGAAACTGGAACAGGTCTGGCCCGAAGTAACGCCCTTCCGCTACCCGGGCCGCCCTTGCGTGCACGGTCGACTCCTATCCGTGCTTTGAACCAAACATCGCAGCGAACGGGCGCGCATCGAACACGACCCTGATGGACGCGATCTTGTCACCCCTGACGTGGTACCATTCCGCGACGAAGGCCGTGCCCGCCGGCGTATTCGTCACGAGATCGTACAGCATGCAGACGTCGTTTCCGTCCACGAAGAGCTTCTTCATCTCGACCCGCTGGACGATGGTGTGGAGCTTCTTCAACGACTCAAGGTAGGGCTCCGGTTTGTCGAACGTATCGATGGGGCCCTGGAAGGAAAGATTGTCGTGTAGATACCGCCTCGCGGCGGCGAAGTCCCCCTTCCCGAGCGCTTGCGTGTATCCTTGCACGATCTCGCCTTCGTGCGCCATGTTCGCCCTCCTTGTCGTCGGTTCCTCGTGCAAAAGGGAAGGCCGAGCCGCCTCCTTGGATTCTAGATACGTCCTAGCAGCAGGACCGCTCGAAGTCCATGACGGAGCGTTCATATTTCCCCACCGTTCGTTCAACGTGGGTTGACAGGCAGGGCCGGAACGAGGCATAACAGGACCGTGCGGAGGACAAGAGGCCCAGTTCAGAGCGACACCCTGAGCGAGGTCCTGCAGGCTGCTCGTTTTCACAGCACGGTGCTCTGCCGGTCCGAGCTGACGGCGCCTTGGGGGTTCTCCGTTATCGGCCGGGACTTCGCCGCCTTTCACATCGTGCTCCGAGGCAAGTGCTGCCTCGAGGTAGATTCGGTCGATGGACTCACCTGGCTGTCAGAGCGCGACCTGGTGATCCTCCCCCACGGCCACGCCCACGTCGTTCGCGATTCCCCCACGTCGCCGACGACCCAACTTGAGGAATTGATTGCCGAGAGCACAAGGGATCATCGGGGATTGCTTCGCGCCGGGGGCCGAGGTCCGAAGACCGTGCTGGTCTGTGGTGGCTTCCGCTTCGAAGACCGCACGAGCAACCCCCTGCTTGCCGCGCTGCCTCCGATGATCCATCTTCGGGGGCGCAGGCCGGGCGTGGAAGCCTGGCTTCGCACGACCCTCGACTTCGTGGCGCGGGAGTCGGACGCGTCCCGCCCGGGCGCGGACAGTGTCGTGACCCGACTCGCGGACATCTTGTTCATCGAGGCGATCCGCGAGTACTTCGCCTCGCCCGAAGCCGAAACGCTGGGCCTTGCCGTGGCGCTCCGAGACCCGCGAATCGGTGCGGCGGTTGCCTCGATCCTCCGCCATCCCGAGACCGACTGGGAGGTGAACACGCTCGCGCGACAGGCCGGCATGTCGAGGACCGCGTTCGCACTCCAGTTCGCGAAACTGGTCGGGCGATCTCCGCTTGGCTACGTCACGAGCTGCCGGATGAGCAAAGCGGCGGCCTTGCTTCGCACGAGCACGGCGACCATCCCTCAGATCGCGGAACGCGTCGGATACCATAGCGAGATAGGCTTCAGCCGCGCATTCAAGCGTGCTCTCAGAGCCACGCCGGCGGCGTACCGTCGGGCTTCTCATAGAGAGCGAACCGGCACATAAAACCGTGAATCCGGCAAGTTCTTGCCGGCTGAAGGGCGGAATGGGCAATCGAATGCCATCCGCGCTGGTCGCGCTTTACTCGCCGCGAGATTTTGCGTTCGAACGGATCATCGTGGCCAGCATCGTGGCGACCCGGACCTCGGTGCCGCCGTTCAGGGCAATCACCTCGCCCTCGCAGACGCTGATCGTTCGTCCTGGCCTGATGACGTGACCGCGGGCGACAAGCCTCGTTCCGCGCGCCGGGGCGAGGAAATTGACCTTGTACTCTACCGTCAGGACTTCGGTTCCCGCCGGCGACAGACTCAGGGACGCGTATCCACACGCGCTGTCCGCGATCGCCGTGACGATGCCGGCATGCACATAGCCGTGCTGCTGCGTCAGCTCAGGGCTGAAGGGAAGCTCGATCTCCACCTCGCCGGGTTCCACGCGCGCGAGCACCGCGCCAATCGTCTCCATGAGCTTCTGCCGCCGGAAACTGCTGGTCACACGCGCCTCGAAGTTCGGGTCCTCAGGCTGGAACCTCAGCGTGACCACCTCCCCGACGCAGCCTTCTGCTCACTCGCAACCGCTATGCCCGCCGGGGTTCGCCGCGCGCGAACGACCAGTTTCGCATCGCGGTCTCGTAGATGAGGATCATGATGTCCGTAGGCGAAATTCCCGGCTGGCGGCCGAGGTTCTGTACGATCGCATGGCGGAGCGTGTCCTTGAGATCGTCGGATCGACCGCTCGAGAGCAGAATCTCCACCAGAATGAACTGGTTGGTCCGTGGCGTTGACAGATCGGGGTGCGTCGGGTGAACGACCAGATCGTCAGGCGCGAACTCCAGCACACGCTGAAACCGATCCGTATCCGGAAACCCCGTCGCGACGATCGCATCGTGAATGGCATCCAGGATGGCGCGCCGCCACGCGGGCGGGCGGCCGGCGAGCAGCGACACCGTCACCATGGGCATCGAGGCACCTCCCGCTCGGGGACTGGTGGTGCGGCGCCGGTTCGCCGAGGGGCGTCCTGGGGTTCACCGATGCAACAGGGGAGGCGAACATCCCTCCATTGTGTCCAGAAGGTGCGCTAGCTCATCGCGTCGACCAGCCGATCGACCTGTTCCCCCGCCGGCAGGCATCGTGCCCGCGCGACGCCCCGGCCCGCCCACAGAGACAGGAAACCGGCCATCCCCTGCTTCGCGGCGGCGGCGCGCATCGGGCGCGTCAGGGCGTTCTGGAGGGGGAAGGGCAGGATCGCATCGTCCTTGCCCTCGAGCGCAGCGATGAAGGTGTTGTGCAAGCCGCGCGCCGGGCGTCCCGAGAACGCTCGGGTGATGACGGTCGTGTCCTCACGCGCCTGCAGGATCGCCTGCTTGTACGTCGCCGGCGCGCCGGACTCGGGACAGGGTAGGAACGCGGTACCGAGTTGCGCCGCGGATGCGCCGAGCTTCATTGCGGCGGCGACATCGCGGCCGTCCATGAGGCCGCCGGAGGCAATCACGGGCGTGGACACGGCGCTGACCGCCCCCGCAACAAGGTCGAGCGTCGGGACCATCGCTGCCTCGAAGGGGGAGGCGAACGTGCCGCGGTGGGCGCCTGCTTCTTCACCCTGGAGGACGATCGCCGTGACGCGGGCGTCGGCAAGCATGCGCGCCTCCTGCACGCTGGTGGCTGTGCCGAGGACGACGATGCCGCGCGCGGAGAGACGCTTGATGACGTCGGCGGCGGGGATGCCGAAGGTGAAGCTAAAGATTGGCGGCCGCGACTCCAGCACGGCCTCAACCTGCTCCGGGAACGGATCGCCGGGGCTGGCGGGAAGCGCCGGGGGCGGCAGCTCGAGCGTCGCGTGGACCTCGGCAAGCAGTGCGAGCATCGGCGCAGGATCCACACGTCCGGAAGGCCCGTACCCTCCCGCGAACAAATTGACGTTGAATGGCTTGTCCGTGAGCGCCCTGATCTGCCGGATCGCGTCGACGATCTGATCCGCCGTGAGGTAAGCGGCACCGAGGGATCCGAGGCCGCCGGCGTTCGAGACCGCCGCGACGAGCTCGGGAGTGGACGGACCGCCTGCCATCGGTGCCAGCACAATCGGATGCTCGATGCCAAGCGTTCGCAGCAGCGCGTTCATCGACCGGAGGCCTCCCTGTCTGCCCTCTGGTCCATCATAAGGCCGCGCGATCATTCACGAAAAGTGTTTTGTTATAATGAATCTCATCTGTTCTGCTGATGGCATGGAGGCGAGGGGGACGAGATGGACGTGGGTGATTTGGCAGTGTTCGCGGCTGTGGTCAAGGCCGGTGCTATCACGCGGGCGGCGCGCACCCTCAACACCGTGCAGTCGAACGTGACCCAGCGGATTCGGCTCCTGGAAACCGAGCTCGGCGTGCCGCTGTTTCACCGGCAGAGCCGTGGCGTCACGCTCACGGGTGCCGGCAGCCAGCTCCTGCCGTACGCTGAGCGCATCATCCGACTCATCGACGAGGCTAAGCGGGTCGCGGCAGATGGGCCGGTGCCGCGCGGCCAGATCACGATGGGCGCGCTCGAAACCGCCACTGCCGTGCGGCTGCCCCCGGTCCTTTCCGTCTACGCGGCGGCTTGCCCGGAGGTCGACATTCAGATCCACACGGGGACCACCCACGAACTGACAGAGGCGGTGCTTGCGCATCGCCTCGAGGCCGCATTTGTCGCGGGCCCCGTCACTCACCCTGAGTTGCTGGTGCTGCCGCTCCTTGACGAAGAACTCGTGCTGCTAACGGCTCCGTGGGTCACCACGTTTCAAAGGCTCGCGGCCTCATCCCCTGGTACCGTGAAGGTGGTGGTCTTTCGGTCGGGGTGCTCGTACCGGACCCGCCTGGAGACGTTCCTTGCGGCGCACGGCGTGGTGAACGCACGCCGCCTGGAGTTCGGCACGCTCGACGGAATCATCGGCTGTGTCGCCGCGGGCATCGGGATCACCATGCTCCCTCGCGCCGTTGTGACGAGGGCCGAGGCCGAGGGGCGGGTCGTCCTGCACGCGCTGCCGGCGGATGAAGCGCGCGTGGAAACTGTGCTGGTGCGCCGCCGGGACGCCTTCGTCTCGACCGCGCTCGCCCGATTTATCGCCGTTGCACGCGAGCGCTTGGCGGTAAGCGCCGGCACCCACCGAGCCGCCGCGCGCGTTAGAGAACGTACTGCACGCAGTACGAACAGAAAACACGCTCGTCTGGGTTGAGCCGCCCGCAAATCCGACAGCGATTCCGGCGCCGCACTCGCCTCGTCGGATCGATGCCCCCGACCGGTGGGCGACCAGTGACCCGTCCGCCGTTGGTTCGCTGCCCCGAGATCTCGAACGCGCATCATAGGCTCCACCCTCCAGGACCATACGCGGCCCGAGGCGGAAGTCAGTTCCCTCTACTGCCCGTAGATCAGGGTTTGGGGGAAAAACGCGTACCAGGCGAACCAGTAAGCGAGGAAACCCGGCACGCGGGGCGCCCGAAGGCCGTACGGCCCGACTAGCGCATCCTCGGTGACGCGCCACGGACGGCCCGACGCGTCGAGCACGATGCCTGGCACCGGACCGATGGTGAACCGCTCGCCGCCACGGGCGAAGGCGCGGACCTCTGCGCCGGCGCTGTACGTAACCGCCGGCGCGCGCACGCGATCGAGTTGCCCCCGCACGTGCTCTCCTGTGACCTTCACGGTTTCCCGCGCGGCGATCAGCACGACGGGCATCCGACCTACGGTGTCGTTCACAACGCGGCGGGCGGCCAGTGCATCGACCGCGAATGCTTTGGGAACCCCTTCGACCCGAAGCGCGAAGATACGAGCCTTCGCCGGCAGCGCGCGGCTTCGGCGCCACACGGGGAACATCGTATCGGGTGACGCGAAGTACCGTCCGTACGCCGCCCCGGGAAGATAGACGCGGTCGTGGCCGGTGCGGACATCCAGGACCTTGGTCTCGGGGTGTTCCCACACCCACGCTCGCCATGACGTGAGCACGAGTGGCATCTCTACCAGGCGGGCACCGCTTCCCGCAAGGGGCCCGAGGACGGGCTCGCCGGTGAGCTGGTTCCACAGGGTGTGGGTCTGGTGATCGTACATGAGCTTGTTACTGCGGTACAGCAGGCCCGACGACCCAAACGTATACGTGCGCCCGTCAGTCGCCCGGCCGGCATAGGCGATGCCGGCTCCACAGAGGGTGCAGTACGCAATCGAGACGGCCGTTCCCCCCACCCGGTCATTCACCATCTCGTGCCAGTCGAGGATGCGCAGCGGGTAGGCGCGGGCGTAACCGTCGATGGCGAGTCCGAACACCGGATCGGCGGGGACCAGATACGTGGCAAACGAAGCCGGAATCATCCTGGGGTGCGTCAACGCGGGGATCCCGTCCACGAGCACCCCGCCCCACTGAATCTCCTCCGCCCGCAACCGCGAAGGCTGGGCTTCTGAGAGAAAAGCGCGAAAATGCGAATCGATCCGCCCGAAGAGACGCCCCTTCCATCCAATGAATCCGTGCGGGGGGACGAGCGCGGTGGTCCCGTACCATTCCACCCAGGCGAACCAATCGTCGCCGAACCGCTTGCCGCTCAGCGTTTCCAGTGCGCCGATCACCATCTCCGTGTCGACGTTCGGCAGCACTCCCACCTGGCTCGCCCGAAGCACCTCGATCAGGGCCGCGACAAACCGGGAGTCGTGCCCGCTGCTGATCGTCCTGAGCGCGTCGCGGGCCGAGGCTCGATTGGAGACCAGAGCATCCATGAGCCTGACGGCGTCGGGGTCAACACGCAACCCTGACCGCGCCTGACTGCGGTCCACTGCCGAGAGGGCGCCGGATTTGCCGCGCCAGCTCCCGACAGCCACCACGATAAGGACGATGATCGCGACGGCGCCAAGAACCGGCCCCCACGCCGGCCATCGGGCCGTGGCTCGTCTATTGAGCCCCGCGCGCGCAGCGCCCCATTTCATCGTCCTCCATTCTACCGCCCGCTGCCGGCGATGCAAGCATACGCGGGGTGTGGCTGCCGCTCCAACCCGCTCGGCAGCGCGGGGGAGCTTACGTCCGGTTGGTAACGCGGGAGAGGAACCGCCTCAGGGCAATTTCGTCGCCCGGTCCGAGGGGAGATACTCGTCTCGTATCGAGTTGCGTCGCTCGGGCATCAATAACCAGGTCAGCCGGCACCTCGGAAAGCGCAAAATGGCCCATCCGCCCGAGGGAGCGCTCCAGATCCTCGAGTCCGCGGCACACGTCGACCGTCCATCGCTCGATGGCTTCAAGGCTCGCGCTTATTTCCGCGGTGACGCGGCGACGTTCGATGATTTTTCCAAGGTGGTAACCCCACACGGCGCCCGCCACCGCGCCGCAGAAGACAAGGGCTTCCCTGATCAGGATCTCGTTCACGGGCGTCTATTCCCGTGCGCCCGCTCACAGATTCCTTCCTCCGATCGGGCATTCTCGATTCTCAGAAGATGGCAAACATCGTTTCGTCATCGCCATTGGCGTTTCGATCCGATGGGCGAAAGTGAGTTCGGGGTCAGGCGGCGGCCGGAAGGAGGCACGGCCCCGGTCAGCGGGACCGCTTGGCCCACCGAATCTGCGGGAGATCGACGATCTCCGCGAGGGCCTCCATGAATGCCGCAAGGTCGAGAGGGTTCTTCACCTCGAGGGCGCCCCGCGCGTCGCTTCTCGTCTTGTCCACGGGCGTCTCCGAGTGCCCGAATACAACGACCGGAATCGCCTTCAGGTCTGGGCCGCCTCGCATTTCCTCGAGAAACTCGCGGCGGTTCATCGTCGTCATATCTAGGTCGAGCACGATCAGATCGGGTCTGGGCGATTTCGCCAGGCCCCGGCCACGGCGCAAGAAGGCCTGCGCCTTGATCGTCAGGCCGACATCCGCGGGGTCGTCATGCACCATGAGGATCTCCAGCGCCCGGCCATAGGACGGATGGCGCCGAGAATCGAAGAGCCTAGTAGCGGAAATCTCTACGGCCGGGGCGCCCCCGGTGGAGGGGAATCGTGATGGCACGCGGCTTTGCGTTGTTCGCCGGCACGGCGCCAGAGATCATCCGGGCGTCGGCGCAAGAGGCCGAAGCGCTCGGGTACAGCTCGTTTTGGGTCAACCACCCCGGATCGACCGACGGGCTGGGCGCGGTCGCCCTGGCGGCGCAGACGCGGAAGATCGAACTCGGGATCGGGGTCATCCCTCTGCATACCCGCGGGCCTGCCAGCATCGAGCAGGGCGTGCGGAATCACGCCCTGCCGATCGCTCGTTTCCTCCTCGGCGTGGGGAGCGCCAACCCCGGAGCCCTGACGCGAGTGCGCGAGGGAATCACCGCGCTGCGAGCCAGCCTCGGAGTGCGCCTCGTCGCCGCGGCCCTCGGGCCGCAGATGTGCCGTCTCGGTGGAGAGCTCGCCGATGCCGTGCTGTTCAACTGGCTCACGCCCGCGCACGCGCGGCGATCGGCCGACTGGGTCGCGGCAGGCGCCGCCGCAGCGGGCCGCCAGCGACCAAAGCTCTACGCGTACATCCGCGTTGCGTTGGGCCCGGCAGCCCACGAAAAACTCCTGACGGAAGGCGCCCGCTACGCGGCGATTCCGGCGTACGCGGCGAGCTTCGCCCGAATGGGCGCGGCGCCCATCGACACGGCCATCGCGGCACGGAGCCCGGACGAGATCCCCCGCGCCCTCGAGCAGTGGGAGGGCGCAGTCGACGAACCCGTCCTACGCGCGATCACTGGCAAGGAGACGCTCGAAGAACACCAGGCGCTGCTTCGGGCGGCGAAACCGTAGTCACTTGCTCGCGGGTAAGAAGGGGAAGGTACCACCAGAGGTCTGGTAGAGCAGCACGCCGTTCAACAAGAGAATGATCACCGCGCAGGCCCACGCGAGGACCGTCGTCCACCGATGATTGACCAGCCCGCCCATGATCTCGGGGTTGCGGGTAAACAGGATCAGCGTGATGACCGGGATCGGCAGTGTGAAGCTGAGGACGACCTGGCTGATGATGAGGGTTTTGGTCGGATCCAGCCCCAGGTAGATCGCGACCAGCGCCGGGACCATTGTCGCGAGCCTCCGGAACGAGATGGGGATCCGGAAATTCACGAACCCCTGCATCACCACCTGTCCCGCCATCGTTCCCACGTGTGAGCTGGAGATCCCCGACGCCACAAGCGAGATCCCAAACACCACGGCCGCCCCGCCCCCGAGAAGCGGCGTCAGCGTCTTGTACGCGGTCCCGATGTCGGCGACGTCCTTGTGGCCGGTGAAGTGGAAGACTTTCGCTGCCATGAACAGCATCGCCATATTCACCAGCCCGGCGATCGCCATCGCGACGACGACGTCAATCTTCTCGAAGCTCCAGACGCGCTTGGCCTCCTCTTCGTTCGCCGGGACGACGCGGCCCTGCGTGAGGTTGGAGTGTAGGTAGATCACGTGCGGCATCACGGTCGCGCCGATGATGCCCACCGCCAGAAGGAAGGCATCGCTTCCGGGCAGGCTCGGCACCACGCTGTGGTACGCGACCTGCCCCCAATCGGGCTTCGCCAGCACCGTTTCGACGACATAGCAGAGCGCGATCACGCCCGCCGACCCCCCGATGAATGCCTCGAGGCCGCGGAACCCCTTCCCTTGGAAGCCGAGGATGAGGAAAACGCCGACGCCGGTGATCAGCGCGGCCCCAAACAGCGGAATCCCGAAGAGGAGGTTGATCCCAATGGCGGCCCCCAGGAACTCGGCCAGGTCTGTCGCCATCGCCGTGATCTCCTGAGTAATCCAGAACGCATAGCACAACCACATCGGGTAGCGGGCGCGGCACATCTCGGCCAGGTTCAGCCCGGTCGCGATACCCAGTTTGGCCGCGAGTCCCTGCACCAGCATCGCCATGAGGTTCGCCATCAAGATGACCCACAGGAGCGCATACCCGAACTGGGCGCCACCCTGGATATTGGTTGCGAAGTTCCCGGGGTCGATGTAGGCGATCGAGGCGATGAACGCAGGGCCTAGGAAGGGCACCAACGCACGCCATCCGCGCCGCCTTCCGAGGATCGCTTCCCGCGCCGCAAGCTGGACCTCGGGATGCGGCAGCGCCGTCACATCCACCATGACATTCGGAGCAGCATAGACCCGCGCCATCATTTCCCCCTCAAGCGAGCGGAAGAGTACGAATTGCCTGCGTTCACCTGGACGGCCCCGCCATCGCCAGGGGGACCTCGTTGGGCCAATGGATGTGCACGCATTCACACAGGGCATGCGGCAGAGCCAACCGACGTCCGCCGATCTCGACCTGGCAGCCACCGGCGCGACGGCGGAGGATCTTCAGCACCACGCCCGGGAGGACGCCCAGGCGGGCCAACTGCCGCAACACCGCCGGGCTGCGGTCGCTGACACGGGCGACCACCCCGGTCGATCCGGCGGCAAGCCGGTCGAGCGTGGGATACCGAACGTCTCGCACCGTCCCATCCGCCGCGGGGATGGGATCTCCGTGCGGGTCGAGCGTCGGATCTCCCAACCGGGTCGCGATCCGCGCCTCCAGGTCTTCCGAGAGCACGTGCTCCATCTTCTCTGCCTCTCGGTCAACCTGGTCGAGGCTGACCCCCAGCTCCCGCGCAAGGTACAACTCGATCAATCGGTGATGACGGATGATCTCCAGCGCGATGCGCTGGCCCGCGGGCGTCACGGTGAAACCGTGATAGCGGGCGTAGGAAACCAGTTTCAGCCGGGCGAGCCGCTTCACCATATTGGTAGCCGAGGCGGGCGACACATGCAGGCGTTCCGCGATCTCCGACGTGGACACCGCTCCTCGATCCTGCTGAAGCTTATAGATCACTTTCAGGTAGTCTTGCATGACCCCGGTGACCGCGGCCATAGGACTCCCCAGTCTGCTAATTTATTTTAGCCGATGCTAATTTGTTTGAGACTCGTCTATTATAGGGTCGGATTTCGCGGCTTGTCAATTGCCGTGGCGTCCTGGGTGTGTGCGGGCCCCACGGAATGGCTTCGTGCCGAAAATGCCCCGTTTGGACGCGGGATCAGACCACGCTCGGAACAGACGTCTAGCCAACCCAGCTGGGCGGGCATGAGTCTCTCGTGCGCGCGAGCGTAACGCGGCATCCACGCCGAGACCCCATGTTGGGAGGACACATGATCGGGCATCACGGTTTGCTGACGGACCGGCGCATTCGGTCCGTGCAGTGGAGGGACCTCACCGGACTTAGCCGCACAGAAATCGTGAAGGAGCTGACGATATCGCTCCCCTGGCTGGGCCTCTCGCTTTACCTCGCCCACCGGCAGCTGTACGCGCTGGCCGCCGGAGCCTCGTTCGTCTTTTTCCTCACGGGTTTACGGCAAGTGCACGACGCGTACCATTACAACCTAGGGCTCTCCAAGACGGCGACAGAGTGGGCAATGTACGCGCTCAGCATCGTCATGCTGGGGTCCATGCACGCCGTGCAATTGAACCATTTGAAACACCACGCCCACTGCATGGACGAAGACGACGTCGAAGCCAGAAGCGCGCGCATGAGTGCCTTGGGGGCGCTCGTGTGGGGGCCCATCTTCCCCGTCCAGCTGCACAGGGAGGCGCTACGCCTCGCCAGGCCGAGGCAGCGTCGCTGGATTATCGCAGAACTGGCCACCAACGTGGCCTCGATCGTCGTCGTGTTCCTCCTCCTCCACGCCCAGGTGCTCCGATACCATATTGCCGCCATGGCGATCGGGCACTCGCTGACGGCATTCTTTGCCGTCTGGACGGTGCACCATGACTGCGACCGCGCCGATTACAGCGCGCGGACGTTGCGGAGCCGGCTCAAGAGCATCATTGCGTTCCATATGTTTTTCCACGCGGAGCATCATTTGTTCCCCAAGGTCCCGACCTGCCATCTGCCACAACTGGCCGAGCGCATCGATCGGGCCGTACCGGACCTCAATCTCGAGCGCGTGTACTAATCCCGGACTTCCGGGCAGAAGCCCGATCGTGGCGCCTTCGCGCCCGAAGCCTCGTAGATGCGCCTGCGCCCTCTGCAGGGCCATGGCTCTGCCCGCCGCACCACGGAGGTCTAGACCGGCAAAATTCGGGGCAATTTGCAGTTAAGTAACGGGTACTGTCCCTGCAGGACACGCAGGTGGGAGAATGGGAAGGTCTCCCGGGCTTTCCAAGGCGGCGCTCTGGCCGCACATCGGCGGTCCCCTCCTCGCCTTGGTCGCCGCGTTGGTCATTGAACTGCTGTCGCGAGGACCGTTTCGGATACCGAATCCTCCCGCCGTGCTCATCTTCACCGTCGTGTTCTCCGCATTCATCGGCGGCCTGGGCTCCGGAATCATTGCCGCACTCATCGCCTGGCTGTACATCGCGCATTTCTTCTCGGTGGCCGGTCACCCGCTTCAGTACACGGCGGAGGATCTTCGCCGCGTGATCGTGTGGGCGCTGGCGACTCCCGCATTGGCCCTCATGGTCGGAATTTTGAAGCAGCGAAGCGAACGAGCATCGCGGATCTCCGCCGAGAACGCCTCCTTGGTGGAGCAGATCGCCGCGCGGACGCGGACAGAACGGGCTCTGCGCCAAAGCGAAGCCCGCAACGCGGCGATCTTGAACGGCGCGTTGGACTGCATCGTCACGATGGATCACATGGGCCGCATCCTGGACTTCAATCCTGCCGCGGAGGCCACGTTCGGGGTCCGGCGCGAGGACGTGCTCGGCCGCGAACTGGCAGAGGTGATGATCCCCCCGGATCTTCGCTCCCGCCACCGCCATGGGCTCGCGCACTACCTGGCCACGGGAGAGAGTCCCATTCTCAACAAGCGCATCGAAATTACGGCGAGTCGTCCTTCTGGAGAAGAATTCCCCATTGAGCTCAGCGTCATCCGGGATTCCTCAAGCGACCCGCCCATCTTTACCGGGTTCCTGCGCGATATCACGGAGCGCAAGCGGGCGGAAGAGGCGTTGCACCTGAGCGAGCGGCGATTCCGGGCACTCATCGAGCATGGTTCCGATGCCATTGCGCTCACCAGAGCGGATGGGACCGTGGCCTACGCCAGCCCTAGTGCGACGCGCATCCTCGGATACTCGCCCGCAGAGCTAGTGGGGCAAGTGGCCTCCGTCTTTGTTCATCCCGACGACCGGGGAGATGTCGCGAAGGTTTACGCCGAGCTGCGCGAGCATCCGGAACGTTCCATCCATCAGGAAGTTCGCGTTCGGCACAAGGACGGTTCCTGGCGCTGGATCGAGGCAGTCAGGACAAACCTGCTCGCAGACCCGAGCGTGCAGGCGCTCGTCTCCAATTTCCGAGACGTGACGGAGCGACGGCAGGCCGAAGACGGACTGAGGCGGCTCGCGGCCATCGTGGAAGATTCGGACGACGCCATTGTCAGCAAAACGCTCGACGGGACCATCCTCACCTGGAACTCCGGGGCGGAGCGGATCTACGGATACTCGGCCGAAGAAATCGTGGGCCGGTCCGTTACGATCCTGGTGCCTGCGGAGCGATCGGATGAAGTCCCAGACATTTTGGGGCGCGCGGGGCGCGGAGAGCGGACCACACACTTCGAGACCGTGCGCGTGCGCAAAGATGGGACGCCGATCGACGTCGCGCTCACGATCTCTCCGATCAAGGATGCCGCCGGGAAGATCGTCGGGGCCTCGGTCATCGGCCGTGACATCACGGAGCGCGTGCGAACCGAGATGGAGATCCGCGCCCTCAACCGAGACCTCGAGCACCGTGTGCGGCAGCGCACAGCCGAGCTCCAGGCGGCCAACAAGGAGCTCGAAGCCTTTGTCTACACGGTCGCCCATGACCTCAGATCGCCGCTCATCACGCTTAACGGGTTTTCCCAGATGCTGTTGGAAGATCACCTCGCTGCGCTGCCGGATGAGGCGCACCGTCTGGTCCTTCAAATTGTAAGCAGCGCGAAGCGAATGAGCTCGCTGATCGATGAGTTGCTGGCCTTCTCTCGTCTGGGACGACAACCGATCGCGCAACAGCCCGTTGCCCCGGCAGATGTGGCCCGCCAAGCCCTGTCAGAACTGAACGGAGCCTCCGGCGGCGGCCGTGCGGCTGTTCGCGTGAGCGACCTGCCGCCCTGTCAAGCGGACCCCGCGCTTCTGAAGCAGGTCTTCGTGAACTTGCTCTCCAACGCGCTGAAGTTTAGCCGCAACCGCAAAGGCGCCGTGGTTGAAGTGGGCTGGCGCCGTGATCTTGATGATTCCACCCATCACGCGTATTTCGTCAGCGATAATGGGGTCGGATTTGATATGCGATACGCCGACAAGCTGTTTCGAGTCTTCCAGCGGCTGCACCGCATCGAGGAGTACGAGGGAACCGGAGTGGGACTGGCCATCGTCCAGCGAATCATCGACCGTCATGGCGGACGCGTCTGGGCCGAGAGCGCACCTAATAAGGGAGCGACGTTCTACTTCACGTTGCCGAGGAGTGATGCCGTATGACTGAAGACGCCGTGGAAATTTTGGTGGTCGAGGACGACCCGAGCCACGCCGAAATGACGCTCCGGACCCTTCGCAAGCACAATATTGCCAATCGCATTCAGGTGGCCAGAGACGGCGCGGAGGCGGTCGAATTCCTCTTCGATGGCGCCGGGCACAACGGTACCCCCAAGGTCATCTTGCTCGATCTCAAGCTCCCAAAAGTGGACGGGATGGAAGTGCTCCGCCGCATCAAAGCGGACCCACGGACCCGAAAGGTTCCCGTGGTCGTCCTCACGTCGTCCAGTGAGGATCACGACCTCCAAGAGTGCTATGCGCTCGGCGTGAACAGCTACATCGTCAAACCCGTCGACTTCCAGCAATTCACTGAAGCGATCCGGTCGCTGGGCCTCTACTGGGTCCTGCTCAACCAACTCCCGAGATGAGATCGATGGGGAGTAGGAAGTCGTCGGTTCGCCTGAAGGCGCCTCACTCGCGGCGCCCCGTCGCGGTCGCCCCGCGTGCCGTGCCGCTTCGGGTGCTCATCGTCGAGGACCATCCGGCCCACGCCGAGTTGATGGTGCGCGAGCTCCGCCGCGCGGGGTTTGATCCGGACTGGGAGCGGGTTGACACGGAAGCCACCTATCTCGACCAGCTCTCGCCGGCCCCTGAGCTCATTCTGGCCGACTACGAGCTGCCCGAGTTCGGCGCCACCCGGGCGTTGGAGCTGCTGCAGGATCGCGGGCTCGACATCCCATTCGTCGTCGTCTCCGCAACAATCGGCGAAGATGTGGCGGTCGCCCTGATGAAGCGCGGGGCGGATGACTACCTCCTGAAGGACCGGCTGGCACGGCTGGGCCCGGCGGTGCAGCACGCGCTCGACAAGCAACGCCTCAGCCAGGAAAAGCATCGGGCCGATGACGACCTGCGAGTCAGTGAAGAACGGTACCGAAGTCTGTTCGAAGGGGTGCCCGTGGGCCTCTATCGGGCCACCCTGGACGGTAAGATCCTGAACACCAACTCCGCCTTCCGGCAGATGCTCGGCTTCACAGACCAGGAAACCCTGTCGCCGAGAACCGCGGAGAGCCTGTACGTTGATCCTGGGGTCCGTCGACGATGGATCGCCCTGCTCGAACGTCACGGCGTCGTGACCGACTTTGAGAGCGAGCTCCTGCGTCAGGATGGGACGTCGATCTGGGTGCGGGAAAGCGCCCGCGCGGTTCGCGATAGGGCCGGCCGGGTGACCTACGTGGAGGGCGCGATCGTCGACGTCACGGCTGGGAAACAGGCCGAGGAGGCCCACCGTCGTCGAACGGTCGAGCTGGAAGTTTTCTACAACCTCAGCCGCGAGCTGCGGGTGGCGCAGGATGTGGAAGAGATGTACCCCATCATCGTGGAGCGTGCAAAGGCGCTCATCGGCGCGCACCACGGTGCGCTCTCCCTGCTCAACCCCGAGCGGGAAGTGTTCACGCGCGTGTACACCGTGGGCATCCCAACGGAGAAGAATGGATCCACGTTCCCGGCGTCCGTCACCCGGTCGGGGCAGGTGGCGAGGACGGGGGAACCTTTCGTGAGCGAGGATTTTAGCGCCGAGCAGGTGCCGAACTGGATGGAAGCGTCGCAATACCGCACCCTCGGGGGGTTCACCATTGTCCCCGTGCAGTCCGAACAGGAGATCATCGGGACGCTGTGCCTGGCCCGCCCGAAAACATCGGACAGCCGCGCGTTCACCATGGAGGAAGTGCGCCTGCTGGAGGGGATCGCGGAAGTCGGCGGGACCGCCATCCGCAGGGCGAGGCTGTATCAGAGTCTCCAGGAAGCCTACGTGCAGATGGTCCTTTCCCTGGCGCAGGCCATCGAGTCCCGGGACTCCTACACCGCCGGGCACAGCGAGCGCATGGTTACCCTCGCCGAGGGGGTCGCGCGCGAACTAGGCTGTTCGGAACGCGAGATCGAGGACACGCTTTGGGCTGCCAGGCTGCACGATATCGGCAAGATCGGGATACCCGATGCCGTGCTGGGCAAACCGCGGAGCCTCACCGAGCAGGAGTGGATCGTCATGCGACAGCACCCCATCCTCGGGGCCGAGATCCTGAATCCGGTGGAGCGAATGCGCGGAGTGGCCAAGTTGGTCCGCCACCACCAGGAGAAGTGGGACGGCACCGGATATCCCGATGGCCTGAAGGCTCAGGCGATCCCGGTCGGTTCGCGCATCATCGCCGTGGTGGACGCGTACGGGGCGATTACCGAGGCGCGTCCGTATAAGCCGGCGCGCACGCATGCCGAGGCGGTCGCGGAGATCACGCGCTGCGCGGGCAGCCAGTTTGACCCGGAGGTCGTCCAGGCATTCTGCCGCGTGGTGGAAACGGTGCGACGCGCGTCCGCCAGGTAACCGGCACCGCCACCCGGGATCGGGCTTATCCGAACTGAATTTCCGGTGGGACCTCCGCGTTGAGCAATGAGGCCCCGCCGTCAGCGTAAATCGTCTGCCCGGTAATCCACCCCGCTTCCTCGGTGCAGAGTAGCGAGGCCACATTGCCGATGTCCGCGGGCGTGCCTAAACGACCCATTGGAGTCCATCCGAGCTTGTGCCAGTTTCTGATCAGGTCCTGCGCTTGAGCAGGAAGCGAATTCAGGACGCTGTCCTCTGTCCAGCCGGGGCTGATTGCGTTGACGGTGATACCCCGCTTAGCGAAGCCCACCCCGAAGTAGCGAACCAGAGATTCCATCGCCGCCTTGGCCGATCCCATGGCGGCCCAGGGTTGTACGCTCCCCGTGCGACTCCCGGTGCCGTACGTGATGGCGATGATCCTTCCGCCATCGGACATGAGACCGGCCGCTTCCTGGACGGCGATCAAGAAGGCCTTTGCCTGCGAGTCCACGGCGGCGTCCCACTGTTGTGGGGTGATCTCCATGGGCGGGTGGAAAAACGCGGGCAACTCCGGCCGGGCATTGCTGACGAAGATATCGAGCCGTCCGAATTCCGCGCGCACTCGGGCAAACATCCCGGGAATGCTCTCCGGCCGGGTGACGTCGGCCTGCATGATAAAACCATCGGAGTCGCGCTTTCTGACGCCGGCCAGCGTCTCTTTCGCGGCGGCCTCGTTCTGATAGTAGTGAACCGCGATCCTCGCACCACTCTCGGCCAGCTTGAGGGCGATGCCGCGGCCGATCCCCCGAGAAGCTCCCGTCACGAACGCGCATTTTCCCTTGAGTTCCATGGTGATCGCCTCCTCCTCGAAAGGGCAGCGTGCTTGTACTTTGTGGCACGTGATCACAGGTTTCGAAATCAACTAAGGGCAAGCTGGAAGAAATGGCGTGCGAAGTCGGTGCGGAGGCAGAGTCCGAAGCAACTGCGACCGGTGGCCGCAGCTTCTACCGAGGCAGGCGGATGTCCTCCCGCAAGTCCTCAACGTCCGGTCGCCACGAACAGGAACGGTGGGCGATGACGCTCATCCACGCTAGCGCGGGGCTTCTCTAACAATCGGGGAAACGTTGCCATCTCACGCCGGCTCGAACAGCCAGGGCGCCTGTGCGACGAGGCCCGGAACGTTCGCGTAGTATGGCAGGATTGGTGCCAGCGTCTCCCGGGCCACGCGGCGAAGGTCTGTCTCCGGCGTCTTACCCATCTCTTCATCAACGCGGCGCTCGAGGTCCTGCCACAGCTCCTGCTCGTGCTGCTTCAGCTCTGCTCCGTATCGCTCTTGATAGGCCGTCGTCAGCGCCGGCAACATGGCCTGGGCCAGCGGTCGCCGGAACTGCTCCGCGAGAATGATGCGTACCTCGCTGGCCAGGCGCCACTCCATGATCGGGAGGAGCAGGTTGCGCGGGCCGCCGATGTGGAACGAGCGCGCGCGCCGGGTGCCGTCGAGACGCTGCTGCGTGACCGTCAGATCGTCGGGGGGACCGAAGACGCCTCCGCCAAAATGCGCCGTCGCCTCGACGATCTCGACATAGGGAATAACCGCGTGCGCCGGATGCGCGAGGCTTTGCTGCAGCCAGGCGGGAAACGGTGGCGGCTTCACTTCGAGGCCTTCGCCGAGCGCCTCGCCGACGTGATACCCTTCCAGGGGGGCCTTGCTCGAGACCACCATGGGGATCACGATCTTCGCGAGGTCCTTGAGGAGGTCGACGTTGTCTGAGCCGAGCGCCGGCAGAAACACGATCCCCGCATGGTAGAAAGCGCTGATGCCCTCAGGGGTAGGAATGACGACTGCGTCGGCCAGCGTGATGATTCCGCTGCCGAGCACCTCTCTGTCCGTCGGTGCGCGCAGCCCGGCTAAACGCGGGACGGCGATGCTCTCAGCCTTAGCCACGCCGACCTGATGGGTCGCTTGACGCTAGCCTTCGAGTTTGATCATCAGCCACAGCGCGGCCCAGAAGACGGCAATGGCGCCGATGCCGCCGAGTGGAAAGGCGTACTCCGCGACGCGCGGGTACCGGTCCCCAAACATCACGACGAGCGCCACCGCAGTGAACGCCCAGCCCGCTATCCCGGCGACGGTGGCGCGGCGCTTCACCGAGCGCATCCACTCCATGCGTCGGGCCGCCCGTTCCAGCGCGTCCTGTGTCTGCCTGTCCATCGGTCTTTGCTCGCTCATCTCCCGGTTATGCCCACCTTCCTACCGGATTTCCACAGCGTGGTGCTCTCCGCCGACGATCCTGCGTTCACCCTTGCCAGATCTTCCCGGTCATCCCTTTGAAATACTGTGACACGCCGCGACCGACCTGAATGAGGCCAAACACGACGGCACCCCAAAAGATCACACCGAAGCCGGCTTTGGAGGTCAGCATGGTGGCGAATGCGCCAGCCACACACCACAGGGCTCCGTAGACCATGTTCTGCAGGCCGGCCTTCTTGAGGACGACCGCGCGCGCCTGAAAGAGATACTTCATCACCACGGCGATTGACTCGCGGTCAATCCCCCGTTCGGCCAGTTTCTGCTCGACCGCGGGACGCCCGCTCCCCGCGTTGAGCAGGTTGGCCGCGTACACGTATATTTCATCCACGAGCTCCTGTTGCGTCGTCGCCTTCCAGCCCTCTTTGACGGGAGGCTGCGCTGGAGTGGCCGGTGCCGGCTGCGCCTCGTCCGACATGTCCCCCCTCCTATCTCCTCAAAGTGGCGCGCATGGTATTTGCGGCCGCGGCGCCGTTCCCTCCCCAGGCCTGTCCGCGGGTGCTCCCAAGGGAGCCCTGATCAAACTAGGCCCGCGCCCCCACACCGCCTCTGACCCAGCCGGAGCGAACCGGCTAGTCGGAACCCGGCTCGGCGGAGAGGAAACTCAAGCGACGCGACCCAACCATTCCGTGACGAAGGCCATTCGGTTGAGACGACATGTGGGGGGGATGCTTGGTGAGTCGGTTCTGGTTGGGCGTGGCAGTGCTGCTCGGCGGTGCGATGTTGTTTATGACCGGCGTGGGGGTCGCGGCGGAGTATGGCGCGTTCAAATGGCCGAGCGCCTGGCCCCAGACGGACGGCAATTACCGCAACGGATACGTCGCGGGAGTCATGGACACGGTGACCTATATTCGCTATGTGGGACTCTCCGGGAATGCGTCGAACGCCGCGTTCGCCTGTCAGGGCACAAAGGGCCTAACCGACGTACAGGTCGTCAAGACGGTCGAGGCCATGCTGGCCAGCAACCCGAAGTTTGATGACAACATGGCGGCTGCCACCATCGTCGCGCTGCAGGGCTGCAAGCTGGCTCCGCCTCCGACCGGCAATGTCCTCAACAGATCGAACACGATCCAGAAGCGTTAGCGAGGTGCGGCGGCGGGCGGCGACCGGCGGTAGCGTCGTCACCCACCAGGCATTGTTCGTGTAGGATGTGACACGGTGGCCAATTTCGTCGTCATCGTCGATCCCGACGAAAGCCGGCGCTCGTCGTTCATCGACAAAGTGCAGCCCGTACTCCACTTAGTGGAAGGCCTCACACAGTCGAGTTGCCGCGCCGGAGATTTTGCCTGCGCGTGGGCCTGCGAGTTGCGGGCGCCAGTGACGCAGGCGACCGGCGACGGCGAAAGCACCGTGCTGTGGGGAGACGCGATTCCTGGACCTGGTTCTGATCGGATCACGGCCGCAGAACTGCAGAATATCTGGAGGGCTCCGAACGCCAATCCGCCGGCCATTTTTGACGGATTCTACGCCGGCGTAACGTACAGCCGCGAGCGTGGACTAATCGTCGGCGCCGACCCGCTCGGGATCTTTCCTGTGTACTATTGGAGCGCGGCGGATTTCTTGCTCGTGGCCTCGAGCCCGGAGCCGTTTCGGTATCATCCCTTGTTTCGCCCTCGCTTCAACCCGGAGGCCCTAGTCGGCATCCTGGTCACCGGCCGGCTCTTCGACGGCCACCAACTGCTTTGGCGCGACGTCCGGCGTCTCGGCGCGGGGAACGCGCTCGTTTATCGGCCGGGAGGACAGCCGCGCGAAGAGCGACAGTACGAGGTCCGAGCGTCACACCGATATTTCGATCTGCCGTTGTCCGGCCACGTCCGTCTCCTCGAGAACGCCCTGGGCGAAGCCGTGGCTCGGCATGTCCCCACGGAGTCGACGGTGACGCTCGCGCTCTCCGGCGGGTTGGATTCTCGGATGCTGGCCGGCTTTCTTCACGAGCGAGGCATGAAGGTAGTGACGGCCACAAACGGTGTGCCGACCGATCTCGATATGGAATTCGCTATCCCGGTCGCTCGCGCCCTCGGATACGAACATCGAGCCTTGCTCGATTCATCTGTCCCGGGCGATCGTTATCTGTCCGCAGCCGAACGAGAGGCCGGATGGGTGCATCTCGTGGGCGGGTTCAACTCGGTCGACCCGTGGGTCAGTTACCCCGAACTGCGACAACTGCCATCGCCGGTCGTCGCCGGATACCTCATGACGCACGTCGTCGGAGGATGTGGCGTCGATCGAGCCTACTCGCCAGCATCGGTGTCGATGTCATTCGACACGTTCTTCTCGTGGATCAACGCCTGGGGATTTCGGCCGGCGGTGCTGCGGACGCTGCTCCGTCGCGAAGTATTTGGCGACCTCATCGACGAGACGATCGCGCAGACGCGGCGTGTGTACGAAAGCTACGCTGACCTTGAATCACAACGGGCCTGGTGCTTCTACCTCTACCATGACCAGCGTTTCTTCATCGGGCGAACAGGATGGCAGTTGTCGTTTGGCGGGTGGCCGGTCTACCCGGGCATGGACCGCGCGGTCCTGGAGGTGGCCGCGGGGATGCCGGCGGCGGCGCTGGCCGAGCGCCGGGCAGAGATCGAACTATTGTGCAAGCGGTTTCCGCGGCTGGCACAGTTGCCGCTGGAGCGAGACACCGGGGACCATGCACCACCCCGGGCGCCTCGTTTCCGCTGGCTCCTCGGGCAGGTGTTGCGACAGTACCTGATGCCACACCGGCGAGACCGAGGCGGCGAGCGACGGTACTTCCACCGCACCTGGGACTTCAACGGGCCGACATGGACCGCCATCAGGCGCCTTGCCGAGCCTTATCGTCAACGCGTGCGCGATCTGTTTGACGAGCGCGTCCTTGCTCACCTGCTTCCCCCTCCGGAAACGCCGCTCCAAGTACGGGAGGGGATCCTCGACTCGGCGGGCCCCAAATCCCTGTTGGGTTTCCTGCTGTGGTCAAAAGACCGCCTATCGTGAGGAGTGTGACCATCGACGCACCGATTCTGGCCGTATGGTCGCGGCGGGGCAGCAGCAGGGACCATCGCAGGAGGAGTACGGGTCTGAAAACGTAATCGGCGTTAATACACTCTTCCCACAATTCGGCGGTGGTTGCGGAGCACTGCCCGGTGTCGAAGCGGCGACATTACGGGGCGTTCCGAATGGCGTGGACGGCTAGGCCTGGACGAGCCTCATCGGGTCGCGCGCTCCATCTCATGCTACCCCGCTCGCGCCCTCCGGCCGGTGCGCCGAGCGCACCCAGTCGCTCACCGACGACGGCATTTCCTTTCTAGGCTCGTCCGTATCGATCTTCGAGTCGCACCACATCGTCAATCTCGGGCGTCGACACCTCGAAGATGTCGCTGTCTTCGATCGCCGTCATACGGTGCACGGTCTTCGCGGTGATATGCTCGCGATCACCCGGGCGCATCTCGCGGGAGACGAGGCTCTTCGCCTGGGTGCTGTCCCCAGGTGGTCCGACTTCGAAGAGCATGAGCCCCGAATGAAGGTAGATGGTCTCGTCCTTGCGGTCGTGATATTGCAGACTGAGCGCGTGGCCGGCCTTCACGTGAATCAGCTTGCCGACGTAACGATCGGTCTTGGCCCAATGCAACTCGTAGCCCCACGGTTTCTCGACTTTCGTCACGGCTGACCTCCGAAACGGGGAACCGCCTGAAGCGGCCCAAGATGGCTGGGTGAGGACGCTCGGCAAGGTTCACACGACCTCCGGCGTGAGCATCCAGCGAACCGACCAGTCGTCCCGGTCGGTCCTTTCCAAGCAGACGATCCCCGCGTTCTGGAACATGATTGCCTCTCTGGCATCGTTCCCGCAGAGCAGGAGGGCGGCCAGCCGCGCCAAGTGAGGAAGATGGCCGACAAGCAACACGTCTTCGGCCTCACGGGCCGCCCGCTCCCGCCAGATTTCTGGCGAGTCCTTGGGATCGAGCCCATCCGCCTCCGTGATCGTGACGTCGGGGAAGTGCTCAGCGCATATCTCAGCCGTCTGCAGGGCTCGCAGTTTCCCGCTGTGAACGATCCGCGTGACCTTGACGCCCGCGCGCTCCACCGCGTGCTGGATGACCCTCTTCGTGTCAATCCGTCCCTTCTCTGTAAGGGGCCGGGCAGGATCATGCTCTTCCCACATAGCCTGCCCGTGCTGCATCAGGTAGAGTCTCACCGACCTTCTCCCAGTCGTCCCATTGATGAACCGAGGTGGCGCAACGCTCTCGCACGCCTGACGATTCGAGCCGGCACGGTCAATTGTAGGCGTGTAAGGTAGCCTAGCGCGTGGGGGGCCCGGCGCTCGTCGGCTCCGGTTGCACCGCGAGCAACCGCCACTCACCCGGAACGCCCTTCAGCGGATGCGTACCCCGGTCCTCGAACCGGATGCCCGATCCGGCCACAAGATCTTTCACGGTGCTCGACACCCACACCTCACCGGAACCGGCTTTCGCAGCCACACGGGCCCCGATGTGGACCCCAATCCCGCCGACCCCCTCCCCGATGAGCTCCACCTCCCCGGTGTGCAGACCGGCGCGGACCTCAACCCCCAGGGCGCGGACGCCGTCGCGGATGGCACAAGCGCACCGGATCGCGCGGGCGGGTCCGTCGAACATCGACAGGAGGCCGTCGCCGGCGACGTCAATCTCCCGTCCGCGGAAGCGCGACAGTTCCCGCCGGACGGCGGCGCGATAACCGTCAAGGAGATCCCGCCAGCGGCGGTCGCCCACGGCCGCCGCTTTTTCCGTCGAGCCCACGATATCGACGAAGAGCATGGTCATCACCACGCGGTCAGGATCGGGGCCGCGGCGCATGCCTGTCAGGAACTCCTCGATCTCGTCCAGGACCGCGTCCTGGTCGCCGACCCAGGGCAGGTGGTCGTCGCCGGGAAACTCGACGTACTTCGCGCCTGGAATCCGCGACGCCATGTACCGCGAGCCGCCGACGTCCAGGGCCCGGTCACCGGTCCGGTGCATGACGAGGGTGGGCACTCGGATGGTCGGGAGCACGTGCCGGACGTCGATCTCGGCGTTCATCTTCGTCAGCACCAGCGCCGCGCTGGGGCTCGCGCTGCGGACCAGATAGGTCGTCCACCACTGGCGGAACCGCTCGTTGTGTGCCACGCTGGGGGCTCGAGCGTCAAGCCCCACGGGTCCGCCCCACCCGGGCCGGATCGTATCGAGCCACTGCTGGTGCTCCGCAAGGGTCGGTGCCCACGGATAGTCCGGCGCCCTCGTCCGCCGCGCGTAGCAGCCGAACATGATGAGCGCGGCGGTCCGCTCGGGATAGGTGGCGGCGAACAGCGCGCACATGGGACCGCCTTCCGAGATACCGCAGAGCGCCGCCCGCTCAGAGCCCACGGCGTCCATTACCGCCCGGACATCGTCCATGCGCTGCTCGAGCGTGGGCAGCTCCGACTCGTGCACGCGGTCGGAGAGCCCTGTGCCGCGCTTGTCAAACACGATGAGCCGGGAGAAGTTGGCCAAGCGAGTCAGGAACCGAGCGTACGAGGGCTCTGTCCAGAACTCGTCGATGTTGGAGACCCATCCCATGACGTAGACCAGGTCGAGCGGCCCGCTGCCTACAACCTGGTGTGCGATGCTGATCTCGCCGCTCTGGGCGTACCTGGTCTGCGGTGTCACCATGTCCCCGACCCTATTCAGATCGAGTCGCAATTCGTTGCCAACGCGGTACTGGATGGTCTGCCCCAGCGCCATTACTATCGTAGCAAGGTGCTGGCGCGGTGTGGAGATTCCGGCCGCGGCTAACTTGGTTGGAGGCGTCGAGACTCCACCAGCGCCATATCGCGCCACCACGCCTTGAGGACGCGGAGCGAGGCTCGACGTTGTAAGTCCCGTCGGGAGCCACCGTCCCGTGGGCCGTGAGTTCCACGTCGACGTCGAGGACGCCCGGGTCCCATTCCCCTCCGATTTGAACGGCGCGGTTGGCGAACCAGGTTAGCTATTGCGCTAGCCATCAGTCCTCTCAGGACAGCACCCGGCCGTAGAACGACTTCGGCCGTGTGAGTTGCGTATACCCGAGCGAGGATAAACTACAGCCACGGCCCGAATCCTTGACGCCGACCCACGCCAGGGCCGGATCGAGATAGTC
>JACXTT010002046.1_pt1 | contig 32520 bp, 25 predicted proteins | sample 9270951 | NCBI WGS metagenome assembly JACXTT01 (sample SAMN15532306, study PRJNA645909) | rock metagenome | isolation source: weathered quartz diorite | place: Puerto Rico | collected 2017-06-21
GAACCCGCCGCAATCAGAAAACGAAGGCGCATCTTCCCCTCCCATTCAGTTACGCGGCGGCGACACCAGCTCTCCATAGAAGAATTGCTCGACGTACTCGGCGCACCTGAACTGAAGCAGCTGGACGTTCTTTTCGATCCGGCGATACAGCGGCATGCTGATCTTCCACGGACGCGTGAAGACGTTTGGATCCTCGATCGTGGCTTCGTACACGATGTGATCGTTGTCGATCATCGTGTAGCGTTCGACCACGTGCAGCGCCTCTGTGGCGAAATTCCCGGCCCGGTCGAACCATGTCTGTCCGTTGAGGCCGGTGATGTCGACGACCAGCGTGTCTCCATCCCACCGTGCGTTCGACCACCCCATCCACGAGTCAATCGGCGCTTCCTTCTTCCCGTTCATGAAGATCTCGCGCCGCGCGTACGAGTACTGGTAGACAATCCACATCCGGTTTGGACTCTGAAAAATCTGAAATGGATGTGGAAGGTACGTCGCTCGCGGCACGCCGGGCAGAAAACAATTCAGTTCCGGGTCGGCGTTCAGGTCCCGGCCCGGTCTGCCGGGGACGGCATTCTTCCGATTCTGTTCCCGCTTCGCCAGCGCCTCCGGTTTGTACGGGATCTTCCCGCCCTCGACGACGCTCATGCCCGGGAGACGGGCGCCCCATACGCCTGTCACGACGACCGGCGATGGCCCGCCCTCATGGTCTTCGAGATCCCAGTTCGCGGTCGACAGCGTCTGCCAGATGCCGTTCAAGTCGGGTTTCTTGTCCCATGACGTTCGCGGAATCCGACCGTCCTGGGTCAGCACCCGCGGCTGGATAGAGGCGACCAACCCTACAGCCGCCACCAACGCCAACAGAGATATTCGCATCGGTCCGAGTGACTAATTTTTTGGCGCGTCGGGGCCGGTCGAGCCGATGAAGAGCGCGCGCCCGTCCGGCAGCGTCACATTCGTGCCGTTTGCCTTCGCCGTGCCGTCCCTCGCCTGATATCCGGTCACCTTGATCTCGGTGCCAGCCGGCAGATCCTGCTTTCGAAGGCCGCGGCGGAGAAGCGTGTTCGGCGTCCCCGTCTCGACGGCCCACTCCTCGGTTGTGCCATCCCGTTTCTTGACGTCGACATGGATCCAGGCGTGCGGGTTGATCCATTCGACCTTCGTGACGGTTCCCGTCAGCTGGATTGGCCGGTTGATGTCGAATTCGGCGGAGAAGGAGTGGTGCGCGACCGCCTGCGCGGGTCCGACAAGCACCAGGAGACCGCCGAGACCTGCCGCCGTCAGGATCGTGCGCATGGCGTCAGCCCTCCAGTGAGCGGCACGATATCACGTCTCAGCGTGCGGCAGCGCGAGCGTCCAACTCGTCCTGCGTGAACGGCTTCGCGCCGAGGGAGAGAAGTAACTTCGCCGTATTCTCGTGGCTGCCGTACTGGCCGCGATACCGCAGCACCGGACTCATGCCCGCGGCCATACTCCACGGCGTCTCGCCGAGTTTGTTGCGTGCCTCGACGGACGCGCCGCGATCGACCAGCAGCTTCACGATGCTCGCGGCGCCGGTGAAGGCGGCCATGTGCAGGGCGGTATAGCCATCCTGATCCGCGGCATTCACGTCCGCGCCAAATTCGAGCGTCACCTTCACCGCCTCGAGCGCGGCTTGCTCCGTCGCGGCATCGAGCTCGAGGTTGGCGCCGGAGCCCTTGAATTCGCATGAGCCGGTGCACGCCGACCGCGCCGCGGCGATGAGTGGCGTGACGTCGTTTTCGGCCGTGAGGCGCGGGTCGGCGCCCGCGGCGCCGAGCAGCCGCATCAGCGCGGCATCGCCGGAGACGGCGGCGAGGAAAAATGGCGTCGCGTTCTTCATCGTGAACGGCGTGCCGTCGGGTCCGCGCGGATCGTTGGCGGCAATCCGCGCATTCGGATTCGCGCCGCGAGCGAGCAGCGCCTTCGTCAGCTGCAGCATGTTCGGCGGCTGTATGCGGTAGCTGTCGTCGTACCTGGTGCCGACGAGCGACGTCAGTCCGCGCTGTGCCGCGTTGTGCAGCGCGCTGATCCCGTTCATATCGGCCGCATTCGGGTTGGCGCCGCGCTCGAGGAGGAAGATCGCGAGCGCCTCGTGGCCGCTCGCGGCCGCCACGACGAGCGGCGTGCCCGCGTCACGTGTTCCCGCGTCGCCGTTCGCACCGGCATCGAGCAGCAGACGGGCGGAATCGGCATCACCCGAGCGCGCCGCAAACATCAGCGGCGTGAATCCGCCTTTCGACGGCGTGCGGACGTCGGCGCCGCGCTCGATCAGCAGCGAGACGACATCGGCATGTGCGCCTTCGATCGCCCACACCAGCGCGGTCTGCCCGGACCTGGTGTGCGTCGCCGCGACCGAGGCGCCCTTCGCCAGCAGCGACTTTACGGCGTCGGTCGCTCCCGTGCGCGCGCACTCCATCAGCGGCGTGACGCCCGTGATCTGCGCGGCGTTCGGATTCGCCCGCGCGGCCAGGAGTCTATCGACGAACGCCGCGCTGCGGTTGGTGCACGCCAGCGCCAGCGGCGTGACGCCGTAATCGTTGGCGGCGTTCACGTCGGCGCCCGCGCGGATGAGGAGGTCGGCGGTCTCGAGATCGTCCCAGTGCGCGGCCCACTGCAGCGCCGTGGCGCCGTCGCCCAGCTTCGCGTTCACGTCGGCGCGCGCGCGAATGAGCGCGCGGACGGCGGCGATGTCGCGACGCTGGGCGGCATTGACGAGGTCACTCGTTCCCGCCGCCGAGGCAGGAACCACGCACGCTACGACAGGAACGAAGACCGCGAAGACGAAAACCCGAAAAGGGTTCCCGATCACAGGCTGAGCGCCCCAGTGCTGTTCCCGAATTCCCTCACCGGCACGCCCACCGTATTGAGCAGCGTGACATAGAGATTCGAGATCGGCGTCGCCTTCTCGTACCGGAGATGACGTCCGCCCTTCAACCGCCCGTGGGCGCCGCCGGTGACGATGATGGGCAGGTTCTGCAACAGGTGATCGTTGCCGTCGCTCATCGAGCAGCCGAAGAGAATCGTCGCCGAGTCAAGCAGCGTGCCGTTGCCGTCGCGCGCCGCCTGCATCTTCTCCAGATAGGCGCGGAACAGCGTCATGTGGAACGCGTCGATCTGCCCGATCTTCGCGAGCTTGGTCGCGTCGTGCTGGTGGTGCGACAACCCGTGGTGTACCTCCGGCACGCCGATCTCCGGATACGTGCGGTTGTCCTGCTCGGGGCCGACCATGAACGTGCTGACGCGCGTCAGATCGGTGCGAAACGCCAGCACTTGGAGATCCATCATCAGCCGCGCGTGCTCCTCGTAGCTCGCGGGAATCCCACCGGGGCGCTCGACCGTCGGAATCTCCCGCGCCGACTGCTCCTCGGCGCGCTGAATCCGGCGCTCGACGTCGCGCATCCCATCGAGATACTCACCGAGCCGCGCGCGGTCGGTCGCCCCGACCGATGTCATGAGGCGATTCGCCGCTTCGGCGACGGAATCCAGAATGCTGCGGTCTTTCTCCATCCGCGCGCGCCGCACGGCCGCGTCGGTGCTATCGCTGTCGCCGAACAGCCTTTCGAACACCGCGCGCGGACGGTATTCGACGGGCACCGGCGTCGTCGGCGTCCGCCACGACAGCGTGTGCATGTAGGCGCAGCTCCAGCTCTTCTCGCACAACCCGACGAGCTCGCTGGTATGAAGGCCCAACTCGAGCGATTCGAGCTGTGTGGCCTTGCCCAGCTCCCGCGCCGCGATCTGATCCATCGAGACGCCGGTGTGTCCCTCGCGCTCCGGGTGCGTGCTCGTGAGGAACACGCCACCGGCGCGCTCGTGCGGCGCGCTTTCGCCTTCGCCCGGCCGCGCGTCGCCGATGCTGTTGTCGAGCCCGCTGAGCACAAGCAGCCGATCGCGGAAAGGCGCGAGCGGCTGCAACGTCGGGCTCAGCTCGAAGCCGGTGCCCTCGCCGGCCGGCGCCCACCGCGCCATGTTCATACCGTTCGGCGAGAAGAAGATGGCGAGGCGATCGATCGCCTCCGGCGGCTCGGAGGCGAACGCCGGCACCATGCTGTCGAGCAGCGGCAGCGCCAGGGAGGCGCCTAGCCCGCGGAGCACCGTGCGCCGTGGAATCGTCTTACCGAGAGTGATCATGATTCCGACCTTCTCATTTGAAACGGAGTACTTTTCACCACGCCGAGAATGAGCGACGAGAGCGTGTATCCGCCCGGTGCGGCGGCGCGGATGATCGCACGGAGCGCAGGCGCGTCGTAGTACTCGACGCCTCGGCCGAGCGCGTAGGTCATCAGGCGATCGGTCACCGTCCAGACGAACTGCTCGCCCTGCTTCTGCTGCAGCACCCGCCGCAGTTCGGAGAGGCCACTGAATTTCGTCCCGTCGGGCAGCACACCCGCCGGATCGATGGGCGCATTGGCGTCCGTGGTGCGCCACCGGCCGACGCCGTCGAAGTTCTCGAGCGCGAAGCCGATCGGATCCATCAGCCGATGACACGACGCACACGCCGGATTGGCGCGGTGCTGCTCCATCTGCGCGCGCATCGACAGCGCCTTGCCTCCCGCGTCGCGTTCCTTCAGGGCCGGCACGTTCGGAGGCGGGGGCGACGGCGGCGTGCTGAGGATGTTCTCGAGCACCCACTTGCCGCGAATCACCGGCGACGTCCGGTTCGAGTACGAGGTCACAGTCAGGACACTGCCTTGTCCGAACAGGCCGCCGCGGCGGCCATCGGTCAGGCGCACGCGGCGGAAGTGGCTCCCGTAGATACCGGGAATGCCGTAATGCAACGCGAGCCGTTCGTTGACGAACGTGTCGTCCGCGTTCAGCAGATCGAGCACGCTGCGGTCCTCGCGCAGCATGCTCTCGAAGAACAGCTCCGTCTCCGTCCGGAACGCCTGCCGCAGGTTGTCGTCGAAGTACGGGAACCGTTCCTGATCCGGCGTCACCGACGCGATGTTGCGCAGCTGCAGCCACTGCGCGGCAAAGCTCGTCACGAGCGAATGGGCACGCGCATCGGCGAGCATGCGCCGAACCTGCTGCTCCAGCACGGTCGGATCGTTCAGCCGGCCGCGCTCGGCCAGGTCGAGCAGCGTATCGTCAGGGATGCTGCTCCACAGGAAGAATGAGAGACGCGAGGCAAGGTCGTAGGCGCCGACGCGATACGACGCGCCCGCCGCCACGTTCATCGGATCGCGCTCAATCCTGAAGAGGAACTCCGGGCCCGCCAGCATCCGCTCGAGCGCAAGGCCGATCCCCGCTTCGAATCCCTGAGCCCGCCCGCGCGTGTAGAACGGCATCAGCGCGCGAAGGTCTTGATCCGTCACCGGACGACGGTAGGCGCGACGCGCGAGCGTCGTGAGAATACGCCGCGCGCAGCGTTCTTCCTCGACCGCGCCGGTCGGGCGACACACGAAGATCCGCCGGCGGCTCTCACTCGTGCCGGGCCCTTTGACGTTGTACGGGCCATCGATAACGAGCGTCGCCACGCCCGCATTGCCGCCCTTGTATTGCGAATAGTCGTACATCGTCATCCGCTGCTGCAGCGGACGCTCGGGCACGGATGCGTCGTCGAGGAACGACACGCTGACCTGATGCGCACCGGCCTTGATCTGTTGCCGCACGTTCAGGACCTCATCCGCCGTCCGCTCGTACCGCTCCTGCGCGACTTCGCCCATCGTCGCTGACGAGAAGACGAATGACGACTTGCCTCGCCGTTCTCCGCCGACGACGAAATGCTGGATGCGGCGGCCGTCGATCCGCACGTCGAGATCGTTGGGCTGCTGCATGCCGCGGATGTACTGGCGCGAGTTCTGCTGCAGCCGCACCTTGAAGACGTACTCGCCGTCGGCCGGGAACTGGTGCCGGACGGCAAGGCCGCCGCGCGAGCCGAACGGCAGATCCTCGCTGGCTCGATCGTCCTGCAGGAGATTCTTCGAGATTTCGTACTGCTCGATGGTCGGACGGATAGTGGAGTCGCCGAGCGCGAGTTGCCGGACCTGACGCGCCACGGCGAGATATCGCTCGGCAAGCAACGGCGACAGCGTCAGCACCTCGCCGACGTTGTCGAAGCCATACCGTGAATCGTCTGCCGGGAGCGACGCGCCTGCGTTGATGTCGACGGCGAGGAGGTCGCGGATCGCGTTGGCATATTCAGTGCGATTGAGGCGGCGCAGCGCCGGTCGCCCCGGGTTCGGCCGTGCGGCCGCGTCGCGATCGATCGAAGTCTCCAGATACGTCACGAAGCCGTCGAGCGTCGCCTGATCGGGCCGCGGCATTCCGGCGGGCGGCATCGCGCCGGTGCGCAGTTTTCGAATGGCCTTCTCCCACACCTCCGCGGAGACACTCGGCCGCTCGGTGTCGGCCTGCGCGAGCGAGAGGCCCGCGGTCCGAAGGCGATCGTTGTGACAGGTGACGCAGTAGCGATCGATCACGGCACGATGGGGGGATGCACTGGCCGATGCGACAGGCGCAGCGCTTTGCCTGGCCGCAGGATGCGCGCCTTCAAAGCCACCCCCGACGATCGCGAGGGTCAGAGAAATCGCGACAACCCTCATAACGGCGGCCAAATTATAAGGTTGATCGGCGAGCTTCGATCGGTAGCGGACCTTAAGGTCCGCCTCTACGGTTGCTGATTACACGTACCGGGCCAGCCCTCGCGGCACGCAAGGGCTTCGAGCCCGGCGCGACTCACATCTCTCAGCGGGCCTTTGCTCCCTCGCAGAATGATCGGGTAGTCCTCGGCCGTCGCGCTTGCCAGCGTGCGCGGACGATACCGACCGGAGTCGTCCTGCAGGATCGCGAGTTCTTCGCAGGCCCAGGCGGCACCGCGATCGCAGTTGCCTGACATGACGCTCTCGAGGTAGGGGCAGGCATACGGCCGTCCCGCGGCGCACGCCTGTTGCCAGAATGGCAGCCACTGACCCGGATGGCTGTCGCCGACACCCTGGACCGCGCTCATGATCGCGAACACCATCGCCCACATGGATATGTAGGCGAGATGGCGCCGCCGCGGCGTGAGCGACCGCACGACCGCTGTAGGGTCGATGCGCTGCAACACGTTCGATCGGGCGAACTGGTCGATCAGTTTGATCGACAGGTTGAGGATCGGAATCTGGAGAAGCTTGTCGTAGAAGGTCGGCACGCCGAGTTTTCCGAGCAACGCGTATAGCGCGACGGTGCTGATTCCGTAGAGAAAGCCAAAGATGATCCGGCCGAGATCGGTGCGAGGCGAGGTGGCCGGGTCGGTGAACAGTAGATGCATCCCCAGGAAGACGGCGATCGGGATGTATGAATCGTAAAAAAAGTAGATCCCCGTCGCTGCGTAGTACAGCAGTCCGAATAGATACGTCGTCAGCACCGCCGACATCGTCATCGTCGTCACGCCGAACAAGAACTGGCCGGGCAGCGCGAAGAGAAAGAGGGCCAGGTACATGTGCGGCGGATAGAACAGCGTCGTGGCGATGTCCTGTCCCCATGTGAGATCGGTCGCGCCTGTGACGATTAACGCGAGGGAAAAGACGGCGAGCGGAAATGATGACGGGTTGAAGATGTGAACGCTGCGGCCGTCCTTCTCCCATCGGATCAGTTCTTTCGCCGCGAAGCCGACCGCGACCATCAGAAACTGCATGTAGAACCAATCGGGCTTGAACCAGAGGAACAGGTTCATGCTGAACACGACCGGGAACGGTCCGAAGCCGAGCGCGTACACGTCGCGTCGCGACCAACTGAGGAGCATGTCGAACGCGTAGGCGAACAGCAACTGCGCGGCGATCAGGTGCGCCGAGTCGTACACCTGCCGCCAGTACCAGCCCCAGTAGACGAGCAGCGCCCCCTGGATGCAGGCCTGAAGATAGTGCTGCTTGCGTAACACGACCTCGACGCTCAACCTGCGCCGGCGCGTTACTGTCGACGCGAGGAGCGTCGCATTCCACGTCAGCAGCGCGGCAGCGGCGCCCGCGAACGTCCACGTCAACGCCGTGTTCTGTCTGACTGAATCGAGAAACAGAAATGCAGCCAGAGCGACCGTGAAGGCCAGCGGAAGCGCAAGCGCGCGTGTGCCAGCGGCGGCCTTCCTTACCGGAGCCTCGATTACGACCGGACCCACGTCCATCACCATCTACCTGCGTGGGCATTCTCCTCGAAAACGCTTTACGGTCGTAAGAGGCGCACTTGTACCACGAGGCCCTTTCGAGCTGGCTGGATCAACGGGGAGATTGCGACCCGACGCGTTTGCGGTCGTTCATAGATCGACTCATTGATCATCGAGTCGATCCAGCGGCCCAGACTCCATCCGATCGGGACAAAAAGTGGGGCTTCTATCATCCATCGTCCAGCTCTCCCGAAATTGTCATTGCACGCTGGCGAGCAATCGCGCTCGATGAAAGCAGCCAACAGACCCGCCGCGGCGGCGGCGCCGAGCATCTCGCCGTTTCGAGTCGCGTCGACGATACGAATCGTCGTGATCGATTCTCTCTTAAAGCCTCGTGCCTCCGGTCGCGAGAACGGAAATCGCTTGCGGACCAGCACCAGCTGACTCGAAGAGATCGACGACACACGTCCCCGTGTATGTCGACCTCCGTCGTCGGTCACGATCACATCATGGCCACGTTCGAGGATCGTCGACAACGCATCGAACGAGGTCGGCGAGGGCGGTCCGCGAAGGAGGCGATCGGCGCTGACGTGCGGCCGCGCGCGGGGAAGTGTCGGTGGCGGGGGCTGAAGTGAAATAACGAGGTCAGTGACCCGCATCGTTTCCGCGGACAGATCGATTGTCCGGCTTGACGCGACGACACGGCCATCGCTCCGGATCTCGACTTTGTGCCGACCGGCGCGCAGACCGGTGTAGGCGAACCGGCCGAGCGTGTCGGTCGCCGTCACCACCTGTCCCGATCCGTCGCGAGTCGGCCTTTGCAATTCCACTCGCTGGCCGGCGAGTGGCTGCCCGTCCGCGTCCAACACCACGCCGGCGATCTCACCCTCCATACCCTGCGCGGCGTCGTCGGCCGAGGCTCCGGCTGGCAGAGGCCCCCCGAAGCTCAGAGCACTGACAACGAGAGCGAGTCTGGGAAACTGCAGCATCGCATTCCGAGTCATCGTCACGTCCCTCCGCTGCAGACAACCTAACGTGCCTGGCCGGAGGAGTCCTGACAAGACTGCTGAAAGATTCTGAATTCTCGAGGCTGGAGTGCTGCGCTTCCCGCCCCGCCAAAGTCATTTGGCCATGAAGCCAATATGCCCGCGTCCGCGAGGTTCACCAACGCCGGCGGACCTGAAGATTCGCCGCTACACCTGACAGCTACAGCTTGGATCGGTAGTGATCCCAGGTCTTCTTGAAGAGACTCGGCGTCCAGAGCTTCTCGCGTGACGCCTTCTGCTCCGACTCGCTGAACACGTACGGTTCGCCAATCTGCATCGCCATGTACTGACGATAGGCGTTCTCTTCGACGTAGGCGGCCAGCGCGAAGCATTCGATGATGTCGGCCCCAACGACGACGACGCCGTGCGCTTTCAGGAGGACGGCGGGGCCGCGGCCGAGCATCTCGGCCATCTTCTCGCCCATCGGTTTCGTGTTGATCGACAGCGGCGAGTCCATCAGCGGGATATCGCCGAGCAGCACGCCCTGCGCATACACCGGCTGATACTTCACGCCCGTCATCGTCAGGAACGTGGACCACTGCGGATGCGTGTGCATCACCGCGTTGACGTCCGGCCGCGTGCGGTAGGCTTCCGAGTGGATGTGATATTCGAGCGGCGGCCGCGCGGTTCCTTCGACCAGGTGGCCCGCGAGATCGACAGTGACGATATCGTCGGTTGTCAGCGCTCCTCGTACTGACGCACCCGAGTTGATGTAGAAGCTGTTCTCATCGCGACGCGCACTGCAGTGACCGTTGTGGTCGATATAGCCCGCACGTTCGAGCATCCGAATCGCATCGACGAGCTGCTGCTTGATGTGCACGGCGCGTCCATTGTATGCGGGCACGAGAGTGGCTCATCGAAATGGAAGATCTTCAGCCTTAGTCAGCCTCGCCGCGGCGCTTGCCCTCGTTTCGTTGGGTGGGGGCTTGTATGAGTTCCTTGTGGTCGATCCGCGGGAACTGAGAGCCAGGCGACGTACGCGATCCGGATACAATTCGCGTGCGTCCGCGTTCGACACGCTGGACGTCAGACGCCACGCACCGCGGAAACGTCGGTGCCGGACTGGCACGCAACAGAAGGAGGTTTCGATGCGTCAGTACACGACGCCAATTGCGATTATCGCGGCGCTTCTCGTGGGGTACGTCGCCGCGAATCGGACTGTTCCGGCACAGGCGCAGTCAAGCAGCCGGGCGAGCCACGCCGCCGTGGCGAACGACCTCGGTTCCCTCGAGTCGACGGGGCCGTACGAGGTCGTCCCGAATTGGCCTAAGGATCTCAGCACGCTCCCCGGCAAGGAGAAGTGGACTTTCGGCGCCGGTCAGGGTGTGTTCGCGGAAAGTCCGGACCGCGTCTATTACATCCAGCGCGGATCGCTCCCGGTCATTCCGCCTCAGGGCCGAGGCGCGCCGCCCATTGAAGCCCCGAACGTCGCTCCGAACCTGTCCTTCCCCGTGGCGGGGATGTGGCGCAATGCGACGAACGCGAGCCCGCCGGGAGCGCTCTTCAAGCCGGGCACGCAGGAACCGGGTGACGATTCGGATCGCGGTGTAAACGGGAAGGACTTCCTGTGGGAGAACTGCATTCTGGTGATCAATCGCAACGGCGACATCATCGAGAACTGGTCGCAATGGGACAAGATCCTGCGCCGCCCACATTCCGTCTACGTCAGCCCCTACGATCCAGAGAAGCACGTCTACATCGTTGACGACTATCGCCATGCGATCTTCAAGTTCACGCATGACGGCAAACAGCTGGTGAAGACCATTGGCACGCCGAACGTGCCCGGGTCCGACGCCACGCACTTCTACCGGCCCACCTTCATGGCGTTCAACACCGACGGCAGCTGGTACAACTCGGACGGTTACATCAACACGCGCGTCGTGAAGTTCGACAAGAACGACAACTACGTGACGGCCTGGGGTGAGAAGGGGACGAACACCGGCCCGAACGCGAAGCTCGAGACACGGCCCAACTATTTCAACACCGTGCACGGAGTCGGCGTGGACATCGCCACGCAAGAGGTGTACGTCAACGATCGCGGCAACCGCCGCATCCAGGTCTTCGACAAGGATGGCAAGTTCATCCGCATGTGGTCGATGCAACCTGGGACAACCGGCCTCGATCTGCACTTCGTCTATCTCGACGCCGATCGAAAGGTCTGGGTGTTCGACCAGGTGAGCCAGCAGCTCGCGCAGCTCGATCGCGAGGGCCACTTGATTTACGCGTGGGGTGGGCTGGGTGCGTGGCCGGGCGCGCTGTTCGGCGTGCACGGCATCAGCGTAGACCAGGAACAGAACCTGTATCTCGCGGCGGTCGGCCGCGGTGGCGTGCAGAAGTTCCGGCCGCGGCAGGGAGCCAATCCCGCCCTGCTCGTCGGCAAGATGGTCTATTCGGCCTGGAAGTAGCGTCGTTCGATTCGAACGACTACTCTTCAACATGGTTCGACGCGGCGGACATGTAGAACGCCTGTTTGGGGACCAGGCCTACATTACATGACCCTCTTTTTCCAGAGTTCCCACGATCGGCCGACGGTCGCGAGGTTGATCGCGTCCGCTTTGCGGCCTTCTTCTTCGTCGAGCGTGGCCATCGGACCACCAAGCGTCGCAGCCTGCAGCTGTACACGCGCGCTCACTTCGGTGAAGATTGCGCGGAAGACGGCCGACGGGAGATCCGGCGCGACGGCAACAAAGCCATGTGCGCGCAGGAGAAGGACCGCCTTGTCGCCGAGCGCATCGGCGAGCGCCGCACCTCGTTCCGCACTGCTGATGACGATGTCGGTCGCGCCAAACCGGTCGCGAATGTCGAACACGGGAACGCCCGCCGCCAGAAACGCGGCATTGTGATACGTCGCGCGCATCGGTGTGTTCACCAGTCCGAACGGGATGACGGCTGCTGAATGCCCGTGCGCGACGGCGATGACGTCCGCGCGCTTCTGATAGATGCCGCCATGAAGAAATCGCTCGATGAAGGGCTTGGGTTCGCTGGCCCCGAGCGGAGTCGAGGGGTGCCCGCACGGCGCGCAATCGAGTGTGAACTCCATGATGTCGTCGGCGGTTACCAACTCCGGCGCCAGCGAGCGCGACATGAGGAATCGATCGGGGCGCTCGGGATGCCGCATGGATACGTGACCGGCCGCATCGAAGACTCCCTGATCGACCAGGATGCGGCTCGCGGCGGCGAGATCTTCGAGCACCGCGCGATCCACGGTGTCAGCGGCCACCGGTGAACAGCACGACAGCTTGCGCGACCGTTACCCACGTTCCCCATGCGAGAGGAACTCCAACCGCGGTCCATGCGAGCGCCGTTCGAATCCCGAAAGATCCCGAAACAGTGGGATTTGGGGTTTGAGATTTGGGATTTGGGATTTGCTGCGCCTTCCCAAACCAGCGCTCAGACAGCGGTTTGACGAGCGCGTTGGCGATAAGGCCAAGGATCAGCAGGCCAGCAAGGATGTACATCGTGAAGTCGTACACCTGCTGACGCGGCACGCCCGTCGCGATCTGCGCTTCGCGGATGTAGTTCACGAGCACCGGACCGATGATGCCCGCCGTGGACCATGCGGTCAGCAGACGACCATGAATGGCAGCGACGTACTGCGTGCCGAACGTGTCTGCGAGATAGGCGGGGATTGTCGCGAAGCCGCCGCCGTACATCGACACGATGACGCACACGGCGAGCACGAACGCCGCCTGGCTTCCGGCTCGCGCGAGCGAGGGCGCGGATGCATAGAGCGCAATGCCGAGCAGAAAGAATGTCGCGTAGGTCGCCTTGCGGCCAATGTGATCCGAGAGCGACGCCCAGAAAAATCGGCCGCCGATGTTGAACAGCGAAATCAAGCCGGTGAAGCCGGCGGCGACTGCCGCCGAGGCACCGAAGATCTCCTGCAGCATCGGCGATGCCATACCGATGACGCCGATGCCGGCGCTGACGTTCAGGCACAGCACCGCCCAGATCAACCAGAACTGCTTCGTTTTCAGCGCGTCGTTGAAATGGACGCTGGGTGCAGCCACGCTCGCCTGCGCCGATGGAACGCGATAGGAGAACGCACCGCTCACCATGAACACGAAATAGAGTGCGGCGAGAACGAGGAACGTTTCCCAGACACCGACCGACGTCGGTGTGCGGAAGTACGTCATCAGCAGATTCGCGAGCGGCGCACCAATCATCGCGCCTCCGCCGAAACCCATGATCGCCATCCCGGTAGCCATGCCGCGGCGGTCGGGAAACCATTTGACCAGCGTCGAGACCGGAGAGATATAGCCAAGCCCAAGGCCGATCCCGCCAATGACGCCGCCGCCCAGCCACATGATCCAGAGCTGGTGGACCATGACCCCAATGGCGGCGAGCACGATGCCGCCACACCAGCAGACGGCGGAGACGACGCCGGCTTTGCGCGGGCCGACGCGCTCGAGCCACCCGCCCCAGAGCGCGGCCGAGGAGCCAAGGAACACGAAGAAGAGCGTGTACATCCACCCGAGATCGGCAACACGCCAGTCGCAGGTGGTCGTAAACAGCGCGCGGCCAAGCGTCAGGTCGGCGCAGGCGACCGGCTGCGTCACGCCGAGCGCACGCGACAGCGGCAGCCAGAACACGCTGAAGCCGTACGCCATGCCGATGCAGAGATGAATCGCGAGCGCCGCAGGCGGTACCAGCCAGCGGTTGAAGCCGGGTCCCGCGATGATGCGTTCCCGATCGAGAAGTCCTGGCAATGGCGGCGAGGTGGCTATCTCCACGGCATCACCGACACGTGAATGGCGCCAGGAGCGCCTTCCCCACCAACTGACTTGATCGCGTAGTCCACTTCCGCAAGGCCGAAACGATGTGTCGTCAGCAGTTCAAGGGGGAACCGATGCGACGCGAGCTGCTGCAGGCCAAGTTCGACGGCCCGATACGAGTGGCCGCGCGCGCTCTTGAGCGTCATCCCCTTGCGTGTCAGACGGCCGATCGGAAAGTCTGGAAACTTCGCATTCCCCTCCCCTTGAATCACCATCGTCGCGCCTCGTCTCTTTGTGGCCTCGATGCCCAGCAGCACGGGTGCGGTCCCGCCGCCGCTCGTGCAGTCAACGACAACGTCGACGCCGCGCCCATCGGTCAGCTCGAGGACGCGTGCAAGCGCGTCCTCCTTCTGCACGTCGATGACAGCGTCTGCCCCCATCGACGTGGCGACCTCCAGTCTGCGCACATCGCGTGACGTGCCGGTCACGATAATGAGCGATGCGCCTGCCTGCTTCGCTGCCATCGCACAGCACATCCCCTGCTGACCCGGTCCCTGAATCAGGACTGACGAACCGTAGCCGACTCCTCCATCCATGAGCGTCCATTGCACGCCGTTCGACATCGGCGTGGCAATGCCGGCTTCTTCGGCCGTCAAGCCGCGAGGAACGCGATGCAGCACGGCGTTGAGCGGCAGATATACGTAATGGCTGAAGCCGCCCCACAGCGACGGCTCGATGTCGATCGCCGTGTAGCCATAGCGGATTGCCGTCGGATCGTAGAACCACTCGGTCGCGGCGCAATGCCGATACTCGCCCATGTGATCCCACTCGCAGTGGCCGCATGGCAGGTAATGCTCAAGAAAGACGAGATCGCCCTCCTTGAATCCTTTCAACCGCTCGAAATCGCGTCCGACTCTGGCGAGGTAGCCGACGTTCTCATGCCCCATGATGAGCGGCGCCCCACGCAGCGGAAGCTTGTACTGGCTGACGTCGGTGCCGCAGACGCCGGCGACCTCAATTTTCAGCAGCGCGGCATCAGATGGGATCTCGGGGAGTTCGAATTGGCGGAGCTCCGTCGTTGACGGTCCAACCTTGACGGCGGCGAGCGTCTTTCCCGTTACGGCCATGCGAGGGTCAATCTTAGCCGTAACGGGAAAGCAGGCGAGCTACGCGGAAACGGCTGCGGTCTGGCGAGTTGCGAATGGATTTTCGTCCGCGCTGGGACCGTAGATCGATGGCACCGGAACGCCGACCTGACGGAGGTAGACAGAAAGCTGACCGCGGTGGTGATACCAGTGGTTCAGCATCAGCGCCCTCAACGCCGCCCCGACCGGAAGCGCCATCACTTGCCTGTCGCCGTCCATCACCCGCCAGATCTTCGCGAGGTCCCCGTCGTCCAGTGTCCCAAGAATGCTCCGAGCCTTTGCGAGGCTCTGCTCCAGCGCCGGCACCAGTTCGGCCGCGCTGTTCGCGCTAGGCTGTTCGAACTTCGGTACGGGGAAAGGCGAGATCTGAGTGATCTCGGCAATCGCGCCGGGCACTGAAGCAATGTGCAGCGCGAGCTGGCCGAGCGACATCGATTTGTCGTGCGGCTTCCACGCCAGGCGGTCGCCAGGCACCCGCTCGAGCACGCGGCGCGTGGTCTGCGCCTCCTGTTCGAGCTCCTGCAATAAGAGTTGAATGGCTGACATGTCTGCTCTCCTTTTTCAGCAACCTACCGGCGGGCCTCCGCCTGTTTTCGAACGCGATCGTGCAATGCGCCCCAGCCGCGCATCATGTTCTGCCTGAAATCGTCGGGGATGAAGCCAAGCGCTGAATGCCGGAACGAGATCAGCGTTCCGCCATCGACCTCCTTCAGTCGGTATTGCAGGTTCGACACGACCGCCATGGACATGAACAGCGGCCCCGTGATCTCGAGCAGCGTCGGCCGCTTGATCGCCTGCACGTGTCCCCAGAAATGCCCGTTGTCGTCGCCGAGATCGCGGTACCACCGGCCACCGGGGCGTGCCTCGATGATCATCGGCATGGGCACTCCACCGATCCCCGTGTTGTGTGGTCCGATCTCCTCCAGCAGGGTCTCGAACGTGGCGTCGAGCGGTGCGTGAACGCGGATCTCCTCGGTGAGATCCAGGGTCAGATTGTCGAGTGCGGTAGCAGCCACAGTGTTCCTCCTTTATGACCTCGCCTTTCGTTCGGCCCGCTCTTTGACGCGCGTCAGCTGATGACGCCAGTACTGCTGGAAAATTCCCGTCCACTCGTGGAGCGGACGAATCGCGTCCGCGTTGGCGCGGTAGAACATCTGGCGACCGTCACGGCGAAAGCTCACCAGGCCGACGTGCCGCAGCACCTTGAGGTGCTTCGACACCGACGGCTGACTGAGATTGAAGTTGTTGACGATGTCGCTGACGTGACGTTCTTGAGGCGCCAGGTAGACGAGGATGTCGCGGCGCTGAGCTTCAGCGATCGCGTTGAAGATGTCCGATGTCGTCGCAGCGCGAGGCACAGCGGCGAAGTATATTCCCATTACGGAATATGTCAACCCAGCTTTGGGGTCTGGGGTCAGACCCCGATGACGACTTATACCGGGGTCAGACCCCGAGTACGAGTCGACTCAGGGTACGCAATTTATGGAATGCTACGAGCATGAGCGGCGCAGGAGCGCTCGCGCGCGGCAGAGACGCGTTCGAACGCGAGGCATGGTCAGAGGCCTACGAGCAGCTGCTGGCTGCCGACGCCGCCGCTCCGCTCGAGCCAGCGGATCTCGAGCGGCTGGCGGCTGCGGCGCTCCTGGTCGGCGAGGATGCGGCCTCCATCGATGCGCTCACGAGGGCGCACCAGGGTTTCCTTGAACAAGGAGACGCGATTGCCGCCGCGCGCAACGCGGTCCGGCTTGCGTTCACGATGTTCGAACGGCCAGCGGTGCAGGCGCAGGCGACAGGATGGGTGGCGCGCGCGCGGCGGCTGTTTGACGAATGCGCGACCGACTGCGCCGATCATGGATTTCTGCTCTGCGCCGAAGCGTTCCTGAAGGTGCGCGCCAACGATCCAGCCGGAGCGAGCTCGCTATTCGCTCAGGCTGCTGACGTCGGTGCGCGGTTCAAGAATCGTGATGTCCTCGCCCTCGCCCGCCATGGACAGGGACGTGCGCTGCTCTTCCAGAACAAGACGGCGGAGGGCCTCGCGATGCTCGACGAGGTCATGGTGAGCGTCACCTGCGGCGAGGTCGACCCGATCATCTCGGGCGTCGTCTATTGCAGCGTGCTCAGCGCCTGCCACGACCTCTTCGACCTGCGCCGCGCAAAGGAGTGGACCACGGCGCTTTCGGCCTGGTGTGAGGCGCATCCTGACATGACCTTCCGCGGCGAGTGCCTGGTTCGCCGATCCGAGATGCTGCAACTGGAAGGTGCGTGGGATGAAGCGCTCGCCGAGGCAGAACAGGCGTGCGCACGGGTCGGCGCACGCAGCCATCCGCGTGACGCGGGAACTTCACCCTACCGGGCCGCGGAGTTGTACCGGCTGCGAGGAGAATTCCAGAAGGCGGACGAGCTCTATCGACGCACCAGCCAGGCCGGTCGCAATCCGCATCCCGGCCTGGCGCTGCTCCGCCTCGCGCAGGGACAGGTGGAGGCCGCGGCCACCGCGATTCGTCATGAACTGGAGCAGCGGCGACCTCCCGCATCCCGCGCGGAGATGCTGCGTGCCGCCGTCGAGATCCTGCTGGCAGCGAAGGACACAGCCGCGGCATATCACGCCGCCGAGCAACTGGCACGAACCGCGGACGCGGTCGATGCACCGCTCCTCCGCGCGTCGAGTGGTGCAGCCTCCGGCGCGGTCGCTCTCGCAAAGGGCGACGCCGCCGCCGCAATGGCGCTGCTTCGCGACGCCTGCGCCATCTGGCGCGAGCTCGAGGCGCCGTACGAACTGGCGCGCGCCCGCGAGTTGACGGGATTGGCGTATCGCCAGCTTGGTGATGCGGAAGGGGCCCAGCTCGAGTTCGAAGCGGCGTCGGAGACATTCGAACGCCTTGGCGCGCGACCGGACGCCGCCCGCCTGGGATCACTCATCACCGCACCGTCGCCAGACGTGCATGGTCCTTTGACGGGGCGCGAAGTCGAGGTGCTTCGTCTGATCGCCTCTGGCAAGACGAACCGCGCAATTGCCACAGAGCTCGAAATCAGCGAAAAGACCGTGGCGCGGCACGTCAGCAACATCCTTACGAAACTGGACTTGCCCTCGCGTTCCGCGGCGACGGCGTACGCGTACAACCACAATCTGGTCTAGTCGTACATAGAATTACCCACGCCAAATTTTTTGCGGCGGTGCATATTCCGGCCGATGCGCTGGCGTTGGGCGCTGCCCTATCTTCATTTTCAGAATGGGCCGGCTAAAGCCGGCCTCTACGAAAAAGGGGAAGCGTCATGAACAGAGAGCGCATCAACACGGTAGTGATCGGTGGCGGGCAGGCGGGCCTTTCAGTCGGCTATCACCTGCAGCGGAAAGGCGTGCCGTTCGTGATCCTCGATGCGAGTGCGCGCGTCGGCGATGCGTGGCGCAACCGGTGGGATTCGCTGCGACTCTTCACGCCCGCGCGCTTCTCGGGTCTCGACGGCATGCCGTTTCCAGCCGACAGGCACTCGTTCCCGACCAAGGACGCAATGGGCGACTACCTCGAAACATACGCACGACGCTTTGGGCTGCCGGTGCGGAGCGGCGTGCGCGTCGAACGCCTGTCGCGGCTCGGTGATCGGTTTCTCGTTGTCGCCGGCGATCAGCAGTTCGAGGCGGACAATGTCGTCGTCGCGATGTCGGGGTGGCAGCGGCCGCGCGTACCGGCGTTCGCAAGCGAGCTCAATCCGCGCATCGTCCAGCTCCACACATTCGAGTACCGCAATCCTTCGCAACTGCAGCCCGGTGGCGTGCTCGTCGTTGGCGCAGGGAATTCAGGCGCGGAAATCGCGCTCGATGTGGTTCGCGGGCACGAGACGTGGCTTGCGGGGCCCGACACCGGTCACGTGCCATTTCGCATCGACGGGCTGATCGCGCGCCTGCTGCTGGTCAGGCTTGTGCTGCGAGTGGTGTTCCATCGAATTCTGACCGTGAAGACGCCGGTAGGCCGGAAAGTCCGCGCAAAGATGCTGCACCACGGGGAACCGCTCGTCCGCACGAAGCCACAGGACCTTGTGGCGGCCGGGGTCAGGCGGGTGCCGCGCGTCGCCCGCGTCGAGAGTGGGCGGCCCGTCCTCGAGGACGGCCGCGTGATCGACGTCTCGAATGTGATCTGGTGCACGGGCTTCCATTCGGGCTTCTCCTGGATCGACCTGCCGGTCTTCGACGCGAATGGCGACGCGAAACACGATTCCGGAGTAGTCACGAGCGAGCCAGGACTGTACTTCGTCGGTCTCAAGTTTCTCTATGCAGCGTCGTCCTCGGCAATCCACGGCGTCGGCCGCGACGCAGCTCGGATAGCAGATAGAATCAGCGCCACACGGAGGACCGCCGATGAAGCACGCGTTCCTGATTCTGGCGCTGGCGCTGCTGCCCGCGTCGCTTAGCGCGCAGTCCCGACTTGGTTCGACCGACGGCGCTGCCTCCATCAGGTCGCACCGCTCGGGCATCGACGTCCGCTGGGAAAACAAGGTGGGTCGCGCGCTCAGCGAGCTCGCGATCCTCGCGACGGCCCGGGAGCACGATCAACCCTACGAATGGTCGCTTCACGAGATGGAGGCGATTGCCGTCGGACTCGATCCCGCAGTCATCGACATCGTCCGCAACCGCAAGCCGCTCGCCGGGATTGGCGACAAAGAGACGACCATCATCGAGCTGGCGCGTGAAATCGCCGCGCACCGGGTGACGCCGGAGGCCTATTCGCGCGCGTTGACCACGTTTGGCGAAGCAACGATGGTCGATGTCGTCGCGCTCATGGGCGGTTACGCCGCGACCGCCACGCGGCTGACCGCGGTGAATCAGCAGATGCCCCCTGGCTGGAAGCAGTTTCTGCCGCTACCGTTCGCGCCGCCGTCCGACATTCACGCCGACTCACGCAGCCGTCTTGCGCTGATTCGAACTCCTGCGCCGGCGCCGGCGATGCCGCCGGCTCTGTACAGTCGGCAGCTCGCGCCGGAGGGCACCGGACCCGGACAAATTGGACGCCACGGCGGCGGGCTGAAATCACTCGAGGCCAGCGTCGGTCGTCCGCTCATTGACGTCGCAGCGCTCGTCAGCGCCCGTGCGCACAATCAACAATACGACTGGACGATGACCGAACTCGCGGCGCAGCGCGACGGCGTTTCAGCTGCAGTCATCGATGTGATTCGGACGAATAAGCCCGCTACGGGAATTGCCGAGAAGGAAACAATCGTTATCGAATTCGGACGCGAGCTGTTCGGCAGACACTATGTCGCGCCGGAAACCTACGCGCGCGCGCTGAAGGTGTTTGGAGAACGCGATCTCGTGGATCTCGTCGGCGTCATGGCGCAGCATGCTGACGATGCAGCGCTGCTGACCGCGTTCGATCAGCAGCTGCCGGCGGGACAGAAGCCCCTGCTGCCGACGCCGTAAGGTTCGCGGGCGACGGTCGCTCATTCCTAGCGATTCCTAAACGAACTGAAGGGATATCGGCCGGGCAGATTCAGTTGGAGTGCGACATAGAGCCGGAGGCGGACCCGTTCTTCGTGCAACCCGTGCACCGCGGTTCCGGCGGCGACGAGCAGCTCGAGCTGCCGAGTGATCTTCTGCCGCCCACCGACGTCGACGATGATTTCCGTTAGCGAATGCGTAATCGTCTCCCCGTGCACCTCGCCCAGCAGCTCGAGACCAACGTGGGTCTCGATCTCCGCCGACAGGCCGTACTCCCACTCATCGTCATCCTGGCGAACGAAGTTGCGTCCAATCTCGCCATTGAACTCGAAGTGCCCCAGCTGAATCGTGAATTCCGTCGGCAAGAAGAACTGTGGCCCCTCCGTTACAAGGCCTTTGTCCGACATCGACTTGCTGGAGTTGACCTCCAGTTGGGGATAGGTCGACCACGCGACTCTCTTGCCCTCCTGACCGAGGAATCGCCACTTGACGCCGTACAGGGTGTTGCCCGGCCCTGTTCCTACTGACCTCCCGCCCTCGCGCACGCGTAACCAGGGAATTTCGAACTTGAGCTGGATGCGTCTGCCAACTCCATAGTTGATGTCGGCGAGCGGCTCTTCGAGTCGTCGCTCCGACAACGATCGCTCGCGGATGGTGGCGAGGTTGATTTCCCAGAATCCTGGTCCTGGCGTGTCCGGGTCGTCGGTAATGAGCGGAGGACCTCCTTGGCCAAATGCGTGCGCCGGCAGGAGCAGAATCAGAACGGCAAGACCTCCAACAACCGTCGACGAAAGCACCCGTTTTATGCCGGTTGTTGGCGCTGCGGGATGGTTGCGCAGCCCTGACATGGCACGAGCGGACAGCAACGACTGCGCCACCAGAATTGCGGTTCAGGGGCAACCGTCACGCCCGTGGTTGGAGCTTGATCAGGCAGCAGCGACAGGTCTGCGTTTTCGACTATCTCCTGATACGAGAGACGAAAGCTTGATACGTCGTCACGTAGTTGGAAGTGTTTACCAGCGTCTTCGGGAGGAACTGTTGCCGACGTCTCCGGAATGGGCGCTTGCTGGTGGCACACGCGTCGCACCACGCGAGGTGTGACCAGAGCGCTTGCGATCTTGCTCGGCATCGTCTTGGCAAGCTCAGCTGCGTGGACGGAGGCACCGGCAGGCGGAGAGCTGTTCTCCAGTTACGCGCCACTGAGCGTGACGCTCGAAGCCCCGTTCGACGATCTCCGCCACCAGATGGGCCAGCGTGCAACGCCCTCGGTCAAAGGCAGGCTTTCCTACACGGACCCTGATGTGGGCGAGGTGCACCTAACCAACGTCGAAATATCTCGGCGAGGGAATACGAGTTTCACGGCGGGGCAATGCGATTTTCCGAAACTGAAGCTGAAATTCCAGGCCGCGAAAGGGAGGCAGCCAGGCTCGCTGTTCGACAGCGTGACCAGCGTCAAGATCGGCACGCATTGCGGCGAGGGCTCGAACGACGTGTTGTCGGCAAGATGGGGCCGGCTGCAGAACGAGAATTCGCCGATCCGGGAAGCGTTCGCCTATCGACTCCTCGAAGCGCTCCATGTGCCCACGCTGAAGGCTCGGCCCGTCCGAATCACGTACGTCGACGTGAAGACCACGAACACTGAACGAGCCGCCGCCGGTCCGGCCGCAAGGCAGACCAGTCTCGTCCGGAATGCTATGTTCCTCGAAGACGATCAGCAGGCAGAGTCCCGCTTTGGTGCGAACGGGCAATACACGGAGGATTCTTTCGGCTCGGCCGACGCGAGGTTCACGCCGGCGGATTCCGCGCGGCTGGCGTTCGCCGAGGCGCTCATCGCCAACTTCGACTGGTGCGTCCGATTTTTCCCCAGCGATACGTATCGCTGCGATGGCCGGCACGCCCTGTGGAACGTCCTCGCTTTCAAACGCCCCGACAGGAGCGCGGTGCCCGTGCTGCACGATTTCGACCTCGCGGGGATCGTGACTGGACATCATCGGTGGTTCCCTCTGGTGTTCAACACGGCTTTCGCGCCGGGCGCGTCGGAAGCTGCGGTGAAAGTGCTCGCCCAGCTGCAGCGCGCGCGGACCCTGTTCACGCGCGCGCAGCTCGACGCGACCCGGGCCGAATTCGTGAGACACAAACAAGAGGCGTACGCCGTGCTTGCCGACGCGCAATTGGACGACGCCGGCCGCGCGCACGCGACGGCGCACCTTGACGCGTTCTACGCGGTCATCGAGAGCGACGAGCGTTTCTACCTGCCGGTGGTGGTCGCCGACAATACTCTCATCTACCTCGACGCGCGACAGAAGCGCCGCGCATGCGCCAATGCCGTGGCTCCGCGGGGAACACCCGTTAGCGCTCCACTGGAAACGCGCGGCTCGATGCAGGCTGTCGTGATCCTTGACGCCTTATGGCAGTGGGCGCCGCCACGCGAATGTGAGGTCGTACTCTCGGGAAGCGTGTGGGTGCCGGCGAGCGCCATCTCGTCGAACTTTCCGAACTAGAGCCGCAGGCCGGCAGCGCCTGCAGGCAGCAGGATGAGAAGAGCGTCCGTAAGAGCGGTCGCTCGATCGCTGCTTCTCATCACGCTGCTGCCTGGCATTGACATCCGTTTAACGAGGTTCCTGGGGCTGGACTTCAACAGTCGTCGTGTCCTCGATGACTCGCTGCTTCGTCACGTGCTGCTTTTCCGGTTTCGCAGTTGTCGTGTGCTCGATGACTCGCTGCGTCGTCACGTGCTGCTTTTCCGGTTTCACAGTTGTCGTGTGCTCGATGACATGCTGCGTCGTCACGTGCTGCTTTTCCGGTTTCACAGTTGTCGTGTGCTCGATGACGTGTTGCGTCGTCACGTGCTGCTTTTCCGGTTTCACAGTTGTCGTGTGCTCGATGACGTGCTGCGTCGTCACGTGCTGCTTCACCGGCTTCACGGTCGTCGTGCTCTCCACAACCCGCTGAGTCGTCACGTGCTGCTTCACCGGCTTCACGGTCGTCGTGCTCTCGACGACCCGCTGTGTCGTCACGTGCTGCTTCTGCGGCTTCACGGTCGTCGTGCTCTCCACGACCCGCTGTGTCGTCACGTGCTGCTTCTGCGGCTTCACGGTCGTCGTGCTCTCCACGACCCGCTGCCTCGTCACGTGTTGCTTTTGCGGCTTGACAGTCGTCGTGTCCTCGATGACGCGCTGCGTCGTCACGTGCTGCTTCTCAGCAGTCGTCGTGCTCGAGTCTGACGATTGACCCACCGCTTCTTGTGCGCTGTTGGCCGCCGTGATGTTGCTCTGAACCGGAAGTATCGGCGAGCGCAGGTGGTCGTTGGCTCGAACGCCGGACGCCACACAGAGCGTGACTACAATCGCGCCGCAGATTCCTGATATTGGTCGCATGGGGTTATCTCCTCTTGCAAGTTGCCGTGTTCGCGCCGGTGCGTTAGTGCCTACTCATGTTCAAACGACGCGTTGACCATCGGGTGCAGGGAACGGTAAGCATGATGTGAGCGTTTGTCTCGGGGAGAGCTGTCTGCGCGATCCCGATGCCGGAGAAAGCGAGGCGGGACCGCACGTCAACAGCGCGACCGTTTTTGATGATGGGAGCTAACGGGTATTCATGACTTACTCTCACCTTCGGACAACGCGTCATGCTCCCACCACACCGCAAGCGCTGTGCCCCGGCCCGGAGGCGCGGTTCGCCGCTCTTTGATGCAGGTTTGCGCACAGCCATTGACAGGAGCGAAGGGCATACTTGGTCTCAAGCCGCCGTCAATCAGGTTCTGCAGGCGGTGAGACAAGCGCGTTCTTGCTGAGATGATCGCAAGGCAAGACGCCACTCGCAGGTCTTCGGTATCCACGACTTGCGCGTGACGCTCGTTGCCATTGGCGAGGCGCGACACCGGCGCTGGACGCGGCGCTGCGGTCGGTGTTCGATCTGTAGTTGTCGGCGGGACAGAAAGCGCTTCTACCGATTCGCTAGCAGAAACTACCAACTTCCAACTACCAACTCCCAAGGGCTTGGAAGTTGGAGGTTGGAAGTTGAAGGGGCGACTTATTTGGTGGCCGTACTCCGCGGCTGCGCGCCGGGCTTGAACGGATATCCAGGCGGGCCGTTCAGATAGTACGCCCCGAGCGTCGTGATCTTGTCCATGTCGGGGTACAGCACCCCGAAGGCGGGTGCATCCAGACTGCCGCGCGGCGAGTACCAGACCGCGCCGTCTTTCGTCACCTGAATCTTCGGCGTGTCCGCGGTCTTCTGCGGCTTCGGATAGAGCGTGAACGTCTGGTCCTTCGGATTGAATTTCCAGATTGATGCAGCCGTACCACCGACGTCAGCGCACCAGATGTTTCCTTCAGCGTCCTGCATGACGTCGTACGGGTTCGAGTTGCGCCGCGGGATCGTGTACTCCGTAATCCTTCCCGTGGTTTGATCCAGCTTGTCCAGTTTGGCGGGGCGATTACCCGCGGACCAGATGCCGAACCAGATATTGTTCTGCGCGTCTACGTTCAGGCGCCGGACGTGTCCCGGGTAGGTCGGCGGCGTGAAGATGGTCCATTCGTTGGTCGTCGTGTCGAACTTCGCGATGTTGCCCGAATCCCAGAGTGCCATCCAGATGTTGTCGTTCCGATCGGCGACGACGCCGTAGACGATCGCGTTGTGCGTCGGCACGGGAAAGACTGAAACCTTCTTGGTGACGCGGTCGTACTTGCTGAGCGCGCCGCCCATGATCCAGCCGACGTAGATGTTGTCCTTCGAGTCGAACGCGATCGACTGTGCCCACTTGATGGTGTTGCGGACCACGTTGTCCGGATCGAGCGGAATCTGCTCCTCGAACTTCTCGGTCTTCGGGTTGAAACGAAGCAGGTGTTTGACGGCGGACGGTGTCTGGCCGCCGTGTTCGGGCAGCCAGATGTTGCCGCTGCGATCGATGTTCACCTCGTGGATGCCGTTGATCGAACCATTCGGCAGCAAGTACGACTTCTGCTCGCCCGAACGCGGATCGAGCTTGACCAGGCGGTGCGGATAGCCGCGGTCGGTGAGCCACACGTTGCCTTCCGCATCGAACCGGACATCCTGACCGGCGCGCCTGCCGGTGAAGCCGCCTGTGAGCTTGCTGAACGCCGGAGCGTGAATGCCCTCTCCGGGTCCGTCAAGCGTCAGGTAGTACTCGATGTACTCCGCCTTTCCGAGCTTCGCCTCGTCGAGCGGTATCTCCTTGTCCACGCGAACCGCGCGCGGCGGCTTGTCGGGCCCGAGATTCTTGGCGAGATACTGCACCAGCGTTTCGCGATCCTCGCGCGAGAATCGCAGCGCCGACGCGCGAAACGACAGGAGACCTTCAGCGTAGGACGCCGCTGTCTTGTCGAACAGGTTGCGCCCCTGCATGCGATCGAGCCGCAGGTTCCACGTGCCAATCGTCGCCGGCTGCGTGGACAGGAAGTTCTCGCCGTGGCAGATCATGCAGGTCCGTTCCGCGATCTCGCGGCCCGGCCCGGGCGGAAAGATCTCGTCGTAGCTGGCTTCCTGCGTCACGGTGCGGTCGGCGTTGTTCTCACCTTCCAGCGCGCCCACAATCGTGCGCTGCGAGGCGGCGACGGCGGTCTTCAGCGACAGCTGTATCTCCGGATTGTCACCAGCTTTGATGGTGAGCTTCTGTACATCGGACTGCAGCGCCCCGGTGCGTGCACTTACCTCGTAGTTGCCTGGAAACAGCGCAACCGATCGGAAGCGCCCGCCGTTGGTGTAGACCATGTACAGAACGCGCTTGTCGGCATTTCTGATCACCACCTGCGCGGCCTTGAAGGTCGTCGAGGATTGCACCGTCCCCGAAAGATTGCCGAGTCCCGGCACAGCCGCCTGGGCAACCCGTGGGGTGCCTCCGAGTCGGCCGGCAACCGAGCCCGCAATGATGAGCGCGAACGTCAACGCAAGACTGAAAAACAGGAATCGACGAACCGAGGTGATTCGGAGACGCATCTGACACCTCCTGCCCACTGCCGACTGCCCACTGTGGGAGGCCGCTAGTGTAGCGCAGCGGAGAAAAACGGTGTATAACGCGCCGGACATTCAGGAGGGATTGGATGATCCGGCCGACGCTTCGTTGTGTCTTCGCGATCTTGGTGATCTTCGCGCTGCCGGTGGGCGCCGTGCGCGCACAGGACACCACTGGGACGATTCTCGGCACCATTACTGACGCGTCGGGCGCCGTGCTGCCCGGCGTCTCCATCACGGTCAAGAACACCGACACGGCACAGTCCAGGACCATCGTCACCGACGAGGGGGGACGCTACCGCGTGCCGTTGCTCGCGCCGGGCCACTACGAAGTCACCGCGCAGCTTTCCGGGTTCCAGACGATGGTGCGTTCGGGAATTACGGTGACCGTCGGCCAGCAGGCCGTCGTTGACGCGAGGCTGTCGCTCGGGAACGTCTCGGAATCGATCACGGTTGAGGGCGCCGCGCCGCTGGTGGAAACGACGACCGGCACGATCTCGAACGTCGTGACCGAAGCGGAACTCGGCTCGATGCCGCTCAACGGCCGCGACATCACGCAACTGGTACTGCTGCAGCCGGGCGTCGTCATGAGCCGCTCGAGCGTGCAGGGCTCCAACGTCGGACAGGGCACGAAGATGTCGGTGGCCGGCTCTCGTCCGAGCCAGAACCTGTTCACGCTCGACGGCACGGCCTACAACGACGCGCTCAACAACACGCCGGCAAGCGCCAACGGCGTGATGACTGGGGTAGAAACGATCAAGGAATTCCGCGTCGTAACCAACGCGATGAGCGCCGAGTACGGCCGTGCCGGCGGCGGCGTGTTCAACGTCGTCACCAAGTCGGGCACGAATCAGTTCGCGGGCTCCGCGTTCGAGTTCTTCCGCGACGACAAGCTGGATGGTAAGAATTACTTCGACGATGAGAAGCCCGACTTCCGGCGGAACCAGTTCGGCGGATCCTTTGGTGGCCCTATTCTGAAGAACAAGACGTTCTTCTTTGGCAGCTACGAGGGGCTTCGCGAGCACAAGGGGATCACGCAGGTGGCGACCGTGCTCGACGACAATGCGCGTCGCGGTATCCTGCCCAGCGCCGCGCCAATCAGCGTCCCCGCGGCGATCCTGCCGTATCTATCGCTGTATCCCGTGGCCAACGGTCCGCTGATTCGCACCACGGCTGGCGTGCCAACGGGGCTGGCGGAATACACGGGCGTCATGAACCGCAAGTCGGACCAGGACTTCGGCATGGTTCGGCTTGACCAGACGTTCAACGCCAACAGCTCGATCTTCGGCCGGTATCTGTACGACGACTCGATTCAGGACGAACCGGTGAACTACCCCGAGTGGCCAAACGTGGTTGCAAACACGAAGCACCTGCTTACCATCGAGCATCGGCAACTGTTCACGTCGGCCCTGATCAACGAGCTGCGGGGCGGCTTCAACCGCTCGCATCCGTTCGAGGACGTCAACCCGCTGAACCCGCGAACAGATCTCGCCTTCGTGCCCGGCAAGGGGTTCGGCGAGCTGAATGTCACGGGTCTGACCGACATCGGCACCGACCGCACCAACCCGAAGAAGTTCGGTCAGGATCTGTATCAGCTGACCGATCAACTCTTCTACGTCCGCGGCCGCCACGCGATGAAGACGGGCATCGATTGGCAGAATTTCCGCTACGACGGCGTGTCGGACAGCCGCAGCCGTGGTCGTCTCCGCTTCCGCAGTGTGTCGGACTTCCTGACCGGCGTCACGCAGCAGTTCGAGATCGCCAAACCGGGCTCCGACTTCGAGCGGCACTATCGTCAGAACCTGATTGGCGCGTGGCTGCAGGACGACATCAAGATGTCGAGCCAGGTGACGGTCAACGCCGGCGTGCGCTACGAGATGACGACGACGCCGCACGAACGCGACGGCAAGGTGTCGAACCTGCGCAACATCCTGGACCCGGCGGTGACCGTCGGCGATCCGCTGTTCCTCAATCCGACCAAGACGCAGTTTGCGCCGCGGCTCGGGTTTGCGTGGAATGTTGGCGGCCGTGGCAGGACAGCGGTACGTGGCGGCTACGGCGTCTTCTACGAAGAGCCGCTCTTCTATCAGTACCGCAGCCCGATCTTCCGCGCGCTGCCATTTGTCGATCGCGCAGTCATCACGCGGCCGGCGCTCCCCGTCACGCTCGCGTCCCTTGCATCGGGCGGCGTTCCCGAGAACGAGGTGATGCAGTACGACCTCGACCCGAGCTACATGCAGCAGTACAACGTGAACGTGCAGCACCAGCTGCCGTGGGATAGCGCCGTCACGGTCGCGTACATGGGATCGAAAGGGACCGACCTCATGGGATCGGCGGACGTCAACCTTGCCGTCCCGCAAATCGTCAACGGGCGCGAGTTCTTCCCCGCGAACCCGGTGCGGCGGAATCCGAACTTCGGCACGCTGCGCATGAGCCTTCAGGGATTCCACTCGCGATACAACGGCGTGAGTCTCGGCTGGGTGAAGCGGCAAAGCCATGGCCTGCAGTTCCAAGGGTCGTACACGTTCGGTCACTCGTGGGACAACCGCTCAGGGTCGGGCGGCCGTCAGGAATTCAGGAACGGTCAGGGACGCGCGTTCGATCCGTATCACCTCGAGCTCGATTGGGGGCGGTCTGATTTCGACGTGCGCCACAACCTGGTGCTCGATTCGACCTATCTGCTCCCCTTCACGGGGGCCGCGGTCGCGCAGGGTTGGCAGGTGAGCGTCGTCGGCACCTTCGCGAGCGGCGTACCGTTCTCGCCCGTGATTCCCGGCGACTCGGATCGCGATGGCAGCACCGACAACGTGAACCGTCCCGACGTTGCGCCAGGTGTTTCGACGAAACCGGCCGGCGGCCGCACGGCGGACATGTGGTTCAACCCCGAGGCGTTCGTGTTCCCGGGCGCCGGCTTCCGTGGCCGCGCGGGACGCAACATCATCGAAGGACCGGGCCTGGCGACCCTCGACCTGGCGCTCGTGAAGAACACGCCGCTGACGGGCCGCCGAAGCGTGCAGCTGCGACTCGAGGTGTTCAACCTGCTGAATCGCGCGAACTTCGACATCCCGTTCAACGATCCGGATGGAGAAGCTCTCTTCGACGATCAAGGGAACCGGATTCCGACCGCTGGGAAAATCTTCGCCACATCAACGGATGCGCGCGAAATGCAGATCGCTGTCCGATTCGTTTTTTAGATCGTTCGGATCGTTCAGATCGTTCGGATCGTTCAGGAGGTGAGCGATGGAATGGCTGCGGACCTCAGGGCTCGTGGTGATTTTGGTCGGTTCCGTCGCCGCTGTGCGAGGCGCCGACACGGCTGCGACTGACTGGCCGAGTTATAACCGTACGCTCACCTCCGAGCGCTACGCTCCACTCGATCAAATCAACAAGAGCAACGTCTCCCGTCTGAAACAGTTGTGCGTCTACGACCTCAACGTGGACGTCAATTTCCAGACAGGACCGATCGTCGTCGGCCGCACGATGTACCTCACGGCGGACAGAGAGATCGTGGCGATCGACGCGGGGTCGTGTCAGGAAAAGTGGCGTGTTCGCGAAGAGAGTCCCTCGCCAGGTCAGCGCGTCAATCGCGGCGCCGCCTATCTCGATGGACGGCTGTTTCGAGGGACTGGCGACGGCGACGTCGTCTCCTACGACGCCGCGACGGGAAAGAAGCTGTGGACGACGCACCTTGCCGACCCGGACAAAGGTGAGAGCACACCCGCCGCCCCTATCGCGTGGAACGGGATGATTTTCATCGGCACAGCGGGAAGCGAGCGTTACGGTGTGAAAGGGCGTGTGTACGCGCTCGACGCGGGCTCGGGTAAACGCATCTGGGAGACGTTCACGGTCCCGACGGATGCGCCGCAGCCTGGCAACGAGACGATGCAGAAGCAGGCGCGCGCGACATGGGGAAACGCGGAAGGCATTCCGATCACAGGGGGCGGTACGTGGACAACGTACACGCTCGATCCCGATCGGGGACTTTTGTATGTGCCCGTTGGCAACCCGGGTCCGGACTTCGCAACGGAGGTCCGGCCGGGCACCAACCTGTACACGAACTCCATCCTGGTGCTCGACGCGAAGACCGGCGTCTATCGCAACCATTACTCGCTCGTGCCCGCAGACTTTCACGATTGGGATCTTGGAGCCGCGCCGGTGCTCGTGACCACGAAGGCGGGTAAGCGCGTCGTTGCCGGGGCGCCCAAAGACGGTCTGCTTCACGTCTACGACAGCGAAAAGAACACCAAGCTTTACGCGACGGCGATCACCACACGCCTCAACGACACAACGCCGCTCTCGACGACGCCGCTACGGTTTTGTCCTGGCGCCGGTGGCGGCACTGAGTGGAACGGACCGGCCTACAGCCCTGATACGAATCTGTTCTACGACGGCACCGTCGACTGGTGTGTGACCGTCACCCTCGATCCGGCGCAGCTGGCCAGGAAACCTGGCCAGACGTGGACGGGAACCGATCTGGCCGCTCAATTCGGCAAACGCGATCCGAACTGGGCGGGATGGCTGATCGCGACCGATGCCGACACGGGACAGGTGAAATGGCGCTTCCGCGCAGGCGCGCCCGTGCTGTCGGGTATCACGCCGACCAAAGGTGGTGTCGTGTTCGCGGGCGACATGGACAAACACGGGTACGCCTTCGATGCGGCCAACGGCAACGTCCTCTGGCGCACCGAGTTGCCAGGTGCGGCTGGAGGCGGCGTCATCACCTACGTGATCGAAGGTCGGCAGTCCGTGGCGTTCGTCGCCGGAACGCGATCAGGCGTATTTCCAGTGTCCGCATCCAGCGCGAAGATTGTGATTTTCGGTTTGTAAACGTAGGGGCCGACGTTAAGGTCGGCCCCTACAGCGAAAAGAGGATCCGATGCGCCGATTACTTGTGTCGATTGCCGCAGTGTCTGGTCTGGCGCTTCTGATGTCATCGGCTCCGGGAGCGCAGCGGGCCCCCGTTCATCTCAACCCGGTCATCGAGAAACTCTCGCAGGGCAAGGCATTCGTCGGCGTCAACACCGGCGACCTCTCGCTCGAGAACGCACGGACGCTCGCCCGCGCCCCCATCGATTACGTCTACGTCGACATGGAGCACACCCCGCTCGACTTCCAGGGGCTGCACATGTTCAACATCGGCATGATCGACAGGGCGGCGGCCGCGAAGAAAGGCAGCGTCGCGCCGAACGTCGCCCTGTTCGCGCGCTTCCCGCCGGAAGCGGACGAGGGAGCGTGGGTCGTCAAGCAGGCGCTCGACATCGGCCTGCATGGCGTCATCTTCAACGGCGTCGATACGCGCGCGCAGGCGCTGGCGGCGGTGCAGAGCATGCGCTACCCGCAGTTGCGGGGTTCTAAGTATTTCGAACCCGCCGGCAAGCGCGGCGCCGCGCCAGGCCTCGCCACGTGGATCTGGGGTCTCACCACCGAGGAGTACGAGCGGCACGCCGACCTCTGGCCGCTCAATCCGGAAGGTGATCTGCTCGCGATCGCCATGATCGAATCCGTGGAGGGGATGAAAAACCTCGACGCGATCCTCTCAACCCCTGGGATTGGCGCGACGTTCATCGGCAACGCCAACGACCTGCGGCACTCGATGGGCGTGCCGGCGAACTCACCGGAAGTCGAAACCGCGCGTCAGACGATTCTCGCCGGATGCAAGCGCCACAACGTCGCGTGCGGCATCACCGTCGCCAACGGGGCGGAGATGGTCAAGCGGCTCGACGAAGGCTGGAAGATGATTCGCGCGACCGTCGAGATCATTCGCGACGGTCGTGCCATTCAGGAAAAGCGATAAAACTGGTGAGGCTGCGCCTTATTTGTTCTCGACGCCGCTGCCGGGCCTGAACCCGCCGGCGGTGCCGTACTGGTTGTCCTCGAGACAGATGAACTCCATCAGCTCACCACCACCGACCTTCAGATTCGGCTTCAGCAACCTCGCCGTGAACTTCAGCTGAACGGGTCGCGCTAATGCTCCCGGATCCTCGAGCGTGAACTCGTTGACGAGGGTGCCGTAGTTGATGCGCGTCCAGCGCTCGATCGTGTGCAACTTCTCGGTGTGCGGCGTGCCACGGCTGTCGAACCAGAACTTGTCGTTGTAGCCGACCGTGTCGAT
>JACXTT010002047.1_pt1 | contig 32519 bp, 25 predicted proteins | sample 9270951 | NCBI WGS metagenome assembly JACXTT01 (sample SAMN15532306, study PRJNA645909) | rock metagenome | isolation source: weathered quartz diorite | place: Puerto Rico | collected 2017-06-21
GCCGAAGGCCAGTTCGATCAGGCCGCCGTTGCGCACATTGCCGGCCAATTGCACGGCCAGGGTGCCGCGCGAACGGCCCATGCCGTAGTCCTGGTAGTACTGCGCGCCCTTTTCAAGGATCAGGGGCACGGCGGCCAGCGACAGCACGTTGTTGATGACGGTGGGCTGGCCGAACAGGCCGGCCAGGGCGGGCAGGGGCGGCTTGGCGCGCACCACGCCCCGTTTTCCTTCCAGGCTTTCCAGCAGGGCCGTCTCTTCGCCGCAGATGTAAGCGCCGGCGCCCTTTCTCACTTTGAGGTGAAAGGCGCGGCCGCTGCCGGCCACGTCTGGGCCCAGCAGGCCGGCCGCGTGTGCGCCGGCGATGGCGGCGTTGAGCGCGGCAATCGCGTGGGGGTACTCACTGCGCACATAAATGAAACCGGCAGTGGCGCCCACCGCCAGGCCCGCAATCGTCATCCCTTCGATCAGCACGAAAGGATCGCTCTCCATGATGATGCGGTCGGCGAACGTGCCTGAATCCCCCTCGTCGGCGTTGCAGACGATGTATTTTTGCGCCCCTTGCGCGCGCAGCACCGTGTTCCACTTGATCCCCGTCGGGAAGGCGGCGCCGCCGCGGCCCCGCAGGCCGGAAGCGGTGACGGTGGCGACGATGTCGGCGGCAGACATTTGCAAAGCGCGGCGCAGGCCCAGGTAGCCGCCATGGGCTTGATAGTCCGCCAGCGAGCGGGGATCGGTGATGCCGCAACGGACAAAGGTGAGGCGGTCCTGGCGCGCCAGGTAGGGAATCGACTCGACCAGTCCGAGGGACAGGCGGTGGCTGCCGCCAAACTGCGCGTCGAACAGGCCGGCGACGTCGCTCTCGTCGACCTTGGCGAAGCCGATGCGTCCCTGCGGCGTCTCCACTTCCACCAGCGGCTCCAGATACAGCAGGCCGCGCGTGCCGTTGCGTACCAGCTCGATGGCGATACCGCGCCGGGCCGCTTCCGTTTGAATGGCGGCGGCGACTTCGTCGGCGCCCAGGGCCAGCGCAGCCGAATCGATGGGAACGTAGATGCGCAGGCTCATGCCACTTCTCCTGCGGCGCTGCGCGCCTTCGCCAGCAGGCGGTCAAAGCGGGCCGGCGTCACCTTGGCGTGCACGGTCTCTCCGATCATCATGGCGGGCGCCGTGGCGCATTGGCCCAGGCAGTAGACCGGTTCCAGCGCAAAGGCGTTGGTGGCGCCATGCAGGCTGCAGCCCAGCGCCTGCTCCGCGTGGGCGAGCAGGGCGTCCCCGCCCATGCTCTGGCAGGCTTCGGCTCGGCAGATCTGCACCGTGCAGCGGGGCGGCGGGCTGCTCTTGAAGTAGTGGTAGAAGGTGCTTACCCCGTGTACCTCGGCGCGCGACAAATTAAACCGTTGGGCGATGCCGGCCACGCAGGCGGGCTGGATAAATCCGAGGCGGTCCTGGATGGCGTGCAGGGCGGGCAGCAGCTGGTGCTGAGGCAGCAGGCCGCGGTCGGTAAATTGGTCGAGCAGGGCGGCGATATGGTCGTCTTGGGTCATGGTGGTGGTGTGCTTGCATATGTTCCTTAAAACATATATAAAGCTTCCAGAATGGCGATCAGCCCAAGATAACAGGGCATGTGGATCGCTTCAATAGGAAGGATTTTGCATATGATGAAGGTGGAGATTCGTCCCGACTGGATCGTGCGGGATGCCCGCGGCAGGCCGACTGCGCTGCCGGCGCTGCTCGAATTGCTGGCGGCGGTGAGCCAGACGGGCAGCATCAGCAAGGCGGCGACCGCGCGCGGGCTGTCTTACCGCCACGCCTGGGGCCTGCTGCAATCCTTCTCCGAGCAGTTCGGCGCGGCGCTGGTGCACAAGGTGCGGGGGCAGGGCACGGTGCTCTCTCCCCTGGCTGAAAAACTGATGTGGGCCGACCGCCGCATTCACGCGCGCCTCTCGCCCATGCTCGACAGTCTGGCCTCCGAGCTGCAGCAGGAACTGGCGCGGGTGCTGGCCGACGACGCCCAGGTGCTGCGCATCACGGCATCGCATGGCTTTGCGGTGGCGGCGCTGGTGGCGCAACTGGAACGGCAGGGCGTGCGGGTCGACATCAAGTACCGGGGCAGCAGCGAAGCGGTGGCCGCGCTGTCGCGGGGCGAATGCGAACTGGCCGGTTTTCATCTGCCGGTGGGACGCTTCGAACCGGCCGCCGCCGCCGCTTTCCGGCCCTGGCTGGACCCCGATCGCCACGCCCTGATCCATCTGGCCTACCGCGTGCAGGGCCTGTTTGTCGCCAAGGGCAATCCCCTCAATATCACGTCGCTGGCCGACCTGGCGCGGCCCGGGGTGCGTTTCGTGAACCGCCAGGAGGGCTCGGGCACGCGCGTGCTGCTGGAACTGCTGCTGGCCGATGGCGGCATCGACCGCGGCGCCATCGCCGGCTTTGCGACGGCCGAATTTACCCACGCGGCGGTGGCGGCCTACGTCGCCAGCGGCATGGCTGACGCCAGCTTCGGCGTGGAGACGGCGGCGCGCCGCTTCGATCTCGATTTCATTCCCGTCATCCGCGAGCAGTATTTTCTGGCCTGCGACCTGCAGGCGCTGGACACGCCCCTGCTACAGGCGGCCGTGGCCGCGATGGCAAGCGGCGACTTCAAGGAGGCGCTGGCGGCCTTGCCCGGCTACGACGGCGCCGCCTGCGGCACCCGTCTCGACATGCATGGCCTGTTTTAAGGCCGGCTTGCTATAGTAGCGGCAGTGCCTCTTCACGATCCCCCATGAGTTCAACTTCCGACATCCTCGCCGACAGCGCCAACGATCCCGGCCTCGACGCCGCCCTGGCGCCATTGGGCGCGCAACTGGTCAAGGCCGAGGGCAGGGTGTTCGTGCGCTTTTCCGGCGTGGTGCGTTTCGAAGACTTGCGGGTGCCCTGGCAGCTGGTGCCGGCCCAGGGCGTGCTGGCCAAGCCCAGCAAGTGGAGGAAGATGGACCCGGAGACCCAGCGCGCGCTGGTGCTGGAGCGGGCAACCGTCGAAGCCATCGCCGCCCTGCGGCTGGAAGTCGAGGCCTTTGTCAAGGAGATCGCCGAACTGGCCGACGACTGCGACGTCGATGCGATGACTTTTCTGGCCACCCTGGCCGACCTGGAAACGTCGGAGCCGGCGTCGTATGTGTTCGACCGCATCCGCCAGCGCCTGATCCACGCCGTCGAACGGGAGCAGGAAGAACGCCACGCGGCGCGCACCAAGCAAAGCATCAACCTGGCCGAGTATCCCCAATCGTTCGAAGTGGCCAGCCGCATGCCGCGCAAGTTCATCGCGCTGCTGGGCCCCACCAATTCGGGCAAGACGCACCGGGCGATGGAGGCGCTGACGAAGGCGCCCAGCGGCGTGTATCTCGCGCCCCTGCGCCTGCTGGCGCTGGAGAATTTCGAGCGCATGCAGGCGGTGACGGTGCACGGCAAACCCTTGAAAGTGAGCCTGGTGACGGGCGAGGAACGGCGCCTGGCCGCGGGCGCCACCCACGTTGCCAGCACCGTCGAAATGCTCGACACGCGCACGCGCGTGGACGTGGCGGTGATCGATGAAATCCAGATGCTGTCCGACCGCGACCGCGGTGCCGCCTGGACCGCCGCCGTGTGCGGCGCGCCCGCATCGGTCGTCTACCTGGTCGGCGCGCCCGAGGCGAGGAAAGCCATCGAAGCGCTGGCCGAGCGGCTCGAATGCCCGCTCGAGGTGCACGTACTAAAACGCATGGCGCCGCTGGCGATGGAGACGGGGGCCGTGCGCAAGCTGCGCAATCTGCGCCGGGGCGACGCGGTCATCGCATTCTCGCGCCGCGAAGTGCTCAAGTGGCGCGACATGATCACGGAAACGGGGCTGTCGGTGGCCACCGTCTACGGCAACCTGTCGCCGGAAGTGCGGCGCGCCCAGGCTGAGCGCTTCCGCGATGGCAGCGCCGATGTGGTGGTGGGGACGGATGCGCTGGCGATGGGTTTGAACATGCCGATTGCCCGCATCGTCATGACCACAGCCGTCAAGTACAACGGCTACGAGGAAGAGGAAATCTCCGCAGCCCTGGCGCGCCAGATCGCAGGGCGGGCTGGCCGCTACGGCGTGCACGAAGAGGGTTTCGTGGCCGGCTACGACGACGACACCCACGAAGTGATGCGCGCCCTGCTGCGTGAAAAGCTGGCGCCCATCCCCGCCACCGGATTCGCGGTGGCGCCTTCGATCGAACAGCTGCACCGGATTGCCGCCGTCACGGGCGAGCGCTCGCTGGTAAAACTGTTAAAACGGTTTATCCACAATATCGATGTGCCGGACGGCTTCTTTTATCCGAAGATCACGGAAGACCAGTCGGAGCGGGCCATCTGGCTCGATACGCTCGACAATCTGTCAGTGGCGCAGAAATTCATGCTCTCGCTGGTGCCCATCTCCAGCAAGGTGCCGTCCTTGCAATCGGCCTGGGAATACTGGTGCCATTGCCTGTCAAAGCAGAGAGTGTGCAAGCTGGAAGCGGAAGGGGCGTCGCTGCGCTGGCTCAATCTGCAAGAGGTGGAAGACGCCTGCCGCCGCTATTCGGCCTACGCCTGGGTGGCGTACCGGGAGCCGGAGATCTTCCCTAGCGTCGAGCTGGCGCAGGGACTGTCGCGCACCGCCTCCGAGCGGGTCGACGCCATCCTGCAGCAGCAGAACGCGGCGGCCCGCCAGCGGGGCGGGGGCGGCAAGCGCCGCTAGATGGGCCTCAGGTGCCCAGGCTGATGGCGAGGATCAGCAGCAGGTAGAGCGTGAGCACCATCAGCGACACGAACAGCAACACCACCGTGCGCCACAGGGCGCTGAAGGTGCGCAGCTGGTAGGCGCCTTTCAGTTGCACGAACATGTGGATGGGCGGCGCGAGGCAGATCAGCAGGCCGGCCAGTGTCTCGAGGCCGGCGACTGCCGACAGCGCGGTCACTACCACCAGCAGCGCCATGAAGGACAGGCCGTAGAGGGCGAATACGGCGTGGTCGAACATGGTCACGCCCCGCTTCCAGAAGAACATCAGCCACAGGAAGGGCAGGGAGATCGGCACCAGCATGAAGGAATACTGGGACGCCGCGTTTTTCAGCTTGTACAACGTAAAAGTGGGATTGGCGGCGGCGAAGCGGGCTGCCGCATCGATCTTTGGCGAGCCCGTATTGAAATTGATGTTCTTTTCGCTGACTTTTTTGACGACTTTTTCCATGCTGTCGCCGCTGCCGGCCACCATCGCCATGGCCGTCTCGGCGTCGTCCACCGCATCGCGCGCCTTGTCTACCCCCTGCTCGGCGGCGGCGGTGTCCTGGCCGGCGGCCTTGACCGCGGCCAGCTGCGCCTCGGCGGCCGCCAGTTTGCTGCGCGCGGCGCTGACGTCCGCTTTGATCGTGCCCTGTGGCGCCTTGCCCTTGCTGTCGCCATGGCCGCCCATGTGGGTCACGCTGGAGACGACAAAAAACATCAGGAAGACCATGAACAGGAACAGGGCCAGCGGCGAGACGTAACGGGTGCGCTTGCCTTCGATGTAGTTGCGGGTCAGGCGGCCCGGCTGGATGACCAAGAGGGGCAGGGTGCGCCAGGCCTTGGCATCGAAGTGCAGCAGGCCATGCAGCAGTTCCTCCCCTAAGTGCAGCAGGGAGCGGTGCACGTGGGCGCGCTGGCCGCACTGCTGGCAGAAATGGCCGGCCAGGACGGCGCCGCAATTGGCGCAGTTGTCAGCGTGTCCGGCGTGGGCAGCTTGGCCGGCTTCGCCTTGGCCATCGAGGACCTTGGCAGCCAGGGTGGCGGTGGCGAGGGCGCCGCCGGAATCGAGATCCAGGTTCATGGGAGTGGGTGTGAAGGCAGGTTGGACTTGTTAAAAAGGATAGCATCAATCGCCACGCTGTTGGCGGCCTGCGGCGGCGCCATCACGGCAAAAATTCGACGTTGACTTCGCGGCTGTCGGCGCGGCCCTGCTGGTCGACTACGCGCAGCAGCACCCGCCCCGGGGCCTGCGGCAGCCAGCCCAGGCCTTCGCCCGGCTTGCCCTTGCCGACCAGGCCACCGTTGGCGAACCAGTACAGGGTATCGCGCGCATCGAGCCCGTTGGCGCGCAGGGCCAGGGGCACCGGCTTCGACAGGCGTACCGTATAGGTGGTCGACAGATTCGGAGACATGATGGCGGGGCCGTCGGTTACGCCCGCGGCATTCGGCGCGCAGTCGGGCAGGACAGGGGGCTGGCGGCGCGGCATGCCCGCTTCGCGAAACAGCTTTTGCATCTCGGTGGACCAGAATTCAAACACTTCGCTGTGCGTGCCCGGCCCGGTGGCGCAGGTGGGCGCGCCGCTGGCGTCGAAGTTCACGGCGCGGTGCAGATCGCTCACCTTGATGGGCGATTTACCGGGGATGAACCAGGTGTTCACACGCTCCGGGCACAGGGCATTGGGCAGATCGCCGCTGGCGGCGCAGACCTCGACGCGGCGCACGCCGGCGGGCGCCGGCGGATCGGCCGGGGTGGGCGACAGGCCCTGCGCGCGCAAGCCGTCAACGATGCGCAGGAACAGGGGCGCGGCCGACTGGATGCCGACAAATGCCGGGTTGCTGCTGCCATCGAAGTTGCCGATCCAGACCACCAGCACGTGGCGCCCGAACACCCCGGCCGTCCAGGCATCCCTGAAACCCCAGGAGGTGCCCGTCTTCCACGCCACCGGGGGACTGGCCGCTTCGGCGGTGTCGGGCCGCTGGTTCGTTCTCAACATCTGCAGGACGATGAATGCCGCCTCTTCCGACAGCAGGCGCGGTGCTCCCTGGCGCGCCAGCTCGCTTGCATCGGCGCGCTGGTGGCGCACGGGCAGCATGCGGCCCCCGTTGGCGAGCATCAGGTACATGCGCGCCAGCTCTTCCATCGTCACTTCGCCCCCGCCCAGCGCAAGCGACAAGCCGTAATGGCGTTCGCTGGCCAGGCGCGTGACACCCGCGCTCTTCAGAAAATCGTAGAGATTGGGATTGGCCAGTTTCGCCGCCAGCGCCACCGCCGGCACATTGCGGCTGCGGACCAGCGCCTCCTGGGCCGTGATGGGTCCGACGAAGCGGCCATCGAAATTCTCCGGACTGAAAGGACCGAAAGCGGTCGGCGTATCTTTTAAGATCGTGGCCGGGTGCAGCAGACCCTGATCCAGCGCCAGTCCGTAGATAAAAGGTTTTAAGGTCGACCCGGGCGAGCGCTTCGCTTCCGTGCCGTTGACCTGGCCGGCGATGGCGGTATCAAAATAGCTGTTCGAGCCCACCAGGGCGCGCACTTCACCGGTGTCGCGGTCGAGCAGCATGGCGCTGGCGTTGTTGATGCCCTGGCCCCGGTGCACCTCCACGAACTGGCCGATGATGCGTTCCAGTGTCGCCTGCTGGCGCAGATCCACGCCGGACCAGACTTCGCCGCCGTGCCGCTCGCGCAGCAGGCGGTCGGTGAGATGGGGCGCGAGGAAGTGTAAGGTCTTGACGCTCGCCAGCGGCGGCATGGCGGCGTTGGCCGGGCCCTCGCGCGCCGACCACGCGCTTGCGAGGCGGGTGCGGGCCGCTTGCAATTCCGGCGCCGCCGCGCCGCCGCGCTTTTTCGGATTTTGCGGGATCACGGCCAGGCTCAAAGTCTCGCCCAGGGTCAGCTGGCTGGCCCGCTTGTGAAAATAGATCAGGCTGGCCGCGCCCACCCCTTCCACATTGCCGCCGTAGGGAGCCAGATTCAAGTACGCTTCCAGCAGCTCGCGCTTGCCGTAGCGCGCTTCCAGCCACAGCGCCAAGATAATCTGTTTGAGTTTGCCGGCCGGGGTCTGGCTCTGGATGCCGTACAGGCGTCTGGCCAGTTGCATCGTGAGGGTGGAGGCGCCGCGCCGCGTGCCGCCGCTCCAGGTGCCGATGGCGGCCCGCAGCAACGCCGCCGGATTGACGCCGGGATGCCACCAGTACCAGCGGTCTTCGTACAGCATCACCGCGCGCGGCAGGCGCGGATCGATTTGCGCCAGCGGCACCCACAGGCGGTACTGTTCATCGGGCGCCAGGGTCAGGCGCAGCAGCTGGCCGTCGCGCGCATACACGGCGCTCGAGAGCCCGTTCAATTCGCGCAGCGGTGCGTGGGGCCACAGCCGCAGCAACACCAGGGTCAAAAAAATAACACCCGGCAGCACCAGCCGCCGGGCCGTCCACCAGCTTCTTTTCACGGCTTGCCTGGCGCCTCCACCGTGATGAACTGGCCGCCCGTGGAGCGGGCCCGCTGGCTGCGGTCATACAGCGACTCGGCGTAGGCGGGCGGCACCAGGAAGCGGCCGCTGTTGGTCGCCTTGACCTTGTACGTCACCTCCCTCGCTTCACTGGTCACGCTGCCGTAGAACACCACCCGGTCTTCGCGCACGTCGGCATACTGCACCGCCCAGGTGGTTCGGCTGCCGGCCAGGCCGGGCAGGGGATGGCTGCCGTCCGCATTCTGCACGGGCGCCTTGTCGCCTTCCTGCGGCTCGGCCCCTTCCTCCGGTGCGGGCGGTGGCGCTGCAGTCTCCAGCACGGGCTCGAAGCCACCCGGCATCAGGTCGACCAGGGCGACGTTGTAGACGTTGCGGCCCACCGCGCGGAATTTCAGGCGCACCGTCACTTCATCGCCCACCGTGACCTTGGTGACCGTCTTGCCGGCAGCATCGACAAACTCGCGCACCACTTCCATCCCCTCGCGCAGTTCCGTCGTCGGCGGGGCGCGGTCGTAGCCCGTCTCGGTCACGGCAAAGTAGGCAGGCACGCCGCTGTCGTTGGAGAACAGCAGCTTGCTGCTGCCCGCCGTGAAGGGCACGCGGGGCATCAGGTTGGCCGGCAGCGCCAGCGCCTTTTTCGCGCCCTTGGCATCGACTTCGACGATGCCCAGTTTGCCTGCGGCCTGTTCTCCCACCGCAGCCGCGTAGGCGTCGAAGGCGAGCGTCAGCCAGGCGGCCGACAGGGTGTTGTAGCGGTTCTCGGCCAGAGCCTTGACGAGCGAGGTCATCGCTTCCGGCGGCAGCGCCTTGGCGCGGGCGGGGAAGTGGCGGGCGAGGATGTAGAGGGTCTGGGCGTCTTCGGCCAGGGGATCGACGTAATACAGCTCGCTGTCCGCACGCGCACCGGTGGGTCGCTTGACCAGGTGGGCGACCTGGCGGTCGGCTAGGTCGCCGGCCAGCTTGTCCTGTTTTTGCAGCAGGTAGGCGGCGGCCAGATAAGCGGCAGCGGGATCGTCCTGCCACACTTTCGGGAAGCGCTTGTCGAGGCTTTCGCGGATGCTGGCGATCATCGGCGTGCTGACGTTCATCTGGCGCGTCAGCAGGTAGGCGGCGTAGGCGCGCACGCGCAGGCCCGGCAGGGTCGCGTCGGGACTGGCGGCCAACACCCGCACATAGGCCATCGCCTGCTGCAGCATGTCGGGCGGGACCGCTTCGCCCCGTTCCTTCGCTTCGAGCAGCATGTGGGCCGCGTAGACGGAGGCGAATTCGTCGGCCTGGGCGGCGGCGCTCCACATGCCGAAGCCCCCTTCCGCGTTCTGACGGGTGCGCAGCACGGCCAGCGAGCGGGCGAAGCTGCGCGCTTCCGGCAGTTTCTGGCCACCTGCCGAGGCAAACTCGGGCCGCTTGCCCAGCACGATGCCGGGCACCGTCTGGCTGATCAACTGCTCGGTACACAGGTGCTCGAAGCTGGCCAGATAGCGCGACAGCCCGCCCGCCAGCACCAGCGGCACGGTCGATACGGCCGCTTCCGTCACGCGGTATTCGGGATACATGCTGCGTTTGGTCGCCACCTCGGCGGAGCCCTTGAAACTGCCCATGGCCGTGCTGGTGGTGCGCTGGGTGGCGGGGCGGACCGAGACATCGGAGGACAGTTGCGCGGTCTTGAGCGCCGCGCCGCTGCCGGTGGCTGCGGCGAAGGTCAGGGTGGCCGATCCCAATTGCGACCTGGCGCCATCGACTGCCCGCACGCGGAAGTTGGCAACGCTTTCCCGCATCGCGCCGATTTTCAGCTGCTGGCTGGCGCCGCCCACCACTTCCAGGTGGGGGGAAGTTTTGAGGGTCACCGTCACGGGCGCTTCCTTGCCCGAGCCGGCCACGTTGGTGGCCACATTGTTGGCCACCCCGACGCTCAAATCGAATTCGTCACCCGGCGCCACCGCCAGCGGCAGATTGGGAGACAGGACGAAATCGCCCCGCACCGTGGTCTGGGTGGCGGCCGTGCCCACTGATCCCTCGTTGACGGCGACGGCGAACACCCGCATCGAACCATTGAAGGTGTCCGGCACGTCGTAGGCAAATTCTTTGCTGTCCTTGACGTCGACGATGCCCGACCAATAGGCCGCCGGCAGGTCGTGCTTGCGCTTGAACGGATTGAGGTGGCGGCCCAGGGCGCCGTCGCCATCGCCGCCCGGTGCGCTGGCGGCCAGCAGCTTTTTGAATTCCGGCAGGATCAGGTCGAGGATTTGCGAAGTGCGTACTTCCAGCATGCGCTTCTGGAAGAACAGGGAAAGGGGATCGGGCGCCTTGTAGCGCGCCACCTGCAGGATGCCCTCGTCGACGGCAAACACCACCACGCGCGCCGGCTTGGCCACCGTGAGCTTCATGGTCAGGCGCTGGCCCGGCTTCACCAGTTCCGGCGCCGTCAAAGTGAGTTGGTTGCTGCGCGCGGCCAGGCTGGTGGCGAAGGGCACGGCGCCATAGCTCATGGGGCTCATGAAGATTTCATCGGACCCCGGATCGCGGATGAACTGCACGCTCACATAGCCATTGCCCTCGAAATCCTTTGGGAGGCGGATTTTTTGAACGGAGGCCAAGGTGTCGGTCTTGAACCACTGGTGGGTGAACACTTTATCGCGCTCGATGGTGATCAGGCCCGCGCCCGCATATGGCGCCTTGATGCTGATCTCGATGTCCTCGCCCGGCACATAGTCCTTTTTGTTGAGGGTCAGCTGCAGCTCGGCGTTGCGTTCCAGGCTGCGGGTGACGTTGCCGCGGCCGGCCACGGCGTACTCGATGCGATTGAGTTCCACCCCTTGCGCGTCGCGGATCACGTAGGCGAAGTTGCCTGGCGTGGCCGTGTCGAGCGCCAGGGTCTGGCCCGCGGCGGCCAGCGCCAGAGGGGTCTCCTTCAAGGTCACCTCTTTTTTGCGGGACTCGTATTTGTAGGTGTTGTTGCCCTGCTTGGTGAGCACGGAGACGAATTTGCGCTCGACCAGCTGCAGGGTCAGACCGCTGACGGCCGTCTTCTGCGTCTTCGGATCGATGGCGATCAGCGACACGCTGCGCTTGCCCGCGCGCGAGACGAAATCGAGGGCGCCGTCCGCCTTGAAACCCACCAGATAGGGCAGCTCGGACACCAGTGCCGCCGTTTCAGCGGCCACGCCGCGCCCGCCCTGGGCTTCGAACACGCGCGTGACGACGCCCACCCTGTAAGTGGCGCGGGCGTAGCGGGACAGGCCCAGGTCGAAACTGGCCTGGCCCTTGTCGTCCGTGTTCTGGTCGTTCAGCTTCGCGGTATAACCCTCTTTGGCGCGCAGGGGATCGTAGAACTTGTAGTCCGGGTAGCGGCTGAACGAGGGGAAGGCGGGACTCAAGGTCAGGTCGGCCGATACCCGCCGGTTTTGCGCGGGAGTGCCGAACAGGTTGCGCGCCTCCACCAGCGCTTTCAGTTCTTTTGGATTGACCCAGCCCTCGCTGGGGCCTTCCGACAGCCGCGCCGTCACCTTGAGACGGTCGGGCTGGAATTCCTGCACCTTGACGGTGGTGCTGCCGATCTGGGCGCCCGCCTCGCCGTCCCGCACCAAGGACAGGTTGACGGTGTAATTGCCGGTGGGGGCGCTGTCCTGGGTGGCGTAGGAAGTCTCGAGGAAGCCGTCGGCCGTCAGCTTGACGATCTCGTGTTTCACGCGCAGGCCGCGCGGGTCGAGCACGTCCACCTGCAGGGGCAGGCCGGTGATGGCGCCGCCCCAGTTGGCGGACTTGGCGATCATCCCGATGTGAAAAGTGTCGCCGGGGCGATAAATACCCCGGTCGCTGAACAGGTAGGCGGAAAGCTGGTCGGCGACGGCGGCGTTCTTCGCACCGCCGACGTCGAAGCGCGACATGTCGAGGCCCCGGTCGTAGCGGTTCAAGGGCATGAAGCTCAAGTCGCCCCCTTTGCGGGCCAGTACCATCAACGGCGCGCGTTCGCGTGTGAGCCCGTCGATGCGATTGAAGCGGGCGTGGCCCGTCTCGTCCGTGGTCTGGGTGAACAGCACCTGGCCGTTCACGCCCACGATGTCGACGGCGGCGCCGCCCACCGGTTTGCCCGTGTAGATCGACTGGATGAACACGTCCTGCGAGCCGTCCAGCGATTTTTTGACGACGATGCCCAAATCCGTCACCAGCACCAAGCGCTTGTCGACCCTGGCTTCGCCGGCCTGGTTTGGTTGATTGCTTTCGCTGTCCTCGCTGCCCTCGCTGCCCTCGCCACCACCGCTCTCGGGCGCCGGCTCGCCCGGCTTGCGCTCGGCCGCCTTGGCCGCGCGTGCCGCCTTTTCTTCCGCCCTGGGGTCGTAGCTCGACACCGTCAACAGGAACACCCCTCTGCGCTCGGCGCCATCGCCTCTCAGATAGTCGCTCAAGTCCACCGCTTCATAGTGGGCCTGGCCCGCCTTCAAATCCTGCAGCGCCACCTTGCGTTCAAAACGTTCGGTGAGATTGTCGGGGCCGAAGCTGCCGTCGAACTGGGGCCGCGCAAAACTGCCGTTCGACTGCGAGACCAGGTGCTGCAGCTGGGCCGGCAGCACGCGGCCCACTTCCACTTTCACGCCTGGCAGGTCGCGCACCAGCACCGCCACTTTCTTCTCGCCGGACAGGGCGAGCAGGGCGCCTTCGCTGAGGATTTTCAGTTCGGACGGGTAAGGCGGCACCTGCACGGTGCGGCCCACGCCCTTGCCCAGCACGTAGCCGCCGAACGATTTCAGGCCAGGCGGCAGCTGCACGTAGAGATAGCGGCCCACCGGCGCCTTGTATTTGAAACTGTGCAGGTCCGTGAATTCGCGTTCGGCCGGCACCGCTTCCAGCGGCAGGCGCTGGCTGCGCTTGATGGCGTCCTCGTCGACCGTCACGCTGCTCCAGTCGAAGGCTTCGTCATCCGGCGGATTGGCCGCGTCTTTCGGCCCTTTCAATGGCAGCAGCCAGACGGCGGCCGCCTTGGCCATGTCGCGTTCATTGACGCTGGTGGAGGTTTGCAGCACCAGCACCTGCTCCGGCTCGTTCTTGTCGTTGGTGACGACCTTGGGCGAGATCTCGTCGACGGTGAGGCTGTACAGGCCGGGGATGATGACTTCGGCCGTCAGCTCGTCCGCCAGCGGGGGCGAGCCCCGCGCGGCCGTCAAGCCTTTGGCCAAGGTAAAGTGCATCTTGCCGCCGTCTTTGGGAATCGGCAGATCGGCCGACACTACCGAGGCGTTGAGCTTGAATTTGTCGTAGCTGACGGTAAAGGGCGTGCCCTGTTTGCCGATACCCAGTACCCCTTCCGACTGCTCGTCCTCGCGCATGGCCAGGCGCTTTTCCAGTTCGGCGGGGGTGACGGGATAGGTAAAATGCAGGTCCACCACCACTTTCTTGGCAGCTGGGTTGACGGGATCCTGGTAAAAACTGGCGCGGCTGATTTTTGCCGTGAAGGGGGCGGTGGAAAAATGGGCTTCCTGCTCCACCAGCCGCGTTTCCGGTTTCAAGGCCGCGCGCGGCAGCTTGACGGTGTAGTCGGCGCCGGCCGGCCAGTCGTCCTTCGGCACAAAACTCAGGTGCTTGTCGTCGTTCCAGTGCCAGTTGCCAGCGAGCGCGGGAGAGAGCGCAAAGCCGCTGACGTCCTTGCCCACCTGGGACAGCGGCGCCACGCCCTGGCTGAAGGTGATCACCACCGGATGGGGTTTGCGCGCTTCCGCATCTTCCATTTCGATGGCCGTGCGCGCCGGCGCCTGCACCTTGAAGGTCACTTCGACCGGTTTGGGGCGGGCGCGCCACCAGCGCATGCCGTACCAGCTGCCCGCCGCCAGTGCGCCGATCAACAGCAGCACCAGCAGGGCGAGGGCGGGACGGGCGCGTGCTGTTGCGCCGGCGCGACGGCCACCGCGGGCCAGGGCCTGACCCCAGCGGGGCGCCTGCCAGTCGACCCGGCCGAACAGCTGCAGGCACAGCCAGGCCAGCGGCCGCCACACCAGTTTGTCCCATACGGCGCGACATTGGCGGGCAAAAGTCGAAAGGGGCGAGGTGGCCATGCGGGATCCCGATAAAGGTCAAACAGACGGTCAAATTGTTACTTGAGGATAATTACCTCATTCTCAATGTTTAGCAATCACTATTGCTGCGGGCTTGAGAAGTTTTCGCGCGCTGTCGTAAATTCTTCTAAGATGCGCATTCCATCTGCATTCAAGCCAGGACCACCATGAGCAAACCCACCGTCACCGTCGCCCAACTCAATGAGATCGGCCAGGGCAAATTTCCCGGCTATCTGGGTATGCAAATCACCAGCATCGACAACGGTGAAGTGGCGGCCCGCCTGGAGATCGCTTCGCACCACCTGGCGCCGAACGGCTTTCTGCACGCTGGCAGCGTGGTCACTCTGGCCGATACCTGCTGCGGCTATGCCTGCCGCCTGAACCTGCCGGAAGGCGCCGAGAATTTCACCACCATCGAACTGAAATCGAACCATCTGGGCACGGCCCGCGACGGCGCCATCGAGTGTGTCGCCAAGCCGGCCCACCTTGGCCGCACCACCCAGGTCTGGGACGCCGTCGTGCGCAACGCCGCCAACGGCAAGACCATCGCCATTTTCCGCTGCACCCAAATGATTCTGTATCCGAAATAAGAGACCACCCATGTTGACCTTCCTTTCCCGCGGCGCCGCCGCAGCCCTGCTGGCCCTCGCGGCGCTGGCGCCCGCCCACGCCGCCGATGACGCCACCTTTATTGGCCTGGGCGGCAAGCCCGGCATCAAGATCATCGTCGACCATTTCGTCGCGCGGGTGCTGGCCGATCCCCGCATCAAGGAGACGTTTTCGGAATCTGACATGAAGCACGTGGGCGCGCGCCTGGAAGAGCAGTTCTGCGCGCTGACGGGCGGGCCTTGCGTGTACGGCGGCGAGCCGATGAAGGAGACCCACGGCGGCCTGAAAATCACCAACGCCCAGTTCAACGCGCTGACGGAAGATCTGCAGATGGCGATGGAAGAGCAGGGCGTGCCTTCGTCGGTGCAGAACAAGCTGATTGCGAAGCTGGCGCCGATGCAAAGAGAGATCGTGACCAAATAAGTGTGACGAAGTAGAGCGCCATCGATAAAAAAGCCGGCTTCCATCGAAGCCGGCTTTTTTTACATCTGCACCCATGCGCCCTTGTAAATCACAGGGCCGGTGGGGCCGTTCGGATCCGGCGAGCCACCAGGCGGCTCGAGCGACACGGCCAGCACCGCGACGTCGGCGCCGATGGCCTGCGCGGTCAGAGGCAGCACGGTGCGGCCCGCCGTCACGAGACCGAGCGAACGGGGATGGCCCTGTTTCGGCACCGCCCACAGGTGCAGGCTGTGGCCGGGTTGTACCGCCACGTTCGACGCCAGACGGATCTCCATGTCGTGATGGCGGGGATCGGCCGTCACCAGCATCACCGTGTTGGTCTTCTCGTCGGTGAGGGTGGCGACATAGTTGGCCGCGACAGGAGCGGTAGCAGGTCCGCGCATGACGATCACCAGCAGCAGCGCCGTCAGGGCGGTCGACACCATCCCCAGGCTGCGCCAGAAAGCGAGATTGTCGTTCTTCCAGAACTGCCAGCGGGTCGATGGCGGATTTAGTGCCAGGCGGCGTTCAATGGCGCTCCAGACGCGCTTGGGCGGGGTGACGGCGCCCGCGAATTCGGCCATGGGGGCGAGCCGCTGCTGCCACGCGGCGACCGTGTTTCTCAGGTCGGCGTCCTGGTGCAGCCAGCCTTCGAAGCGGCGGCGCGCACCGCCCCGCAGGGTGCCCAGCACGTATTCGGCGGCCAGCTTCTCGCGCAGGATGGGGTTGTTACGGATGTTCATGCCTGCTCCCCTCGCGCCAGGCAGGTACGCAGTTTTTCCAGGCTGCGGCGGATCCAGGTCTTGACGGTGCCCAGTGGCAGCTTCATCTGGCTGGCCACCTCGCTGTGCGACAGGTCGTGGTAATACGCCAGCGCCACCACCTGCCGGTGGGCACCCTCGAGCGCCGCCATGCACCAGGCCAGGGCCTTGGCGTCGCCGGAGAGCTGCAGCGCCTCGATCGGCGTGCGTTGGGGGTCCTGGAGCGCGTTCATCACTTCGCCATCAAATTGGTCCGCATCGATCTCCACCGCGGTGTTGCTGCGCCGCAGGTGGTCGAAGGCCTTGTTCCGGACGATGGTCGCCATCCAGGTCATCGGTGCGGCAAGATGGCTCTGATAATTGGCGGCATTGTTCCAGATCGCTACGAAACTCTCTTGCAAGACCTCTTCGGCAAGTTCGCGCTTGTGCAATATACGCAGCGCGAAGCCAAACAGTTTCGCCGAGCTGGCGTCGTAAAGGCGGCGGAAGGCGGCAGCGTCGCGCTTGCCGGCCGCCTGCAGCCAGGTTTTCAGTTGCTGCGGGTCGAGGGAATGCACGTCGGTGGACACAAACTGGCCTTGTCGAGTCGTTCAGGTTGGCACGGCGACAATGCCGTGGGCAGTGGCAGCTTAATCAATCACATGCACAAATACAACAACGCTGTGTGGAAAACCGGGTCAGGCTCATCCATTTGCCATCAAACCGCATCGCTTGCCGCCCATACCTGCCAACAACATTCTCGGATTGATAGAATGTGAGATCGTTACAGGAGTTCCGATGCAATTTAATACATTTTTGTCATCCGCCTTGCTTGTCTGCATTCTGTCGGCAAACATGGCGCATGCGCAATCCCTTTCTCCCGACATGGGCAAGCTGACCGCCACCGGCGGCGTTTCCACCGTCGAAGGCGCGGGCGGCGGCGGTTTGGCGCCCTGGGCCCTGATCAGCGGCTACGGTACCCGCGACAGCTGGGGCGCCAATGCCCACGCCACCCGCGTCGTCACGCAGGACTATTCGCTCGACACGGCCGGCGTCGCCGTCGGCATCGCCGACCGGGTGGAACTGTCGCTGGCCACCCAAACTTTCAAGGGCAGCCTGGCGCCACTGGATGCGCTGCGTCTCAAGCAGGACATCGTCGGCGTCAAAGTGAAACTGGCGGGCGACGCGGTCTACGACCAAGACCGCTTGCTGCCCCAGATTGCCGTCGGCGTCATGGCCAAGCGCAACAAGGGCGTGGAGGGGCTGGGCGCGCTGGGCGTCACCAGCGTCAAGCAACTGGGCGCAAAAAGCGAGAACGGGGTCGATTACTACCTGGCCGCCACCAAGCTGGTGCTGGAAAACAGCCTGCTGTTGAACGGTACGGTGCGCGCCACCAAGGCCAATCAGATGGGTTTGCTGGGTTTTGGGGGCGACAAGGCAGATCGTTACCAGGCCAAGCTGGAGCTGTCGGCTGCCTACCTCATCAACCGCAAGCTGGTGGCGGGGGTGGAATACCGCATGAAGCCGAGAAATCTGGGCGTGGACAACGAAAAAGCCTATTACGACGCCTTTATTGCCTGGTTCCCCACCAAGAACGTGTCGGTGACGGCAGCCTATGCCGTGCTGGGCGACATTACCGTGTTCAATCCGACCAACCAGAAAGGCGCCTACCTGTCCGTGCAGGCCGGCTTCTGATCAGCTCGCTGCCAGCGCCTTTTGCAGCAGGGCGTGCAGTTCGCTGAACTGGGGCTCGCCCACGTAGCGTTTCAAAATGGTGCCGTCCTTGCCGATCACAAAGGTGGTCGGGGTGAGGGCGACGTTGCCGAAGGACTTGGCGACATCCCCATTGGCGTCGAGCGCCACCTTGAAGGGCAGCTTGCGGGTTTCAGTGTAGTTGAGGACGTAATTTGGCGGGTCGTACTGCATCGCCACGGCCACGAACTCCAGGCCGCTGCCCTTGAATTTATTGTAGGTCTCGACCATCTGCGGCATTTCCTTGACGCAGGTGGTGCAGGAAGTGGCCCAGAAATTGACCATCACCACCTTGCCGCGCAGGCTGTCCGTGCTCAGCTTTTCCCCCGTGATGGTGGTGTAGCTGACCTGGGGCGCGGCCACCTTGTTGGCAAAGGTGGCGTAGGCGATACCGCCCACCGCCAGCAGCAGGGCGGCGGCGATGGCGGGCTTGATCCAGCTGCGGGACGATGGCGAAGTCATGGCGGGCATTCGGGAATGGGACCAGCTGATTCTAATCCAATCCTCACAGCGCCGTGCCGACCGGCTGCAAAGCGCGCATTTCCTCTTCGCTGATGTACTCGAAAATCTTCACGACCTTCTGCACGCCGGACACGCCGCGGGCGATATCGGCCGCCAGCTGCCCTTCGCGCTGGGTCACGCGGCCCATCAGATACACGGTGCCCCGCTCCGTGACGACCTTGAACGAGGTCGCCGAGATGGTCTTCATGTCGACCAGGCTGGCCTTGACCTTGGTGGTGATCAGGGCGTCCGACGAGCGGGACGTGTAGCTGGCCGGGCCGGCCACGTCCAGCTCGTTGATCACGTTCTGCACGCCGTCGATGGCGGCCACTTCGCGCTCGACGGCCGCCTTGGCGGCGGCATCGGGCACTTCGCCCGTCAACAGCACCTTGCGGTTGAAGGCAGCCACGTTGACGTGGGCATCCTGGCCCGCCACCTTGGGAATGCGCAGTTCGGCCTTGACGGTGATCGATTTGTCTTCCGTCTGGGCGCCCAGGGTACGGCGGTCGGCGGTGGCGACGGCGCCCATCACGGCGCTCCCCACCACCATTTCAACGCAGCCGGACAGGCTGCCCAGCAGGGCGGCGCACAGGATGGCTTTCGACAGGTGTCGCAAGGCGGGACGGACTTCGGTCATTGCGTGATCTCCATTATTCTTCATCTCCTCCAAACAGGGCGACGTCGATGCCGTCGCAAATGCAGTGGATCGCCACCAGGTGCACTTCCTGGATGCGGGCCGTGCGGGTGTGCGGTACGCAGATATGCACGTCGGCGTCCGTCAGCATCTTGCCCAGTTCGCCGCCATCCTTGCCGGTCAAGGCCACCACGCGCATTTCGCGCTCCAGCGCCGCTTCCACGGCCGCGAGCACGTTGGCGGAATTGCCCGAGGTCGACAGGGCCAGCAAAATATCGCCGGCCTGGCCGAAGGCTTGCACCTGCTTGGCGAAAATCTCGCGGTAGCTGTAATCGTTGCCGACGGCGGTGAGGATGGACGTGTCCGTCGTCAGGGCCAGGGCCGGCAGGGGAAAGCGCTCGCGCTCGAAGCGGCCCACCAGTTCAGCGGCGAAGTGCTGGCAATCGGCTGCCGAGCCGCCATTGCCGCAGGCGAGAATCTTGTTGCCGTTCGACAGGGCGCCGAACATCAGGTCGATGGCTTCGGAAATGGGCTGGGTCAGCAGGGGCGCGGCCTTGAGCTTGAGGTCAGCACTTTCCTGGAAATGGGCGAGGATGCGTTGTGTATTCATAGGGTCGGATTATAGTGCAGACGGTCCGGCGCGGTCACAAGCGCTGTTTGATTTGCTTACATCTCACTTACTTCTCAATCGGGCGCGTCGATCGCCCCTTTCAGCCAGGTGATCTCGCTTCCTTCGATGGTGACGACGTCGATGCGGCACGCCGGTTCGTCTTCGAAGCGCTGCAGATAGACCTGGGCAGCGCGCACGATGCGCCCTTGCTTGACGGGCCCCACGCTGGCGGCGGCGCCGCCGTAATCGCCGCCGGCCCGCTCACGTACCTCGATGAACACCAGGGTATCGCGCGCACGCATGATCAAATCGATTTCACCGGCGGGGCAGCTGAAGTTGGCCTGCACCAGTTTCAGTCCCTGGCGCTTCAGATAGGCCAGGACCGCCAGTTCTGCGGCGCGGCCCTGCTGCTGGCTGGGGCTGAGGCGCTTGCCCCACATGGCGGCTCAACGGGCGCCGTCGATCAGGGAGAAACCGCCGCCCTGATAAATGGCGGCGGGCTGCACGCGGTTAAAACGGGCCGGCCCGCGGCCGAAGTCGATGCTCAATTTGCCCGTCACCCCATCGAGCTGAAAACTGCCGCCATCGTGCAGGCTGATTTCGCGCGCGACCCGGAACGCATCGATGCCCAGCGCGTACAGGCGGTCCAGGTCCAGCGCCTGCCCGTTGCCGCTCCAGCGCGGATAAACCATCGCGGCCGGGTGGGAAGGCTGCACTTCCCACGGCAGGTCCAGCATGCGCATGCCCACCAGGTCCGCAATCGTCGCGGCGGGATCGGCGCCCGGGTTGACGGAGGAGGTGCCATAAAACGGCAGCACGGGTTCGCCCTGGTTCAGGGCCGCGCGCACCTGGCCGGCCTGGCTGGGATCGAGCGCCGCAAACACCAGCGCCGGTGCGCTGCCGGCCAGCTGGTTGCGCAATTGGGCCAGGGCCGCTTCGCTCAGATAGCCATTGGTGTCGGCCAGCGAGACGGTCTGCACCTCGCGGCCCAGCTGCTTGAAGCGGGCCGTGAAACTGCCGGCGATGCGGCGCTGCCAGGCCGATCCTCCCGTCACCACCAGTGCGCTGCCGCTAGGGTGTTCGGCGGCGGCCCAATCGGCCACTTGTCTGGCTTCGTCCTCGATCGACAGGCCGATCACCAGCAGCTGGGGCGGCAGGGGATTGCCGCGCACCTCGGGGTGGTTCAAGGCGATGGTGGGTTTGTTCACGAGAGAGCTGTTGGCCAGCGCGCTGACGGCGGACCGGGCCAGCGGTCCCACGATGATGTCGTTGTCGACGGCCGCGCGCTGGTAGGCGTCCAGCGTCTCCTGGGGGTTGTCGCCCGTCTCGATGATCTGCAGCTCGAAGCCGGATTTGTCGCGTTCGAAGGCGGCCATGAAACCCATGCGCAGGGCATCGGCAGGGGCGGCCAGGGCGCTGGAACGCAAAGGCAAGATCAGGCCGATGTGCGTGATTCTGCCGTTGGCGGGCGGCGGCGCCCTGTCGGCAGGCGCCGCGGCGCTATCGGGACCATCGATGGGCACCGTGCGGATGGCTTCGTCCTCGCGGGGCGGTGGCGGCGGCAGTTCGCGCGGCGGCGGTACGGCCAGCGGCGCCGCATCCACACTTGTAATCGGCGGAAGGGGCGCGCACAATCGCACGTCGCAGGGAGTGCTGCAGCCGGCCAGCGACAGCAGGGTGCTGCCGGCCAGCGCCGCCAGCAGACTTTTGAAACCAGGACCACTCTCGCGCATCACATTCTCCATGACAGACATCCAGTCCAGCCCCATCGCCCCGGTTTCCATCGCGGGCCTGCCCGTGCTCGGCGAGGCGGCCCAGCAGTCCTATCCTACCGCAACCCTGTACATTGTCGCCACTCCCATCGGCAACGTCACCGACATCAGCCTGCGCGCCCTGCACCTGCTGGCGCTGGCCGACGCCGTCGCCTGCGAAGACACCCGCAACACGGGTCACCTCTTGACCCGCTTTGGCTTGAACAAACCCCTGATCGCGGCCCACCAGCACAACGAGCGCGAAGTGGCCGACAAGCTGATCGCCCGCCTGGCCCAGGGCGAGCGCATCGCCCTGGTGTCGGACGCCGGCACGCCGGGCGTGTCCGACCCGGGCGCCCGCATCGTCGACGCCGTGCGCGCCGCCGGCCTGCGCGTGCTGCCCATCCCCGGCCCCTCGGCCGCCATCACGGCCCTTTCGGCCAGCGGCCTGGTGAACGACCAGTTTTATTTCGTCGGCTTTTTACCGGCCAAGGGCAGGCAGCGGGACAGCGCCCTGCAAGCGCTGCTGACCGTGCCCGCGACCCTGGTGTTGTACGAGGCGCCGCACCGCATCGTCGACAGCGTGGACGCCCTGCTGGCCGCCTTCGGCCCCGCACGCCAGGTGGTGTTTGCGCGCGAACTGACCAAACTGTTTGAAGAAATCCACCGCTGCTCCCTGGGCGAGGCCCCGGCCTGGCTGGCCGCCGATCCCCACCGCGAGAAGGGGGAATTCGTCGTGCTGGTGGAAGGCGCGCCGGCAGAATCAGACGCTGCCGACCTGGAAGCGGAGCGCATCCTGCAGATTTTATTGGGCGAGTGCTCCGTCAAACAGGCCGCCAGCCTGGCCGCCCAAATCACGGGCAAAAAGAAAAACGCCTTGTACGAACGGGCCCTCGCCCTCAAGAACAATCCTTGACCGTTCGGCCTGCAGCCGTTATAGTTCTGCTCCTCGGAGTGTGGCGCAGTCCGGTAGCGCACCTGGTTTGGGACCAGGGGGTCCAAGGTTCGAATCCTTGTACTCCGACCAGAAAAAGAACAAACAAAAGTGAAAACCTGCTTTTGTTTGGCTTAGTCAGATAAAAAAGCTCCGGGAGACCCGGGGCTTTTTTTGGTTTACGCAAACCCGATTCAGATTCGCCTGCGCCGCGGGGACTGGCGCTCGCCGCCTGTCACCGGTCTACTGCGTCCTTTTCGCCGCCAACGCATTCCCCGCCCGGCTCACGCCCTTCCGGCCCAGTTGCTCCGAAATATACAAGCCCGCATCGACCACCTGCTCGATATCGACCCCCGTATGAATGCCCAAGCCATTGAGCATGTACAGCACATCCTCCGTCGCCACGTTCCCCGTGGCGCCCTTGGCGTAAGGGCAGCCGCCCAGTCCTGACACGGACGCATGGAAAATCGACACCCCCAGCTCCAGGCTGGCGTAGATGTTCGCCAGCGCCTGCCCGTAGGTGTCGTGAAAATGCCCGGCGATGCCGTCGAGCTTGAATGTGTCGGCGGCGGTTTGCATCACGGCCTGGGTGTGGCGGGGAGTGGCGACGCCGATGGTGTCGGCGATATCGATTTCGTCGCAGCCCAGGTCGCGCATGCGGGCCACCACGTCGGCCACGGCGGACAGGGGAACTTCGCCCTGATACGGGCAGCCGAAGGCACAGCTGACGCTGGCGCGCAGTCGCAGGCCGTGCTGCTTGGCGGCCTTGGCGACGGGTTCGAAGCGGGCGATCGATTCGGCGATCGAGCAGTTGATGTTCTTTTGCGAGAAGGCTTCCGAGGCCGAGCCGAAAATCACCACTTCTCCCGCCTTGGCTGCCAGCGCCGCCTCAAAACCCTGCATGTTCGGGGTCAAAGCGGAGTACAGGGTATGCGGCAGGCGCTCGATGCGGGCCATGACTTCGGCGCTGGTGGCCATTTGCGGCACCCACTTGGGAGACACGAAGGAAGCCGCTTCAATGTTGGCGAAGCCCGCGCGCGCGAGGCGTTCGACCAGCTCGACCTTGACGGCGGCGCCGACGAACTGCTTCTCGTTTTGCAGGCCGTCGCGGGGACCCACTTCAACCAGTTTGACGTGCTGGGGCAGGGTGCTTTGCGTGTTCATCTCAGTATCCTCGCTTGCGGTCGACGACGTGGGCGAGCCGATGACCCGCCTGGTGCGCCATGATTTGATCGGCGATCTGCCTGACGCTGTCTTCGCGCACGGTCAGCGCGGAGATGTGGGGCGTGATGCTGATCTTCGGTTCGCCCCAGAACGGATGGGGCGATGGTAAAGGCTCGTTTCTGAAAACGTCCAGGGTGGCGCCTGCGATATGGCCGCTCTTGACCAAAGCAAGCAGGTCGGGTTCGGCCACCAGCGCGCCGCGCGCCACATTGATCACATAGGCGCCGCGGGGCAGCTTTTCAAGGTTGGTGCGGTCGAGCAGGTTGGTCGTCTCGGCCGTCAGGGGCAGCATGCAGACCAGCACCCGCGTCCCGGCCAAAAAGTCGTCCAGTTGCCCGGGCCCGGCAAAGCAGGCCACGCCCTCGATCTGTTCGGCGCTGCGGCTCCAACCCCGCAAGGGAAATCCGAGTCCCTTGAAAGCGTCCAGCACGGCGCTGCCCAGCTCTCCCATTCCCATCACGCCGACGGCGAAAGTGCGCTTGTCCGGCAGCGGCAGGGGCGACCAGATGCCGGCGCGCGCCTGGGTGTCGTAATCGTCGAAACGGCGGAAGTAGCGCAGGGTTGCGTGCAGCACGTACTCGGCCATCTGCACGCCCATGCCGGCATCGCCCAGGCGGACGATGGGCACGTCCGGCAGCTGCTCGCCGAATTTGAGCAGGGCGTCGACCCCGGCGCCGGCCACAAAAATCGCCTTGACCCCATGCAGCTGCGCCAGCAGCGCCGCCGGCGGCGCCCACACCAGGGCGTAGTCGCAATGCGGCACCGCGCCCTCACGCCATTCCACCACCTCCAGCGCCGGCAGGGCCGCTTTGAAATCGCGCGCCCACGGGGCAGTGTTGCCATCAAGCCGGTATAAAAGCAGTCGCATGGCGCTCTCCCGACTCAGGCGGCCGCGAAGGCCAGCAAGGGCGCGCCGTCGGCGACCTGGTCGCCCACCTGATACAGCAGCTCTTCCACCGTGCCGTCGCTGGGGGCGGCGATGGTGTGCTCCATTTTCATCGCTTCCATTATGACGAGGGCGTCGCCCTTCTTGACGGCCTGGCCCGACTTGGCCAGCACCGCCACCACCTTGCCCGGCATGGGTGCGGTCAGGCGCCCGCCGGCGGCTTCCGCCTCGCCCGCATGGGCCAGGGGATCGTTGTAGTGCAGGATGAAGTGGCGCCCGCCTGTGAAGACGTGGAATTGCTCGCCGTCGCGGCGCACGGCGCCATGCAGGGACGTATCGCCCAGGCTCAGCGACAGCTGCGCCCCATCGGCGCGGTCGATCTGCATGGGCAAACGCATGCCGCCCAGCTCGAGCTGGTAGCCGCTGCCCTGGTAGCCCAGCTTGACCTGATAAGCCTTCATGTCGCTGGCCGCGCTGTATTCGTCCTCGAAGGCGATGCTGCGCTGTGCAGCGCCATTCAAGCGCCAGCCACTGGCGACCCCGAAGGGATCGGCCGCATACACGGACGATGCGGCCGCTTTGCTGCGTTCGGCGATCAGCAGCGATGCCGTGGCCAGCGCCAGCGCGCCTGCGGGTACGGCGCGGGGCGCGGGGAACAGGCTGTCGTGATTGCGCTCGATCAGTCCCGTGTCCAGGTCCGCGCTGGAGAAGGCCTGGCCGTCCACCAGGCGTTTTAGAAATGCGATATTGGTGGCCAGGCCGACGATGCGGAACTCCGCCAGCGCCTGCGACATGCGCGCCAGCGCCTGGGTGCGGTCGGCGCCCCAGACGATCAGCTTGGCGATCATCGGGTCGTAGAAGGGAGAGATCGCATCGCCTTCGCGCACACCGGAATCGATGCGGACAGCCGCCGGCTCACCTTTGCCACCGTCGCCCAACATGAAATTGACGGCGTCCGGCGTGTCCATGTGGCGCAAGGTGCCGATCGACGGCAGGAAGCCTTTATCCGGGTTTTCAGCGTAGATGCGCGCCTCGATCGAATGGCCGTGGATGTGCAGATCCTGCTGCGCTTTCGGCAGCGCTTCGCCGAACGCGATGCGCAGCTGCCATTCCACCAGGTCGGTCCCTGTGATCATTTCCGTCACCGGGTGCTCGACCTGCAGGCGCGTGTTCATCTCCATGAAATAAAACGAGCCATCCTGGTTGGCGATGAATTCCACCGTGCCCGCGCCCACGTAGCCCACCGCGCGGGCGGCGGCGACGGCCGCTTCTCCCATGGCTGCGCGGCGATCGACCGGCATGCCGGGTGCTGGCGCTTCTTCCAGCACTTTCTGGTGGCGGCGCTGCACGGAACAATCGCGCTCGTGCAGGTAGACGCAGTTGCCGTGGGTGTCCGCAAACACCTGGATCTCGATGTGGCGGGGCCGCGTCAGGTATTTTTCAGCGAGGACCTTGTCGTCGCCAAAAGAGCTGATGGCTTCGCGCTTGCACGAGGCCAGCGCCGCCTTGAAATCTTCCGAGCGCTCGATCACGCGCATGCCCTTGCCGCCGCCGCCCGCCGAGGCTTTCAACAGCACCGGATAGCCGATGCGGTCGCCCTGGGCTTGCAAAAAGTCGGGGTCCTGGTTCTCGCCGTGGTAGCCGGGCACCAGCGGCACCGCGGCGTTTTCCATCAGGGTTTTGGCGGCCGACTTGGAGCCCATGGCGCGCATCGAGGATGCCGGCGGGCCAATGAACACCAGGCCCGCTTGCGCGCAGGCGTCCGCAAAGTCCGCGTTCTCCGACAAGAAGCCGTAGCCCGGGTGGATCGCCTCGGCGCCGGTCGCCAGCGCCACGGCGATGATCTTGTCGCCGCACAGATAGCTCTCCTTGGCAGCGGCGGGTCCGATCAGCACCGCTTCATCGCACACGGCCACGTGTTTGGCGCCGGCATCGGCTTCCGAATAGACGGCGACGGTCTTGATGCCCATGCGGCGGGCAGTGGCGGCGACGCGGCAGGCAATCTCTCCGCGGTTGGCGATCAGGATTTTCTTGAACATGCGTGGGTTCCAGGAGAGAGTGGAGAATTAGCAGCCGCAGCGCTCTTTGGGGGCCGAATCCAGGGTCGAGGCGCGCGTTTTCAAACCCAGTTTTTCCAGCAGGGCGCGGTCGTCGTTGGCTTCCGGGTTGTCGGTGGTAAGCAGCTTGTCGCCGTAGAAAATCGAGTTGGCGCCGGCCAGGAAACACATCGCCTGCACCGCTTCGCCCATCTGGCGGCGCCCGGCCGACAGGCGCACGCGCGCCTTCGGCATGGTGATGCGGGCCACGGCGATGGTGCGCACGAATTCCAGCGGATCGAGCGGATCGAGGCCGTGCAAAGGCGTGCCTTCCACCTGCACCAGGTGGTTGACGGGCACCGACTCCGGATACGGATTCAGGTTGGCCAGCTGCGCGATCAGCCCGGCGCGCTGCAGGCGGGATTCGCCCATGCCGACGATGCCGCCGCAGCAGACCTTGAGGCCTGCATTGCGCACCTTGCCCAGGGTGTCGAGGCGGTCCTGGTATTCGCGGGTCGAGATGACGTTGTTGTAGAACTCGGGGGCGGTGTCGAGGTTGTGGTTGTAGTAGTCGAGGCCCGCGTTTTTCAGGCGGTCGGCCTGGCCTTCCTCCAGCATGCCGAGCGTTGCGCAGGTCTCCATGCCCAATGCCTTGACTTCGCGCACCATCGCTTCGACTTTGTCCATGTCGCGCTCTTTCGGGCTTCTCCAGGCGGCGCCCATGCAAAAGCGGGTGGCGCCATTGGCCTTGGCCTGGCGGGCGGCGTCGAGCACCGTGTCGAGGTCGAGGATTTTTTTCGCTTCCACACCCGTGTCGTAGCGGGCTGCCTGGGGGCAGTAGCTGCAGTCTTCTTCGCAGCCGCCCGTCTTGATCGACAGCAGGGTCGCCAGTTCGACGTCGCCGTCGGGGAAATTGGCGCGGTGCGCCGCCTGGGCCTGGAACATCAAATCATTGAAGGGCAGATCGAACAGGGCCATCACGTCGGCGACAGGCCAGGTGGCATCCGGCGCGGTGGTGATCGGCGCGGCCGGTTTGGTGAATGCCAGTTCGGTGATGGTGGCGGTGGAGACGGTCATGAATAAATCCTTCGAATGCTGGTTGATCAGGTACGCACGGGCGGCCAGCCTGGTAGCGCTCCGAGGTTGATGTGGGTGGCGGCTGCCTTGAAATCGGGCGTGTCCATGAAAGGGACGCGGCCCAGCAGGGGCGCGGGAATGCGGGCGGCCAGGGCCTCGATGTTTTCATCGAGGTAGGCCATGTCGGGGTCGATCTGGTTGGCCACCCAGCCGGCCAGCACCAGGTTGCGGGCGATGACGGCTTCCACCGTCAGCAAGGCGTGGCTGATGCAGCCCAGGCGCATGCCCACCACCAGCACCACCGGCAGGTTCAGTTGGGCGGCCAGGTCGGCGGTGTCGAAATAGTCGTTCAGAGGCACGCGAAAACCCCCCACGCCTTCCACCACCACGGCGTCCGACGCCGCCGCGATTTCCGCGTAGGCGGCGATGATGGGCACGGGGTCGATGGTCACGCCATCGATGGCGGCGGCGATGTGGGGGGCGGCCGGCGTGCGCAGCATGAAGGGCGTGGTCAGCGAGGCGGGCAGGTGGACATTGCCGGCGGCGCGCAGCTGGTCGGCGTCCTCGTTACGCAGCTCCCCCTCGACCATCTCGGCCCCGGCGGCGATCGGCTTCATGCCGCAGGCGCGCACGCCCGACTCCACCAGCTGATGCAGGATCGCGGCCGAGATCATGGTCTTGCCGATTTCCGTGTCGGTGCCGGTGATGAAGCAGGAGAAGCGCCAGGGTAGCGAGCCCACGGCCTGGATCACGGGGCTGGCCTCGGGCGCCGGCTCCTCGTCGACCAGCGCGGGCGGAATCAGCACGGGCGCTTCGGGAGCGATGGGGTCATTCAGGTTGTTGATGCCGAGATCAATGGTCATCTCAGATCCTTTCCAGGTCGTTCAGTGCGGCGACCAGTTGCGCCACATCTTCGTCAGTATGCGCCGCCGACAGGGTCACGCGCAGGCGCGCCGTGCCTGCCGCCACAGTGGGCGGGCGGATGGCGGGTACCCATAGCCCCTGGCCCGCCAGGGCGGCGCCGGCGCGCAGGGCGCCCTCATTGTCGCCGATGATGATGGGCTGAATGGCGGTCAGCGAAGGCGCCAGGGTCCACGGCGCCACCTGCAGGCCCGCCTGAAAACGGCGGATGAGCTGCTGCAGATGGCTGCGCCGGGCCGCCCCTTCCGCGCCTTCGATGATGTCAAGGCTGGCCAGCAATGCATGCGCCAGCGCGGGCGGCGCGGCCGTCGTGTAAATGTAGGGCCGGGCCCCCTGGATCAGCCACTCGACGACGCTGGCGTGGGCAGCCACGAAGGCACCCGCCACCCCGGCGGCCTTGCCGAGCGTGCCCATGTAGACCAGCAGGGGAGAGTGCAACTGCAAATGCGCCAGCGCGCCGTGGCCAGCGTCTCCCAGTACGCCGAAGCCGTGGGCGTCGTCCACTACCAGCCAGGCGCCGTGCTGCTCGCACAGGGCGAGAATCGCGGCCAGCGGGGCCAGGTCGCCATCCATGCTGAAGACGCTGTCGGTGACGACGATTTTGGTGGCGGCCGTGCTGGCGGCCAGTTGCGCGTCCAGGGCGGCCAGGTCGGCGTGGGGATAGACGGACACGCTGGCGCGGGCCAGGCGGGCGCCGTCGATCAGGGAAGCATGGTTCAGGGCTTCGCAGAACATGGCCGCATCGGCATCGATGCCCAAAGCCGTCAGCACGGCCAGGTTGGCCATGTAGCCGGTGGCAAAGGTCACGGCGCGCGCCTCGGGAATGCTGGCCGCCTGGGTTGCGGCAAGGCGCTCTTCCAGCAGCGCGTGGGCGCGGCTGTGGCCCGAGATCAGGTGAGAAGCGCCGCTGCCGGCGCCGTACAGACTCGCGCCCTCACGCAGGGCTGCCACCACGGCGGGGTGGGCGGCCAGGCCCAGGTAGTCGTTGCTGCAGAAGGCCAGCAGGGGACGGCCTTCGATGGCCAGCCGCGGCGCGCAGGGCGTATCGACGGTGCGGCGCCGGCGCGTCAGGCTGGCGTCGTCCAGTGCGCGCAGACGCGCATCGAGCGCGGCGATCATGGCGTGCGCTTGCATCAGGGGGCCATCACCTGGTCGAACACGGCGCGGGTGCGCGAAGCCAGCAAGTCGATCTCGGCGTCGCTCAGCACATACGGCGGCATCAGGTACACCGTGCTGCCGATGGGACGCAGCAGCAGTTCCTGTTCCAGTGCGGCGCTGAAGAATCTGCGCGAAAAGGTCGCGGCGCGCGCTACGTCCGGTTCGATCGCGTCAAACGCCCAGATCATGCCCTGTTGGCGCAGATTTTTTACGCGCGCGTCCTGCTGCAGTGGCGCCAGCGCTGCGTTTATCCTGGCTGCCTTGACGCGGTTGGCCGCCAGGACATCGTCTTCCTCAAAAATGTCGAGCGTGGCCAGGGCGGCGCGGCAGGCGAGGGGATTGCCCGTGTACGAGTGCGAGTGCAAAAAGCCGCGGCGGATGTCGGTGCTGTAAAACGCCTGGTAGACCTCATCTTTCGTCAGCACCAGCGACAGGGGCAGGTAGCCACCGCTGATGCCCTTGGACAGGCACAGGAAATCCGGCCAGATGCCGGCCTGCTCGCAGGCGAAAAAAGTGCCGGTGCGGCCGCAGCCGACGGCGATTTCATCGGCGATCAGGTGCACCTGGTAGCGGTCGCACAGTTCGCGTAGCAGCGTCAGATACAGGGGATCGTGCATGGCCATGCCGGTGGCGCACTGCACCAGGGGCTCGACGATGATGGCGGCGATACGCCCGGCGCGCTCCATGAACAGGGCTTCGACATCGGCGGCGGCGCGGCGCGCCACGTCCTGCGCCGTTTCGCCTTCGCGGGCCTGGCGCGCATCGGGCGACATCACCACCCGCGCGGAGCGCAGCAGGGGGCCGTAGGCATCCTTGAACAGGGCGACGTCGGTGACCGCCAGGGCGCCGATGGTCTCGCCGTGGTAGCTGCCCGCCAGGCAGACGAATTCCTGTTTTTGCTCCTGGCCGTGGTTGCGCCACGCATGAAAGCTCATTTTAAGGGCGATCTCCACGGCGGAGGCGCCGTCGGAGGCATAGAAGGCGTGGCCCAACGCGCCGCCCGTCATGCTTGATAAACGTTCGGACAGGCGCACCACCGGCTCGTGGGTAAAACCTGCCAGCATGGCGTGTTCCAGCTGGTCCAGCTGATCGCGCAGGGCGGCGTTGATGCGGGGGTTGGCGTGGCCGAACAGATTGACCCACCAGGAACTGATGGCGTCCAGATAGCGCTTGCCGTCGTGGTCCACCAGCCAAGGCCCGCGGCCGTGGCTGACGGCGATCAGCGGCACCGATTCGTGGTGCTGCATCTGCGTGCACGGGTGCCACACGCTTTGCAGGCTGCGTGCGGTCCAGTCGGCGGCGGTGGAGAGCGGTTTGTTCACCACATCAATCCAGCCAGGAAGGCTTGCGCTTTTCCAGGAAGGAGGTCACGCCCTCGCGGCCTTCATCGCTGGCGCGAATGGCGGCGATGCGGCGTGCGCTGTCGGCCAGCAGCTCGGTGTCGATGGCGCGGCCGGCGATGTCGCGCACCAGCAGCTTGGCTTCCTTCACCGCGTTGGGGCTGTTGGTCACCAGCGCTTTGATGATGTCGGCGACTTTCGCATCCAGCGCTTCCGCCGCGACCATCTCGTGCACAAAGCCGATCCGAAACGCCTCGGCTGCCGTAAAACGTTCGGCCGTCAAGAAGTAGCGGCGCGCCGCGTTCTCACCCATCGCCTTGATGACGTAGGGAGAAATGGTGGCGGGGATCAGCCCCAGTTTGACTTCGCTGAGGCAGAAGTTGGCCGTGTCCACGCTGACGGCGATATCGCAGGCGGCCACCAGGCCCATGCCGCCCGCGTAGCAGTCGCCCTGGATTTTCGCCACGGTCGGCTTCGGGCACGTATAAATCGTGCGCAGCATGTCGGCCAATTTAAACGCGTCGTCGTAGTTTTCCGTGTCGGAGTAGCCGGCCATGGCCTTCATCCAGTTCAAATCGCCGCCGGCGCAGAAGGCGGCGCCGCTGGCGGCGAGGACGATGGCGCGCACGTCTTCGTCGCGGCCCAGTTCATCGAAGGCCAGCGCCAGTTCGGCGATGGTGGCGTCATTAAACGCGTTGCGCACCTCGGGACGGTTGAGGGTCACGGTGGCGACGCGCTCATGCATCGTGATGTCGATCGATTGCCAGTTCATCATGGTCGGTTCGCCTGGGAAGGAAAGCCGCTGGCGGGGCGGTAGACGACGACGTTGTCGACGGCGTACAGCACGCAAGGGCTCTTGTGGAATTTTTCGCAGCCGGTGAGCACACGCACGGCGGGATCGGGATCGTCGCCGGGGAATTTCGGCGTGGTGGTCCATGAGCTCCACCAGCCGCGCGGTACGCCCAGCGCAAAGGCGCGCGGCAGGGGACGGGTGAGGAATTGTTCGTAGGCGGCGCCGGCCTGGGGATTGAGCATCAGCAGGCGGCCGACATCGTTGATGGCGGCGTAGCCGGAGGCGGTGCGCAGGTGTCCCGCAGCGGCAGCGGAAGCGGAAGCGGGAGCAGGTGCGGGTGCGGGAGCGGCAGGCCGCGGCGCCGGGGTTGGTGCTGGTGTCGGTGCCGGTGCCGGTGCCGGCGCGGGTGGCTTGCCCAGCGCCGCCAGCCGGGCGCGGATGCGGTTCAAGTCGCGCTCCTTGTCGGCGGCGGTGCGGCGGGGCAGGTCCTGCACCCATTTGACGGGCAGGGCCAGGTTCAGGTTCTGGCCGTTTTCCAGGCCTGCGCTGGTAATGCCGATCAGGCGGCCCTCGTCGTCGAACAGGCCGCCGCCACTGCTGCCGTGCGAAATGGGCGCGGAGATCTGGATATAGCGCAGGCCATCCTCGTCGCGCCGCAGGCCAGACACCAGGCCGTCGCTCAAGGTCAGCTCCAGGCCCAGCGGATTGCCGATGGCGTAGATACGCTGGCCCACCGCCACACTGTCGCTGTCGCCCAGCGTCACGGCCGGCGCATTCAGGTTCTTGACGGTGATCTGGCAGACGTCGCGCGTGGGATCGCTGTACTGCAAGCGGGCCGGCAGCACCGTCTT
>JACXTT010002048.1_pt1 | contig 32504 bp, 32 predicted proteins | sample 9270951 | NCBI WGS metagenome assembly JACXTT01 (sample SAMN15532306, study PRJNA645909) | rock metagenome | isolation source: weathered quartz diorite | place: Puerto Rico | collected 2017-06-21
CTTTCGCCTCCTCGCCGCTTCCGCAAACCTGCGCGAGGCGAAGCGGCTCGCCACGATCCTGCCGGCGAAGCGTGCCCCGAACGACAAGGCGATCGATCGCATCGCGCGCGATCCGGCGCGCTACCTCGCGCACGAGAAGGTGCGTCCGCTCGATCGCGCGGAGCAGGAGCTCGTCGTCTTCGCCGTCGCCCGCCTCGCCCGCGGCAAGCCCGAGGACGCCGCGCAGCACCTCTCCGCGTGGGCGCCGAAGCTCCCGGCCGATGCCGTTGCGTTCTCGTGGGGCCAGGTCGCATGGCAGGGCGCGGCTGCGCACCAGCCGCCCGCGCTCGAGTGGTACGCGCGCGCGAAGGCGGCGAAGCTCGACGACTCGCAGGTCGCGTGGCGGGCGCGCGCGGCTCTGCGCGCGGGCGACTGGAAGCAGGTGCTCGACGCGATCCAGGCGCTGTCGCCGCAGGAAGCGCGCGAGCCCACGTGGCGCTACTGGCGCGCGCGGGGCGAGCGTGCGCTCGGGAACGCGGCCGGCGCCGACGCACTGCTGCGCGCGCTCGCGACGGAGAATCACTTCTACGGCCTGCTCGCCGCCGAGGAGACCGGCGCGGCGAAAGCGCCCGACTGGAACGCCGGCTGGCGGCCCGCCGCCGCGGATCTCGAGCGCGTGCGCGCCTTCGAGGGCATCCAGCGCGCCCTCGAGCTCTATCGCCTCGGCCTCGACAACGAAGGCACGCGCGAATGGCTCTGGGCGATCCGCGGCTTCGACGATCGCGATCTCCTCACCGCCGCGGAGATCGCGCGGCAATCGCGCGTCGCCGACCGCGCGATCAACACGGCGGATCGCACCGTGCAGCTGCACGACTTCGCGCAGCGCTTCCCCACGCCGCACCGCGAGGCGCTCGCCGCGGCGGCGAAGCAATGGGACCTCGACGAGTCGATCGTCTACGCACTGGTGCGCCAGGAAAGCCGCTTCAACGCAGAGGCACGCTCGCGCGTCGGCGCCGTGGGGCTGATGCAGCTCATGCCGGCGACCGCGCGCTGGGTCGCGAAGCAGATCGCGCTCGCTCCGTTCAAGACGCAGATGCTCGCGAGCCCCGACCTCAACGCGCAGATGGGCTCCTATTACTTCCGGCGCGTGCTCACGGCGCTCGGCCATCCGCTGCTCGCGACGGCCGCGTACAACGCCGGTCCGGGGCGCGCGCGCCGCTGGCGCGACGACCGCGCGCTCGAGGGCGCGATCTACGCCGAGACGATCCCCTTCAACGAGACCCGCGACTACGTGAAGAAGGTGTTCACGAACGCGTGGTATTACCATCATCGCCTGACCGGAAAGCTGGCGAGCCTGCACGAGATGCTGGGAGTGGTGCCCGGCGCCGCGGGCGACTCCGGCGAGGTCGTGGCGAACATTCCCTGACGGCCATGGACATCGAGAGCGTCTGCATCTTCGGCGGCTGCGGTTTCGTCGGACATTCCCTCGCGGAGGCCGCGGCCTCGCGCTCGCTGCGCGTGCGCGTGGTGACGCGCCGGCCGATGCGCGCCCGGGCGCTCACCGTGCTGCCCACGCTCGAGGTCGCCGCCGGCGATCCCAACGACGCGCTCCAGCTGCCGCGGCTGCTCGACGACATGGATGCCGTCGTGAATCTCGTCGGCATCCTCCACCCGGGCGGCGGCGCGACCTTCCGTTCGGCGCACGTCGAGCTGCCGGGCAGGATCGCCGAGGCCTGCCGCGCCGCCGGGGTGCGTCACCTGCTGCACATGAGCGCGCTCGGCGCGTCGCGCGATGCGCCGAGCGAGTACTTGCGGACGAAGGCCGAAGGCGAGCAGGCCGCGCGCTCGGCGGGCGTGCCGTGCACGATCTTCCGGCCGTCGGTGATCTTCGGCGAGGAAGACCGGTTCCTCAACGTCTTCGCGCAGCTCGTGCGCTGGTTCCCGGTGGTGCCGCTCGCGGGGGCGGGCGCGCGGTTCCAGCCGATCTGGGTCGAGGACGTCGCGCGCGCGATGGTCGCCGCGCTCGGCGATCACCGCACGGTCGGCCAGGCTTACGAGCTCTGCGGCCCGGCGGCGTACACGCTCGGCGATCTCGTCCGCGCCGTCGGCGACATGACCGGCCGCCGCCGCGCCGTCGTCGGATTGCCGGGCGCGCTCGCGCAGCTGCAGGCGTTCGCGCTCGAGCACCTTCCCGGGAAAATGATGACGCGCGACAACCTGCGCTCGATGCAGGTCGACAACGTGTGCGCCGGGCCCTTCCCCGGGGTCTTCGGATTCCAGCCCACGCCGCTCGAAGCCGTGGTGCCGCAATACCTCGCGCGCGATGCGCTGCGCGACCGCTACGACTGCTACCGACATTACGCCGGACGATGAGTGACCCCCTCCCCAACCCTCCCCCAAGGGAGAGGGAGCAAACGAGGGACGCGTTTTCGCGAAAGAGGAGCACGTTATGACGTCGGAGCTCACGCTCGTGATCGGCAACAAGAACTACTCGTCGTGGTCGATGCGTCCCTGGGTGCTGCTGAAGCAGCTCGGCATCGCGTTCCAGGAGAAGAAGCTGCGCTTCCACTCCACCGAATGGACCGAGGAGATCGAGCGCTGGTCGCCGTCGCGCCTCGTACCCGTGCTGTGGCGCGGCGACCAGTCGGTGTGGGACACGCTCGCCATCATGGAAGCGGTGAACGAGTGGTATCCGGACCGCGGTGTCTGGCCGCACGGCGACCGCGCCCGCGCCTTCGCGCGCTCGGCCGCGGCCGAGATGCATTCGGGCTTCCGCGAGCTGCGCACGCACATGCCGATGAACATCCGCGCCTCGCATCCCGGCAAGGGCATGAGCCCCGACGTGCAGGCGAACATCGGCCGCATCGAGTCGCTGTGGAGCGAGGCACGGCGGCGCTTCGGCTCGGGAGGTCCCTTCCTCTTCGGCGAGTTCTCCGCCGCCGACGCGATGTACGCGCCGGTCGTGATGCGCTTGCGCACCTATGCGGTGAAGGTCTCGGCCGAGACCGCACGCTACTGCGAGACCATGCTCGCCGCGCCGGGCGTGCGCGCCTGGATCGACGAGGCGCTGCAGGAGAAGGAGTTCGTCGCCGAGGACGAGCTGTACGCGACCACTTCCTTGCTGCAAAAATAAGACGAGCCCGTGAAGACCTACGTCGTCGGCGGCGCGGTCCGCGACGAGCTGCTCGGACTGCCGGTGCAGGATCGCGACCACGTCGTGGTGGGCGCCGATCCCGCCGAGATGGCGCGCCGGGGATTCCGCCCCGTCGGCGCCGATTTCCCGGTGTTCCTCCATCCCGAGACGCACGAGGAGTACGCGCTCGCGCGCACCGAGCGCAAGACCGGGCCGGGCTACAAGGGCTTCAGCTTCCACGCCGCGCCCGACGTCACGCTCGAGGACGACCTCAGGCGGCGCGACCTCACCATCAACGCGATGGCGCGCGCCGAGGACGGCACGCTCGTCGACCCGCATGGCGGCGAACGCGACCTGCGCGCCGGCGTGCTGCGCCACGTGAGCGCGGCGTTCGCCGAGGATCCGGTGCGGATCCTGCGCGTCGCGCGCTTCGCCGCGCGCTTCGGCTTCGCCATTGCGCCCGAGACGCTCGCGCTCATGCGGCGCATGGTGCAATCCGGCGAGGCGGACGCGCTCGTCCCGGAGCGCGTGTGGCAGGAGCTCTCGCGCGGCCTCATGGAAAAGACGCCCTCGCGCATGGTCGCGGTGTTGCGCGAGTGCGGCGCGCTCGCGCGCGTCGCTCCTGAGCTGGACCGCTCGTTCGACCGCCCCGACACGCCCGATCTGCTCGCCGCGAGGCTCGATCGCGCCGCCGCGCGCGGCTACGACCTCCCGGTGCGCTACGCGCTGCTGGTGCTCGATCTCCCGGAAGACGACGCGTGCGCGCTCGCCGACCGGATCCATCCGCCCAACGATTGCCGCGAGCTGGCGATCCTCGCGATCCGCGACCGCGACCTGGTGCACCGCTGCGGCCTCGATGCCGAGAGCGCGCTCATCGTCCTCGAGCATGCCGACGCCTTCCGGCGGCCCGAGCGCCTCATGCGGTTGATCGAAGCGGCCGAATGCGACCTGCACGCGGGACCGGCGCACGATTTCGTGCCGCGCCACATCCTCGCACGAGCGCTGGAAGCCGCGCGCTCGGTCGATGCGGCCGCCATCGCGCGCGAGCACCGCGACGACATCCGCGGCGCCGTGCGGCGCGCGCGCCTCGTGGCGATAGCCGCGCTACAGCCCCCCACCGGCCATTAGAAAGAAGGGCCCGCCGAAGCGAGCCCTGCTTGAGGAGTTGAGCGGCAACTTGTTGTCCGCTCCAACGATCGCCCCGATGATTACTTCTTTTTCTTCGTCTTCAAGTTCTGCTCGACCGTCTTCTCGACCGTATCGACGATCTGCTTGTTGATCGAGACGAAGTTGCCGTAGGCGTTCTGCGCGGCTGCGATCGAGGCCTTCACGTTCTCGACCACGGTCTCGGAGCCCGCGGGCGCGTACTTCAGCGCCTCTTCGAGCGCGGCCACGGTGGCGCGGTTGAATTCCGCGGCTTGCTTCTCGATCACGCGCTTCACTTCCGCGTTGGTCTCGGCGGCGGTCTCGTAGGCGCTGCGCGAGTAGGCGTAGGCGCGCTTCATGACCGGCTCGAGGGCGGCGGAGTTGATCGCGATGACTTCATGCACGTCCTTCGCGCCGGCGAGCGACTGCGCGTGCGCGGTCGCCTGCTCGACGGCGTCGCGGGAGGCCGCGAGGCCGAGCTCGGCAAAGCGCTCGACGTTCGCGAGCGTGAGCTGGGCGAAGTACGAATACTGGTTGATGGCAGCTTCGTTGGCCGCCGTCAGCTGGTCGATCTTCAACATGTCCGATAGTCCTTTCCGGGGAGGGTTTGGCAGCCCGTTTTGCTGCACTGCACAATGCCCATTTTAGGCCCTTCCCCCTCGAAGTCAAGGGGTTTGGGCGAAAAAATGTTGCGCTGCGTCAAGGTGGCCGCGCGGCCACCGGACGCCTGCCCGATCAAGGACTTAGCGGACCGTGATGCCCTTCTCCCTGTAATAGCGCGCCGCTCCCGGATGGAACGGGATCGGCGAGGCGCCCGTGGCCTGGTTGCCGAGCTCGAGGAAGGAGGCGTCCTTATGCACCTTCACGAGCTCCTCCTTCTTCTCGAAGAGCGTCTTCGTGATCCCGTAGACGAGCTTCTCGTCGGCATTCGCGGGCACGACCAGCAGGTTCCACACGTCGATGTTGGTCGTGTCGCGCGCCTCGCCGGGATAGGCGTTGGCGAGGATCCTGTTCTTCACGTACATCGGGCCGTACTTCGACCGCATCCCGTCGGCGCACTGGGCGTGGTCGATGAGCTTGATCGTGACGCCGGGCGTGGCCGCGAGGTCGGTGATGCTGGGCGTGGGCACTCCGCCCACCCACGTGAGCGCGTCGATCTTGCGATCCTTGAGCGCGTTCACGCTCTCGGCCACGGACAGGCGCTCGCGCGTCACGTCCTTGCTGGGATCGATGCCGCAGGCCTCCATCATGCGCATCGACGTGATCTCCGTGCCGCTCGCCGGCGCGCCCGTGGAGATGCGCTTGCCTTTCAGGTCGGCGAATTTCTCGATGCCCTTGCCCTCGATGGTGACGACGTGCATGCGGTTCGGGTAGAAGACCGCGAGCGTGCGAAGCGCGACCTTGTGGTCCTTGAACTTGTCGTAGCCCATGTACGCGTCCCACGCCGCGTCCGCCATCGTGAAGCCGACGTCCGATTTGCCGCCGCCGATGAGCTGCAGGTTCGCGATGGAGCCGGCGGTGACTTCGGCCGTCGCCTCGACGCCGGGCACGTATTTCGAGATCACGGCCGCGAGGCCGCCGCCGAGCGGGTAGTACACGCCGCCCGTGCCGCCCGTGCCGATGGAGATCCGGGTCTTCTTCTCTTGAGCCGGCGCGATCGAGACGCAGAATGCCGCGGCGAAAGCGGCCAGCATCGAAATGCTGCGATTCATGATTCCCCCTCCAATGTTATCGTGTTGCCCGCGAAGAATACCCTGATCCAAATCCCATGGCGCAAGTGATCGGCGTTCCCAAGGAAGTCTTTCCCGGCGAGAAGCGCGTCGCGACCGTGGCCGAGGTCGTGCCGAAGCTCGTGAAGCTCGGCTTCCGCGTCGTCGTGCAGTCGGGCGCGGGCGATGGCGCGAGCATCGCCGACCAGGCCTACGCCGACGCGGGCGCCACGGTCGCCGCCGACGCGCAATCGGTGTGGTCGCGCGCCGACATCATCTTCAAGGTGCGCGCTCCGACGCGCGAAGAGGTGCAGGAAGTGCGCGAAGGGCAGATCCTCGTGAGCTTCATCTGGCCGGCGCAGAACCCGGAGCTCATGAAAGAGCTCGCGGCGAAGAAGGCGACGGTGCTCGCGATGGACAGCGTGCCGCGCATCTCGCGCGCGCAGAAGCTCGATGCGCTCTCGTCGATGGCGAACATCGCCGGCTACCGCGCGGTGATCGAGGCGGCGCATGAATTCGGACGCTTCTTCACCGGGCAGGTGACCGCGGCGGGCAAGGTGCCGCCCGCGAAGGTGTTCGTGATCGGCGCGGGCGTGGCGGGCCTCGCCGCGATCGGCGCGGCCGCGGGCCTGGGCGCCATCGTGCGCGCGAACGATACGCGCCCCGAGGTCGCCGACCAGATCCAGTCGCTCGGCGGCGAATTCGTGCCGGTCGATTACCAGGAGGAGGGGACGGGCGTCGGCGGTTACGCGAAGGTCATGAGCGAAGGCTTCCAGAAGGCGCAGCGCGAGGTGTTCGCGAAACAGGCGAAGGAAGTCGACATCATCATCACGACGGCGCTCATTCCGGGCAAGCCCGCGCCGAAGCTCGTCACCGCCGACATGGTGCGATCGATGAAGCCCGGCAGCGTCATCGTCGACCTCGCCGCGGAGCAGGGCGGCAACTGCGAGCTCACCGAGCCCGGCAAGGTCGTGGTGAAGCACGGCGTGACGATCATCGGCTACGCCGACCTGCCGAGCCGGCTGGCGACCCAATCGAGCACGCTCTACGCGACGAACCTCTTCCGGCTTTCCGAGGAGCTGTGCAAGGCGAAGGACGGCGTCTTCAACGTCAACATGGAAGACGAGGTCATTCGCGGCACGACGGTGATCAAGGACGGCACCGTCACGTGGCCGCCGCCCGCGCCGAAGCTTTCCGCGGCGCCCGCGAGGCCGGCGGCGAAGCCGGCGACGGCGCCCGCAGCGGAAAAGAAGGGGCACGGCCATGGCGGCGAGACGCTGAAGCCCGCGACGCTCGCGATCTTTTTCCTCGTGGGCGCGGTCCTCTTCTTCCTCCTCGGCTTCTACGCGCCCCCCGCGTTCCTCGAGCACTTCACGGTCTTCGTGCTCGCGTGCTTCGTCGGCTACATGGTCGTCTGGAACGTCACGCCCGCGCTGCACACGCCGCTCATGAGCGTGACCAACGCCATCTCGAGCATCATCATCATCGGCGCGCTGATCCAGATCGCGCCGCCGCTCATCGCCGCGGCGGCCGGCGAAGGCGCGCGGCCCGACGAGATCATCCGCTGGATCGCGGCGGCCGGCGTCGGGCTCACCGCGATCAACATGTTCGGCGGCTTCGCGGTGACGCAGCGCATGCTTTCCATGTTCCGGAAGTAGGGCGAGGCCATGTCCACCACCCTGGCCACCGTCGCCTACATCGCCGCGATCATCCTCTTCATCCTCAGTCTCGGCGGGCTCTCTTCACCGGAATCGTCTCGCCGCGGCAACGTCTACGGGATGACCGGCATGGCGATCGCCGTGCTTGCCACCGTGTTCGGGCCGCGCGTCACGACCGCCGGGCTCGCATGGATCGCGATCGCGCTCGTGGCCGGCGGCTCGATCGGCCTCTATCTCGCGCGCACCGTCAAGATGACGCAGATGCCGGAGCTGGTCGCGTTCATGCACAGCCTCGTGGGGCTCGTCGCGATGCTGGTGGGCTACGCGAGCTACATCGATCCGAGCGCGACCGCGGGGATGTCGAACGCGGAGGTGAAGATCCACGAGATCGAGATCTACCTCGGCGTGCTCATCGGCGCCGTGACGCTTTCAGGCTCGGTGATCGCGTTCGGCAAGCTCTCGGCGCGCATCAGTGGCAAGCCAATGCTGCTGCCGGCGCGCCACTGGCTGAATCTCGCGGGCCTGCTCGTCGTGATCTGGTTCGGCTACAAGTTCATCGCCGCACATTCGATCGACGACGGCATGCCGGCGCTCGTCGTGATGAGCGTGATCGCGCTCCTCTTCGGCGTGCACATGGTGATGGCGATCGGCGGCGCCGACATGCCGGTCGTGGTGTCGATGCTGAACAGCTACTCGGGGTGGGCCGCGGCGGCGACGGGATTCATGCTCTCGAACGACCTCCTGATCGTCACCGGCGCGCTCGTCGGCTCGAGCGGCGCGATCCTCTCCTACATCATGTGCCGCGCGATGAATCGGAAATTCCTCGCCGTCATCGCCGGTGGCTTCGGCGGCGAGAGCGCCGCGCCCGCCGCGGGCGGCGCCGCGCAGCCCGCGGGCGAAGTCCATCCGGTGAGCGCGCAGGAGACGGCGGACCTCCTCAGGGAATCGAAGAGCGTGATCATCGTGCCGGGCTACGGCATGGCGGTCGCGCAGGCGCAGCACACCGGGTACGAGATCACGAAGAAGCTGCGCGACATGGGCAAGACAGTGCGTTTCGGCATCCACCCTGTCGCGGGGCGCATGCCGGGGCACATGAACGTGCTGCTCGCCGAAGCGAAGGTGCCCTACGACATCGTGCTCGAGATGGACGAGATCAACGACGACTTCCCCGCGACCGACGTCGCGATGGTCATCGGCGCCAACGACATCGTGAACCCGAGCGCGCAGGACGATCCGTCGAGCCCGATCGCGGGCATGCCGGTGCTGGAAGTGTGGAAGGCGAAGACGTCGATCGTCATGAAGCGCAGCATGGCCTCGGGCTACGCCGGCGTCGACAATCCGCTCTTCTACAAGGACAACAACCGCATGCTCTTCGGCGACGCGAAGAAGATGCTCGACGAGGTGCTTGCGGCGCTGAGGGGCTGAGGCGAAATGCGTGAACGGCCTTCCTCGCCCCTCCCGTTCACTTCCGGTCGATTTGGATGTTTTCCTTGATGCCGCTATGGGCGACCGAGATCATGATCCCGATGCCGATCAGGATCACAAGGCCGATCACTGCCCAGGTTGCGCTGATGCCGGCCAAGAGCCCCAGTTTCCAGAGCGCGGCCAGAATACCGCCAACCAGGAGAACAAAACCGACGAGATACATTCCTGCCCACTTCATGGCTGACCTCCTCGTGGGATCTGAGCCCAGCAAGGTTGGACTGCTCCGCAGGCCCCGGGTTCTGTCCGCGTCGATTCCTCGACACCCGTGATCGCCTCCCTCTCGGACTTTCCCATTACGCGCAAGTGGCCCGCGCGTCATCCCGATCGCATCCAGCTCTACTCGCTGCCGACGCCCAACGGCGTGAAGGTGTCCATCGCGCTCGAGGAGCTGGGCCTCGCCTACGAGCCGCACCTCGTGAGCTTCGAGAAGAACGACCAGACGTCGCCGGAATTCCTCTCGCTCAACCCCAACAACAAGATTCCCGCGATCATCGATCCGGACGGGCCCGGCGGGAAACCGCTTGCGCTCTTCGAGTCCGGCGCGATCCTCGTCTATCTCGCGGAGAAGACGGGCAAGCTCGTGCCGCGCGATTCCGCGGGGCGCTACGAGACGCTGCAGTGGGTGATGTTCCAGATGGGCGGCATCGGGCCGATGTTCGGGCAGGTCGGCTTCTTCCATAAATTCGCCGGCAAGGATTACGAGGACAAGCGCCCGCGCGATCGCTATGTCGCCGAAGCGAAGCGGCTTCTCGCCGTCCTCGACGGACGCTTGAAGGGCCGCGACTGGATCATGGGCGACGAGTACACGATCGCCGACATCGCGACGTTCCCCTGGGTGCGCAACCTCGTCGGCTTCTACGGCGCGGGCGAGCTCGTCGGCTTCGACGGCTACGCGAACGTGAAGAGGGTGCTCGAGGCGTTCGTGCAGCGGCCGGCAGTGCAGGCGGGCCTGAACATTCCTAAGCGGTGACCGCGGTCCTCGCGGCGGCGCGCAAGTCCTCGATGACCTCGCCGTAGGCCGCGATCGGATCCTCGTGCGCGGGATCGATCCACGGCTCGGCGAGCCCGGCCTCGTACCAGCGCCGCATGCCCTGCAGCGCTAGGAGGCGTTGCAGGTAGGCTGCCGCGGCCGGCGGAAAATCGAGACCGTAGGTCTGCGCGCGGAAGGCGACCGGGCAGAAGAACGCATCGACCGCACCGAACGACGCTCCGGCGAGGAAGGGGCCGCCGAAGCGCTCGAGCCCGTCGTTCCACAGCTCGTCCAGCCGCACGACGTCGCGCTCGAGGCCTTCGGGGATCGTGTGCAGGCGCACGCGGATGCCGCAGTCCATCGAGCAGACCTCGCGCAGCATCGCGAAGCCGCTGTGCATCTCGGCCGCGGCCGAGCGCGCCCACGCCCGCCCGTCGGCATCCGTGGGCCACACGCCAGCGTGGCGGTCGGCGAGGTATTCGACGATCGCCGCCGAATCCCAGATGACGCGCGCGCCGTCGTGCAGGCACGGCACCTTTCCCGCGGGCGACCTGGCCTGCGTCTTCACCGCGAAGGTCGGGCCGAAAATGTGCAGCCGCTCGGTGAACGGGATGCCGAGCTCGGTCATGAGGATCCACGGCCGCAGCGACCACGACGAGTAGTTCTTGTTGCCGATGTGCAGCGTGTACATCACGCCATGCTATGGCCGCGCGTCGCGGGCGCCAAATCAAAAGAATTGGCTAGCTTGTGAGGGGGATTGGCTACAGCGTGAGGTGGCGTGCGGACTGGAAGCCCAGGAGGGGGCTGTTCATTCCCTTGCCAATCGCGAGCACCTTGAAGAGCTCGCCCATGTCCTGCGGCGCGATGAGGCGGCGCACCGCGCTCGAAGCCTGCAGCCGCGAGAGCGTCATCGTCGGGTCCTGCGCCGATACCATCACCGCGAGGCCGCATGAGATCAGGAAATAGGCCTGGGTCGTGAAGCCAAAGACCTCGGCGCCCGCGGACTCGGCGGCGCGCGCCATCGCGGTGAAGTCGACGTGCGCGGTGATGTCCTGGAGTCCCGGCCAGAAGAACGGATCGCCGTGGACGCGGTGGCGGTAGTGGCAGCGCAGCGTCCCCATCGCGCGCTGCGCGTGGTAGTACTCGCGCTCGGGGAAGCCGTAGTCGATGAAGAACGCCACGCCCGCGTCGATGCAGCCGGCGACCGTGCGCACCAGCGCCTCGGCCTGGAAGTTGATCTCCGAGAGATAGTCATAGTCCCCCATCGGAAGAGCGGCCGCGGCTCGGCGCCTGAGGTCGCCCTCGGCAAGCGCCTGGTCGTCGAAAGCGAAGCCGGCCTCGGTGAGGATCACGCCGCGCTCGAAGAGCTCCCCGTCGTGCCGGTGCACGAGCGCGCACGGGATCACGTCCAGCACCTCGTTGGCGACGACGAAGCCGCGGAATCTCTGCGGCAGCGAATCGATCCAGGTGAAGCGGTCCTTGTCCTCGGGAAAGCGCTGCGCGATGCGCGCGCGCTGGCGCTCGCGCAGGTCCGGGCTCACCTCCAGCATGAAGTAGCGCTTCGGCATCGCCTTCGCAGCCTTGAGCTCCTCCATCACGTCGGCGGCGAGCGCGCCCGACCCGGGGCCGAGCTCGAGGATGTCGCCGCCGGTCGCCTCGACCACCTGGCGTGCCTGCAGCGCGATGCAGCGGCCGTAGAGCGGCGAGATCTCCGGCGCGGTGACGAAGTCGCCCTCGGCCCCGAACTTGCGCGCTCCGGCGCCGTAATAACCCAGGCCCGGCGCGTGCAGCGCGAGCTCCATGTAGCGCGAGAACGGGATCCAGTCGCCCTCCGCGACGATGGCGGAAGCGATGTGCTCGGCGAGCTGGTGCGAGTGCGAGGCGGCTTCGCTCTCGGGAGGGGGAAGTGTGTCGGGCATCGGGGTGCGCTTGGGCTACACTTCGAGTTCTTTTTCCGGCGGCCATATCATGCACCACGGCGCAGTCCTCGTCACGGGCGCGGCGAAACGGATCGGTGCCGCGATCGCGGGCGAGCTGCACGCCGCGGGCGCTTCCATCGCGCTGCATTGCAACCGCTCGCGGGCGGAAGCCGACAAGCTCGCGGCGAAGCTCAACGCCGGGCGCCGCGACTCGTGCGTCGTCGTCCAGGCCGATCTGCTCGATCTCGACGCGCTCGGGCGCATCGTCGACGAATCGGCGCGCGCCTTCGGCGGCCTCGCCGGGCTGGTGAACAACGCCTCGTCCTTCAACGCGACGCCGCTCGGCTCGATCGACGTCGAAGCGTGGCGCGACCTCATGGGAACGAACCTGCGCGCGCCGCTTTTCCTGTCGCAGGCCGCGGCACCGCACCTGCGCAAGGCCAGGGGCGCGATCGTGAACGTGATCGACATCCACGCCGAGCGCCCGCTGAAGGACTTCGTCGTCTACTCCGTCGCCAAGGCGGGGCTCGCCGGGCTCACGCGATCGCTCGCGCTCGAGCTCGGTCCGGACGTGCGCGTGAACGGCGTCGCCCCGGGCGCGATCCTCTGGCCCGACGAAGGCGAGCACTTCGCCGCCTCGGAGCGCCGGCGCATCATGCGCGAGACGCCGCTCGAGCGCATCGGCACGCCGGAAGACATCGCCGGCGCGGTAAAATATCTGCTCCTCGACGCGCCCTTCGTGACCGGCCAGATCCTCGCGGTGGACGGCGGAAGAGCCATCCACCTGTGAGCATGATCCCGGTCAAGGTCGACACCCGCAAAGTCCAGTTCGAAGGCGACAAGCTCGCCAAGCGCCTGCGCCGCCTCGTCGGCCAGGCGATCGCCGACTATTCGATGATCGAGGCGAACGACAAGGTGATGGTGTGCCTGTCCGGCGGCAAGGACAGCTATGCGATGCTGGACGTGCTCATGCGCCTGCGCGAGAAGTCGCCCGTCGCCTTCGAGCTCGTCGCGGTGAACCTCGACCAGCGGCATCCCGGTTTCCCCGAGCACGTGCTGCCCGAGTACCTCCGCTCGCTCGGCATTCCGTTCCGCATCGAGGTGCAGGACACCTACAGCGTCGTGAAGCGCGTCATCCCCGAGGGGAAGACGATGTGCGGCCTATGCTCGCGGCTGCGCCGCGGCGTCCTCTATCGCGTCGCGGGTGAGCTCGGAGCGACCAGGATCGCGCTCGGCCACCATCGAGACGACATCCTCGAGACGTTCTTCCTGAATCTTTTCCACGGCGGGTCGCTCAAGGCGATGCCGCCCAAGCTCGCCTCCGACGACGGAAGGCACGTCGTGATCCGCCCGCTCGCCTACGTCGAGGAGAGCGATCTCGCGGCGTACGCGGAGCTTCGCGACTTCCCGATCATCCCCTGCGACCTCTGCGGCTCGCAGGAGCAATTGCAACGCAAGCAGGTGAAGGCGATGCTGCGCGAGTGGGAGCGCAAGCACCCGGGACGCGTCGAGTCGATCTTCAACGCGTTCGCGAACGTCGCGCCCTCGCACCTGCTGGACCGCAGCCTCTTCGATTTCACGCACCTCGAGCCCCCGAAGCCATGACCGTCAAACAGCTCAGCGCCACCAGGAAGATCACCCCGTTTCATCCGCCGCAGCGCACCCTCATGGGCCCCGGTCCCACGGAGATCCATCCGCGCGTGCTCACGACGATGAGCCAGCCGGCGATCGGCTACCTCGACCCCGTCTTCGTCGAGATGATGGAAGAGCTGAAAGCGCTGCTGCGCTACGTCTACCAGACGGACAATCCGTTGACATTCCCGCTCTCCGGCCCCGGCTCGGTCGGCATGGAGTACTGCTTCGTGAACCTCGTCGGTCCCGGCGACAAGGTGATCGTGTGCAGGAACGGCGTGTTCGGCGGCCGCATGATCGAGAACGTCGAGCGCTGCGGCGGCGTGGCGATCGTCGTCGAGGATGAGTGGGGCAAGCCCGTCGATCCACAGAAGGTCGAGGACGCGTTCAAGCAGGACCGCGACGCGAAGGTGCTCGCGTTCGTGCACGCCGAGACCTCCACGGGCGCGCAATCGGATGCGAAGACGCTCACGCAGATCGCGCATCGTCATCATGCGATGGTGATCATGGATGCGGTGACCTCTCTCGGCGGATCGCCCGTACGGGTGGACGACTGGGGCGTCGACGCGATCTATTCGGCGAGCCAGAAGTGCCTCTCGTGCACGCCGGGCCTCTCGCCGGTGTCGTTCTCCGAGCGCGTCGTCGAGCACGTGAAGAAGCGCAAGGACAAGATCCACAGCTGGTTCATGGACATGAACCTGCTGCTCGGCTACTGGGGCGCGAGCACGCGCACGTATCACCACACCGCGCCGACCAACTCGCTCTTCGCGCTGCACGAAGCGCTGCTCCTCATCAAGGAGGAAGGCCTCGACGGGAGCTGGGCGCGCCACCGCCGCCATCACACGGCGTTGAAGGCGGGCCTCGAAGCGATGGGGCTCAAGTTCCTCGTCGAAGAGGCGTATCAGCTGCCGCAGATGAACGCGGTGCTCTGCCCCTCGGGCGTCGACGAGGAAGCGGTGAGGAAGACGCTCCTCAACGAGTTCTCGCTCGAGATCGGCGCCGGCCTCGGTCCGCTGAAAGGAAAGATCTGGCGCTTCGGCCTGATGGGTTACTCGTGCCGTCCCGACAACGTGATGCTGTGCCTGTCGGCGCTCGGATCCGTGCTCATGGACATGGGATTGCCGATCAAGGTCGGCGAGGCGGAAGCCGCCGCGCACCAGGCGTACGCGACGCTGCACGCCGCCGACGCGCGGCACGCGCGCAAGAAGGTCGCCGAGCTCGCCTGACGCTTACTGTCCGACGATCTTCCTGAACCGTCCCTCGAGCTGCGGCTGCGAGGCGTAGCGGTCGACCGCCGGCATCACTCTCTCCAGGTCGGCGAGGCGCTCTGCCGGCGGCGGGTGCGTCGAGAACACCGACGCGCCGTCGTTCGAGCCCTTCTCCTGCGCGAGCATCTGCAGCACCGCGACGAGCCCGTAGGGATCGTAGCCGCTGCGCGCGGCGATGATCACCGCCATCTGGTCGGCTTCGGTTTCGAGCGAGCGGTCGAGCGGCCGTAGGAAGAATCCGTCCTTGACGAGGTCTGCGCCGAAGTTCAAGAGCGCCGTCTTGCCCTGTTGAGCGAGCGCACCGCCGCCGGAGCGCGCGATCCTTTCGCCCGCGACGTCCTTGCCGATCGAGGTCAGCACGCCGGTTCCCGCCGCGGATTGGATCGCCTTGATCTGATGCTTCTTCACGACGTGCGCGATCTCGTGCGCGAGCACGCCTGCGAGCTCGGACTCGCTGGCGAGGCGCTTCACGAGCCCCTTCGACACGACGATATAGCCGCCGGGCAACGCGAACGCGTTGATGGTGTCGGTGTCGATGACGGCGAACGACCAGGGAAGATCCGGCCGCTCGCTGTGCAGCGCGAGCCACTTGCCGACGCGGTTCACGTAGCGCTGCAGGTTCGCGTTCGCATCCAGCGGCGAGGCGCCGAGAAAGCCCGCGGTGGCCGCTTCCCCGATCGCGATCTCCTCTTCCTGCGTGAACTCCTTCGTCGCTTCGGTCGCCTTCTTGCCGTAATCGATGATCTTTCCGAGGTCGATGCCGAATCCCTGCGCGCCGGCCTGGGCGGACACGGCGAGCACCAGCCACACAAGCGCTTTCTTCATCGCCTGCCTCCGTCGGGATAGTCGATCCTGTTCGAAGCGAGCTTGCCCTCGCGCGCGAAGCCTTCGGCCGCGGGCTTGTCGGCGCTGTACGACTGCATCTTCCTGAGCGCTTCCGGATCCGGATTCGCGTTCTTCAGGTCTTCCGGCGAGAGGCCGCGCACGCCGGTGGTCGCGATCGTCGCTTCCTTGCGCTCCTGCCGGCCGAGCCCGAGCGCGCCGGTGAGCCCCGACATGATGGAGCCGCCCGCGCCCGAGGAAGACGACGTCTCCACGGCGGCCGGGAAGCGCAGGTGGAACACGCGCACCCAGCCCTTCTGGCCCGATGCGTCGACCTGCGTCCACTGGCCCGACCGCGCGAGCACTTTCACGGAGGCATCGGCGGGCAGCGTCGCGATCGTCTTCGCCTCGGCGAGCGCGCGCTCCTTGAGCTCGGTGGAGCGATTGGTGAACGCCTGCTCGTCGGCGGCCCAGGCGAGCACGGCGAGCATGGTTCCGAGCAAGACCGCGGAGAGATTGCGCATCGAAGCCCTCAACTGATGAGGAAAGTCGCGAGCGCGAGGAGCGTCCCCATGCTCGAGACGTCGGTTGCGGTAGTGACGATGATACTCGACGCCGTCGCCGGATCGAAGCCGAGCTTCTTCAGGCCCAGCGGCACGAGCGCTCCCGAGATGCCGCTGATGATGCAGCTCGCGATCATCGCGATCGTCACGCACACGCCGAGCATCCACGCGTGCGGCGACGCCTGGCTCAGCGCGAGGAGGTACATCGCGACTCCGCAGAGCAATCCGGTGACCGCGCCGTTCGCGAGCCCGAGCCACGCTTCCTTGTTGACCAGCGCCTTGCCCGTCTTCACCTCGCCGAGCGTGATGCCGCGCACCGTCACCGCGAGCGCCTGGCAGCCGGTGTTGCCCGACTGGCCCGCGATCACCGGAAGGAACGTCGCGAGGATGACGAGCTTGTCGATGGTGCCCTGGAAGATCGCCACCACCGCGCCCGCGACGAACGCGGTGAGGAGGTTCACGAGCAGCCACGGGTGGCGCAGCCTGAAGCTCTGCTTGAGCGGAGAGGCGATGCGCTCTTCCTTGTCGATACCGACCATCGCGCCGGGCTGCGCGGTGATCTCGAAGGCTTCCAGCTCGAAGAGCGCCGCGCCGCGCACCAGTCCCACCAGCTTGCCGTCGTCGTCGACGACCGGATACTGGGGATAGTGCCGGTTCACCGTGAGGCGCATCGCTTCGCCGATGCGAAGCCCGGGCGTGAGCGTGAACGGATTGGCGAGCATGACGTCGGCGAGGCGCGCGGAGCGCTCGTTGAAGAGAAGGTCGCGCATCGTCACCAGCCCGCCGAGCCGACCTTCGGCGTCGACCACGTAGACGTACGTGATGAAGGCCGTGCGCACGATCGGCCGCAGGCGTTCGACCGCCTGCCCGACGGTCATCTCCGGATTGAACACCGCCAATGGCGGCTCCATCAGCCGCCCGATGGTGCCGTCCCGATACTGATTGTTGCGCTTCCACTGCTCCACCAGCTCCGGCGGCGCGGAGGCCTGCAGGAAGCGGCGCGCGCCCGTGTCGAGGTCGGCGAGGATCGTCTGCACGATCGCGGGATTGAGCTCGAGGAGCGCCTCGACGGCCTCGTGCGGCTGCACGCGCTCGAGCACCGCGGCGGCTTCGGCGGGGGGCAGCGACCGGATCTGCGCGGCGAGCGCGTGGCCCGCTCGCGGCGCCGCTTCGCTCGGTTTCTCGACGATCTGGCTCACGGCTCCTCCCTATTGGGGTCAGACCCCGATTTTCCACGGGGCAGAAAATCGGGGTCTGACCCCGGTTTTCATCGATTCTAGCGCCCGCTTCCGCGCCGCGACACCCTGTCTTCGGCCTACAGCCCGAGGCGCTGCCAGATCGTGGACGTGGGACCCGCCTGGTTGAGCGTGTAGAAGTGCAGCCCCGGTGCGCCCGCCGAGAGCAGGCGATCGCAGAGCTCCGTGACGATGTCGAGGCCGAAGGCCTTGATGGAAGCGCTGTCGTCGCCGAATCCCTCGAGCTTGAGCCGCATCCAGCGCGGCAGCTCCGCGCCGCACGCATCCGAAAAGCGCGCGAGCTGCGAGAAGTTGTTGATGGGCATCACGCCGGGGACGACGGGGATGTCGATGCCCATCGCTTGCACCTCGTCGACGAAGTGGAAATACGCGTCGGCGTTGTAGAAGTACTGCGTGATCGCGGCGTTGGCGCCCGCGTCGACCTTCGCCTTGAACGCGGCGAGGTCCTGCTGCGGGCGGCGCGCCTGCGGATGGTATTCGGGATAGCACGCAACCTCGATGGCGAACCAGTCGCCGGTCTCCTCGCGGATGAAGCGCACGAGGTCCGAGGCGTAGCGGAACTCGCCCGACATCGCGAGGCCCGAGGGGAGGTCGCCGCGCAGCGCGACGATGTGCCTGATGTCGCTCGCCTTGTACTGGTTGATCACCTCGCGCAGGCTTTCGCGCGTGGACGCGATGCACGACAGGTGCGGCGCCGCGGGGCTTCCCGCCTTGCGGATCTCGAGCACGGTCGCGAGCGTGCCCTCGCGCGTCGAGCCGCCCGCGCCGTAGGTGACGGAGAAGAACGCGGGATCGAGCTGCGCCAGCTGCATGCGCGTGGCGCGCAGCTTCGCCACGCCTTCGGGGGTCTTCGGCGGGAAGAACTCGAAGCTGAAGATGCGCGGCCGGCCGCGTTGCGATTCCACGGCCTAGAGGCGCGGCAAGCGCGCGAGGAACGCCTTCACGCGCGGCGCCCAGTCGTCCATCGCGCGCGCGAAATAGGCGTGGCCGTCGAGGCCGACCGCGGGCGCCGGCACGAACTGCGCGTTGCCGCCGGCGGCGACGAAGGCGTCGAACATGCGGTGCGCGAGCGCCGGGCCGAAGAAGCGGTCGTTCACGCTGTAGAGCCACAGCTCGGGCACCCGCGCCGATCGTCCGTATCGCGCCATCGCGTCCACCAGCCGGTCTTCGCCGCACACGTCGTCGGGCGCGCGCGATCCGCGGCCGCCGGCGAAGTTGATCACGCCCACCAACCCGTCGAGCCCCGATGCCGATGCCGCCACCGAGCCGAAGCCACCGGCCGACTGCCCGGCGAGCACGACGTGGCGAGCGTCTGCCCACGGCTCGCCGCGCACCGCATCGACCGCCGCGCGGATGTCGCGCGCCGACTCGAGCCCGGCGGCGTAGTAATCGGGATCGCGGCACGGCCCGAACCCTTCCGCCCAGTCGCCGCCGCTTTCGCCGTAGCCGCGGCGCGTCGGCACGAGCACCGCGTAGCCCATCGCGAGGAACGGCTGCGCCTGCGAGATCATGCGCTGGCGTCCATCGAGGCGGCGATCCTCGGCGTTGCGCGGGCTGCCGTGCGAAAGCACGACGATAGGAAACGGCCCGGGGGAGCTCGGCCGGAACACCGTGACGACGATCGCCACGCGGCGCGCGCCCTCGGCCACGGGCGCGCGCACCAGCGACTCGTCATACAACGGCGCCGCCTGCGCGGCGCCCGCCAGCGTGAACAGCAGCGCGAGCAGTCGGAACATCAGTACCTGTAGTGCTCCGACTTGTACGGGCCTTCGCGACTCACGCCGATGTACTTCGCTTGCGCGTCGCTCAGCTCGGTGAGCATCGCGCCGAGCTTCTTGAGCTGCAGCCGTGCCACTTTCTCGTCGAGCTGCTTCGGCAGGATGTAGACGCCGATCGCGTAGTTGTCGTTGTTGCCGTAGAGCTCGATCTGCGCGATCACCTGGTTGGCGAACGACGAGCTCATGACGTACGACGGATGCCCCGTGCCGCAGCCGAGGTTCACGAGCCTGCCTTCGGCGAGCAGGATGATGCGCTTGCCGTCGGGGAAGATGACGTGGTCGACCTGCGGCTTGATGTTCTCCCACTTGTGCTGCTTCAGGGCCGCGACGTCGATCTCGTTGTCGAAGTGGCCGATGTTGCACACGATCGCGTTGTTCTTCATGCGCTGCATGTGCCCATGAGTGATGACGTGGTAGTTGCCGGTCGCGGTCACGAAGATGTCGGCCTTGTCGGCGGCGTATTCCATCGTCACGACGCGATAGCCTTCCATCGACGCCTGCAGCGCGCAGATGGGATCGATCTCGGTGACCCAGACCTGCGCCGAGAGCGCGCGCAGCGCCTGCGCGCAGCCCTTGCCGACGTCGCCGTAGCCGCACACGACCGCGACCTTGCCCGCGATCATCACGTCGGTGGCGCGCTTGATGCCGTCGACGAGCGACTCGCGGCAGCCGTAGAGGTTGTCGAACTTGCTCTTGGTGACCGAGTCGTTGACGTTGATCGCGGGGAAGCGCAGCGTCCCGTCCTTCGCCATCTGATAGAGGCGCTTCACGCCCGTGGTCGTCTCTTCCGTCACGCCCTTCACCTTGGCGATGCGCGTCGAGTACCAGCTCGAGTCCTTGGCGAGCGTCGCGCGGATGGCGGCGAAGAGCGCCTCTTCCTCCTCGCTCGAATGCTTCGAGATGCAGCCGGGATCCTTTTCCGCGCGCGCTCCGAGATGCAGCAGCAGCGTCGCGTCGCCGCCGTCGTCGAGGATCATGTTGGTATGGGCGCCGCCGGCCCACTCGAAGATGCGGTGCGTGTAGTCCCAGTACTCGGCGAGCGATTCACCCTTGTACGCGTAGACCGGGATGCCGGCCGCGGCGATGGCGGCGGCGGCGTGGTCCTGCGTGGAAAAGATGTTGCACGAGGCCCAGCGCACCTCCGCGCCGAGCGCGCGCAGCGTCTCGATGAGGACCGCGGTCTGGATCGTCATGTGCAGCGACCCGGAGATGCGCGCGCCCGCGAGCGGCTTCGACTGCGCGAACTCCTCGCGTATCGCCATGAGGCCGGGCATCTCGGTCTCGGCGATGGCGATCTCCTTGCGGCCCCAATCGGCGAGCGCAAGGTCGGCGACTTTGCAGTCGGTGAAATTCTCGGGCTTGACGCGAGCGTTCATGGCAATACCGTCCTTTCATCGATTTAGAAAGGAGCGCCGTTGCAGTCTGGAGCCCCGAGCCTGGCCCACTGGCGTGGGTTGCAACGCTCCTCGGGGAAAGCGCATTTTACCAGCAACGCGGTCGAATTTCGACCGCATTGCGTGATACGGTGAGGCGATGACGAAACCCCTCCTGCTGGGCTGCAAGGGCTGCGGCAACGCGATCGTGGAATCGGCCTTCGCGCTCGCGGGTGTCGCACTCGATTGCGAGGAAGTCGATTACTCGGAAGGCAGCCCGACGCGCGCGCGGCTCCTCTCCTTCAATCCGCTCGGGCAGGTGCCGACGCTGGTGCTCGCCGATCGCCGCATCCTCACCGAGAGCCTCGCGATCCTGCACTACCTCGACGATCTCGCGCCACAGGCCGCGCTCATTCCCGAGCGGGGCGATCCGGTGCGCGAACGCTTCTATCGCTGGGTGGTGTTCCTCATCGCCGCGGTCTATCCGACGTACACCTACGGAGACGAGCCTGCGAAATGGGTGCGCGACGAAACGGGCGCGAAGCAGCTGCGCGAATCGACCGACGAGCATCGCAAGCGCCTGTGGATGCAGATCGAGAAGGAAGCGGGCTCGCCGTGGTTCCTCGGCGAGCGCCGCAGCGCGCTCGATCTCTACGTCGCCGCGATGACGCGCTGGCGCCCGGGACGCAAGTGGTTCGAGGAATCGACGCCGAAGGTGGTCGCGATCGCCGGGAAGGCGGCGGCGCTACCCGGCGTGAGAGAGGTGCTGCAGAAGCACTTCGGGTGATTGGGTCCCCGCCGACGCGGGGACGGCGCCAAAGGTCAGTCCGCAGCCGCCATGGCTCGAGCGCCACCCTTCAATCCGGCTGCGTCTCGCAAAAGCGCCGCTTTATCCGTCGCTTCCCACGAGAACTCGGGCTCTTCGCGGCCGAAGTGGCCGTACGCCGCGGTCTTCGCGTAGATCGGCCGCAGAAGGTCGAGCATCTGGATGATGCCGCGCGGCCTCAAGTCGAAGTGCTGCTGGACGAGCTGCGCGATGCGCTCGTCGGGGACGAGGCCCGTGCCTTCCGTGTACACGGTGACGTTGATGGGCGTGGCGACGCCGATCGCGTAGCTCACCTGGATCTGGCATTGCCGCGCGAGTCCCGCGGCGACGATGTTCTTCGCCACGTAGCGCGCCGCGTACGCCGCGGAGCGGTCGACCTTCGAGGGATCCTTGCCGGAGAAGGCACCCCCGCCGTGCGCGCACGCGCCGCCGTAGGTGTCGACGATGATCTTGCGCCCGGTGAGGCCGCAATCGCCCTGCGGGCCGCCGACGACGAAGCGTCCCGTGGGGTTGACGAGATACTTGGTCGCGCGCAGCCACTCCTTGGGAATGACCGGCTTGATGATCATCTCGATGACGGCGTCGATCGCTTCCCGCTTCATCTTCTCGCCGTCGGACATCTCGGGCGCGTGCTGCGTCGAGAGCACCACGGTGTCGACTTCCACGGGACGGCCGTCGACGTACTTGAACGTGACCTGGCTCTTCGCGTCGGGGCGAAGCCAGGGAAGCCGCCCATCTTTCCGCAGCATCGCCTGGCGCTCGACGAGGCGATGCGCGTAGTAGATGGGCGCCGGCATGAGCACCGGCGTCTCGTCGCACGCGTAGCCGAACATGAGGCCCTGGTCGCCCGCGCCCTGGTTCAACGGATCGTCCTGCGCGCGGTTCACGCCCTGCGCGATATCCGGACTCTGCTTGCCGTACGCGACGAGCACCGCGCAGCCCTTGTAGTCGATGCCGTAGTCGGAGTTGTCGTAGCCGATGCGCTTCACGGTCTCGCGCGCGACCTGCGCGTAGTCGACGTTGGCGTTGGTCGTGATTTCGCCCGCGAGGACCACGAGGCCGGTCGCGCACAACGTCTCCGCCGCGACTCGGGACCGGGGCTCCTGAGCTAAAATGGCGTCGAGAACCGAGTCGGAAATCTGGTCGGCCACCTTGTCGGGATGGCCTTCGGACACCGATTCGGACGTGAACAGGAATTCGCTTTTCATTCGGGGTTACCCCACAGTCGGCCCAGCGCGTCATTCTAACAAGAGAGCGCGCCATCCCGTCATTTGAAAGCCCTTCTTCGCCCGCTCGCCTGGCTGCCGTTGTGGGCGAACCACGCGCTCGGCGCCTTCCTCGGCCGCCTGGTCTACCTGCTCTCGCCGCGCTATCGCGCGCGCGTCCTCGACAACATCGTCTCCAGCGGTCTCGCGGCCTCGCGCGCCGAGGTCCGCAGCCTCGCGTGGACGAATGCCGCCGAGATCGGCAAGGCCGGGACCGAGCTGATCTGGTCGCTGTTCCGTCCGCTCGAGGAAGTCGCGGCGCTCGTGGTCGGCCGCCGCGGCTGGGAATGCGTCGAGAGGCTGCGCACGGACAACCGCCCGATCGTTTTCGTGACGCCGCACCTCGGCGGCTACGACGTCGCGGGGCGCTACCTGTGGACGCAGCTGCCGATGCTCGCGATGTACCGTCCGCACAAGATCTTCTGGTTCGACCAGATGATGCGCGAGGGGCGCAACCGCGGCTCCGCGCCCGACGGCTCGAACATGGCGCCCGCGACGCTCGCCGGCGTACGCATGGTCCTCAGGTTCCTGCGCCGCGGCGGCTGCAGCATCGTGCTCCCCGACCAGGTGCCGGGGCTCGGCGACGGCGAATGGGTCGATTTCTTCGGGCGTCCCGCGTACACGATGACGCTCGTCGGGCGGCTGCAGGAAGCGTCGAACGCCGCGCTCGTCTTCTGCTACGCCGAGCGCATGCCGCGCGGCGAGGGCTTCGTGCTGCACCTGCACGCGCTCGACGAGCCGCTGCCGCACGACAAGCACGCCGCGGCGGCGCGCGTGAACGCGATGGTCGAGGAGCTCGTGCGCCAGTGCCCGTCGCAATACCTCTGGGGCTACAACCGCTACAAGCGCCCGGCGGGCGCACCGCCGCCGCCGGCGCGAGCGGCCGCCTCACGCGCGGCCTGACGATGGCGCTCCTGCGCAAGCTCGGCAGCTACTTCGGCGTCTTCGTGCTGTGGCTGGTCCATTTCCTGCCGATGCGCTGGATCGGCGCGATCGGCGCGGGGATCGGATCCGTGCTGTATCGCTTCGGCCGCGGGCGCGTCACGCGCATCAACCTCGCGCTCGCCTTTCCGGAGAAGTCGCGACAGGAACGCTACGACCTGGGCCTGAGGCACTTCCGCATGCTCGGCCGCAACGGCCTCGAGCTGAGCATCATGGTGTGGGGCTCCGAGGAGCAGCTGCTCGATCTCATCCGGGTCGAGGGGCTCGAGCACCTCAAGGCGCTCGAAGGGCGGCCCGTGATCGCGCTCGCGCCACACTTCATCGGGCTCAACATGGGCGGCATCCGCGTGGCGTACGAGTATCCGGGCACCGCGAGCGTCTACAGCCGCCAGAAGAACCCGGTGGTCGACAGGATCCTGCTCAAGGCGCGCACGCGGTTCGGCAATCCGCATCTCGTGAGCCGGCAGGAAGGGCTGCGCTCGATCGTGCGCGTGATCAAGAGCGGCAAGCCCTTCTACTTCCTGCCCGACATGGACTTCGGCGCGCGCGACGCGATCTTCAGCACGTTCTTCGGCGTGAAAACGGCGACCATCAGCGCGCTGCCGCGCCTCGCGCGCCTCACCGGCGCCGGCGTGCTTCCCGTGGTGACGCGCCAGGTCGGCCACGGCTACATCGTGCGGTTCTATCCGGCGTGGGAGGACTATCCGACCGACGACCTCGAGGCCGACGTGCGTCGCATGAACGCGTTCATCGAGGAGCGCGTGCGCGAGATGCCCGACCAGTACTTCTGGGCGCACAAGCGATTCAAGACGCGGCCGCCGGGTGACGCGTCGCCGTACGACCCGGCCCATCAGCCGGCCGACATATGAAGCTGCGCTTCGCGAAGATGCACGGCCAGGGCAACGACTTCGTCGTCTTCGACGGCGTGCGGCAGCAGGTCTCGCTCACGCCCGCCGACGTGCGGCGCATCGCCGATCGCCATTTCGGCATCGGCTGCGACCAGGTGCTCGTGGTCGAGAAGCCCGCGTCGCGCGAGAACGATTTCCGCTACCGCATCTTCAACGCCGACGGCGGCGAGGTCGAGCAGTGCGGCAACGGAGCGCGCTGCTTCGCGAGGTTCGTGCTGGAAGAAGGCCTCACCGACAAGCGTGCAATCCGCGTGGAGACCGCCTCGGGCGTGATCGTTCCGCAGGTCGCAGGTTCCGGCCAGGTCACGGTCGACATGGGTCCGCCGCGCTTCGCGCCGCGCGACGTGCCCTTCCTCGCCGAGCAGACGCAGCTCGTCTATCCGCTCGCCGTCGCCGGCGCCACGATCGAGGTGAGCGTGCTCTCGATGGGCAATCCGCACGCCGTGCAGGTGGTCGAGGACGTCGAGCGGGCGCCCGTCGCCACGCAGGGTCCGCTCATCGAGCGCCACGCGGCGTTTCCACAGCGCGTGAACGCGGGCTACATGCAGCTCGTCGCGCGCGACCACATCAAGCTGCGCGTGTGGGAGCGAGGCGCCGGCGAGACGCTCGCGTGCGGCACCGGGGCGTGCGCCGCGGTCGTCGCGGGAATCCGCCGGGGCCTGCTCGCGAGCGAGGTCCGCGTGACGACACGCGGCGGCGACCTCACGATTCACTGGCCCGGAGCGGACGCCCCCGTTATGATGACGGGCGACGCGGTGCGCGTCTTCGACAGCGAGATCGACCTATAGGATGAAAGGAGAGGCCGTGCTGACAGCGGAACAGGTCGCCGACTACCTGCGGCAGAACCCCGGCTTCTTCGAGAACCACGTCGACATCCTGATGGGCCTGCAGATCCCGCACCCGCACGGCGGGCGCGCGGTCTCCATCGGCGAGCGCCAGCTCGTCGCGGTGCGCGAGAAGGCGCGGCTGCTGGAAGAGAAGCTGCAGGAGCTGATCCTCTTCGGCGAGGAGAACGACGCGGTGAGCGAGAAGGTGCATCGCCTCGCCTGCCGCCTCGTGGACGCGCCCAGCCTCGACGCCGCCCTCGACACGCTCTACCTCGACCTCCTCGATCATTTCGCGGTGCCGCACGTCGCGGTGCGCCTGTGGAGCGTCGCCGAGGAGAATCCCGACACGCGCGAGTTCTCGCAGGTCGCCGGCGAGATGCGCCAGTTCGTCGAGCAGATGGGCGCGCCCTATTGCGGCCATCATCCGGTGTACGAGAACCAGCTCTGGTTCGGCGAGGCCGCGCCGCACCTCAAGTCCTACGCGCTCGTGCCGCTCAGGCGCGACAACCTCGGCTTCGGCGTGATCGCGCTCGCTTCCGAGGACCCGAAGCGCTTCTACGCGGAGATGGGGACGCTGTACCTCGCGCGCATCGGCGACCTCATGAGCCGGACGCTGTGGCGCTTCGTCACTCCCTTGCGTGAGCACGCAGCCGGCTAGCGCGATCGACCGCTATCTCGCGCACCTGCGCACGGGCCGCAGGCTCGCGGCGAACACGCTCCACGCCTACGCGCGCGACCTGGCCGCGCTCGCCGTGCTCGCCGCAGGCCGCGATCTCGCCGCGCTCGCCGAGCACGACATCCGGCGGTTCATTGCGACATTGCATGCACGCGGCCACTCGCCGCGCTCGCTCGCGCGCGTGCTCTCGAGCTGGCGCGGGCTCTTCCATTGGCTCGTGCGCCGGCGCGAGATCGCGGCGAATCCGTGCGCCACGGTGAAAGCGCCGCGCAGCGCCAGGCGCCTGCCCGAGGCGCTCACACCCGACGAGGCCGTGCGCCTTGTCACGATCCCCGATCCGCCGCGCCACGCCGCGCGCGACCGCGCGCTCTTCGAGCTCGCCTACTCCTCGGGACTGCGCGTCTCCGAGCTCACGGGCCTCGACCTGGATTCGATCGACATGCAGGCGGCGGAAGCGCGGGTCACGGGCAAGGGCTCCAAGACGAGGATCGTGCCCGTCGGAACCGCGGCGCTCGCCGCGCTCGCCGCGTGGCTCGCGCTCCGGCCGAAGCTCGCCCGGCCGGGCGAGCGCGCGCTCTTCGTCGCCCGCTCGGGCGCGAGGCTCGCCCCGCGCGAGGTCCAGCGCCGGATCAAGGCCTGGGCGGTGCTGGCGGGGCTCCCCACCGACGTCCATCCGCACATGTTGCGGCACTCTTTCGCCTCCCACGTGCTCCAATCCTCCGGGGACCTGAGGGCCGTGCAGGAGATGCTCGGCCACGCGAGCATCGCCTCGACCCAGGTGTACACGCACCTTGATTTCCAGCATCTCGCCAAGATCTATGACGCAGCGCATCCCCGCGCGAAACGAGTGAAATAGCTTCCGCATGGCCGCCACGACCCCCGAAACCGAACTCATCCCCGTCACCATCCTCACCGGTTTCCTCGGCTCGGGGAAAACCACCCTTCTCAACCGCATCCTCACCGAGCAGCACGGCGAGAGAATCGCCGTCATCGAGAACGAGTTCGGCGAGGAAGGCATCGACAACGAGATCCTCGTCGAGGACAAGAACGAGCAGATCGTCGAGATGAACAACGGCTGCCTCTGCTGCACGGTGCGCGGCGATCTCGTGCGCATCCTCGGCGACCTCGGCAAGAAACGCCGCAAAGGCGAGCTCAAGTTCGACCGCGTGATCATCGAGACCACGGGCCTCGCGAATCCCGGCCCCGTCGCCCAGACGTTCTTCATGGACGAGGCGATCCACGACCAGTACCTGCTCGACGCGGTCGTGACCGTCGTCGACGCGAAGCACGCGCCCACCCAGCTCGACAAGCACGACGAGGCGCGCCGCCAGGTGGGCTTCGCCGACCGGCTGCTCCTTTCGAAGACCGACCTCGTCGAGGACGCCGAGGTCGGCGCGCTCATGCAGCGCCTGCGCCGGATGAATCCGCGCGCCAAGCAGACGAAGGTGCACTTCGGCAAGGCCGACGTGCGCGACCTCCTCGACATCCGCGGCTTCAACCTGAGCGCCGCGCTCGACCTCGATCCGCAGTTCCTCGGCGACGCGAGCCACGAGCACGACGACGAGGTGACCTCGTTCGTTTGGCGCGACGCGCGTCCCATGCACATGGAGAAGATCGAGACCTTCCTTTCGCTCATGGTGCAGAACTACGGCGAGGACCTCTTGCGCTACAAGGGCGTGCTCAACGTGCAGGGCGAGGCGCATCGCATGATCTTCCAGGGCGTCCACATGCTCATGGGCGGCACCCAGGGCAAGACCTGGCAGCCGGGCGAGAAACGCGAGAGCGTGATGGTGTTCATCGGCCGCAAGCTCCCGCGGCGTCTCTTCGAGGAAGGCCTCGCCTACTGCGTCGCATAGCCGGGGTCTATACTTTTCGTCATGGCATCCGCCGGGGCACCCACGTCGAGCGCGCTGAAGCAGCCGCGTGCCACCGGACGCGTCGGCTCGGAGGAGTACCACTCCGGCTCGATCCCCGTCCCGCAGGAAGCGGCCGTCCTCTACGCGTCGAACCACGCGGACGCGGCGGCCGCGCTCCTCAAGGCCGAGATCAAGGACCCGGTCGGCCGCAACAACAAGCAGGCGTGGCTGATGCTCTTCGACCTCCATCAGGTACAGCCGAACCGCACCGAGTTCGACGCGCTCTCGATGCTCTTCACGGTGAAGTTCGAGCAATCGCCGCCGGTATGGCTCGAGGGCGCCGGCGAGGCCGGCGACCCGCGCCGCAACCAGAGCCGCGAGCGCAAGGATTTCTTCGCGCTCAAGCCCGCGTCGGGCGGCGACATCTCCGCCACCGAGATCGAGAAATTCCTCGCCTTCGCCGAGAGCATGGGAAGCGTGCGCCTCGACGTGGCCAAGGTGGCCGCGATCGGCCCCGAGGAGGCGATGCTCTTCGCCGGCGCGCTCACGCACCTGAGGCAGAAGAAGCTGCCCATGTGGTTCAACCACCTCGACGCGCTCGAGAAGGTGCTGCGCGCGGCCTTCAACGAGAAGGCGACCGAGGGGCAGAAGCCGTATTGGCAGCTGCTTTTCGAGATCCTGATCCTGCAGGGCAAGGCGCAGGAATTCGAGGACCTCGGCCTGCAATACGCCGTGGCCTTCGAGGTCTCGCCGCCGAGCTGGGAGGTCTACGTGAATCCGGTGGCCGACGCGACGAAGACGGCCGCGAGCGGCGTTGCGGCGCGCGAGCCCGCAGCCCCGGAGTCGGGCTTCGTCATGAAGGGCGTCCTGTCGGCCTCGAGCGCCAACCAGATCGCGGAGCTGAACGCCTGGGCGGCGACGCGCTCGGAGGTGACGATCGACATGTCGAAAGTGCTGCGCGTCGAGTTCGGCTTCACGGCGAGCTTCTTCGACGTCGTGAAGGCGATCCAGCTCGCCGGAAAGCGCGTCATCCTCGCGAACCTGAACGAGCTCAATGCCGCGCTTCTCGAGGCGATGGGTGTCAACCGCTACGCCATCCTCGTGCGGCGGAAGTCCAGCTAGAAATCCCCGGCGAAAAAAAGCGATTTCCAGGCCGCAGAGGCGTGGACGGCGCGCCAGACTCCGAGAAAATCCCCTCCCTATGACTGGCGATCCCAACCTCTTCCACGGCACCACCATCGTCTCGGTGCGCCGCGGCGAGCGCGTGGCCATGGGCGGCGACGGCCAGGTGACGCTCGGCAACGTCATCGTGAAGGCCTCGGCGCGCAAGGTGCGCAGGCTCCATCACGACCGCATCCTCGCCGGATTCGCCGGCGCCACGGCGGATGCATTCACGCTCTTCGAGCGCTTCGAGGCGAAGCTCGAGAAGCACCAGGGCAACCTGCTGCGCTCGGCGGTCGAGCTCGCGAAGGACTGGCGCACCGACCGGATCCTGCGGAGGCTGGAAGCGATGCTCGCGATCGCCGACCGCGAATCCTCGCTCGTCATCACCGGCACGGGCGACGTGCTCGAGCCGGAACGGGGGCTCCTCGCGATCGGCAGCGGCGGCGGCTACGCGCAGGCGGCGGCGATGGCGCTCCTCGACAATTCCACGCTCGAGCCCGCGGAGATCGTGAAGAAGGCGCTCTCGATCGCGGGCGAGATCTGCATCTACACCAACCAGCAGCACGTGATCGAAAGCCTCTGATGGCCGAAGTCACCCCGATCCCGCCGGCGCACGACGCCCCGCAGACGATGACGCCGCAGGAGATCGTCCACGAGCTGGACAAGTACATCGTCGGCCAGGCGGACGCGAAGCGCGCGGTGGCGATCGCGCTGCGCAATCGGTGGCGGCGCTCGCAGGTACCGGACCCGCTGCGCGCCGAGATCACGCCGAAGAACATCCTCATGATCGGGCCGACGGGCGTGGGCAAGACGGAGATCGCCCGCAGGCTCGCGCGCCTGGCGAACGCCCCGTTCATCAAGGTCGAGGCGACGAAGTTCACCGAGGTGGGTTACGTCGGGCGCGACGTCGATTCGATCATCCGCGACCTCGTGGAGATGGCGGTCAAGTCGACGCGCGAGCAGGAGATGCACAAGGTGCGGCCGCGCGCCGAGGACATGGCGGAGGAGCGCGTGCTCGACGCGCTGCTGCCCGGCGTTCCCCAGGTCGACGGCAGCGACCCGAACTCCACGCGGCAGCGCTTCCGCAAGATGCTTCGCGAGGGCAAGCTCGACGACAAGGAGATCGAGATCGACGTCGCGCAGTCGCACGCGAGCATGGAGATCCTCGCCCCGCCGGGGATGGAGGAGCTCACGCAGCAGATCCAGGGCATGTTCGCGAACATCGGAGCCGCGCGGCGCAAGCGCCGCATGCTCGCGATCCGCGAGGCGCTGCGGCTCATCACCGACGAAGAGGCGCTGAAGCTCGTCAACGAGGAGGAGATCCGCTTCAAGGCGGTGCGCGCCGTCGAGCAGGACGGCATCGTCTTCCTCGACGAGATCGACAAGATCACGAGCCGCGGCGAGACCATCGGCGCGGACGTCTCGCGCCAGGGCGTGCAGCGCGACTTGCTGCCGCTGGTCGAAGGCACGGCGGTGACGACGAAGTACGGGATCATCCGCACCGACCACGTCCTCTTCATCGCGAGCGGCGCCTTCCAGATGTCGAAGCCCTCCGACCTGATTCCCGAGCTGCAGGGCCGGCTCCCCATCCGCGTCGAGCTCGCGAGCCTCTCGGTGGAGGATTTCGAGCGCATCCTCACCGCCACCGATGCCTGCCTCACGAAGCAGTACGAGGCGCTGCTCTCGACCGAAGGCGTGAAGCTCGAGTATTCGCCCGAGGGCGTGCGCCGCATCGCCGAGATCGCCTACGCCGTGAACGAACGCACCGAGAACATCGGCGCGCGCCGGCTGCACACGGTGATGGAGAAGCTCCTCGAGGAAGTCTCCTTCGACGCCGGCCGCAACCTGAAGCGCGTCCTGATCGACGCCGCCTACGTCGACGCGCGCCTCGAGGACCTCGCGCAGAGCGAGGACCTCGCCCGTTACGTGCTCTGAAAAATGTACCAGGCACGAAATATTTTTTTGTACCTGACACCAATTCTGCTGGCGGCCTGCGCGGTGTTGCCGCCGGCCGAGGACGACGGGTCGTCGCTCGCGCGCGCCGAGTCGGCGTTCGCGGCGCAGTCGGTGCGCGAAGACATGCGTGCGGCGTTCCTCGCCCATTTCGCGCCCGACGGCGTCTTCGTGCGCAACGAGTGGGTGAACGCGCACCGGTATCTCTCCGGGCGGCCGGCTCCACCGATCGTCCTCGACTGGCGTCCGGCCTACGTGCTCATGTCGAGATCCGGCGATCTTGGCCTCTCGACCGGGCCGTGGAGAGCGACGAGCAAGGAGCGTCCCGCGGAAGCGCCGGCCGTGGGCGAGTTCGTGTCGGTGTGGCGCCGCGACGCGGGAGGACCGTGGCAGGTGATCGTGGACCTCGGTGTCTCGCACAAGGATGCGGCGGTGTGGAACCGGCCGCTGCAGATCGAGCGCGTCGCCGCGGCAGCGCGGGCTGCGACGACATTCGCGGATGCCGAAGCGGGCTTCGCGAACCTCTCGGCGACGCAGGGGCTTCGCGCCGCCTACGCCGCATATGCTTCCGGCGCGATGCGCGTCTATCGCGAGGGCAATGCACCCTTCGTGGGACGCGACGCGCCGCTCGCGCCGTTCGTCTCGAGCAGCGAGCGGCTGCGATGGACGGTGGAGCGCGGCGAGACGTCGCGCGCCGGGGACTTCGCTTACGCGCGCGGACGCTATGCCGCGGCCGCGGCACCCGAGCGTGCCGTCGGCGACTACCTGCGGGTGTGGCGCGTCGAAGGCAGCGACTGGCGCATCTTCCTCGACGTCACGAACCCCCGTTAGGCGCCGCGCCGTAGAGCTGCTCTACGCGCTCCATCGCCTCCCGGATGTGGTCGGCGGCCTTCGCGACGAATTCGATCGCGCCCTGTGAGGAACGGCCGGCTTCGAGCTCGCGCGCGCTCTCGCGCAGGAACTTGAGCTGCGTGTCCGCCGCCTGCAGCTCCGCCTCCACCTCGGGCGTGTTGCCGCGCACTTCGTGCAGGGCGGCGAGTAGCCGCCCGAGGTTCTCGTCCGAGTCGCGCGCCTCCTTTTGCAGCCTCTCGTCGCGCATTCCCCAGCGCCGCCAGAGATGGGCCTTCGCGAGGCGTTGCGACAGGGCCTCGGCCTGCGCGGCGCGGAACGCGCCGGCGTTCACGGACGCGCGCGACTCGCCCTGCAGCATGCGGGCGCCCTTCTGCGCGATCCAGACGATCTCCTCCGTGCGCTCGCGCATCTGCCGCGCGCCCTCGCGGCTCGGCGGCCGCGCGAGGAATTCGCGATGCTCGCGCCACAACGCCGCGAGCAGCAACGTGTTGTCGCGTACGTCGGCCGGCCCCGCCTGCGCGGCCACGGCGCGCAGCGTCGCGTC
>JACXTT010002049.1_pt1 | contig 32483 bp, 29 predicted proteins | sample 9270951 | NCBI WGS metagenome assembly JACXTT01 (sample SAMN15532306, study PRJNA645909) | rock metagenome | isolation source: weathered quartz diorite | place: Puerto Rico | collected 2017-06-21
GCGCCATCAACCGGGTTAAACGGCCATAATCTGCTTGTTCAAGGTCTTTTGGGATAGGCTGATGATTTACATCGGCCAGAAAGCAATACAAAAACCCGCCATGCGCGTTATACGGATCGCCCGGTTGGTCTGATCTGGCGTGATGCACATGGTGAGAAATAACATAGATCTCTTCCGGGATAATGCTGAGTGTAAGCTGCCGGGTAAAGAACTGCCAGAAGCCATTCTTAAACCGAAAAGCACCATGCGTACAATACCGGTGATGCCAGATGGTGCCATGCGTACCCATAATGATCATGCCATACACAAACACAGCCAGGGCCGTCCACACGCTGAAAAACTTAACGAAAAAAAGAATAAAAAACGGGAGGAGGCAAAGCACCTTGAGCCAGCTCAAAAATGGCAGCCAGTTCTTTCGGTCGCGAAATACGTTCAGCCTGCTGAAAAATTCGCGCAGAATGTCGCTTTTACGGGGTTTCACCAGTTCACCTTGTTCATTCCGCCAGCCGTAGGACGGAGGCTGCAGAACATAATCTAAAAAAGTCATAGTATTAATTAAGGGGAAAAATCGAGGGATTAGTTACGGACATTCCTTACAGGAAAGGCCACCAGGTGTTTTTTCTCATCCCTGGCAAGGTCTGCTTCGGTTAGGGTCCTGTCGGTGTCATTAATCGACTGCTGCAATTTGCCTTTTACTTGCAGGTACACTCTTAACAAATCATGTGTTTGAAGCCTGAGCGAGACCACCGGGTGATGTTCTTTTTTCAAGTTAATGATTTCATTCTCGGTCGCGATTCTCAGGTTCCAGTATTCGCCTGTCTTCAAACCGTGTTCACAGGCTTCGTTCTTTAAGTCGAATAGAAAAAGGTCCGCCTGATTCCCTGGGGAATTTTGTTGTGCATGCGCACTGCCCGAAAGGGCACGTTGATTACTCATATTGTATTGGCTGACTCGGGTTAACAATTAAATCTTAAAGATCACCTGAATCAGTTAAGGGTAATATCTAAGTAATGATGAGCGGAGGTATTTCCGGCAATTTACAAAATGCTATTGATATGACGGCAGATTTAAAGTTTTATTTTCTGTTAATCGTTTTAAATTTATTTTAATTTTTTTTACCAAAAGTAAAAATATATCAATACTAAAGCTTACCTTGCATCTCATTTAAAAATTAAATAATGCAAAAAGAAGGAACAGTGAAATTTTTCAATAACCTGAAGGGTTTCGGATTTATTTCACAAGATGATACAAAAGCTGATGTTTTTGTACATTCAACCGGCCTTATCGATCAGATCCGCGAAAACGACAAAGTAACTTTTGACGTGGAGAGCGGCAAAAAAGGCCTGAACGCAGTAAACGTTAAAGTAATTTAATAATCGCTATAAAATTTACGACTGACACCTGCCCGGCGGCGGGTGTTTTTGTTTTACACCAATTCATTTAAAAGTAAACTATGGGCAAATCCAACGAAACATTCAATAAAAAAGAAAAAGAAAAGAAAAGACTAAAGAAACAACAAGAGAAAAAAGAGAAAGCTGAACTCAGAAAGGCCGACTCCAGCAAAGGCAAAGGCATGGCAGACATGATGGCTTATGTTGACGAGAACGGTAATATTACTTCAACACCACCGACCACCCTTAAACAAAAGCCGATCCTGGCAGAGGATATTCAGATTGCTGTTCCTAAACAAGTTAATGAGCCGGATGATCTGCTGAAGACGGGTAAGATCAGTTTTTTCAATACGTCCAAGGGCTACGGCTTTATCCGCGACGGAAAGACGCAGGAAAATGTTTTCTTCCATGTGAATAACCTGAACTTCGAGGCAAAGGAAAACGATAAGGTAAACTTTGCTGTAGAAAAAGGGCCTAAAGGCATGAATGCCGTAAATATTGTAAAGGCAAATTAAATATTAGATTACCCTTCCCTACTCTTCGCTGCCGCAAGCCCCACGGCTTGTGGCCTGCATACTGAGTGTACACCATGCAACCTGCATAACTCTTTACTCCCCTCATACCCGCGCCAGTTAGGTGTAGAACTTGCATAGCCGAGAGATGGCGGGTGTCCACCTTGCATAGTTACACGGTAAAGGACGGACAAAACGCTTTGACGATTCCCCTAACTTGTTGAGACTATGTCACAATTTACGATTTGGCTTAATTGTAAAGCCCCGCACTCTCGCAGCTTGGGGCTTTAAACCTAAACCTTATCACATCTGATTAATGGGAGTTTAATCAATGCACTTAAAAGTAATTTGAATAAAGGGCCGGTGAAAATAAAATCGACGAAGGGCAAAGATGTGTCGACTAGTGGCCTTTTCTACTATGCAGCAAGGAACAGTTTTACCGGAAGCATGAACTAAAGTCGACTGGCATAATAGAAAGAGACGGGAAAAATAGTTTCGTTGGGAGTATAAGTTATACCAATCCTGTTGTAGTTTTGGCCGACCATTGGACAGATACCGCATTAACGTATCTAAAGAAAACAGTTAAATAACAATGATAAATTTTGCAAGCGAGAACTACGCCGGCGTACAGGCCGATATGATGCAGGCGATGATAGATGCCAATAAAGGCAATGCACCTTCTTATGGCAATGATTCGGTTACTGCTGAAACTGTCACATTACTGAAAGATATTCTGGGAAATGACATTGAGGTATATTTTACCTTTAACGGAACCGGCGCTAACAATTTCGGATTGGGCAGTGTGACGGAAAGGTATAATTCGATCTTTTGCGCTGATGTCGCCCATTTATATGTGGATGAGTCTACCGCGCCGGAATCGTTTATCGGTTGCCGTATTTATATTATTCCTTCAGAAAGCGGAAAAATAAGTGCTGATAGCCTGCGACTGGCCATAAAACGGGCAGGCGATATTCATCACCCTCAACCCAAAGTGGTATCGCTCACTCAGCCAACAGAATACGGCACAGTTTATACGCTTGAAGAGTTAAAGTTGATCAAAGCCATTTGCGTAGAAAACAATATGCTGCTGCATGTGGACGGTGCACGATTTTTTAATGCCGCCGTTTGCCTGAATGCCTCACTCAAACAAATGACTGAGCATATCGATATTCTTACCCTTGGCGGCACAAAAGCCGGGATGATGTTTGGCGAAGCGGTGATCTTCTTTCACAGCAAATCCAACGGTTCATATAGATATCACCTGAAACGGAGCATGCAGCTGGCATCCAAAAACCGCTTTATTGCAGCACAATTCCAGGCGATGCTAAAAAATGACTTGTGGCAAAAGCTCGCTCAGCATACCAATGACCTCGCTAAACGATTTAAGCAAGAAGTGAAAGGCATACCCGGAATTTCAATTGCGCATCCGGTTCAAACCAATTCGGTTTTCCTGACCATGTCCCCGTCAATCTATGAGAAAATGCATCAGCACTTTCATTTCTATTATTGGAACGACCTAAAAAACGAAGTGCGACTGGTTTTCTCTTTCGATAACACCATCGATGAAATACTTGAATTTGTGCGATTACTGAAAGAATATGCAATAGAATAGCAATACGCTATTCTATTGTTATTTGACCTGGTCTGACAGTGGCACTAGTTTAGCCTTCAGGTCAGGATCTTTCATATTTTTATCCAGCGGGAAAATAGGGTGTTTAAGCCTTTTGTATGGTAAATGCTCAATGTCCTGGTCTACTCCACCCGGCGTTAAAGCAAGCAGCCAATCGGCACGCATATTATATAGTTCCGGTTCGAGATAACCAATCTTCACGACGACAATATCAGCTGTTCTGGGGTTCAGTCCCAAATTGGTAAAGTCTTTTTCGTGGTGGTAAGGCTTTCTTTTCTGAGTGACGATGATGTGCACACTTCCAACTTTTATGGATGCTTCCACTTCTGCATCCTTATCCCCCTTTACAATAGATTCCACCGTGCCAACAATATGCACAGGCGGCGCAAGCCGGTGATCCACCTTTGCACCAGCGTAACCATCTACATGACCGCCTACGCCTGCTTCTATTGCCTTTTTGATCAGCTCAGGTCCAGGGATAGAGGCATAAATAAGTGATGGGCCTTTATCCTTTTTAAATTCCGGCCGTTTCAGTATCTGAGTCAATGTCCAGGTCACATCCCCTGCCCCGCCGGCTGTCGGGTTATCGCCCGAGTCGCTGATATAAAACGGATGTTTAGTGCTTGCTATGGCTTTATCGAGGCATTCTTTTAGGTTGCCGGTCGGCGCTACAAACTTGAATTCTTTACGCGCATCCCAAAAGCTTTTGGCCAGGTACTCAGCGGTGCTGGTCACTTTGGCTTTATCATCGCCGGTTACCATTACTACAGCATGATTACGTGGTTCATCGGCCCAGGCGTATCCTATCCATATCGCGGCATCAACAATGCCTTCCTGTTTAGCAGCCGGCCATACTTTCTGATACAAGCTCTTGCCTGGCTCAATACGGGTGCTGGTCTTTTCGCCCGGCAATAAAATAGGAACTGCGATATACGCTTTATAAGCTGGCTTGCCTTTACCGCTTTCAAGTCTTTCCAACAGATTGGTCACCGCACGGCGTTTGGTTTGTATGGCATCTTCATGCGGGGCCATACGGTAGCAGGTAATTAAGTCGCTGTTTTCAGCCAGTCGCCATGAAACGTTTCCATGCAGGTCCATCGATGTCGAAATGATGGTCTTTTTGCCCACCACCTTTCTTATCCTTACAAGGAAGTCGCCTTCAGGATCATCCAAACCAACCACGCTCATCGCGCCATGTATATCATAAAACAGGCCGTCATACGGCCCGTGTTTTTTAAGTGAATCCAGTGTCTTCCTTACCAGCGACTCATAGGCCGCCCTGGTAACTGCCCCACCTGGTAGCGCATGCCCGTCAATTGTTGGAATCCAGACCGCTGCCTTGCGAACCGCTGAGTCAGGTGCCCAGAATGGATACATCGAGAGTATATCATCACCGTATTTTGCATGAAATGCCGCTTCATCCGTCAATGCCGGCGAGAAAGTGCTCGATTCGATAGCTATACCTGCAATAGCAATACGAGGTAAATGCTTAACAGGCGGATTGGGTTGTGCAATTGCCATTGATGCCACCACACTGAAAACCAGAAAAAAGGATAGACATTTCATTTTATGAAGGTTTTATATCGTTTTTGACTTGATCATACCACTCTCTTCCCAAACGCATAACACTTTATCGTTTGGCAGGATGTATGTTTTTAAATAGCTACCTTTTCCTACTATTGTCTCCTGGTTGGTCTGCACGTTTTTATACCTTACCTCACCGGCATCACCCAGAGCAACTATAGTTTGACCCGCATTGGTGCTGATACTGCAATCTCTGCCTTTACCAAGCTCTTTTTCATTTCCGCCCGGTTTGCAGTAATAAACAATACCTTGCCTTTGCCAGGTGGTATTTATAGTATTATCAGCGTTAAAGTTCAGACCGCCGCCATCCATTGGGCATGCATTGAGTTTCCAGGTACCCGAACCTAATTTAGCCGCTGCGCTAAATCGCTCTCCTTTATCAGCGGAGGTTGCCAAATACAGATCGCGGGAGCCACTTACCCAGTTCCTGAACATGACAGCAATGTTGGATCCTTTAACAGCGATACTTGGGCGGCAACACTCGCAAACATGCTCGTCGGGCGATTGATAAACTAATTTGTTTTTAAGCCATTTGGTATGCCCCGCAGGCAGGGAAGAAAAGAAAATATTGTTTCTTTTATTCAGGCGGAGATCAAGCCATGCAGCATAAAAGTTATCCCGGTTATCGCATGCAATATTCATTAAGCCTTCCGGGGCAGAGCCTTTAATATCATTTACTGTACCTTTTTCCTGCCACTGCCCTTTTTTATGGTTGAGCACAAAGAAGTGAATATTGCCGCTTTGATCCATTGCAGTGACAACGCTATAGTGGGCAGAACTTGCTAGTTGCGGTCCACGGGCCATGCCGAGGTGCATTTTAGGAACGACGCCAACCAATGCAGGTTTGGAGAAAGAACTCCCTTTGTCTGAAGAAGCGGAGCAAAAAATGCTATCCGATCTTCCAAACACAACTCTTATAATTCCGGAATTATCAGTGCTGATCTGTGGTTGCTGCCCTTTTGAAACAATTGTTTCAGTTGGCGGATTCCAGGATATAAAGCAAAAGGCAAATAAGGAACAAATAATTAATCTATATAACTTAAACATATCTAAATAATTGGTTTCTAAATATAGCGCCTTAAGTAAAGAGTTTTTGTAACAATTCGGATAACGCTATTTAATCAGCTTAACATTTAATTTTTTTCTCAACGTATTATGAATTTCGGCAACCTGGTCGGTATACGCGATCAGAGCGTCGATCTCCTCCTGCGGTGCACTGGAGGTTACCTTTGCCTTGTATTGAAAATTGAATCCGGGGTCGCCTTCAGCACTAAACTCACCGGTCACTTCTACCTCAACTTCGTAAACGGCTATATTTCTTTTGGCCGCTTCGCGATAGAAGTCATTACAAAAACAAGTCGCCAATGAAAGCAGTAATAACTCTCCGCCATTAATGGACGATCCGTAACCGGTGGATTTTGCAGCGATGTGCATTTGTTTTGCAGCGCCGTTGGTCTGCACCTCAACTTCGTGCCGATTAAAACTGCTTTTTATAGTCGCCGACACTTCCATAAGCTCTATTTTTATTTGTTTACGACAGGAAACTCCGATATTCTCAATTTGGTACATCCGTAAGGTATCAGCGTAATTTGCTGATCAGGCTGCGCCGGCTCATTTTCGTTATAAATGTTACTGTAGGGTAATGGGCCGGCCATGTCATCATATAGTTTCCATGAAGGAATTTGCCTGCCTGTGGTTCTTATCACAATAGGCGCAGCATCAACCGTCCAGGGATAATCAGCTACTTTTCCGGTTTCTTCAGCTTTGTATTGTTCGTCCAATTTATCCTTTGGTGTAGAGATCAATCCAAAATTCCATGGCGTTGTTGGCTTTACCTCGTAAAAAGTACTTCCATAATTGATGGTATCCTTGGGGTTATTAATTTTTTTTATGTCCTGGCCAATCTTCAAAGCGTAAACCAGCGGGCCACGTTCAACCGATACCGAATTTTCATACCACCTGTTTTGACGGATGTGCATAGGCAATTCCAATTCAACCACGTCGCCTGATTTCCATTCGCGGCTAAGTTTCACTATTTGGTTTCCGGCTGGTTCCTGTTCAACTTTTCCGTTCACTTTTATTGTAGCCTTTTTGCACCATTCCGGTATCCTCAAATCGAAAGGAAAAGTCACAGATGTTTTACTATTTGTATTGAGGGTGAATTTTATTATCCCGCTGAAAGGGTAATTGGTTTCTTCTTTTACATTAATAACGGTTCCATTAGCCACACTGATCTTTGCTTCTGATGGTGAATAAACCAAAGCTGCTATGCCCTTGTCGGCAGTTGCATACCATAAATTCTGTGTAAATTTTGGCCATCCCTGGTGCATATTGCTGGTGCAGCAGGCATAGCCGGTCTGCAAGCCATAACATACGTCAGTCCCGCTGTGATTGATATCAAAATTACGATCAGCCTGGGTGACCATCACCTGGTTAGCTTGCTGGAAATATTGCCTGTCGGTCAGGTTCTCGTCAACTTGTGCTGGCAGGGCGTTAAAAGCTATTCGTTCCAAATGATCGGCATAATTAACATCACCAGTAATCGCTAAGGTATTTTCCAGTGTGAACATTTCCTCTACGGCAGTACAAAGCTCTGAACCCTGGGTTGGGTTATTACCATGCAGCGATTCATCGCCGCCGAACATACCGTTGACCATGCCGTTGTACTTTCGCAGATCGGCATAACTCTTCCCGGTAGCGTCCAGATATTTCTTTTCAGTGTGCTGCTGATAATAAATGACTGGCTCTTTCATCCCTTCAGCAAGGTTTACACCGTGAATGCTGCCATTTCTTGCAAGCAGATCGGTATTTAAGAAAGATCCTGTATAATCAAAAGTTTGTTTATGGAGCAATTCGGCAAGGTCAAGCAGAAATTTATCGCCAGTGATATTATATAGCCAGTAAACCACCATCAGGTTATCCCCTGCCCTATACCTTGCCCAAAACGACCAGTGATCCAACGGGTGAGTTGGCAGTTGCTTTAACTGATATTTGAAATAGTTCGTGAGCAGGTTGATTACCCGTTTATCGCCTGTGGCTGAGTAATATTGCATCAGCACCTTCAGCATCACAATCTTGGGCCACCAGTCATGGCTGTTATCACGCTGTATCCCAGGCTCTGGACTATAGTCTTTCGCCGGACCAAAATAGCCATCTGGTTGCTGGCTCTTTATTGTCCATTCTATCCAGGGTTTCACTTTGGCAATTAATTCTTTGTCATTCAGAATATAGGCCAAAGGCAAAAGCCCATCAATCCAATATGGCCCGCGCTCCCATTGATCACCGTCGCCGCCCAGCCAGCCATTGCGTTTACCCATTACCGATGGATAAAGCTTGTCCAGGTTCCCTGTAGCGCCATTCTTCTGCCTGATCAGCATTTCGCGAAGCCAGCCTTCAGGTTTTATGGCACCAAGCGGTAATTCGATAAAGGGATTCTGACGCAGCGGTGCGCGACCGTAAACATAGTTTGCAGATTGGCTCCTTTGTGCAAAAGAGTTGATACAGATAAAAGAAAAAAGGATGGTTAAAATGGTAAATGGTTTCATCATTCAGGCAGGTATATACTTTCAAAAGTAATAAAAAACCTGCCTGAATGAACAAAGTAAATCGTCAGGCTGACATTGAAAGAAAAATCAGTTTACTAATTGCTTTGCTAAGAATTCGTCCAGCATTTGGTGAGATTCTTTCACCCCGGACTCCATTCCTGCCTGCACCATACCATCACGGTCAGCCACGGATTGAAATACTGATTGAATAGTTACCCTTGTGCGGTCATCCGGTAACGCTTCAAACCGCGCGGTTTCCAACACCACATGACCTGTTTCGGGAAGGCCCTCAAACTCAAAGGTGCGTATCAGCCTTTCGGGCACCAGCATCTCGTGCGAAACGCCATGAAAACCGTACTCGTTACCCTGCGGGTCGATATGTACATACCGGTAAGAGCCACCCGCCCATGCCTCATGCTTATCGATGCGCATTTTCATGTTGCACGGGCCGAGCCATTTAACCAGCATATCTGCTTCTGTAAATGCCCTGAAAACTAATTCGCGCGGAGCTTCAAATTCTCTTTTGATAAACAGCTCCTGTTTGCCAGGTTCGACAATGATCTCAGTTTGATTATTCGATGCCATAACTATTTGTTTTAAATTGATTAATAGACAATTTGTTTACTCATTTTCTTTTCGCTTTCGCTTTATATTCTTCCAATAGATCGTCGAGCGCATTGAATCTTCCTTCCCAAAGCTTCCGGTATTGCTCTATCCAGTTCGACACTTCACCTAATTGCTGCAGCTTTGCTTCACAGTACCGCTCCCTCCCCTGTTTTTTTATAACGATCAGTCCGCACTCGGTTAATATTTTGATATGCTGGGAAATTGCAGGCCGGCTCACGTCAAAATTCTCCGCAATAGAATTCAGGTTAAGCGGATTAAATGCTATCAGATTGATGATTTCTCTGCGCGTCGGATCGGCTATTGCCTGGAAAACGTCCCTCCTTGATTGTAATGCCATTCTAATATGTAAGTATTTCCTTACAAATTTATACGTAAGCATTTACTTACGCAAATTTTTATGAAAAATCTTTTTAGGCTAAGAATCGTCGTTTTTAAAAAACATATCTTGCATTCAATATGGAATATGTTTTAGGCATCGATATTGGTACCGGAAGCGTTAAGGCTGTGGCGGTTGATCTGAAAGGAAATTCTTTTGCAGATAGCCAGCAACATTACCCGTTCAGCGCGCCGAAACCAGGATATCATGAGCAGGATCCGGAACAAATATGGCAGGCATTTATTCAGAGTATCAAAGATGTTATTGCAAAAGCCGGTTCTCAGCCTTCAGCCATCAGTTTAAGCAGCGCCATGCATAGTTTTATCGCAGTAGATAACGATGGCAATGCTTTAGCACCAATGATGACCTGGGCCGACAACCGCAGCGCAGAAATAGCCATCGAATTGAGAGCTACCGAACGGGGCATGTCGATCTATAAAGCTACGGGCACTCCTATTCATTCGATGTCGCCATTATGCAAATTGGTATGGTTGAGAGAAAATGATAAGGGGCTATTCCATAAAGCTCATAAGTTTATTTCGATCAAAGAATTCATCTGGTATAAACTGTTTAATGAGTTTGTGATCGATTATTCTATTGCATCAAGTACGGGGTTGTTTAACATCACTGAATTTGAATGGCATGAAGATGCCTTAAAATTGGCAGAGATTAGGGCAGATAAACTTTCAGTTGCTGTTCCTACAGACTATAGTAAATCCCATTCCTTATTAGATTTTCTTGATAAAAATATCTCATTTGTTGTTGGTGCCAGTGATGGCTGCCTGGCCAACCTGGGTAGTATGGCAACCGAGCCGGGTATTGCAGCGATGACTATAGGCACAAGCGGTGCGGTGCGTGTTGCCAGCAATAAACCGCTGCCAAATGCAGATGCAATGACCTTCAGTTATATCCTGGATAAAACAACTTACATCTGCGGCGGCCCGATCAATAATGGCGGCGTGGCTATGCAGTGGTGGGTTAAAAATACGGCAGGGGTTAATGCAACTGAAAGTGATTATGAACGAATATTCGGCCAGGTTTCTAAAGTTCCGGCCGGAAGCGATGGCCTGATCTTTCTCCCTTATCTTACCGGCGAACGTGCCCCAATATGGGACAGCGAAAGCTGCGGCAATTTTTTTGGCGTGCGGCTGCAGCATACCCAAGCCGACTTTTCCAGAGCAGTTTTAGAAGGTATTTGCTTTGCGATGCGAGATGTGCTGGACGCCGTTCAGGAAAACTCAGAGCAGATAGCCCAAATCAATATCAGCGGGGGCTTTACCAAATCTGAAATTTGGGTACAAACACTGGCTGATATCACCGGTAAAAAATTGGCCATTTTGCAGGCTGATGATGCTTCGGCTGTTGGCGCTGCATTTATTGCCTTGAAGGTTATCGGTGCTATGAAAGATTATCCGAAGGTAAGTGATGATTTGATTATCTATCGATCTAATCCTGCAAACAGAGACATTTACAACAGAAACTTCAGCATCTATAAGCAACTTTACACCGATTTGAAGGCAACCATGCACCGGGTTTACAAGGCATAAAAAAGCCGCCCCGATATATCAATCGGGACGGCTTTTTGTCCAAATCCAGAGTGGCGCTTATTCAAGTATAGTTAAATCATCAGCTTTAACTGCTGTAACGGTATTGATCTTGTTATTCGTAAAGTGTTCTGCTTTAAAATCGTTTTTAACTACAGTTGCATTAGCATTAGCAGTTAATCCGAATTCTGCTGCAGTACCGCTCAGCTCAGCTTTTGCACGATCATTCAATTTTACATTGGCGCTATAAGCATCCAAATTCAAGTTAGCAGATGCATTATTGTGCAGATCAACATCGAGCTCGATTTTAGAGAGCTTTCCGAATGATCTTACTTCAGCGTTGTCATAAGCGGTTATGGCGCGAAGGTCATCAGCGCTTACCCATACAATCAGCTTTTCAGCATTGTAAGAAGTGATCCTCAAAGTACCGTTGTTGTACTGAACCAAAGCATTTTCAGAGTAATATTTGTTATAAACTTTAACCTGTTCAACAGAATTATCAGAAATAAACAATTCCACGTTTCCGCGAACTTCGATCTTATTAATGGCTTTGATCTCTTTTAATAAAGTATAATCTGCATTAATTGTAGCAGCATAAGTTGATTTTGAAAATCCTGCAATTGCAACGAACAACAGGATGATAGATAAAATTTTGGTTTTCATTGTTTTTAAGTTTTATTGTATTCATCACTGCCTTAGGGCATCATCTAAATACAGTACAAAGATACTGTGAGTATTTGAAAAATTTATCATAAAAGTGTAATTTATACACTAAGTTAAATAGCTAAAAATCAGACAATAGCAAATAAAAGGACACAAATGTATTTTAATTAAATTCATTAACTCACTGATAGTCACACCGGAAATAAAAATGCCCCTGTTTTGGCAGAGGCATCGGGTGTATATAAAAGTGGAATACTATTAATTCACAACAGCTTTTTCATGATTCTGGTGAAATTCAACCAGTTTAAGCATTACGTTGATAGCATTCTCGTAGTTTTTGGCGCCGACCACTTTCTTGTATTCTTTTTCAAGGGCCACCATCTGGCTGCTGATATGTTCATAAAAACCAATACCCTCATCAGTTAAATATAACATCATCGATCGCCCGTCAGTACTGCATTTTTCGCTGCGCACCAGGTTCAGTTCTTCCAATTCTTTGATCACCTTACTTGCCGCCTGTTTAGTTATGCTCAGGTTCGCCGCCAACTTGCTGTTGGATATTCCCTTGGTGCCAATGCTCATAAACATTGGAATATAAGAGTTATTAAACCCCTTCAGGTTGGCATGACAAAGTTCTGTACAATACCAATCATCTGACAGTCTTTTCAACAAGTAAAGCAACTTGCTTGTCATTCTTGATGTATCTTCGTTTAACATGTTTTTCAATTTTAGTTTTTCCGCACAAGTAGTCAACCCGGTTTACAAATTTAACGAATATTTTCCCAATAAGTATAACTTAAAACTGGAATTTAACCCTTGCCCTTATCCCCCATTTTGCAGCATCGGGATTGTCAAGGTAGCTCAACCTCCTTACAACATCCAGGCGCACCAGTTTGAATATATTTTCTATACCAGCACTGGCTTCCATATACGGACCATTATTCAATGAGTGTGTGATTGTCTGGCCGCCTTCTCTCACAGGGAACTGTAATTGTGTAGGGTCATTGGCCGGATTGTTTTCAGACCTTAAACCGCCCCACAAACTTTTGAATGATACTACTTCTCTCCATTTCAGCTTCTCTATTAAGGGAATCCTATTGAAGAACAGGCCATTAAAGTGGTGATCGACATTGATGCTGGCATAATGGTCACTCACGAACTCCAGGTAGTTCATTAAGTTGTATGACTCCAATTGCAACGCATAGCTTTGGTTGGCATGATGAATATCCAACAACGGGAATGGCAGTTTATTAAAGATATATCCGCCTTCAGCTTCAACATCAGTAAAGCCCAGCTGAGATAAGTAGAATCGTTTGGTGATATCGGCTGTCAGGCTCTGATAATTGTATTGGCCTTTGAATAATCCTTTGATACCGTTATCAAAACGTAAGGTGAAGATAGGATATTTGTCAGGGATCGGCGTACGGTACAATTTTCCCTGGTAAAATTTTTCTTGTGGCGCATAACGTAACTCCAACGACAAATCAGTGGTTTGCAGCGTATTGACTACGTTTGGAAGGCCATTTTCTATATTATGAAAATATAACGCTCCTCCGGGAGCCTGGTTCCAGGTTCTGAACTCAACTTTATAAGAAAAGTGGTTCAAATATTCGTGCACGTAGTCGATCTTGAACTGATCGTTATAAGTCAGCAAGTCGCTTTGACCACGTTTGATGGAAAGCAAGAAGTTGTCTTCCTGCACGAAGCCTAATTCTGTGCCCGGAATTTTCGTATCGTGCTGAAAACTTGCACGGATATACTCCTGAGGGAATGAATAGATCGACTTATTATTGAGCGAATAAGTACCACTAAAAAAGTATTTAAACTTGTCATCTTTTACGCCATAAGCGCCATAAGTTTCAAAATAGTAGCGCTTACTCAGGGCGGTTGTTGTACGGCCGCCCAGGCGGGGCCTGAAACCTTCAACTGAGTTGAAAGTATAAAAGGTATTCGTAGGGCCAATTTCAAACGGACCTTCGCTTTTATAACCCGCTACGAACAGTGTTACGAGGTCCATTGTGCGGCGGAATGAAGGTATGGTTTGAAGACTATCGATATTTTTATAAATGTCCAGCTGTGATTGCTTCAACGTGTCAGGACGGTTTGCCTTCCAGAATTCATCCCCTTTTTCTTTAGCATCAAAAGCGATCATTTGTGCAGGCCCTGTATAGGTTGATTCTGGCCGTGGTTTATTGACAGCGAAGTTATTGATCAGCACAATACGCTCGCCATATACACCACCGCCCTTGTTTTTATTGATACCAAAATCGATCTTGAGATCACTCTGGCTTAGACGGTACCGCCCGGTTTCGGTTTTGGTATAAGCAAGCGTGGTTTGCATTTTGCGCACAAAGTTCAGATTGACGTTTTTGTTAACGGTCAGTTCTGCCTTTTGCACGGCATAATTGCCATCCATGGTGATATATATCTTACCCTCAAACAGCATATTATTTGTATTGCGCGGGGTAAAACTTAGCTCAATTAACTGTGGACTAACGTCTTTAATCGTATCTGTGATAAAGAACTTATAAAAGGCAGGTGCACCATCAGCAATCGGGCTAAGCAATTGGTTGCCAAGCAAAGGGATATTGTTGTCATAAATTTCAATATCCATATATAAACGATTAAAGTAAGTTTTCAAACCATCATTATCGATAAAGTTCTCATCATACTTCACCTGTTTGTTGGCCTCTATTACTTCTTTTTTTACGTATGGCGATTTGCGGTAGTAATTGTCTGAAAGCTTTTCTTCCAGGTAAATTGGCAACAAATTCTTACCGCCAATAGCATCCGAATCCTGCTCGGTAAACAGGAATTGATAGTTTTTAAATATTCTTTTCTGTTTGAATTTATCTGACAGGTCGCTTAATGAAAACAGTACCCGTTCATACTGCTGAAATTCAGCATAGTTATAGTTCTCTATCCGGTTTTGATCTTTATGAGCGATCACTTTACGGATCAGTTCAACAGCGGGGTTATTTTTATTGGTGTATTTTGTCTTTTTACCGCTTCGGATAACTACTTCATTTAAGGTCTTACGATCCTCAATCAATACGATATTAATAGTTTGGGTGGTACCGGGAGTGATGTCCTTATACAGTGTTTTGTAACCGATAAATGAAATCTTGATGCGGTTATAATTGCCATCAGTGATGATTCTGTAGTTGCCCTGTACGTCAGTGCTGTTACCTATCGATGTTCCATCAAACGATACACTTACTCCCGGCATCGTTTCGTGGGTGCGGGCATCGGTAACTACTCCTTTTATAATCGTTTGCTGGGCCATCAAAGCTGTAGAGAGCACAACGAATAAAAGCAGGAGTGCGCTTTTTATGATATTGTATGTATAATTGGTTTTCATGATCTTCTTACTTATGGTGATTGGTTTTAGGCAGCTTTATTGAAATTGAAGTTTTCTTCAGCGGCTAGTTCCACGACTTTTGCATTTGGTGTTTTGAGGCCTTTGACAAAATCAGTTATCGCATTGTTACTCAGAAATGCGGTGGCTGATAACACGTAGCTTTTCAAAAAAATCAGCACCATGCCTGTTTCTGAGTCAGATCCTGAAAAGTTGTCGCTGAAAATTTGTTTCAATAACAGTGTTAGATAGTAATTTACCCTGTCAGAAGTAATTCCTGCCATCGCAAATAACCTACTCCATTTAAAGCCTTTAGCTTCGTTTATCATCAATTTAGCGTTGTCTAAAAGTGATTGGTCGAAATGAATAAATGGTGTTTTCATAACTGTTGTGAATTGATGATACAAAGGTAAACTAAGTTGACCAATTTCGTCAACTTAGTTTACTAATTTTTTCATTAAATCGGGGATTGTGACATTGCCGTGATACGGCTGACTTTCTTGTGATAAAAGTCGTTAGGTGAGATGCTTTTTTAGTTCTCTGCAAACGCAAAAGCTATATTTTTATAGGCCGGTTTCTGCAGTTGTACTTTCAGACCCTCAAAGATTTTCAAAGGGGCATCTGTTGCAAACATGTTAACCAACCATGCCGGAAGCGAGCCTCCCGGATCAACATGGATCGAGTACTGAACATGCACCTGGCTTGTGCCTATTGGAGTGATCACCCATTTACCAAAAGAATTATCAATACGAACAATCCCTTTCTTTACGGGGACATAACCAGGTACAGCCGGACCATCAATGGTTACCGCTTTTGTAGCCGGATCGCGGCTAACAGTTAAGTGGGCTACAAAGTCGCGGTTAGCAGCCGGCCAGGGTAAGCTAACTTCTGAGTAATAATAAAGTTCTGAAGGCGATACCTGTTTAACCAGCTTAGCCGATTTAACATGGTACACCCAATCGGTAGCAGTATTGATATCCATTACAACTGCAACCAACTGAGATGGCGTTGTATTCAAATCGCATTCAACTTTAACAGCTTTGATCTTCGAATCGGGAACGATGCTGGTATATACTTTTATACCTTCCTTATCGGCACTCAGTTTCCAATCATTTTGTGCTGATGCTGAAACTGCGAACAGTACCATGAACAGTGACATAAAGAATACTTTATTCACCAGGTTAACGATTTGATTAACTGCTTTCATCTCTTTAAGTCTATGACACAAATGTAGAATAATTAGTCAATCAAGTTGACTAATTATTCTGTTTAAATTGTTTTGTGACGTTGTTATGATGCAGCAACTTTCAGATGATAAAACTTCTGAAAATTGCTGCAAAAAGGTTAGACGGAATGAAAAATCATTGGGTAAAAGGGACGTCATTATACCATCCTTTTTATATTATTTCCAGCCACCGCCAAGAGCTTTGTAAAGCTCAGATACGGCGCTTAGTTCTGACCTTTTAATAGAGGCCAATTCCAGTTCACTTTGCAACACATTGCCCTGTGCAGTGATCACCTCCAGATAATTTGCTAAACCATTTTGGAACAACAAATTGGAATTACTGATCGCTTTTTGAAGTGTTTTCAGACGATCCTCAGCGATAGATTGCTGAGCCTTCAGCTTTTCTATTTTCACCATCGCATCCGATACTTCACCAACAGCCACCAATACAGTCTGCCTAAATTGGGTCACTGTTTTTTCGCGGTTTACTTTGGCTACCTCGAAGTTTGTTTTCAACTCTTTGTGATCCAGCAAAGGTTGCACGAGACTACCTCCTACTATTCCAAATAAGGATGCAGGAATATTAAACCAATTACTCGCTTTGAAAGAATTAACTCCGCCCTCTGCAGTGATCCTCAAAGCAGGATACATTTCGGCTTTGTTGATCCCTACGTTAGCATTAGCAATGGTCAATGCCAGTTCCTGGCTTCTTACATCCGGCCTGCGGCTCAGGATAGCGGAAGGAACGCCGGTTGATAGGTTATCTGCAAAACGGATATCATTCAACAAAGCTGTTCTCTCGATCTTACCGGGTAATGAACCGGCTAATATCTGCAAGGCATTCTCCTGCAAGGTAATGTCCCGTTCAAACTGTGGCACCAACTCGGCTGCGGCCTGACGCTGGGCTTCGGCTTGTTGTACCGCTAGTGAGGTTACCTGTCCCGCATCATATTGTAATTTGATAATGCGCAGGGTGCTGTCATTCAATGCAACATTCCTTTTAGCGATGCCCAACTGATCATCCAGCATCAACAGGTTATAATATCCCTGCGATACGCCAGCTACGATATTGGTTTGTACCAACTTTTTTGCCTCAGCAGTTTGCAAATAGGTAGCTACTGCAGTTTTGTTTTGGTTGCGGATCTTACCCCAGATATCAGCTTCCCATGACAGCGAAGCATTAGCGGAATAGTCCTCAACATGCTTGGTTTTAATACCGGCCTGCGACAAGCTTTTTCCATTCAGGCTGTTATCTGATGGCCGTTGTGTATTTGCGGTCACACCAAGATCGATCTGCGGTACATTGTTCCATTTTACCTGTTTCACAAGCAGATCAGAAGCTTCAAGATTCTTGATTGCGATCTGCATATCATAGTTCTTTATAATCGCACTATCGATCAGTTTCTGAAGGATAGCGTCGGTAAAGAAGCTTTTCCAGGGTATATCTGCAACACTGCTGGTATCAGTTGTTGCAGCCACATTGCCAAAACTTTCTGGCAACGCGGGTTTGGGTGTTTCGACATTTTTCGAAACGGTACAGGCGCTTAGTAGTACCAGTGCTAAAGCTAACCCGCTTATATATGTTTTCATTGTCTTAATCAATTTAAATTATACTGTTTCTGTTTCTTCAACAGCAGGCACACGGTTACCATTCAGGTGATGGTGTGTGTCTATTTCGCCATCATTCAGTACAGCCAACGGAACCCCGGTTATTCTTTCCTGCAAATGCTGGAAGATGATAAACAGCACCGGTATGATGAACAAACCAAGCACTACACCCGAAACCATCCCGCCCGCAGCTGCAATACTGATAGAGTGGTTACCCTGTGCAGATGGACCGGTTGCAATACTCATTGGGAACAAACCGAATACGAATGCCAGTGAGGTCATGATGATCGGTCTTAGCCTTAGCTTAGCTGCTTCGATGGCAGCAGATATTAAGGATAACCCATGCCGGCGTCGTTGGACAGCAAACTCGACGATCAGGATGGCATTTTTCGCCAGCAAGCCGATGAGCATGATCAAAGCGACCTGTACATAGATGTTGTTTTCGATGTTATTCAAACCGATGGCAATGAATACCCCCAACACCCCTGTAGGGATTGACAGGATAACTGCAAATGGCAGAATATAGCTTTCATACTGAGCAGACAGCAGGAAGTAGACAAACACCAGACACAACATGAACACGATCCCGGATTGACCGTTTGAGGATATCTCTTCGCGGGTCTGGCCGGTAAAATCGTAGGTATAACCTAACGGTAACTGTTCCTTAGCTGTTTCCTCTATCGCCTTGATGGCCTAACCTTAGCTATAGCCTGGTTTAGGGATCGCGTTGATCTCGATGGAGTTGAACAGGTTATAACGTGACGCGGTTTCTGAACCGTAAACACGGGTTAGTTTTACCAATGTATTGATCGGCACCATCTCTCCTGTCTTGTTCTTTACAAATACACGGTCGATTGACGATGGATCTGCACGGTCGGCAATATCAGCCTGAACCTGTACACGGTAGTATTTACCAAATCGGTTAAAGTCAGATGCCTGGGCGCTACCAAAGTACACCTGCATGGTTTGCAGAATGTCTTTTACGCTCACGCCTAACTGGTTGGCCTTGTCATCATCCACTTCTAATTGTAATTGAGGATAGTCAGCCTTAAATGAAGTAAAGGCATAAGCTACAGCCGGTTTCTTCATCAACGCCATTATAAAGTTGTTGGCTACACCGCTGAATTTATCCAGTTTGCCGCTGGTTTTATCCTGTAATACAAAGTCGAGCGCTTCGACGTTGCTGAAGCCTGGAACCGTTGGGAAACTGAACACAAAGAAGCTACCTCCATGAACATTGCCCAATTCGCCCCTGATCTGCTCCATTATGGCGTTAATATCCTTCATCTTTCCACGTTCTTCCGGTTTCTTCAGTAAAACAAAGAAGATAGCTGATGAAGGGCTATTTGACCTGGTGAGCAGGTTGAAGCCAGGAACAGAGGTAACAAACCGTGCAGCAGGCAATTTACCTACTGTACTTTCAGCTTCCTGCATTACCTTGGATGTACGATCAAGTGATGTACCTGATGGCGTATTTACAGCGATAGCAATAAAGCCTTGGTCCTCTGTTGGTATAAATCCTGTTTTTGTAGTACGGATCATCCAAACAGTTGCAAACGTTATAACAGCCAAACCCGCCATTGCAACCCATTTATTTTTGGTCAGGAATTTCAGGCCCTTTGTATAACGGTCTGTCAATGTGTTAAAGCTGGCATTGAATCCCTTAAAGAAACGTTGTTTAAAAGTTGTTTTAGGCTGATCCTTATTTTCATCAGTATGCAATTCCTTTAAGAACAAGGCTGCCAATGCCGGGCTCAGCGTCAGTGCGTTCACAGCTGATATAACGATGGCGATGGCCATGGTAAAGGCAAACTGGCGATAGAACACACCGGTTGAACCTTCCAAAAAGCCCACCGGCAGAAACACGGCTGCCATCACCAAAGTAATCGATATCAAGGCTCCGGTAATCTCATGCATAGCCTCCAGCGTTGCCGCTTTAGGGCCGAGATGTTTATGTTCCATCTTCGCGTGCACCGCTTCGACTACCACAATGGCGTCGTCCACTACGATACCGATGGCGAGTACCAATGCGAAAAGGGTTAGCAGGTTAATTGAGAAACCGAAGATCGACATAAAAAAGAACGTACCGATGATCGCCACTGGCACCGCTATGGCTGGTATCAGCGTAGAGCGGAAGTCCTGCAGGAATATAAACACCACCAGGAACACCAACACGAAGGCTTCGATCAGTGTATGCTCTACCTGGTTGATAGACTCATCAAGTGCAGTTTTGGTATTATAGAAGATATTATATTTTACACCGTCAGGAAAATCCTTTTTGGCTTTTTCCATCACGTTATTGATGGCAATCTGTATCTGGTTAGCGTTTGATCCGGATAACTGGATAACACCGATACCGATACCTTTTTTACCGTTCAAACGGGTCAAACTGGTATAAGAGTAAGCACCCAGTTCAACACGGGCGACATCTTTCAGGCGCAATACTGAACCATCGGGATTTGAACGTATAGGTATATTTTCATATTCCTCCGGTTTAGAAAGTTTACCCTTGTATTTAATTACATATTCAAAAGATTCTTTGCTGCTCTCGCCGAAACGACCAGGGGCTGCTTCCAAACTCTTATCCTGTATAGCGGCAAATACCTCGGTAGGTGTAATGTGATAGGTCTCCATTTGTGTAGGGTTCAGCCATACACGCATAGAGTAATCCTTAATACCGCCGAATATAGTAGCAGATCCAACTCCCGGAATACGTTTAAGCTCAGGGATAATGTTGATCTGTGCATAGTTAGCAATAAAGGTTTGATCGTATTTCTTCTCATCATCGGCATACATGCCGATAGCCATGATGAAGCTGTTTTCCTGCTTAGCAGTATTAACACCTTGTTGCACAACTTCGGCAGGCAGCTGACTGGTAGCCTGTGACACGCGGTTCTGCACGTTTACAGCGGCCTGGTCGGCATTGGTACCTAACTTGAAGTATACGTTGATAGCCAGTGTACCGTCGTTACTAGCGGTCGAGCTCATGTAGGTCATATTTTCGACCCCATTGATAGACTCTTCCAAAGATGGTGCTACTGAACGCAGCACGGTTTCCGCATTGGCACCCGGGTATATGGCTGTTACCAGCACTGAGGGCGGCGCAATGTCAGGGAATTGTTGCAAAGGCAACCTGTACAGACCGAGCAGGCCCAGTATCACCAATATGACGGAGATAACTGTGGCAAGCACTGGTCTTTCTATGAATTTCTTTAACATGATTGTAAGTTATTAGTGTGACAATTAGTTAGCAGCAAGCTTGTTAGCTGCTTTTTCCGGATGAATCACGGCGCCATCCTGTAAGTGGTCAAAACCACTCAGCACAATCTGATCGCCAACCTTCAATCCGTCTTTTATCAGGTAATCATTACCACTTTTACCCACAACGGTGATAGCAGTTTTCTTTACCTTATTGCTATCGGCAACAGCGAATACAAATACTTTATCCTGAACTTCGATGGTAGCCGACTGAGGTACTTTCAACACATCCTTGTGCTGTAAGCTCAAGCGTATTTTACCTGTGTTGCCAGAGCGAAGCAGACCCTGAGGGTTTTCAAAATTTGCTCTCAGGGTTATAGCGCCGGTAGTTTTATCAAACTGGCCGTCTATCATATCTACTTTGCCTTGTTTAGCATATACGCTGTTATCAGCAAGCAATAATGATACTGATGGTAATTGTTTCAGTTTGTCTTTCAAAGTTTGACCGGGATACTGTTCTTTAAAGCTGACAAAGTCCTTTTCGCTCAATGAGAAGTAAACGTGCACATCATGCACATCTGACAATTGTGTCAAAGCTTGCGGATCAGTAGGCCCAACCAGGCTACCCTGTTTTCTTTCCAGTCTACCGATGTAACCATTTACAGGAGCCTTAATCAAAGTATATCCAACGTTGATCTGTGCGGTTGAAACATTTGCTTTTGCCTGTTCAATGTTTGCCTTTGCAACGTCCAGGGCTGCTTTTGCAGTTTTAAGCTGATAATCAGAAACTACTTTGTTTTGAACCAAAGGAGTTAATTTATCCACTTCAAGCTGGGCATTGGCAGCGGCGCTTTCAGCAGCGTGCTGGGTAGCGATAGCATTGTTTAATGCAGCGCGGTAAGGCTGATCGTTAATCTTGAACAAAGGTTCGCCTGCTTTTACAAAGGCGCCTTCGTCAACAAAAACTCTATCAAGAGTACCGCTTACCTGCGGACGGACTTCAACATTAACCGTACCTTCTACCGATGCAGGATATTCCTGGTAAGTGGTATCGGTGCTTGAAACGACGCTTTCAACCGGCAATGATGGTGGCGGCGGCGCCGGTGCAGCCGCAGGGCTTGATGAACAGCTATATATAAAGAGCATAATCAAGCCCAAAAGAATCGCCATTGCAATGTTAAAGTATTTAACATTGTTTGATAAGTGTGACAGTGATCGATTTTCCATTGTATTTATTTATATGTTGTGTTGAACTTTTGTTAATTTAACGTTGTTTAATTATTTAACAGCGTTAAATATTGTCGAAAAAATTAAGCAGATAATGACCGCGTAATGCCGCTGATGGCTGTTTTTAATATCTCGCGATTGATATCGTCTGATGTGGTACGTCGTGTCAGGTTGATAGAGATCAAACCATGTATTACCGACCAATAAGTGTAGTATTTAACACAGATATCATCTTCTGATGGTTTCTGAGGAGCCATTACCTCTTGAATAACGTCTGTAACCAGAGTGAACGGTACTTCTGCTTCAGGCATTATCTCGGCCAGTTCGCAACAGTTTACGTCTACGCCGAACATCAACTGATAAAACTCCTTCTGTGTAAATGCAAAGTTCCAGTAGGCTAGCCACATGGCTTCGATCTGTTTAGCAGGCACGCGGTGTTTTTCTTTAGCCGCTTTCATGTCCTTTGCCAGTAGTAAAAACCCCTTGCGGGTTAGCTCCATTAATATTGCTTCCTTATTAGCGAAGTATTCGTATATGATCGGTGCAGTATATTCTATCTTGTCGGCAATCTTGCGCATGCTCAGCGCCTGCCATCCCTCCTCTTTCACGATATCCAGCGAAGCATCCAGGATATTTACCCGGGTTTCTTCTTTTAATCGTAATATTCTATCCTTACTTGCCATTTTATTTTTAAGCCTGTAAATTTATTTAACAGTGTTAAGCAAAGGTAAATGTGTTTTAGCCAAGATAGTACCATCCGATTGTCATTTTACTTAACAGTGTTAGAAATCATACACGTGCTCTATAACAACCTTATTATCAACCAATTCCTTAACTACTTCACTTAAATAAGGAACAGTAGTAACCAAGGCAATCCTGTTTAAACCCGGCTTGGTGAAAATAGGCTGACAAAACAATTGCTTAGAATTAGCCGGGGTGGCTGAGGTATTATTTGTAATAATAGTAAGTAAAATCGCTCCGGTGTTCCCTGCTATTTCTCTAAAATTAACGCTGTCCCGGGAAAATTTACCGACAGATTGTTTGAACCTGGCATAACGCGGTATATCCATCATGATACGTCCGTCAGGGAAATGTTTTATATTGCTTATTTCAGGATAATTATGCAGATCAGCCGGCAATTTATCTGTTATGACCGAAGTATTCAGTAAAGCAGTTTCATAAGCCGATTTGGTTGCCAATTTTATCAGCCAACCGTAACTACTCTTTACCATCAGTTCGGTAGTAAGGTAATATTTGCGTTCCCATTTTCGTAACATATCCGGACCGGCAAGTGAAGTATTAGTCCACAAAGCTTTAAGCTGATGGTTAAAGTCATACTCATACCATGGCAAATCCTCAATAAACTTCACATAGCTGCGTTCATAATCAGCGTTGAATTTATCCTCATCGGTGATCGCTTCCTCTGTATCAGTAACACGACCTACTATGGTTTCATAAAATGACTTAATACTGTACTCTGCTGTCGTGCTGCCTGCAATTACGACGATCATTACATGATAACCTGTGTTGAACGGATAATTGCCTTTTATCTGATTATACATTACGTCGTACCCTTTCCACATCTGGTCAATGTGCTTCAGATATGGAAAAGTTGTGGATGTATGGGTTTGAAAATAATCTGCCTGATCCGCGGGACTGAATACTAAAAACCATTCCGGGTAGGTCAAAAAGGTTTGATCAGGCGGCCGGACATCTTTTTGCGCGATCAGCGGATGCGGATTGGTAACCATCCATGCTTTATCCAGAAGTAATCCCTTGCCTGCTATCACGGTTGATGGCTTGCTGTTTTTTATCAAAAAGACCACAACAGCCAGCAAAACAGCGATAACCGTTAATATGCGAAGCCTTCTCATAATTATGCTTTTTTGAATAACATCAGGGTATTATCAGATGGGTCTTTATCCTGCAAAATACGTTTACCTGCATCTTTAAATCCAGCTTTTGATACGATCGACGACCATTCATCTGCTGATTTAAAATTCTTGAAATCTTTTTGTTCAAACTCCCAACTTTCGTTCAATCCGAGATTGAAAACAGTATGTACCAGTGAAACAAACGTGGCCATCTGTGGGGTGGTTGCGTTATGATCACGAATGATGAACAAACCGCCGGGGCGCAATATGTCATAAATGGAAGTCACAAAGCCATCCAGGTTTGCAACCGGGCAATGATGTAATCCAATATAGCAAGTCACTACATCGAGGCTTTCTTTGGCAATTTGCGTGCTTAAAGGACTATAATCTAATTGAACAAACGTACCCAGCTTTCCTAATTGTCCGCGCTCCATTATGTCAGCGGCAGAATTGGTTGGTGCAAGGTCATTAACTACATAGATGGGGTCATTCACCTTGATCATTTTTCGCAGCTGACTGATATATCTTCCTGTCGAGCCGATCTCGGCATATCCATCTATAGTGGTTTTATCTCCCAGCAATGAAAGTGTTTGTAGCGTAATTTCTTTTTTCTGCTTTTTTAGCGCGGGCAATGCATAAGTTAATTCCGATAAAAATGGTTTAATGCCAGAAAGCTTGCTTTGAACCGATTTGTAGATTTCTTCATCCGTATTATGACTTGAGGTCTCATCTTTTATCAATTGATGAAATTTAGCCTCAGGATACAAATGAAATATAACCTGCAGAAAACGATAAAAATCGTCGCTCCATTTGATATCGTTAAATACGGCTTTAAACTCCGATGTAGTTTCAGGCATGGTTCAATTGTTTTAATGGTTGATAATAGGTATCCCAAAGTATATTTCTGAACTTATAATCAGGATCAAGTTGAGCTTTCAATTCAAAAAATTTGTAAGCATTGGGATAAGCTTTATGAAATTGTTCTTCGGTTGGATGAACCTGGTATGGTAAATAATAGGCCCCATTTACTGCGATGACTGCTTCAGCAAGCTCACGAGTCCAGACAGCTACTGCATTTTTTGAGGCGGGATCGGTGCGCTGCTTATAATATACTACAAAGGCAAACACTTCTTCGCGCGCCCAGGCCAGGTATGAACCGGGATCTGCCTTAGCATGACGAATGGAGACATTCAACACATTCACATTATACCGGATAAAAATTTCAGCCATCGATCTTTCAAATTCCTCGAACCGCTGCACCGGCACAAAATATTCCAGCAAAACATAAGTGCTGTCGGTCCGTGAGCGCGGCTCCAGTTCAGCGACATCGTAACCAGCTTCATAATTGCGCCAATGTATTTTTTTGCCTCTAAAAAGCAATGGGTCGATCAGGTATTCGCGCCGCCATTTGCCAAAGGGCGTTTCCGTAAACGACCATAAAAAATATCGCTCTAGCGGGTATGATTCTTTCAGCGGCATTAGTCGGGTTTTAACAGTAGGTTTCTTATCCGTCTCAACCCAACTAACGGCCCTTATCCGCTTGTATTTGGGCGGATAAATATCTCCGTTGTGAAATACCGCTTTATTGTCACCTCTGATATTTTGAAAGAAATACTCCTTGTATTCCTCCGCTTTCATTTTTTTATCAATGCGTTTTATGGCAACATTATCCGCAAGGGCCAATTCTGCCTGAGCTATGATGCCGATGCCATTATATCCGCCTATCGCTCCAAAAAACACTTCTGAATTTTCCTCGCGTGTTGCATGAACCAATGAGCCATCAGCTAAAACAACACCTATTGATCTGACTGATAAGATCACCGGTCCCTGCCCCATATACCTGCCATGAGCATTTACACTCAATGCCCCTCCAACAGTAAAATTGGCATAAGTTTGCATTATTTTCACGCTCAGATCAAATTCATCCACATATTGTTGTATGTCGCACCAGCGTATACCGGCCTGCACTTTTATCCATTTATCTTCTTTTGAAAAATCAAGCACCCGGTTCAGCTTCCTCATGTCGATGTGAGTGGTATGCGGACTAGCGGTCTGACCTCCCATGCTAAATCTTCCCCCTCCGACAGAAATTGGCCCCCTGGCGTTTTTAACCATTTCACAAAGCTCCTCAACGGATTGCGGCCTTAATATTTCTGAAACCAGTACAGGATTCAGCTTGGTTACATCATCAATGATCCTTTCATCGGTTTTAAGGTGGGGGATTTCTTTGCCGTCATCATTTTTTAAATAGTCCGCCGCAGAACCTGGAACTGAGCCATAATAGTTGGGCAGTGGACTTCCTTTTTTGAAACCAAGGCACCAAATAAGAAACAGCGGTCCAAAAACAGGGACAAGAATGGCTAATAACCAATAAGCGGACTTATTCTGATCGTGCAGGCGCTTGGTGGACGTGGCAAAAATGATCCAAAACAACAAGGGGTACAAAACAAATGTGGCGCCACGACCTATAGTAAAAAGTAGAAGGTTATAGAGTATATAAAAGGTGCACCAGTAAAAAACAGCGGCCATCCAGTAAACACCTCTTGATATGCGTCCATTAAAGGTGAACAGCAGGTAAGTGACAGGTAATTTTTGTTTCAGACGCATTAACGAATATAAGGCTGGGTTTAACGCAACTAATATAACGCTAAAAAGTGCTGCCCAAAGTAAACCTGCGATTTTTCTTAATTACTTTAGCTGCATTTGTTATGTTTAACAAACCAATAAGCATGTAGTTCCAAGCCTATTTAGATAGTATCCAAACCAAGACCAGCAAGAATCCGAACGACTTTAAAGCCATAGCCAAACAAAAAGGATACACTCAAAACACCGATCTGAAATCAAGTGAAAAGGCCGGCGACGTTGTAAAATGGCTCAAAGATGATTATGCACTTGGACATGGTCATGCCATGGCTATTTATGCATTGCTAAAAGGAATAAAGAAAGAAGGCGATTAATCTTCTATTATTAAACTCTTGATGGCGCTACGCCATACGCCTTTTTAAATGCAAAAGAAAAATGCGACAGGTCCTCAAAGCCCAGTTCAAGGTAAACATCTGAAGCTGCTTTGCCTTTTTCCTTGATCATATAATAAGCCTCCTGCAATCTTCGCTGCAACAGCCAGCGGCTGGGCGACAGGTGAAATATTTTTTCAAAGTCGCGTTTGAAAGTCGCTAAACTGCGTCCCGTTAAATATGCAAAACGATTAAGTTCTACGTTAAAATGGAAGTTCTTATTCATAAAAGCTTCCAGATCGATCTTACCGGGCTCGTTGAAATCGAACAAGATATCTTTTAGCTCAGGGTTCACTTTGAGCAATAGCAGAATCGCCTCATTCAGCTTGTTAGCTAACAGTTTTTCGTTATCCAAACCGTTTAGCTGCAGATAAGGCAATAGTGAATCCATGTAGTTCTTATACAAGGCATCCGGTTTCAATTTTAAAATCGCATCACCATTTACATGATTCTCTGATGTGTAACCAAATTCCATACTGAAGTTGCGGAGAGTTTGCTGATCCAATCGTACAGAGAGCGACTTAAACTCTCCTCCCTCAGGCGGAACTTTTAGAAACTTCATCAGGTGGTTTCTCTTACCAAACCTAAAGCTGCCTTCGTTAAAAACGTATTCCCTATTACCATCATTCATTATCATGGTGCCGGCTACCTGGTAGGTAAATCCATGTTCGGGAACAAACTGCTCGCCTTCACGGCTGCGGTTTACATAGCAGGAATAAGCGATAGAAGGCAATTTTTTATCCGTTGATAAAAGCATAATCAAATCTATAAATCTCTGTTCCCTTTATTATACAAAGGGAACAAGAAATTTATTTTATCTTTTTGAAGCAAATAAAGCCTTTCCTGCTTCCGTTTCAAGAGGGTTTATGGCGTCATCATGATTTGTTGATTGACTCACTGAAAGCCATTTGTCCATTTCCTTGCTTCTCATTACATCGGCTTGTTTTATCAGGGCTATTGCTTCGCTTCCTAATACCAGATGTACAGGAGGTTCATGGTGATCCGCCAGTTCGATCATTACCTGTGCTGCTTTAGCCGGGTCACCCATCGGTACAAATTTATCGCTGCCAAATAATGCCTTTCTTGCACCAACGGTTTGCTCATAACCTTCTACTTCAGGGATATCAACTGTAGACGCGGTGGACACCCAGTCTGTACGAAAGCCGCCTGGTTCTACACTGGTTACTTTGATACCAAGTGGAGCAACCTCTTTTGCCAGTGCCTCAGTAAATCCACCTACACCAAATTTTGCTGCCTGGTAAATGGTTAATCCGGCATTACCAACTCTGCCGCCTACCGAGCTGATCTGCAAAATACGCCCTGAACGCTGCTTACGCATAATAGGTAACACCGCTCTTGTAATGGCAATCGGCGCATATAAATTAGTTTCCAGTTGACCACGTACTTGTTCGTCAGTATAAGCCTCGGCCGCGCCAATGGTTCCAAAACCTGCATTGTTTACCAATACATCAATCCTGCCAAAATGATCGATGGTTGCTTGCACTGCTTTTTGAATTTGTATACTATCTGTCACGTCCAATTTTAATGGAAGTATCTGACCGGGGTATTGCTCAACCAGGTCATTCAATTGTTCGGGGTTGCGGGCTGTTGCGACCACTTTATCACCCTTAGCCAATACGGCTGCTGTTAAACTGCGTCCCAATCCGCGGGAGCTGCCTGTTATAAACCAAATCTTTGTCATTGTCTTAAATTTTGATAAGACAAATTTCTCTCAAATTCGTTCAGCCCGTTTTGTTGAAACGCTCAAATTACTTTGTTAAAACGCTCACTTATCCAAGTCATCTATCAGCCAACTTTATCTTAATACCTTTGTGACATTGCTATGATGATTGCAACCGGTTTGGCTACAACAAAAACCATTATGGCTAATGTGTTTTACTTTTATTACCCAATATTTGTATCCACAAAAAAACAGGAAACTTATGATACAGACCAAAGGCTATGCAGCCCAAACCAACAAATCTGACTTAGCTCCGTGGAACTTCGACCGCCGCGAGGTAGGTCCTCATGATGTACAATTTGATATTTTATACTGTGGCGTTTGCCATTCCGACCTGCACCAGATCCGCGACGACTGGTTCCCGGGTATTTTCCCGATGGTACCTGGCCATGAAATAGTTGGCCGTGTAGTAAAGGTAGGGGCACACGTTAAAAATTTTAAAGTAGGCGACCTTGCAGCAACCGGCTGTATGGTTGATTCATGCGGTCATTGCGATAATTGCAAACAGGACCTGGAGCAATACTGCCTTGAAGGCGGTCCTACATTTACTTATAATAGTATGGAGCGTGATGGTTCGATGCCAACTTACGGCGGTTATTCAAATACCATCGTTGTGAAAGAAGAGTTTGTTCTTCACCTTTCAGACAAGCTCGACCTGGCAGCCACTGCACCGCTTTTATGCGCCGGTATTACTACCTATTCGCCATTGCGTCACTGGAAAGTAGGCAAAGGACATAAACTGGCGGTATTAGGTCTTGGTGGTCTTGGCCACATGGCGGTTAAATTCGGCGTAGCCTTCGGTGCCGAAGTTACCGTATTGAGTACTTCACCAAAGAAAGAAGCTGATGCCAAAAAACTTGGTGCGCATCACTTTGTAGTTACTTCTGATCCTGAACAGGTAAAAGCAGCGCAAGGCACTTTTGATTTCATCCTTGATACAGTTTCGGCTAAACATGACTTCAATATGTACCTTTCGTTACTAAAAACCAACGGTACTATGATGTGCGTTGGCGCTCCTTCTGATCCTGCTGATATATCAGCTTTCAGTTTGTTGATGGGCCGGAAAAGCGTAGCCGGTTCGGCTATAGGCGGTATAAAGGAAACTCAGGAAATGCTTGATTTCTGTGCTGAGCACAATATTGTGTCAGACATCGAATTGATCGACATCAAAGATATCACAACTGCTTTCGAGCGTATGGAAAAAGGCGATGTGCGTTATCGCTTCGTGATCGATATGGCAACTTTGAAATAATCGTTATCATTCATCAACAATGAAAAAAGAAACCAAACAGCCGCGTGTGTTTAATTCCATCTCGGAATTAAACCATGCGCTTGGTTTACCCAAGCCGCTGCACCCACTTATCAGCCTGAATTACTATAAGGACATGAAGCCCGAATGGCACAGCGTTGAGGGCGGCATGATCATGAACCTGTATAAGATTTCTTATAAAAGTAATTTCACCGGCAGGTTTAAGTACGGCCAGCACTTTTATGATTTTAATGAGGGTGGCATGTGCTTCATCTCCCCCAACCAGGTAATTTTGGTGGATGAGGAAGAGCAGGATTACGGCGGTTTCTCTTTAATGATCCATCCTGATTTTTTGAGGAATTATCCCTTAGGCAAACAGATCAAAAACTACGGTTTCTTTTCCTATACTTCAGCGGAAGCATTGCACCTTTCGGAAAAAGAGAAGGAGACCCTTTTTGGTGTCATCAAAATGATAGAAGATGAGCTGGCATTGCCTATCGATCAGTTTAGCCAGGATGTGATAGTAGCCCAGATCGAATTATTGCTACATTATAGTAACCGATATTATAACAGGCAATTCATCACCCGCAAAGCCGCCAACAACGATCTTTTAACAAAGCTGGACATATTACTGACCGAGCATTTTGATACCCGAAAGGCGATGGAAAACGGCTTGCCAACAGTGCAAGACGTTGCAGCTCAATTACAGGTATCCCAGCGTTACCTGAGTGATATGCTACGATCGCTGACAGGCCAGAATGCGCAGCAACACATTCACAATAAGCTTATCGAGAAGGCGAAAGAAATACTCAGTTCCAGCAACCTTTCTATTGCTGAGATCGCTTACCGATTGGGATTTGAACACCCGCAATCGTTCAACAAATTATTTAAACAGAAAACCAACCAATCGCCGGTTGCCTTTAGGTCATCATTCCTGCAAAACTGATCTATTTGGTCATTTTCACAGGCAGGATGTGACCTTCCTTATCAAAAAACAATTCGTCTACACATACAACACGGTGATTTGCGCTGGTCTCGCCAAGCGGGCGGCGGTGATAAACAATATAATATTTATCGTCGCTAACAGAATGAATTACCGAATGGTGACCAGCACCCGTAGCGACGTTAGGATCCTGCTGTAATACGGTTGCCAAACGTTTGAATGGGCCGAGTGGTGATTTTGACATCGCATAAGCAACTTTATAATCCGGTCCGCCCCAGCCACCTTCAGACCACATAAAATAATAGTAGCCGTTGCGGTACATCATATAAGGGCCTTCCACATAACCTTCGGGCGTGATCTCTTTATATAAAGTGCCATCCGAAAAAGGTGTAATGCCGCTGAAGTCGTTTTTCAACTTTACGATATTACAACGCCCCCAGCCCCCATAATACATGTAATATGAGCCGTCTTTATCTTTAAATACATATTGATCGATAGGCTGTGCTCCGTTCACAATATCATTGATGAGTGGCTTGCCTAACAGATCTTTATAAGGCCCTTCGGGTTTATCAGCCACGGCTACACCTATTCCTCCTACCTCGCCTTTGTGCACATCGTTGGCGCCAAAGAAGAAATAATACCTGCCGCCTTTTTCCAATACAGCTGGCGCCCACATGGCACGTTTGGCCCATTTAACCGCAGCGGTATCCAGTATATCATGATGCTTTTCCCAATGAACCAGGTCTTTTGATGAGAATCCATCGAAGAAAACCTGTTTATTATATTCAGCCGAGTAGGTCGGAAAAATCCAGTAAGTGTTACCATACTTGATCCCTTCCGGATCAGCATACCAACCATTGATCACCGGGTTTTTCTGTGCGAAAACATTCAAACAAGTTAGAAGAGACAAACCTACGGTAGCTAAAAAATATTTCATGGATAACATCGGATTATTAATTGCGAAAAATAGGAAAAAACGCCTTAGGTTTACCGCAAATCAGTTTTTATTGTAAGAAAAGAATGATCGTTAGCATTTTAGGTTGTGGCTGGTATGGAAAAGCATTAGCGAAAGAATTGCTCAAAAAGGGCGTCATCGTTAACGGTTCAGCAACTTCAACAGAAAAGCTGGATGCATTAAGAGATACCGGCATTGTCCCGCACATTGTCCAGGTAA